>Ga0102925_1000122_pt1 | contig 36665 bp, 36 predicted proteins | sample SalPonR1_A_D1_MG_FD_78216 | JGI IMG/M metagenome (GOLD analysis project Ga0102925, IMG submission 78216) | Salt pond soil microbial communities from South San Francisco under conditions of wetland restoration - Salt Pond MetaG R1_A_D1_MG | ecosystem: Environmental > Aquatic > Marine > Intertidal...
CCCTTGTAGCTTTGTTCGCCGTGATCGGGGCGCGGTTGCATCTGGTCGGTGGCGCCGGGAACGCCTTGCTGCTGTTCGGGAAAGGGTGGCTTCGGGTGGTTCATCTAGGTGCTCCTTCTTGCAATATTTCAGGGCTGGAACAGATACCAAACGCGGCGCGGCAGACCTTTATCGACGTCGCCACCATCGTGTCATGCGTCTGATCGCGACACGCGGTGCGTTCACGGATGGCGGGATTGATCGTCGAGATCGGGCCATGTGAGCGTGCGCCTTGCTGGTTTCCGTCAGGAACCCAACGCAGGGGCGGCCAGTTTGTTTCTGATCTCCGGCAACGCGATTACGACATGCGTGAACATGCTGAACCTTGATCACCGTCCCGGATACCGGGACATGTCAGCCCTGGGAGGCTTCGATGAAACTCTGCGTGTTCAGAAGGTCGTCGAACACCGCATCCGGGCGCTTGTCGCAGACCACGCTGTCTTCGGGTGAAAGCGCTGGAATGCGCAGCGATGCCTTGGCGCCGCTTTCCTTGAACTTGGTGTGGTCGACGGCCATGACCGTGCTGGCCGAGACCTCCATCATCGCCTGGGCGATATCGACCTCGCATTGATCGAAGGCCAGAAAGCCGCGTGTGGGATGCACCGAGGAGGCCGACAGGATCGCGTAATCGACCGAGGCGCTGGCGATCACGTCAAAGGCGTTACGGTCAAAGGCCGCGCCATCGTGATTGCGCAGTTGCGTGCCGGCCATGAACACCCGGTTTCCTTCGATCATGGCGAGCTTGCTGGCGATGAAGGCGGAATTCGTTACCACCGTCAGGTTCCGCCGGTTTTCAAGCGCCTGCGCCACGAAGGCGGAGGTCGAGCCGGTGTCGATGGTCAATGAATCGCCGTCCCGGATCAGCCGCGCGACGCTATTGGCTATAGCGGCCTTGGCAGCGCGGTTTTCATGCATCCGCGCCAGAAAGGGCGGGTCCATCACGCTTTGGGTGCTGACCAGCGCGCCATGCACCTTGCGCAGCTCGCCGCGTTCAACGAGCGGTTTGACGATCCGGCGGATAGTCTGGTCCGACACATCGAGAATCTGCGCCAGTTCCGAGACCGAAACCGTGCCGCGCAGGTTCACCGTGCTGAGAATATCGTGTTCGTATTTTGACATGACAGCTTCAGTTTAGGTGGTTTTCTGGGGGAAGTTGAGCGGAAATTGGCGATTTAAATCAACAAAAAGCAAATAAATGCGATTAAATATGTTGATTTATGTTGAAATTGACGCTGTATTTCGATGAGCGAGTTTCATCGAAAGGTCTGACGGACATGACGGCGCATGCGGCAAAGCACCTGATCATCGGAGGCGGTATCATTGGCTGCTCGATTGCCTATCACCTTGCCAAATCGGGTGAAAAGGATGTCGTTCTGCTGGAAAAGGCCGCGCTGACCGAGGGCGCCACATGGCATGCCGCAGGACTTGTCGGGCAGCTGCGCTCTTCGCGCAACACGACGCGGATGCTCAAGCGGTCGGTGGCGATGTATGATGCGCTTGAGGCCGAAACCGGCATGGCGTTCGACTGGAAGAAGGTTGGCAGCCTGCGGCTGTCCGCCACCAAAGAGCGGATGCTGGAGGCGCAGCGGCTGGCGACGATGGCGCGCAGCTTCGACCTCGACATGCAGATCATCACTCCGGACGAGGCGAAGGCGCTGTTTCCCTATATCGCCACCACCGGCCTTGAGGGAGCGGCGTTCGTTCCCTCGGACGGTCATGTGGATCCCGCCAGCCTGTGCCAGGCGATCGCGGCGGGTGCGCGCAAACATGGCGCGCAGATCCGTCAGGGCGTTAAGGTCACCGATTTCGAGATCGTGAACCGCCGCATCACGCGGGTGATGACATCCGAGGGCGATTACGAGGCCGGGAACGTGATCCTGGCCGCTGGGATGTGGAGCCGCGAACTGGCCGTAAAGCTGGGGATCACGGTTCCCGCCTGCGCCGTCGAGCATCAGTATATCGTGACCGAACCGCTGCCCAATCCCGAGCTGGTCAAGAGCCTGCCCACACTGCGTGATCCCGAACGGCTGGTCTATTACAAGCCCGATGCGGGCGGGCGGCTGGTGATCGGCGGCTATGAGGAGGGCACGTTGCCATTCGGCGATACCGGCATCCCCGGAGAATTCATCCGCCAGTTGTTGCCCGACAATCTTGATCGTTTCGCCCCGCTGGCCGAGATGGCGGGACAAGTGACGCCGGTGGTCAACGAGGTCGGCATCCGGCAGGTCATCAACGGTCCGATCCCCTATTCGGCGGATGGCGATTTCGTCATGGGCTGGGCGCCGGAACTCGACAACCTGATGCTGTCGACCGGGTTCCTTTACGGGATCGCGGCGGGCGGCGGGGCGGGCGAGATGATCGCCGAATGGATCGTCGACGGGCGCCCCAGCCTTGATCTTTGGCCGCTCGACGTGCGCCGCTTCAGCCCGCATCACGCGACGCGCGCCTTCATGTATCCGCGCGCTGTCGAGCATTACGCGCATCACTACAAGATGCGCTATCCGGGGCAGGAGGCCGAAAGCGCCCGTAACCTGCGCCTCAGCCCGCTTCATGACCGGCTGAAGGAACATGGCGCGGTCTATGGGTCCAAGAATGGCTGGGAACGCCCGCTCTGGTTTGCGCCTGAAGGTGTCGAGCCCGTCGATCAGCTTGCCTTCATCGACCCCGGCTGGAAGCAATATGCCGCCCTGGAACACAAGGCTGTGCGCGAGGGCGTCGCCTTGATCGACCAGTCCAGCTTCTCGAAATTCGAGATGGTCGGCCCCGGCGCGCTGGAGGCATTGCAGCGCCTCGCGGTGTCCAACATGGACAAGCCCGTCGGCAGCGTGATCTACACGCAGCTTTGCAATGAACATGGCGGTATCGAAGCCGATCTGACCATCACCCGCACCGGCCCGGACCGGTTCTATATCGTGACCGGCTCGGGCTTTGGCGTGCATGACAGTGACTGGATCCGCCGCGCGCTGCCGCAGGACGGCTCGGTCTATCTGAACGATGTCACGTCGGCGCGGGCGGTGATCAACATTTGCGGGCCGAAAGCGCGCGAGGTGCTGCAAGCGGTCAGCGAGCACGATGTTTCCAACGCTGCCTTCCCATTCGCGACCGCGCAGCAGATCATCGTCGGCGCCGCCCATGTGCAGGCCGTGCGGATCGGCTATGTCGGCGAACTCGGTTGGGAGCTGCATATCCCCACCGAATTCGCGCGCCATGTTTATGACTGCCTCTGGCAGGCGGGGCAGGCGCATGGCATCCGCGATGTCGGATATCGCGCGATTGAATCGCTGCGCCTCGAAAAGGGCTATCTCTACTGGAGCGCCGATATCACCCCCGATTACACGCCGATCGAGGCCGGGCTGGGATTTCGCGTGCATCTTAAAAGCAAGGGCGATTTTACCGGCCGCGCGGTGCTTGAGAAACAGAAATCCGAGGGTACGCGCCAGCGGCTCTGCACCTTTGTCTGCGACGACAAGTTGCCCATCACCGGCGGCGAGACCATCCTGCATGGCGGCAAGACCGTGTCCGTCGCCTCAAGCGCGGGCTATGGTCACACGGTCGGCCAGACGATTATCCTTGGCTATCTGCCCGATGCGTTGGCGCAGCATGGCGATTTCGAATTGGAGCTTTTCGGTGCGCGTCATGCGATCCGCCGGGTCGATAGACGGCTTTACGACCCGGCCAATGAACGCCTCAAGGCGTGACACAACAGGGGAGACGAAACAATGAGGGACGAGAATGAGGGAAACGTGATCGCGGTTCTGCGCAATGTCCCGGGATTTGAACAGGTTGCGCCTGAAACCTGTCAGATCGAACGGCTGGGCGGGATGACCAACCTTGTCTACCGGGTCGAGACCGGCGGGCAGAGCGTGATCGTTCGCATTCCTGGGGAGGGGACCGAGGCCTATATCGACCGGGCAGTCGAAATCCACAACACCCGCATCGCCGCCGAAACCGGGGTTTGCGCGCGCGTGATCTGGGCGGATGAAGCAACCGGCGACATGGTCTGCGAATGCATTGGGGGGATCGTCACCATGACGCCCGATCTCTTTGCCAGCCGCCCAGGTGCGGCGGCGCGCGCGGGCGCGGCGCTCAGGCAACTGCATGATGCAGATACGCCTTTTCAGTTCCGCTTCGAGCTGTTTTCGATGATCGACGACTATCTCGAAGTTCTCTCGACCAAGGATATCGAGCTGCCCGAGGGCTATGAGCGCGTGGTGGCCGAGGCAGCACCGATCAAGCAGCTTCTGGCCGACAATCCCGGCGATCTGGTGCCAAGCCATTGCGATCCGCTTTGCGAGAATTTCCTTGATGATGGCGCGCGCATGTGGATCGTGGATTTCGAATATTCCGGTATGAATGATGCGCTCTGGGATCTTGGCGACCTGTCGGTCGAGGCCGGGCTGAGCGATGCGCAGGATATCGAGATGCTGACCGCCTATTTCGGCGCGCCCCCCAGCGCGGAACAGATCGGGCGGACAGTGATCTACAAGGCGATGTGCGATCTTTTGTGGACGCTCTGGGGTTTGATTCAGCACGCCGACAACAACCCGGCCGAGGATTTCTGGGCTTACGCCGTCAACCGTTTCGCGCGGTGCAGGGCCCTGATGAGCGACCCGGCCTTCGCGGGCCATCTGGCCGCGGTGCGCGCGGGCTGAACCTGTTCTCTCCGACTGGCGGGCGTGGCGGCTTTTGGCCTCCATGCCCGTTTTTTTCGCAGCGGAGCGCAGGTTTGTCTGGCCGTGCACGCCAAAGTTGCTTTTATACTTGCAGTATGCGTCTAAAGTTTCTTGCAAACTGGGGAGTGTGTGGATGGTGGATTTTTTCAATTTCATGGGGAATATCCCGCCCTATTCGGAAAACGAGACCACCGTCCATCGGCTCAATCGTCGCCATGACCTGCTGATCGGTCCGTTCCTGCCGCAAATCGAAGGTGCCCGCGTTCTGGACCTTGCTTGCCATGACGGGCGCTGGTCTTATGCGCTGGCTGGGGCGGGTGCCGCGCATGTTCACGGAGTAGAGGCCCGACCCGAACTGATCGAACGTTTTGCGGCCTTTCCTGAAACCGGTTTCAAGGAGCGGGTCGCGCTGCATTGCAATGATCTCTTTGATGAACTCGAGGCGCTTGTCGCACAGGGCGCGCGGTTCGATGTGGTTGCGGTCTACGGCATCTTCTATCACGTCATGGATCACCTGCGGCTGCTGTCGCTTGCCAAGCGCCTTGAGCCGGAAATCATCATCATCGACAGCGAATTCATCATGGTCGACAACGCCATGATTCAGCTGTTGCGCGAAGAGGTGTCCAATCCACTCAATGCCGTGCCCGCCTCTGCCGGGCAGTCGCATACTGTGGTCGGCGTACCCAGCCGCCGCGCGACGGAATTCATGGCCGAGGCGTTGGACATGGATGTCACCTGGATCGACCACGCACTGATACTGGGTGACGACGCCACTGGCATGAAGGATTATTTTCGCGATGGTCGCAAGGTGCGCGGCACTTGTGCGCTGGGTCGGCGCTGAGAGGCGGGCGCGCACGTATTCATGCCAGAAGGGCCATCAGTTCGCCATGCAATTCGGGGGTCGCGGCGCTGATCACGCGCCCGTCGGAATCGTAGTCGAGTGGGCGGCCCTGCCAATCGGTGATGATGCCGCCCGCTTCGGTGATGATCGGGGCCAGCGCGAAATAGTCATAGGGTTTGAGGTCATAGTCGACCACGGCGTCGATTTGCCCGCTGGCGACAAGCGCATGGGGCTGGCAGTCATAGGAGAGACGGCGCAGCTTGCCCGCCGCCATCAGCCGCTCGAACACATGCGGCGCATCGGCGTGTATCTTCTCGCCCTCGTTGATGAACAGCATGGCCCGCTCAAGCGCGGTCTGGCGCGACACATGGATCGGCGCTCCGTTGCGGGTGGCGCCCAGCCCGCGCGCGGCGGCGTAGACCTGTTTGATCGCGGGCAGGCGGCAGACCCCCAGAACCGGCTGCCGCTGACGGGTCATCGCCAGCAACATGCCGAAAAGCGGCACACCCGCGATAAACGACCGGGTGCCGTCAATCGGATCGACAACCCAGATATCCGCCTTGTCGAGACCCTGGTTGCCGAATTCCTCGCCATATATGCCGTCATCGGGAAAGTCCGCCTGCAAGCGGGAACGGATTGCCTGTTCGGTCTCGCGGTCGGCGATGGTGACGGGGCTTTCATCGTCCTTGGTGATGATGTCGAGCGCGTGGTTGAAATGCGCGAGCGAGATGCGGCTGGCTGCCTCGGTGATGTCGAGCGCGGCGGACAGACGGCGGCGCAGGTCGTCCAGATCAGTCACGCACTTTTCCCCCGGCCATGTCGGCAACAGCGATTTCGGTGCCCCAGCCCTGCGCGGCCTCGCGAATGTCCTCGGGGGGTGGGGCGTCGCAGATCAGCAAATCGACCGATGCGGGCGGGCCGATGGCAATCGGGGCGGTGCGGCCGAACTTGCTGTTATCCGCCGCCAGGATCCTTGTGGTCGAATTCGCCATGATCGCGCGCGAATACAGCGCCTCTTCCATGTCAAACAGCATGAACCCGTTGCGCGCATTGATCGCCGCCGCCGAAAGCACGGCGAAATCAGTGCGGAACTGGCGCACGAAATCCAGCACATTCGCGCCGAACACGCCGCCGTCATGACCGCGCAATTCGCCGCCGGGCATGAACACCCGGTTGTTGTTGCGCGCCGCGAGGCTGTAGGCGACGGCGACCGAATTTGTCACCACCAGCAGTTCCTGATGCGCCCTGAGCGCTTCGGCGATGAAGGCGGTTGTCGATCCGACATCCAGAAACAGCGAGCTGCCGTCGCTGATCAGCCCTGCCACATGGGCCGCGATGCGCTGCTTGGGCACGGGGTTCTCGGCCATCCGCTGGGCGAAGTTCAACTCGGTCGAGCCATGCTGGAGCAGAACCCCGCCATGTACCTTGCGCACAAGCCCCTCGTCGGAAAGCCGCCGCACGTTCCGGCGCACCGTTTCCTCCGAGACGTTGAGGGCCTCGGCGATCGACTGGATGCGCATGCTGCCCCCGGCGCGCGTCACGAGGTCGATGATCTCGGCGCCGCGTTGCGAGGCGGGCAGGACGCGGGCGTCGGCGGGGGTCTGCGTCGAGGGGTTGGTCATGTCGGACTCCGCTGCGACCCTGTGGATTTTTAGGCAAAAAACCACAAAATCCATCAAATACCAACACAAAAACCACAAAAAGCAAAAATAAATATTGAAAACTAAGATACGCTGTTGAAAATTGTTTGGTATGGCGCGGCGAATCGAAGGCTGTGAAAAAGGCCGTCGGCCAATAAGCAAAAACACAGGGAGTTCTTAGAATGCGTCTTTCAACATTTGCGGCGGCAACATGCGCCGGGCTGGCGATCGCCGGTGGGGCCTTTGCCCAGGCCGAGTCACAAGAGCCGATCAAGCTCACCATGCATGACTGGACAGGTCAGCTCTTGACCACGACCATCATGGGCAAGGTTCTGGCCGAGGCCGGTTACAACGTAGAATACGTGCAGGCCGATTACATCGCGCAATTCGCCGGGCTGAAAAGTGGCGATCTGCATGTGGCGATGGAAATCTGGGAAACCACCGGGCGCGAGGCGATGGACGAGGCCGTCGGCACGGGGCAGGTCGTCAACATGGGCGAGACCGGCATGCAGGCGATCGAGGAATGGTGGTATCCCTCTTACATGGAGGATGTCTGCCCCGGTCTTCCCGACTGGCAGGCGCTCAACGATTGCGCGCGTGAATTCGCAACGCCCGAGACCGCGCCGATGGGCCGTTATCTTGGCGGGCCGGTCACATGGGGCGGTTTCGACGAAGAGCGGATCGAGGCCCTGGGTCTTGATTTCGAAGTGGTCCATGCCGGGACCGATGCCGCGCTATTCGCCGAACTTGAAAGCGCCTATCAGCGCAAGGCGCCCATCGTGCTCTGGATCTACGCGCCGCATTGGGCGCCGACCAAATACGAGGGCAGTTTCGTGGCCTTCCCGCCCTATTCGTCCGAATGCTACAATGACCCTTCGGCGGGCATCAATCCGAACGCGGCTTATGATTGCGGCAAGCCGACGGGGCCGATCTGGAAAGTGGCATGGTCGGGTCTTGCCGATACATGGCCGGGTGCAGCCAAGGCCGTCGAGGCGTTTACCATCGGCAACGAAGACATGGGCGCGATGGTCGCCGCCGTCGATCTTGAGGGCAAGTCACTGGACGAGGTCAGCGATGCATGGCTCGCCGACAACAGTTCGGCCTGGCAGTCCTGGATCGCCGACTGAACGGGCGCATGACCCAACCGGCGCGCGGGCCTTGCTGCGCCTGCGCCCGGACCTTCCATTCGCGACCAACCGCCCTTTCCCCGGCGCGACCGGGGTTGTGCGCCAGTGCCCGAGGATAAGATGGAAAAACCGATCTTGCTGGATTGCCGGGGCGTCTGGAAACTTTACGGCGCCGGTGCTCAGGATGCCTACAAGCGCCATGGCGGCGCGCTGAGTTCCGAGCAGATCCGCGCAGCGGGGCTTGTCGGGGCGGTCCGCGATGCCACCGTGCAAATCCGCCAGGGCGAGATTTTCGTGATCATGGGGCTGTCGGGCTCGGGCAAATCCACGCTGGTGCGCTGCCTGTCGCGATTGATCGAGCCGACCGCAGGCGAAATCCTGTTCGAGGGCCGAGATCTCTTGTCGATGACCGACAAGGAGATGATCGACATCCGGCGCCGGAAGATGGGCATGGTGTTTCAGCACTTCGCCCTTTTGCCGCATCTGACCGTTTTGCAGAACGCCGCCTTTCCACTGGAAGTGCAGGGCGTGCCAAGGGCCAAGCGCGAGGCCCGCGCGCGCGAGGTGATCGAACTGGTCGGCCTCAAGGGGCGCGAGGCCTATTATCCCCGGCAACTGTCGGGCGGGCAGCAGCAGCGCGTCGGGATCGCGCGTTCGTTGGCCGTCGAGCCTGACCTGTGGTTTCTGGACGAGCCGTTTTCAGCGCTCGATCCGCTGATCCGGCGCGAGATGCAGGACGAGTTCCTGCGCCTTCAGGGGATGCTGCACAAGACCATCGTGTTCATCACCCATGATTTCGACGAGGCGATCCGGCTGGCCGACCATATCGCGGTGATGAAGGATGGCAGGGTCGTGCAGGTCGCAACCCCCGAAGAACTGGTGCTGAACCCGGCCACCGAATATGTCGGCGAATTCACCCGCCATGTGCCACGCTCCAAGGTGCTGACGCTGCGCAGCGTGATGACCCCGGGGGCGCCCGAGGGCGAGACGGCGGGCGATCTGCCCGAAACGCAGCGGATCGAGGCCGTTGCCGACAAGGTCGAGGCCAGCCCCCTGCCGTTCCGGGTGGTGAACGCCGAAGGCGACGTGGTTGGCAGTATCGGTGGGCAGGCCGTCATTGATGTGCTGATCGGTCGGAAACCGGCCCCATGACAGGGCTGCGCGATCATCTTCCCGGGCGCAACGGGTGGTTCTGGCTGGCGCTGTTCGCGGCGACATGGCTGTTGTCGCGCTATTCCTGGGATCTCTACAAGGCTTACGATGCGCGCTGGATCATCAAGTATCCAAGCGCCTACATACTGCCGGTCGAGGCCCGCATCAGCGCCTTCATGCGCTGGCTGGTCGAAGATGCAGGTTTCGGTCTGTTCAGCTTTCGCGACGTGACACGATTCATCTCGACGCTGATCGAGATTCCCTATGATTTCATGCGCGACCTTTTGATCGACGGCTTTTCAACCGGGCTTGGCAATGCCGCCGTCCAGATCGCGCCGCCCCTGAGCTGGATCGCGATCATCGTGACGCTGGTCGCGATGGGCCATTACGCGCGCGACTGGAAACTGGCGGCGCTGATCGGGGCATGCTTTCTTTATCTTGCGGTCTTTGGCCAGTGGGACAGCGCGATGGTGACGCTGGCGTCGGTGCTGATCGCGGTGCCGATCGGGTCGGTCGGGGGGCTGCTGTTGGGCATCATGGCTTATCGCTCGCCGCTGTTCGAGCGGCTGCTGCGCCCATTGCTGGACCTCATGCAGACAGTGCCTGTCTTCGCCTATCTTGTGCCGATCCTGTTCCTGTTCGGTTTTGGTCCGGTGGCGGCTCTCGTGGCGACGATCATCTACGCGATGCCGCCGATGGTGCGGGTCACGATCGTTGCTCTGCACGGGGTGCCCAATGAAACCCGCGATGTCGGCGTGATGGTCGGCTGCACGCGTCGCCAGATGATGTGGAAAGTGATCGTGCCCTCGGCAGCGCCGACGCTGATGGTGGGCGTGAACCAGGTGATCATGCTCTCGCTCAACATGGTGATCATCGCCTCGATGATCGGCGCCGGCGGACTTGGCTTTGACGTGCTGAGCGCGCTCCGGCGACTTGATATCGGCGGCGGGATCGAAGCGGGCCTGGCGATCGTCGTCATGGCGATCGCGCTCGACCGGCTGAGCCAGGCTTTCGCCAGCCGCAATGTCGCGACACCCGCGTCCGACCCAAATCGTAACCTGTTCCAGCGCCATCCCCGGACGGCGACGGTGCTGATGGTAGTGATCTGCACCTACCTTCTGTCGCAGGTCTCGCCTGCCCTGCAGGCTTATCCCGACGCGGCGACCGTTTCGACCGGTGCCTTCTGGTCCGACTTCATGGGCTATATCAACGTGCATTTCTTCGATGTTTTCGAAGCGATCAAGACCGCGCTTCTGTCTTACCTCCTGTTGCCCGTCAAACGGTTCTTCGTTGGCATCCCATGGCCTTGGGGGATCATGGTGATGACGCTGATCGGTTGGCGCGCTGGCGGCCTTGGGCTGGCGGCCCTGACAGGGGCCCTGACCGCGTTGATCGCGATGGTGGGATTATGGGACAAGGCGATGATCACGGTCTACCTTTGCGGGGTGTCGGTTCTGATCGCCTCGGCCATCGGTATCCCGATGGGGATCATGGCGGCACAGAATGACACGGCCAACCGCGTGGTCGGCTCCTTCATCGACACGCTGCAGACGCTGCCCAGCTTCGTCTATCTCATCCCGGTGGTGATGCTGTTCCGGGTCGGGGATTTCTCGGCAATGATCGCGGTCGTGCTTTATGCGATGGCGCCCGCCGTGCGCTATGCGGCCCACGGCATCCGCAGCGTAGATCCGCAGCTTGTCGAGGCCGGGCTCGTCTCGGGTTGCACGCCGCGCCAGGTGCTCTGGCGCATCAAGCTGCCGATGGCCATTCCCGAACTTTTGCTGGGATTGAACCAGACCATCATGCTGGCCCTCTCGATGCTGGTGATCACCGCTCTCGTGGGCACGCGCGACCTCGGGCAGGAGGTCTATATCGCGCTCACCAAGGCCAATACCGGCCAGGGCATCGTTGCGGGTCTGGCCGTCGCCTTCATCGCCATTGTCGCGGATCGCATCCTGTCGGCAACGGCCAGCCGCATGCGCCGAAAAATGGGACTTGAACAATGAACGACGCCGAAAAAGCCGCCCTTGAGCGGGCGACATCCCTGTCGATCTGGACAGCGCCCGAGCAGGCCGAACTGCTGGGCGGCGGGATCACCAATTTCAATGTCGCGCTCAGCGATCAGGGCCGCCGCTACGTGGTGCGGGTCGGGCAGGATATACTGCTGCACCAGATCATGCGCTTCAACGAACAGGCGGTGCATCGCGCCGCGCAGGCCATCGGTATCGCCCCTGCGATCATCCATACCGAGCCGGGAATCCTGGTGCTGGAGCATATCGAGGCGCGCACGCTTGACGAGGGAGATGTGCGCGATGATGCGATGCTGGCGCGGATCGTGCCGATGCTCAAGCGCTGCCACTCCGAGGCGGCGGCGCATCTGCGCGGGCCGGTTCTGACCTTCTGGGTTTTTCACGTGCTGCGCGACTATGCCGCCACGCTGCGCGAAGCCGGGTCGCGCCATTTGGGGCGGCTTGACGGCTTGCTGCGCGTTGCGGGTGAACTTGAAGACGCGGTCGGCCCGGTGCGGCTGGTGCTGGGGCATAACGACCTTTTGGCCGCCAACTTCCTTGATGACGGCCAGCGGCTCTGGCTGCTTGACTGGGAATATGGCGGGTTCAATTCGCCGCTCTTTGATCTTGCGGGTCTGGCCTCGAACAGCGAACTCAATCCCGAACAGGAACGCTGGCTGCTTGAAACCTATTTCGGCACGGGTCTGACCGACGAGCTGAACCACCGTTATCACGCCATGAAATGCGCATCGCTTCTCAGGGAAACGATGTGGAGCATGGTCTCGGAAATCCATTCGGACATCGACTTCGACTACGCCGCCTATACCGACAAGAACCTGTCGCGGTTCGAAACGGCGCTGTCCGGCTTTCAATCTATGCGAGGACCAAAATGAGCACTTTTCCGGCAAGCGCAAAGGCCGTCATCATCGGCGGCGGCATCGTGGGATGCTCGACCGCTTATCATCTTGCGAAACTGGGCTGGAGCGAAGTCGTGTTGCTTGAGCGCAAAAAGCTGACCTCGGGCACGACATTCCACGCGGCGGGGCTTGTGGGGCAGTTGCGCTCGAACGCCAATATCACGCAGTTGCTGGGCTATTCGGTCGATCTTTACAACACGCTGGAACAGGAGACCGGCCAGGCGACAGGGTGGAAGATGAATGGCGGGCTGCGGCTTGCCTGCAATCAGGAACGCTGGACCGAGGTCAAGCGGCAGGCCACCACTGCGCATTCCTTTGGCCTCGAGATGCAGCTTCTGACACCCTCCGAGGCCAAGGAACTGTGGCCGCTGATGACCACCGACGATCTGGTCGGCGCGGCCTACATGCCCACCGACGGGCAGGCGAACCCGTCGGATATCACACTGTCGCTGGCCAAGGGGGCGCGCAAGGCGGGTGCGACCGTCATCGAGGATACCAAGGTCACGAAGATCGAACTGGAGGACGGTGTCATCAAGGGGGTGATGACCGAAAAGGGCTTTATCGCCTGTGAAAAGGTGATCCTGTGCGGCGGCCAGTGGACCCGTGATTTCGCCGCCAGTGTCGGGGTGAACGTGCCGCTGGTGCCGATGGAACATCAATACATGGTGACCGAGCAGATCGAGGGCGTCACATCGGACATGCCGACGCTGCGCGATCCCGACCGGCTGACCTATTACAAGGAAGAGGTGGGTGGCCTCGTGATGGGCGGCTACGAGCCCAACCCGATCCCCTGGGCGGTGAACGGCATTCCCAAGGGGTTTCACTACACGCTGCTCGATTCCAATTTCGACCATTTCGAGCAACTGGTCGAACTGGCGCTGGGCCGGGTGCCCGCGCTGGAAACCGCCGGGATCAAGCAGTTGGTCAACGGCCCCGAAAGCTTTACGCCCGATGGGAATTTCATCCTGGGTGAGGCGCCTGAGCTCAGGAATTTCTTCGTCGGCGCGGGGTTCAACGCCTATGGCATCGCCGCTGGTGGCGGCGCGGGCATGGCGCTGGCGGAATGGGTCGCCAAGGGCGAGCCGCCCTTCGACCTGTGGCCGGTGGATATCCGCCGCTTTGGCCGCCCGCATTTCGATACCGACTGGGTTCGCACCCGCACCGTCGAAGCCTATGGCAAGCATTACACGATGGCCTGGCCTTTCGAGGAACACAGCTCGGGCCGCCCTTGCCGCAAGTCACCGCTTTATGACCGGCTGTTGGCAAAAGGCGCCTGTTTCGGCGAAAAGCTGGGCTGGGAACGGCCCAACTGGTTCGCGACCAATGGCTCCGAGGCAAAGGATATCTACAGCTTCGGGCGCCAGAACTGGTTCGATCCCGTCGGTGAGGAGCACAAGGCCTGCCGCGAGGCCGCCGTCCTGTTCGACCAGAGCTCATTCGCCAAGTTCACCCTCAAGGGGCCGGATGCCGAGGCGGCGCTAAGCTGGATCGCGGCCAATGATGTCTCCAAGCCGGTCGGTTCGCTGATCTATACGCAAATGCTCAATGACCGCGGCGGCATCGAATGCGACCTGACATGCGTGCGCGTGGCGCAGGATGAATATTACATCGTCACCGGCACCGGTTTCGCGACCCATGATTTCGATTGGATCGCGCGCAACATCCCGCAAGGCATGAATGCGCAGCTTGTCGATGTAACTTCGGCCTACGCGGTGCTCTCGCTGATGGGTCCGCGCGCGCGCGACATCCTTGAACAGGTCACGCGAAATGATGTGTCCAACGCGGGTTTCAGGTTCGGCAGCGCGCAGACCATCGGCATTGCCGGCTGCCCGGTCAGGGCTTTGCGCGTCACCTATGTCGGGGAATTGGGCTGGGAGCTGCACCTGCCGGTCGAATACGCCACCACGGTCTATGACGCCTTGAACGAAGCCGGGCGCGCCTTCGGGCTGCGCGATGCGGGCTATCGCGCCATCGAAAGCCTGCGGCTCGAAAAGGGCTATCGCGCCTGGGGCTCGGATATCGGCGCCGATCACACCCCCGCCGAGGCCGGGCTTGCCTGGGCGGTGAAGCTGAAGAAGAACATGGATTTCAAGGGCCGCGAGGCCGCTGAGACGCAGCGCGACCAGGGCGTGAAGAAGATCCTCGCCTGTTTCACCGCCGACCCCGATATCGTGCTTTCGGGGCGCGAGACGATCTATCGCAACGGCGAGCGCGTTGGCTGGCTGACCAGCGGTGGCTTTGGCTACACGGTCAACCAGTCGATCGGTTATGGCTATGTGCGCAGCCCCGACCCAATCGACCGCGCCCATGTGCTGAGCGGCGAATACGAGCTCGAGGTCGCAACCGAGCGCGTGCCCTGCGCGGTGCGGCTCGACCCGCTTTACGATCCGGCGATGGAGCGGGTGAAATGCTGACACAAGCGGGATGAGCGACCTGCAAGGCAAAGCAAGCGGCGCGCCGCTTGGCACGTCTGTGCGCCGCTCTTTCCCAGCACCACGGCGCAAAAGCTGGCCGCCCTGCGCCACAAAAAAGCGCGGCGCGGGGATCAACCCGCGCCGCGCCCGATTATTGTGACCGATCAGGCTTCGAGATCGAAGCGGTCGGCGTTCATCACCTTGGTCCAGGCGGCAACGAAATCCTTGACGAATTTCTCCTTGTTGTCGTCCTGGGCATAGACCTCGGCATAGGAGCGCAGGATCGAGTTCGAGCCGAACACCAGGTCCATCCGTGTCGCCGTCCACTTGACCGCGTCGGTCTTGCGGTCGCGGATTTCATAGGTGCCGTCTTCGGCCTTCTGCCAGCGGTTCGCCATGTCGGTCAGGTTGACGAAGAAATCGGTCGTCAGCGCGCCTTCCTTGTCGGTGAACACGCCATGCGAGGTGCCGCCGTGGTTGGTGCCCATCACCCGCATCCCGCCGACCAGAACGGTCATTTCATTGGCGGTCAGGCCCATCAGCTGGGTGCGGTCCAGCATCAGTTCCTCGGGGCTGACGATGTAATCCTTCTTCAGCCAGTTGCGATAGCCATCGGCCAGCGGTTCCATCACGTCGAAGGATTCCGCATCGGTCATCTCGTCGGTGGCGTCGCCACGACCCGGTGCGAAGGGAACGTCGATCTGGACACCGGCGGCCTTGGCGGCCTGTTCGACACCCATGTTGCCCGCCAGGACGATCACGTCGGCGACGCTTGCGCCGGTCTCGGCGGCGATCGGTTCAAGCACCGACAGGACCCGCGCCAGGCGCTCGGGCTCGTTGCCCTCCCAGTCCTTTTGCGGGGCCAGACGGATGCGCGCGCCATTGGCCCCACCGCGCATGTCCGAGCCGCGGAACGTGCGCGCACTGTCCCATGCCGTCGCGACCATGTCGGCCAGCGACAGGTCTGATGCTGCGATCTTGGACTTTACCGCGTCGACATCATAGCTGGAGCTGCCTGCCGGCACCGGATCCTGCCAGATCAGGTCCTCTTGCGGCGAGTCCGGGCCGATATAGCGCGCCCGGGGGCCCATGTCGCGATGCGTCAGCTTGAACCAGGCGCGTGCGAAGACCTCGGAGAGGTAATCCGGGTTCTTGTAGAACTTCTCCGATATTTCGCGATAGATCGGATCCATCTTCATCGCCATGTCGGCATCGGTCATGATCGGGTTGTAGCGGATCGAAGGATCCTCGACATCGACCGGCTTGTCCTCTTCCTTGATGTCGATGGGTTCCCACTGCCATGCGCCGGCGGGGGATTTCTTGAGCTCCCATTCATAGTTGAACAGCAGGTAGAAATAGCCGTTGTCCCACTTGGTCGGATGGGTCGTCCAGGCGCCCTCGATGCCCGAGGTCACGGTGTGGCGTCCCTTGCCGGTCTCATTCGGGTTGGCCCAGCCAAAGCCCTGCTGATCGACATCCGCCGCCTCGGGGTCTGGCCCCAGCAGCGAGGCATCGCCATTGCCGTGGCACTTGCCGACAGTGTGGCCGCCCGCGGTCAGCGCGACGGTTTCTTCGTCGTTCATCGCCATTCGGGCAAAGGTCTCGCGCACCTGCGCGCCGGTCTTGAGCGGATCGGGCTGCCCGTTGACGCCTTCGGGGTTCACATAGATCAGACCCATCTGCACGGCGGCCAGCGGATTTTCCATCGTCGAAGGATCGTCCACGTTTTCATAGCGCTCGTCGCTCGGGGCCAGCCATTCCTTTTCCGACCCCCAGTAGGTGTCGGTCTCGGGGTGCCAGATATCGGCGCGGCCAAAGGCGAAACCATAGGTCTTGAGGCCCATGTCCTCATAGGCGATGGTCCCCGCCAGAACGATCAGGTCGGCCCAGCTGATCTTGTTCCCGTATTTCTTCTTGATCGGCCACAGCAGTCGGCGGGCCTTGTCGAGGCTGACATTGTCGGGCCAGGAATTGAGCGGTGCGAAGCGCTGGTTGCCGGTGCCACCGCCGCCGCGCCCGTCCGACACGCGGTAGGAGCCCGCCGCATGCCAGGACATGCGGATCATCAGGCCGCCATAATGTCCCCAATCGGCGGGCCACCAATCCTGGCTGTCCTTCATCAACGCGCGCATGTCGTTCTTGAGCGCCTCGAAGTCGAGCTTTTTCACCTCTTCACGATAGTCATAATCCGGCCCCATCGGGTCGGTCTTCGTGTCGTGCTGATGCAGGATGTCCAGATTGAGGGCATTGGGCCACCAATCCATGTTGGAATTGCCGGACGCCGTGTTGCCGCCATGCATGATGGGGCACTTGCCGATGTCGTTTCCGTCCATTTCTCTCTCCGATTCTGGCTGCGTGACTTGAACCGCGTTCGCGTCGCTAAGCTGTGATGCACCGGGGCGATTCTTTAGTCCAGACCGCGCGTGCGCGCAGGTTGCCGCACATGATCGCAGAATCACCCGTCCGGTGACGATGCCCTTGTGTAGCAAATCTTCGTCATTGGTTTAAGTTGCATTTATTGATCGGAATGATAATTTCAGATTATGAGCAATCTGACCCTTAAGCAGCTTCGCTATTTCGAGTCTCTGGCCCGGCACGGACATTTCGGCCGCGCCGCCGAGGCCTGCGCGATTTCGCAGCCCGCGCTGTCGGTCCAGATCCGCGAGCTTGAGCAAACGCTTGGCATGGTGCTGTTCGAGCGCGGCGCGCGCCAGATCCGCCTGACCAGCTTTGGCGAGGAAATCGCGCTGCGGGTGCGCACGATCCTGCGCTCGGTGGATGAACTGGGCGATCTGGCGCGCGCGTCGCGCGACGGCATGGTCGGGCGGTTGCGCATCGGCGTGATCCAGACCATCGCGCCCTATCTTCTGCCCACGCTTTTGCGCAACCTTTCGGCGGCCCATGCGGGGCTGGACGTGCATGTGCGCGAATCCCTGACCCCGCGGCTTATTCAGGAACTGTCCGAAGGGCGTCTGGATACCGCCATCGTCGCGCTGCCGGTATCGGAACCCTCGTTCAGCGAGGTGGCGCTTTTCACCGAGAATCTGATGCTCGTGCGCCCCGCCGGGGATGCGGACAAGCCCGTTCCCGACCGCGACATGCTGCGCGAAATGCGCCTTCTGCTGCTCGAGGAAGGCCATTGCTTTCGCGACCAGGCGCTGTCCTTTTGCAACCTGCAATCGGCCCTCCCGCGCGACGGGTTGGATGGCAGCTCGCTTTCGACGCTGGTGCAGATGGTGGGCGCAGGGATCGGCGTCACCCTGATCCCCGAGATGGCCGCCCCCGTCGAGACCCGCTCGGCCGAAGTATCGGTCGTGCCGCTCCATGCGCCACAGCCGACGCGGACGGTCGGCATGATCTGGCGCAAAAGCAGCCCGCTCGACGATCAATTGCAGGAAATCGCCCGGATCGTGAAGCAATCGGGCGCGGATCTGCGCCAGCAGCGCGAAGCGCAGGGCGAACCGGCCTGAACCGCCATTGCCTCAGCCCGGCGGCGGCCCCAACGTGCCGCGCAGCCGCAGATCGGTCTTCAATTCGACATTCTCAGCCAAGGGCGCACCGCTGCGCACCATCTCGATCAGCAATTGCGCCGCTTGCCGGCCCATGGCGCGATGCGGCACATGCACCGTTGTCAGCGCCGGATCGACCAATGTGGCGACCTCGATGTCGTCAAACCCGGTGATCGACACGTCGCCGGGCACATGCAGCCCCATTTCGCGCGCCATCTGAAGCGCCCCGGCCGCCAGCACGTCATTGCCGCAGATCACCACGCCGGGCCTTGGCCTGCGCCGCATCAGCCGGGCAAAGGCCTGCCGCCCGTGCTCGATTGAATAGGGCGTTTCGACCAGCGCCAGATCGTCGGGCGAAAGCCCCGCGGCCAGCATCGCATCGCAAATTCCCTCGACGCGGGCGCGGGCACGGTCATTGTCCCGCTGCTCGGCGGTGATGACGGCGATGTGGCGATGCCCCTGCCGGATGACCTCGCGCGTCAGCTCCTGCATGGCCTTGCGGTTATCAAACCCGATCGAGGGACGCGGGGCGTCGGAGTCATGGACCCAGGCCACCAAAGCAGGCACGCCGCGCCGCTCCAGGAACTGGTAGATCGCATCGCTGCGCTGATGTCCGATCAGCAACAGCGCATCCGCGCCGCGTGCCACAAGAGCGCGGATCTGCTCGTCCTCTATCTCGGGGCGATAGGATGAACAGGCCATCAGAAGGGTGACGCCATGGGTGCGTAACTCTTCCTGAAAGGCCTGGATCGCGCGGGCGAAAATGGCGTTGTCCATGGTCGGGATGACCGCGCCCACGGTGCCGGTGCGCCGCGCCGCCAGCGCGCGGGCGCCGAAATTGGGCGAGTAACCCAGCTCCTGCACCGCCGCCAGCACGCGCTCGCGGGTGGGTTTGGCGACCCTCTCAGGCGCGTTGAGGCAGCGCGACACCGTCGCGGTCGAAACCTGCGCGCGCTCGGCCACATCAGCCAGCGTCGCAATCCCGGCTGCGGTGTCCGACTGACCAGAGTGATCGTTACCTTGTGACATCTCGTTTCACCATGCGCTGACGGATGGCCTTAGCTGGTTCCTGCAATCAATACCACGCAGTGTAAGCGCTTGCATGAGAAATTGTAAGCGCTTACATTCGAGGCGAATCGTCGGCCCGCCCGGCGAGAGGGAGGATTCGATGTTTTTGCTGGTTGCCGCTGCGCTGTTTGGCGTTTTCGCGGCCAACGTCCTGGTCGGGTCGTCTGGCGGCACTGCGTTTCTGAGCGATGTGGGAGAAATGCTCATGCTGCTTGGTGCGTCCAGCGCCTTCGTTGTGGCTGTCCTGCGCAGCGAAGCGGCCCGCAAGGCGAAGCGAAGAAAACAGGACACTCAAGGGAGGAATGGAAATGTCTGAAGAACACGAGGAACTCGCGTCAGAGACACGGCGCAACTTCATGAAGCTGGCCACCACCGGCAGCTTTACCGCGGCGATGGTCGCCGGGGCGGGGGGCCTGCTGTGGTCGTCCCGGGCAACCGCCCAGACCGCCGGCGAGGAACGCGAGCGCGAACAGGCCGCCGATCACGTGCTGACGCTGGCCACCGAATATGTCATCGGCACCACGCGCAGCTACCCTATGATGCAGCTCGATCTGAAAGAGAACCTTCAGAACGCCTCGAACGGCAAGATCTATGTCAAGCTGGCACCGGGCGGGCAGCTTGGCGTCGGCTCGGCGCTGGCCCAGAAGGTGCAGGGCGGCACGGTCAATGCCGGTCAGTTCTCGCTGTCGAATTTCGCGCCCTTCGCGCCTGCGGTCGACCTGATCAACCTGCCCTATTTCTGCGGCGCCAATCAGCGTTTCGTGAATCTCGTGACCTCGGATATCTGGAAATCCGAAGTGAACGCGATGGTCGAGCAGCGTGGCTTCCGCCCGATGTTCTATTTCTGCATCGACCCGCGCGTGATGGCTGTGCGCAAGGGCGGCGGCGGCCCGATCATGACGCCGGGCGATCTGGAAGGCGTCAAGTTCCGGGTGCCGGGATCGAAGATGCTGCAACAGTTCTACCGCATGGCAGGTGCCAACCCCACGCCGGTCGCCTGGGGCGAGACCCCTTCGGCGATCAAGCAGGGCGTGGCCGATGCGCTCGATCCGGCGGTCGGGGCGCTTTATGCCTTCGGCTTCAAGGATATCCTGAGCCACGTCACCTTTACCCAGGCCGTACCCGACAGCCAGTGCTATGCCTGCAACCTCGAATGGTTCAACACGCTGCCGTCGGATGTGCAGGATGCGATCGACTGGGCCTCGGAAATGACCTTCCACCAGAACCTGGCCAAGGTTCCGTCGGCGCGCACATTCGCCATGGCCGAAATGGCCAAGTCGGGCGTCGAATTCCATTCGCTCAGCGCCGATCAGCTTGCCGAGTGGAAAGAGGCCGCAGGCTTCCAGCGCTCGGAATGGGACCCGTTCAAGACGGAATTGGCCGGGTCGATGGACACCTTCGACAAGCTGGCCGAAGCCGCCGGAACGCAGGGGCGCTATTACGTGCATGATGCCTGACACCTGAAACCGGCCGGGCGCACAGCCGGCGCCCGGCCTTCCGATTTCTCGATGAACGCACCGGCCCTGCGCAGTCAGGGTCCGGGCTGGAAGGGTCCGCATGCTCAAGACGCTGGACAGGAACGCGGAACGTTGGGCGCTCTTGGTGTTCTACGTCATGCTCGTCGTCACCATGGCGGTCGAGGTGCTGCGACGCGAGCTCTTTTCCTACTCCTCGATCTGGGGCGAGGAAATCGTGCGCTACAGCTTTATCTACCTCGCCTGGATCGGCGCGGCGGCGGCTGTACGCGAACGTGGCCATATCCGCATCGATGTGCTGATGCATTACCTCGGGCCGCGCGCCAAGGCGCTGCTCTATATCTTCGGCGACCTGGTGATGGCCGCCGTGGCATTGGTGGCGCTTTACTGGTCATGGGAAACCGTGACCGTATCCTACCGGTTCGACTCGGTCAGTCACGGGCTCAGGGTGTCGATGATCTGGTTTTTGATGGCGGTGCCGCTGGGGTTCGGTCTGATGCTCCTGCGCCTTGTGCAGTCTTTCCTGCGTGACCTGCGCGCCCTTCGTGACGGAACCCCCGTCTACGAGGGCGACAAGATGTTCGACTGAAGGGGGCGGCGCGATGTGGCAGACCCTCAATCATTCGGTCGAACTGGGCTGGGATTTCTATACGCCCATGATCCTCTTCGTGGTGCTGTGCGCGCTGGCGGTGCCGGTCTGGGCGGCCATCGGCGCATCGGCCATCGTGATGCTGCTGATGTCGGGCGCGCTGCCGCTGAGCCTTGTGGGCGAAAGCCTGTTCGACGGGATCGACGCCTTTGCCCTGACCGCCGTGCCGCTCTTCATCCTGACCGGCGACGTGCTGGTGCGCACCGGGCTCAGCCGCAAGTTCCTGGACGTGGCAGAGGCGCTGACCTGCTTTGCCAAGGGCGGATTCGGCTCGGCCACGGTGCTGGTCTGCGGGATGTTCTCGGCGATTTCGGGATCTGATGCGGCGGGGGCGGCGGCCGTGGGGCGGATGACGATCGAGCGGCTGGTGGAGTCGGGCTATCCGCGCCCATATGCCTGCGCGCTGGTCGCGGCGGGCGCCTGCACCGGCATCCTGATCCCGCCCTCGATCGCCTATATCATCATCGGCCTCGTGCTGGGGATATCGGCCTCGACCCTGTTTCTGGCAGCGGTGGTGCCCGGGCTTGCCATCCTTCTGTCGATCCTCGTGACCAATATCGTCGTTAATCGCATCTATGGATACGAGGGCGGCGGCGGCATTTCGTTTCGCGACTGGCTGAACAACCTGGGCCGCGCGCTGGCGTCGGGCTGGTATGCCTTCATCGTGCCCGCGATCATCTTCGGGGGCATCTTTTCGGGCAAGTTCACCCCGACCGAGGCCGGTGCCACGGCAGTGGTCGTGACCATCTTCATGGGGTTGGTCCTTGGCACGCTCAAGCTGGCGGATTTTCCGGCGATGCTGGTCAGTTCGGCCAAGGTGAACGGGGTGATTCTGCCGATCATCGCCTTCTCTCTGCCGCTGGCGCAGGCGCTGGCGATCCTTGGCGTGCCGCAGGGTTTCGTGCAGACGGTCACCGGGATCACCGACGAACCCGCCATCCTGATCCTGCTGATGATCGCCATCCTGATCGCGGCGGGCTGCGTGATGGAAACCACGCCCAATATCGTGATCCTCGCCCCGATCCTGAAGCCGCTCGCCGACAATATCGGCATGAACGAGATCCAGTTCTGCGTGATGATGATTACCGCGCTGGGTGTCGGCTTCATCACCCCGCCGCTGGGCCTCAACCTGTTCGTGGTTTCAGGGCTGACCGGTGAATCCATCCTGCGCATCGCCGCCCGTGCGGTGCCTTTCGTCTTCTTCATGCTGCTGGTGGTGCTGCTGATCGCCTATGTGCCCGCACTTTCCACCAGCCTTCTGCCTGACATTTACAAATAGGATTTCTCACATGGCCCAAGAGTATCTGAAGAAAGCCGCTCTGACCTCGCAATCGGGGGCGTCGGATGTGCATGAAACCGTCCAGACGATCCTTGACGATATCGAGGCGGGCGGCGATCAGGCGGCGCTGGATTATGCCGCGCGGTTCGACCAGTACGAGGGCAATATCGTACTCACCCGCGACGAGATCGAGGCCGCCAAGGCGAAGGTGCCCGAGAAACTGCGCCGCGACATCGCCTTCGCTCATGACAATGTCCGCCGCTTTGCCGACGCGCAAAAGGAAACGCTGCGCGATATCGAGGTCGAGGTCGTGCCGGGCCTGATCGCGGGGCAGAAAAGCATCCCCGTGAGGGGCGCGGGCTGTTACGTGCCGGGCGGGCGCTACAGCCATATCGCCAGCGCGATCATGACCGTCACCACCGCCAAGGTGGCGGGTTGCTCGCATATCGTCGCCTGCTCGCCGCCGCGCCCCGGCATTGGCGTGAACCCGGCGATCATCTATGCCGCCGATCTGTGCGGCGCGGATACGATCCTGGCGATGGGCGGGGTACAGGGCATCGCGGCGATGACCTTCGGCCTTTTCGGCCTGCCGCCCGCCAATATCCTTGTCGGCCCCGGCAACCAGTTCGTCGCCGAGGCCAAGCGTATCCTGTTCGGCCGGGTCGGGATCGACATGATCGCCGGACCCACCGACAGTCTGATCCTCGCCGATGCCGGTGCCGATCCCGAAGTCGTCGCCACTGATCTCGTGAGTCAGGCCGAGCATGGCTACAATTCGCCCGTCTGGCTGGTCACCGATGACCGTGCGCTGGCCGAACAGGTGATGGACCTGGTCCCGCGCCTGATCCAAGACTTGCCCGAGGTGAACCGCCAGAACGCCGAAGCCGCATGGCGCGACTACGCCGAGGTGATCCTTTGCGCCGACCGCGAAGAGATGGCCGCGACATCGGATGCCTATGCCCCCGAACACCTGACCGTGCAGGCGGGCGATCTCGATTGGTGGCTGGGGCGGCTCAGCTGCTATGGCTCGCTCTTTCTGGGCGAGGAAACCACCGTCGCTTTCGGCGACAAGGCCAGCGGCACCAACCACGTTCTGCCGACCTCGGGCGCGGCGCGCTATACCGGCGGGCTCAGCGTGCATAAATACATGAAGATCGTCACCTGGCAGCGCGCCACCCGCGACGGATGCCGACCCGTCGCCGAAGCCACCGCGCGGATTTCACGGCTCGAAGGGATGGAGGGGCACGCGCGCAGCGCCGATATCCGGCTGCGCAAGTATTTCCCTGGCCAGAATTTCGACCTTTCGGCCAATGGCTGATCCGGCGCGCCTGTTCGATCTCACCGGCAGTGTCGCCTGCGTCACCGGGGCCAGCGCAGGGCTGGGCCGTCGCGCGGCCAGCGTGCTTGCAGCGGCGGGGGCCGAGGTGGTCGGCGTCGCCCGGCGCAAGGACGCGCTGCAGGACTGGCAAAGCGAAACCGGCGCCCGCGCCGCCATCGTCGCCCATGATGTCTCGCAGCGCGACACGCTGCCCGATCTTGCGCGCCTTGTGGCCGAACCTTTCGGGCCGCCCGATATCGTGGTCCATGCCGCCGGGATCAACCGCCGCGAACCGGCCGACGACGTGACGCCCGAGGGCTGGGACATCACCCTTGGCCTCAACCTAGGGACACCGTTCTTTCTCAGCCAGCATCTGGTGGGGGCGATGAAGGAGAAAGGCTGGGGCCGGATCCTCAATTTCGCTTCGCTTCAGACCTTCCGCGCCTTTCCCGCCGGCATCGCCTATGGCGCCAGCAAGGGCGGCATCGCGCAACTGACACGCGCCATGGCCGAAGCCTGGTCGCCCCATGGCATCACCGCCAACGCCATCGGGCCGGGCTTTTTTCGCACCGAACTGACCGCAGCGGTCTTTGACGACCCCGAGCGCGCCGCGCGCAACGCCGCGGCCACCTGTATCGGGCGCAATGGCGAAGTCGAGGATATCGACGGCCCGCTTCTGTTCCTGGCCTCGCCCGCGTCGGATTACGTGACCGGGCAGGTGCTGATGGTCGACGGGGGGTTCACAGCACGATGAAGGCGCTTGTCTATACCGGCCCCGAGACACTGATCTATCGCGACGCGCCCGAACCCCGGCCAGACGAAGGGGAGGCGCTGATCCGCGTCGAAAGCGTCGGTATCTGCGGTTCCGACATGCATGCCTATCTGGGCCATGACGAACGCCGCCCCGCCCCGCTGATCCTTGGGCACGAGGCGGCGGGGGTGATCGCCCTGGGGCCGCGCAAGGGAAACCGCGTCACCATCAACCCTCTGGTGACGTGCGGGGCGTGCCCCGCCTGCCTTGCCGGGCGTGACAATCTTTGCCCCGCGCGTCAGATCATCTCCATGCCGCCGCGCGAAGGCGCCTTTGCCGAATGGCTGGCGATGCCAGAAACCAACCTCGTGGCGATGCCCGACCATATCACCCCCGATCAGGCGGCGCTGGCCGAACCCATAGCCTGCGGCTGGCATGCGGTGCGGCTGGGGCTCGCGCGCCTTGCGACCGGCCACAGCCCGCGCGCATTGGTGATCGGCGGCGGGGCGATCGGGTTGGGCGCGGCGCTCAGCCTTGCGGCGCAAGGGGTGGGGGATGTCACCATGCTGGAACCCAACGCTCCGCGCCGCAGCTATCTTGAATTGCATTGCGACCAGAAGGTGCTGGCGCCGGATACTGTCGACCCCGGCGCGCTTTTCGACATCGTGATCGACGGCGTGGGCTACGAGGCCACCCGCGCGCAGGCCTCGGCCCTGGTGCGCCCCGGCGGCGTGATCATGCATATCGGCCTCGGGAATGCGGCGGGCGGGCTCGATATCCGCCGCATGACCCTTCAGGAAATCACTTTCATCGGCACCTATACCTATACCGCCGAGGATTTCCGCCAGACCGCAGAGGCGATGTTCGATGGCCGTCTTGGCGCGCTCGACTGGACCCAGACACGCCAGCTCTCCGAGGGGCCAAGGGCCTTTGCCGATATCCGGCGCGGAGAGGTCGACGCGCCCAAGATCATCCTGCGCCCCGGTTGACCGGGGACGGGATGCGCGGCGTTCAGATCACCTGGATCACATCCTTGTCGATGGACAGCATGTAACCGCGCCGCGCGATGTTCTTGACCAGCAATTCGCTGACCATCTGATTGCCCAGCGTGTCGCGCAGCCGCTTGATCCTTGTCGCGCCCGCCGCCTCGTCGCAGTCGGCGGCATTGCGCCCGGAAATCACCGCCTCGATCTCGGCGCCGGTCAGCACGTCGTCATCCATCCGCGCCTCGGCCAGAACCGCCAATGTCTCCATCGCGGCGGCGGTCAACGTGAATCCCATGTTGTTGAGGTAGACCGCGTTCTCGTCGCGGCTGATCAGCAGCGAACTGACCTGGATGCCCGAGCGCTCGATCTGCGCCATGCGCCGGTTCATCGCCACCAGCATCACCAGGAACACCAGCGCCGCCACCAGCAGCGCCGCCGCAAAGACCAGCAACACGAACATCACCATCCGGTAGCTGGTCAGCGTCTCGGAAAACGCCGTGCCCGACAGCGCCAGGATTTCCAGCAGCTTGATCTCGGAGTCGGTGGTCAGGGTGTCGTTCTCGACGAAGATGCGCTCGACACGCGCATTGAAGGCATTGGCGTCGGGCAGGCTCAGGAACAGGAAGATCGCGGCCAGCGACAGGATCGCCACGATCGCGAAGACACCGAAAACCACCACCCGGTTGCCCGAGCGGCGTGCATCTGCGGCCGTTGCGCTTGTCTCCTTCAAGGGCCTGTCCTTTCTAGTTGGTCTTCACAGACAGCACCTTGAGCAGGGTCAGACCCTGACGCGCCAGCATCTGTTGCAGCTGGGCGCGGGCGTTGGCCTTGGTGCATGGGCCGCTGATCTGCGCCACGTCGTGGAACAGTTCAAGCGGATTGTCGCGCTTGGCCTTGTATTCGGCAAAGCAGGCGGCCTGCGCTGTGGCTGCGCCGCCCAGCGTCATGACCATGGCGGTCGCGAGGATGATTATATTCCGTTTCATGTCAGGACCATGCGCGCAACCGCTCGGCTATTCAATATCCGAGGCGCCGGTCAGGGCCGTTTCGGGTGCGTTATCCGATAACAGCGTGGCGTTATTGCCTGTTCTTTCGTGCCGGGCGCAGTCTTGGGTATCAGCCTGTCCCATGCCGGGGCGGGCGCTGCCGGATCATCAAAGGAACAACCGGCCCCCATGACAGCTGAAAGGACATCCCATGGTTCACCGCAAATTCATCGCAGCGATTCTGGCCTCTGCAATGGCCATCACCGGAATGACGACCGCGCCGGCCCGTGCCGGTAACGACACCGCCAAGATCATCGCCGGGGCCGCCGCCCTGGCTATCATCGGCGCCGCCGTCGCCGACTCGCGCTCGAACCGCAATGTGACGGTCTACCGGACTCAGCCGCAGCGCTACCAGCGCCCCAGGACCGTCTATCGCCACGCGCCGGTGGGCCGCGCCGCCGTGATCCCCCATCGCCGGTTCAATGCGCCGCAACATCACGTGCGCCACAAGGGATATCAGCAGCCGCGCAGCACGTCGCGCAACCGCGTCGCCCTGCCCAATGCCTGTCTCGTGCGCGGTGGCGGGCAGCGTTCGGTCTACAACGCGCATTGCCTGCGCCGTCACGGCTATCGCTAACCCAGGCACAAGAACCGGGCAGGCAAAAGGGAAGGGCGGGGCAGGGCCCTTCCCTTTTGCATTTCGCGCCCCGTCATGCCATCAAAAGACATGATCATGGGTCCCGACTTCTCGCTTGAACTTACCGCGCAGGCTGGCGGCGCGCGCCGCATCGCGGGTGTCGACGAGGTCGGGCGCGGACCGCTTGCCGGGCCGGTCACCGCGGCGGCGGTGGTGCTCGATCCCGCGCGCCTTCCCGAGGGGCTGGACGATTCCAAGCGCCTCAGCGCCAAGCGCCGCGCCGAATTGCATGATGCCATCTTCGCCGTCGCCGAGGTGTCGATCGCCCATGCCAGCGTCGAAGAGATCGACATGATCAACATCCTGCGCGCCAGCCATCTTGCCATGGAACGCGCCATCGCGGGGCTTTCTGTGGTGCCCGATCTGGCCCTGATCGACGGCAACATGATCCCGCGCGGGCTGATGGTTCCGGCGCAGGCGGTGATAAAGGGCGACGGCAAATCACTCTCCATCGCGGCGGCTTCGATCGTGGCAAAAATCACCCGCGACCGGATGATGTGGGATTTGGCGCAACAGTTTCCCGGCTACGGCTGGGAGACCAACGCCGGATATCCGTCGAAAAGCCACAGAGAGGCGCTTCAAAATATCGGGCTGACCCCTCACCATAGACGTTCGTTCAAACCCGTCCACAATATATTGTATCAAGCAAAATCAATAAGTGACTGATTCAAAAAAGAAATTGACGGCGAATCGGCTTTGAATCATCTTTGTCCTCAACCAACCAGAGCGCAAAAAGCGCCGGGGACAGAGGCAGAGAATGAAAACGATGACCAAGTCGAAGGGCGCGAATGCGCTCCCCCTCAATACGATTCTCGATGGCGACTGCGTCGAGGCGATGAACAGCCTCCCCGAGGCGTCCATCGACCTGATCTTCGCGGATCCCCCCTATAACCTGCAATTGCGCGGCGATCTCCATCGTCCCGACAACAGCGCCGTCGATGCGGTCGACGATGCCTGGGATCAGTTCGCCAGCTTCGAGGTCTATGACCGCTTCACCAATGACTGGCTCAAGGCGGCCCGCCGCCTGCTCAAACCCAATGGCGCGATCTGGGTGATCGGATCTTATCACAACATCTTCCGCGTCGGCGCGGCCTTGCAGAATAACGGCTTCTGGATCCTCAATGACGTGGTCTGGCGCAAATCCAACCCGATGCCGAATTTCCGCGGCAAGCGTCTGACCAATGCCCATGAAACCATGATCTGGGCCAGCAAGCAGGAAGGCGCGAAATACACCTTCAATTACGAGGCGCTCAAGTCGCTCAATGACGGCGTGCAGATGCGCTCTGACTGGGTGCTGCCGCTCTGCACCGGCCATGAACGGCTCAAGGACGAGAATGGCGACAAGGCCCACCCGACCCAGAAACCCGAAAGCCTGCTGCACCGTGTTCTGGTCGGCAGTACCAATCCCGGCGACGTGGTGCTTGACCCGTTCTTCGGCACCGGCACCACCGGGGCGGTGGCCAAGATGCTGGGCCGCGATTATATCGGCATCGAGCGCGAGGCCGCCTATCGCAAGGTCGCCGAGAAACGACTTGCCAATACCCGCAAATACGACCGCGAGTCGCTTCAGGTCTCGGCCTCCAAACGCGCCGAACCGCGCGTGCCCTTCGGCCAGTTGATCGAGCGCGGCATGCTGCGCCCCGGCGAGGAACTGCTCAGTATGAATGGCCGTCACAAGGCCAAGGTGCGCGCCGATGGCACGCTGATCGGCGATGACGTCAAGGGCTCGATCCATCAGGTCGGCGCCGCCCTCGAAGGCGCGCCCAGCTGCAATGGCTGGACATACTGGTGCTTCAAGCGCGACGGCAAGACGGTCCCGATCGACCTTCTGCGCCAACAGATCCGCGCCGAAATGGCCGACCGCCCAATCTGATCTTCACGACATTCGAACACCGCCGGTGCCCGTGGCCTGACATCACGGGCACCTTACCTCTGCCCCGCCTTTCATGGCGGGGCTTTTTTGGTTGCTTGGGCCTGCTTTGCTTCATCCATCAACGCGCGGCCCCTGAGCTTCATCACCAGCGCGCGGAATCGACGCGTGCTTGCACGCCGCCGCGCGGTTCATCTCTGAAACAAGGAATGGCAGTGCGCCCCTCAAGGCAGGCTTTGCAACCGATAGCGGGTCAGCACGCGCCGCGCGTCTTCAGAACAGCCCCTCGGGCGGGTCGGCGACGATGCGCCCGCTGGCCAGATCGACGGTCGGCACCGCCTCGCGGGTGAAGGGCATCAGCACGCTCGCGGTCTTCCCCGCCGCGTGGATCTCCAGCAGGTCGCCCGCCCCGTGGTTCAGCACCGCCTTGACCCGGCCCAGTGGCGCGCCGCCGGTGTCGAACACCTCCAGCCCGATCAGATCGGCGTGGTAGAACTCGTCATCGGGCAGGGCGGGCAGGCGGTCGCGGTCGGCATAAAGGCGCACACCGCGCAGCGCGTCGGCCTGTTCCTTTGTGCCCACGCCCGAGAGCCGCGCGATCAGCGCGCCCTTGCCGCTCTGCCCGGTCAGGGTGATCTCAAAGCTGAGCGCCCCATCCTCGCTTTCCAGCGGGCCATAGGCGGCGATATCCTCGGGCTCTGCGGTAAAGCTTTTCAGGCGCAGCTCGCCCTTGACGCCAAAGGCGCCTGCGATGGCGCCAAGACAGATGCGTTGCGAGTCACTCATCCCGTTTCTCCCCGGCAAAGACCGTCGCTGACCGTGCCACCCGCATCGGTGCAGCGTTCAAGGTGCTGATAGCGTTCATAGAACACACCGGCGCTGAACAGAACCACCATCAGGATCAGGGTGCGGACAGGGCGCAGCATGGCCTATCTTACCTCGGTGGGCAGATGGCCGCGCCGGTCTTCCCAGCCGGCGCGCTCAAGTTCCGGGGTCTCGCTGACGGCTTCGGGCCAGCCGACGCACAGATACCCGACCAGCGCCCAGCCTTCGGGCACCCGCAGGTCGCGCGCCAATTGGTCGGGGTCAAGGATCGAAACCCAGCCTACGCCCAGCCCGTAGCTGCGCGCCATCAGCCAGAAATGGGTGATCGCGCCCACCACAGAATAGCGGCGCATCTCGGGCATGGTCCCCGCGCCCAGCCCCGCGCCCTTGTCGGTTCCCTCGTCGCAGAACACCGCCAGCTGAACCGGCGCATCGGTCATGCCCGACAATTTCATGCGGCTGTAAAGCTGCGCGCGCTCGCCATCGTAACCCGCAAGGGCAGCGTCATTGGCGGCACTGTAATTGGCCAACGCCGCCTTGCGCGCCGCCGGGCTTTCGACCCGGATGACGCGCCAGGGCTCGCTCAACCCGACAGAGGGGGACAACAGGAACGTATCGAGGCAGGCGCTCAGCACCGCCTCGTCCACCGGGTCGGTGCGGAAGCGGCGCACATCGCGCCGCCACCGCATCAGGTCGATCAGCCCGGCCTGAAAATCCGGGGTGAAACGCGACATGCCCGATCCCCCTTGCCAGCTTAGCTCTCGCTGGCGGCCTCTGCTGCGGCCTCTTCTGCGGGCGCGTCCTCGGCCGGTGCTTCCTCGGCAGGGGCGGCGGCTTCAGCGGCCTTGGCGGCTTTCTCCTCGGCGCGTTCCTTGGCCTTGGCGCCCGGTGCGCCCTTGTTGGGGTTCGCGCGTTCCTTCTTGGCCAGCACGCCGGCGGCTTCCAGCATCCGCGCGATCCGGTCCGACGGCTGTGCGCCCTGGTCCAGCCAGTATTGCACGCGCTCCATCTTCATGCGGACGCGGTCTTCGCTGTCCTTGGGCAGAAGCGGGTTGTAGGTGCCCAGCTTCTCGATGAAGCGGCCATCGCGCGGCATGCGGCTGTCGGCGGCGACGATGCTGTAATGGGGGCGCTTCTTGCTGCCGCCACGGGCGAGACGAATTTTCATGGCCATTGGTGTATCTCCTTTTGGAATGGCTTGGGTTCGGTGCGTTTAACCTTGCACCTTACGACTGGTGTTTCTGGTGGTGCCGAATGACTTCGGCGATGATGAAGTTCAGGAACTTCTTGGCGAATTCCGGGTCCAGATCGGCCCGGGTCGCCAGGTCTTCAAGCCGCGCGATCTGCTGCGCCTCGCGGGCGGGATCGGATGCGGGAAGGTCGTGATCGGCCTTGAGCTGACCCACCGCCTGGGTGCGCTTGAACCGCTCGCCCAGCGTATAGACAAGGATCGCGTCCAGCCGGTCGATGCTGTCGCGGTGGTCCTTCAGAATGGCGGCGGCGCGGGCGGTGGCGTCATCAGTCAAGGGGAAACCCTTTCGGTTGAAAAAGCGGGTCGCAGTAATGGTCGATCTCCATCTCGATCCCGTCGGCCAGCTGCCCGGATTTCAGGGTTTCTGGCGATGGGTGGCGATAGACCGCGTCATTGCCGTCGATGGTGGCGGCGTCGTGGTCCTTGGTGGCGCCCAGCCGTTCGGCCAGCCGGATCGAGTCGAGGTTCTTGGGGTCGATATAGCTGACCGCACCGTCCCAGCCGAGCTGCTGGTAGAAATAACCGCGCGCCGCGTGGGTCGCCTCCAATGCGTAGCCGTGACCGGCCTTCTCGGGCCATATGATCCAGGCGATCTCCTGCTCGGGCCATCCGGCGGGAAACCAGCCACCGGCCATGCCGAAGGTCTCGTCGGTGTCCTTGTCGTGGATCATCCACATGCCATAGCCGCGGATGTTCCAATGGCCGATCTCGGCGGCATAGAGCATCCAGCTTTCGTACCGGTTGAGCGGCCCGCCCATGAAGCGCGAGCGATACGAACTGAACGTCGCCTTGAAATCGGGGTAATCCTCGGGCTCGGGGCCGCGCAGCACAAGGCGGCGGGTCTCCAGCGCCGGTATGCGTGTGGTGGGCATGTCAGCAACCCTCCCCGGCAATGCGGAAAGGGGGGCGATGCGCAAAGGGGCCTTTGCTCCGGTACTGGTCAAAACACAACATCAGATCACTTCTTCTTGCCAAAACCGCTGAGACCCGGCGGCAGACCGCCGCCGCTGCCAAGGCCACCCATGCCACCCATGCCGCCGGGCATCTTGCCGCCCATGGCCTTGGCGGCCTCTTCCATCGCCTTGGGGTCGTTCATGTCGGGCATGCCATCCTTGCCGAACATGCCCTTCATGGCCTGTTTCAGCATGCCGCCTTTGCCCATCTTGCCCATCTTCTTCATCATGTCGCCCATCTGGCGCTGCATCTTGAGAAGCTTGTTGAGCTCGGAAACTTCCAGCCCCGCGCCCTTGGCGATCCGCTTCTTGCGACTGGCCTGCAACAGCTTGGGATTGGCGCGTTCCTTCTTGGTCATCGACTGGATCAGCGCGATCTGGCGGGCCAGTACCTTGTCGTCGATCCCGGCGGTTTCCATCTGCTTGGCCATCTTGCCCATGCCGGGCATCATGCCCATCACGCCTTCCATGCCGCCCATCTTCTGCATCTGCTCAAGCTGCATCTTCAGGTCGTTCATGTTGAACTGACCCTTCTGGAAGCGCTTCATCATGCGTTCGGCCTGTTCGGCCTCGATGGTTTCCTGCGCCTTTTCCACAAGGCTGACGATATCGCCCATGCCAAGGATGCGCCCGGCGATACGCTCGGGCTCGAAGGTCTCGAGCGCGTCCATCTTCTCGCCAAGGCCGACAAAGCGGATCGGCTTGCCGGTCACCGCGCGCATCGACAGGGCCGCACCACCGCGCCCGTCGCCATCCATCCGCGTCAGCACCACGCCCGAAACGCCGATCTTGTCGTCGAATTCCTCGGCCACGTTCACCGCGTCCTGACCGGTCAGGCCATCGACCACCAGCAGGGTTTCGCGCGGGTTGGCCACGTCACGGACGGCGGCGGCCTGTGCGATCAGCTCCTGGTCGATATGCAGCCGCCCGGCGGTGTCCAGCATGTAGACATCATAACCGCCGAGGCCGGCTTGCGTCTTGGCGCGTTTCGCGATGGCGACCGGGTCCTCGCCCTTGACGATGGGCAGGGTGTCGACCCCGATCTGCTTGCCCAGGATCTCAAGCTGCTCCATGGCGGCGGGGCGGTTGACGTCCAGCGAGGCCATCAGCACCCGCTTGCCGTCGCGCTCCTTGAGGCGCTTGGCCAGTTTGGCGGTGGTGGTGGTCTTGCCCGACCCCTGCAGGCCGACCATCAGGATCGGCGCGGGCGGGTTGTCGATCTTCAATGCGCCGGGGTCTTCGTCGCCGCTCAGGGTGTCGACCAGCGCGTCATGCACGATCTTGACCACCTGCTGACCGGGCGTCACCGATTTCGTCACCGACTGGCCGGTCGCCTGATCCTGCACCTTCTTGATGAATTCGCGCGCCACCGGCAGCGAGACATCGGCCTCCAGCAGGGCGACCCGCACCTCGCGCAGGGCGGTCTTGACGTCATCCTCGCTCAGCGCGCCCTGCCGGGTCAGGCGATCGAGCACACCCGAGAGGCGTTCGGACAGATTTTCAAACATCTCAAGCGCTCCTTCGCCCGTTGCGTTATGGCCCTTCAGATAAGAAGAACCGGCCCATATGCCAATCTCCCCCGTGGGCGAAACTCGCTGACGGGGGGCGATCCCGGCCAAAGGCCATGGGACCGGAAGCTTGACGGACTTCCGGAATATCCGCGGCAATTACTGCGCGCGCGCGACGGAGTCAATATGAGAGCGTGATATGGTTCGTGCAGGCGTCGGCCGCCCGGCGGTCGGAGGCGGGTCGCGTCACCCGGCCCCCACCCGCCAAGAGCGCCCGTCAGGCCGCGTTCTGAATCGCCTCGATCTGCCCGGCGGCCTTTTCAAGGCTGGCGACGGAATCCAGCGCCAGTTGATCGGCCGCCACAAGCGTCACGTCATCCAGCCCGATAAAGCCAAGGATATGGCGCATGTAAGTGCTGGCAAAGTCAATCTGCGACCCCGCGCCGGTGCCCCCGGACGCCATCGCCAGGATCACCCGCTTGCGACCCAAAAGGCCCTCGGGGCCGGCCTCGGTATAGCGGAAGGTCACTCCGGCGCGGCAGACATGGTCGATCCAGGCCTTCAGCGCGGCGGGTGGGGCGAAATTATAGACCGGCAGGCCGATCACGATCGTATCGGCGGCTTGCAACTCCCCGATCAGCTCATCCGACAGCGCCAGCATTTCTTTCTGGGCCGCGCTGCGGGCGGCGGGGTCTGTGGTGTTGGCGTTGATCCAGTCCTCGCTCAGCTGCGGCACCGGGGTCTCGGCCAGATCCCGGCGGATCACTGTCGCGTCCGGCCAGCGGCTTACGATCCGGTCGCTCAGATCACGGGTGATCGACCCCTCCCGGCGGGCCGAGGCATCAAGGCGAAGAATGGTGTGTGACATGGGGCGTCTCCGGTTTCATGGTTTTTCAATCTGCTTGCGGATTAAATCGGCCTATGCCTTTTCAAACGCAACCTTTCATGAGAAACAGGAACTGTTGATAAACGCACAGAAAGCCGCCGAGTTTGACAGATGGATAATTGGGACGAAATTCGCACCGCCTATAACGTGGCCCGTATCGGCACTGTCAGCGGCGCCGCCGAGGTTCTGGGGGTGCATCATGCCACCGTCATCCGCCATATCGACGCGCTCGAAGGGCGGCTGGGGGTCAAGCTCTTTCAGCGCCATGCGCGCGGCTACACGCCCACCGAGGCGGGCGAGGATCTGCTGCGCGTCGCACAGGCCACCGACGATCAGTTCGCGCAGCTTTCGGGCCGTATCAAGGGGCGGGGCAACGATGTCTCTGGCGAACTGGTGGTCACGTCGCTGGGCGGCCTCAGCCACCTTCTCGTGCCGGTGCTGGCCGAGTTCCAGTGCGATTTTCCCGAACTGGTGGTGCGCTACCTGACCGGCGACCGCCTTTTCCGGCTGGAATATGGCGAGGCCCATGTGGCGATCCGCGCCGGGTCTGTTCCCGATCAGCCCGACAACGTGGTGCAACCTTTCTTCAAGCAGAAGATCACCCTGTTCGCCAGCCAGGCCTATATCGCGCGCCACGGCCTGCCCGCCTCGGAATCCGAGCTGACTGACCATTATTTCGTCGGCGCCGACGACGCGAATTCCCGCGCGCCGTTCTTTCGCTGGCTGCGAGATACGATTCCCGCCAAGCATATCAGGTTCCGCAGCGGCGATGTCCATGCACAGCGTCGCGCCATCCAGGAAGGCGCCGGGATTGGCTTCATGTCGCGGCTTCAGGCACGCGAGAGCGGCGATCTTACCGAGGTGGTCGCGCCGCGCAAAGACTGGGAGGCGCCGCTCTGGATCGTCACCCATATGGACTTGCACCGCACCACCAAGGTGCAGGCCTTCTTGGCTTTTCTGAAAGAACGCGCAGGTTTGTGGGACGACACATAGATTAAAGCCGCCGCAAGGCCGCCTGCTCACCCGTCCTTGCGAAGGGGCTCGCCTTGGTCCGGGGCAAGCTCGATTTCCAGAAACCGTTCGAACGCATCCAGATTGACCGCTTCGAACTGACCAAAGCTTTGCATCCAGATGCTGGCATCGCGCAGGGCGTTCGGTTCCAGCTTGCACCATTTCACACGACCGCGGCGTTCCTGGCTGATCAACCCGGCACGGGTTAAAATGCCCAAATGCTTTGAGATCGCGGCCAGCGACATTTCGAACGGGGCGGCCACATCTGTGACGGCCATGTCGTCTTCCAGAAGCATCGATAGGATGCGCCGCCGCGTCGGGTCGGCCAAGGCATGGAATACGGTATCAAGCGGGTCGGACATGCTTGCCATAAAGCCTGCACGCTATTGTTCGTCAACCATTTGGTTGAATATGCGAATACTCTTGTTTCCGGCCGCCGCAGGCCTGCGGCACAATGGGCCTGTCTGGCCTTCTGTAAGGTAAATTGATTTATATCAATGACTTAACGTCAGTCATGCGCGGATGTAAGCACGCTTGACTCGGGTGCGTCCCGCGCTTAGCAAAGGCGCAACTGTTCCGAGGGGGCAAACCGGTGACTGATCCCGACCAACGCGAGCGCATGGCGCAGCTTGAGGAGAGGATCGCGGCCTTCAAAAAGAAGGATGAACCGAAACCTCATATGGAAGAACACTACAGTCAGGCGCAACTGGCCTGGCGCATGGTGATAGAACTTGTGGCCGGTCTGTTGATCGGTTTCGGCATAGGGTACGGGCTAGATAGCCTGCTGGGGACGATCCCAATATTCCTTGTGTTGTTCACATTGCTGGGTA
>Ga0102925_1000128_pt1 | contig 35891 bp, 35 predicted proteins | sample SalPonR1_A_D1_MG_FD_78216 | JGI IMG/M metagenome (GOLD analysis project Ga0102925, IMG submission 78216) | Salt pond soil microbial communities from South San Francisco under conditions of wetland restoration - Salt Pond MetaG R1_A_D1_MG | ecosystem: Environmental > Aquatic > Marine > Intertidal...
GAGCTCCGGCATCAACCCGGCGACGTTCCGAACCATGTCGGCGGAGGGTACGGTTCGGGGCCGTAAAAGCGCCGCGAGTATAAGTGATAAACCGCATTCCACGATACGCATTCCCTACGATCGGGTGACTCCCGCGACCGGTCGGTGCGGAGTTCAGGCGCGACAGACCGCGAGCATGTGAAGCGAGACGTCGGCCAGGGTCGGATCGGTGCGAAGCCTGTCGTTCACGTCGCGAATGGCGCTTCGCGCCGCGTCGTCGAGGCGGTCAGGGTCCGGTCCCCGCGGGCTAGCGGCACCCTCCAGGCCGGCCACTTCGTCGGGGGCGAGGCCGGCCCGATCGAGGAGGTCGACGAACTCCCGTCGCCTGAAAAAGTGCGTGTCGGCCATGCGAGGTGCCGACGGATGCTGGCGGCGAAACTCGGCGGTATAGTCCGGGTCGGCAACCAGGTCGGGCATCGCTCGTAGTGTGTCGGGAGCGCTCTCGCCCCCGGCCTGCTGGACCGACAGCAGGACCATGCCCAGGAGCCCCATGACCGAGACGAGGACCGGCCCTCCCGAGTTGGTCACTCTCCGGAGTTCCTCGGCGGCGGCCAATCGACGGTCACCGTCGAGGACGTGCGAGAGGGGTCCGCCCAGACAACAGGTGGCGTCGAACGCGTCGTCGGCATACCCGAGAGTGCGGAGGTCCCCGGCGTGGATCGCAACACGGTCCTCAACCCCGCGTTCGGCGGTTTTCTCTCGGGCGAGCTCGCGCTGTTCCCGGCTTAATTCGGCGAGGACGACTTCGTGTCCCCGTTCGGCGAGCCAGATGCTGTATCGACCGGCGCCGCCGCCGACGTCGAGGATTCTCGATGACCCCGGTTCGGGCAGGTTCGCGTCGAGGGCCTCGATCGTCGCGTCCCATTCGAGGCGGTGGAAGAAGTCCCGGTCGAGGCGGTTCCACTCCTGCTCGCCGTACTCGTCGTAGAAGTACCGGGGATCGGTCCGCTCCTGATCGACCATAGACGGCGTAGCGTGGCCGGTCGGGAAGGATTACCGATCCACGGAAAATCGACGGGATTCGGACCACCACCGTCCGACTTATCTTCGTCGACGCCAACGCCCGGCCATGTCCGACTTCGATCCGGGAAAGTTCGAGGACAAGTACGAACACTACTTCGCCGAACTCCAGCAGGCCTACAAGGGGGCGTTCGACAGGATGGACCGGCAGTACGATTCCGAACTGATCCATGCGATCGACCAGCACGTGCTGGCCGAGAGCGAACCCTTCTACGAGGAGAATGAGGGGTTCCGGATCGAGTTGCCCGACGATCCCTCCGCCCGGATCGACGACGCCCTGGCGGACGCCGACCGGTTCGAGACGGTCCTCGCTACGTACGTCGACGAACTCGAAGCGGAGCTTCGCCGGGTGTTCGACGTCGACTCGGACCCCGAATAGGCCGATAGTCGGGGTCGTCGCACGCCACGCCGTTCCACGGGTTTAGGTGAACCAAAGGTACAAGAGCGGTGATTCCTTATGCGGAGGTAATGAGCACGGAAACGCAGGACGAGGCGGACGATCTCAGGGAGCGCGTCGGGAACTTCCTCATGCGGAACTTCCCGCAGATACAGATGCACGGGGGCGACGCGGCGATCCGCGACCTCGACCCGGAAACCGGGGAGGTCACGATCCGGTTGACCGGCGCCTGCAGCGGGTGTGGCATCTCGCCGATGACCATCCAGGCGATCAAGAGCCGCATGACCAAGGAGATCCCAGAGATCACTGAAGTCTACGCCGACACCGGGATGCCCGGCGATGGTGGCCCCAGTCACACGGCCGGCGGCCGCGGTGGGAGCGTCGAGACATCGTTCCCCGGGCCGGGCGCCGAGGAAGGCGAGGACGACGAGGGGCCCGAGGCCCCGTTCTGATCCGGTTTCGATCGCTGGTCGTCGTTTCGACGGTAGCCGAAAAGCAACAGTATTAATCCGTTCGTCACCCGGGATCAAGGTATGAGCACCGCCGACGCGCCGGGGAACGTCCTCTTCGTCGTCATGGACACGGTCCGCAAGGACCACCTCTCGGTCTACGGCTACGACCGGGCGACGACCCCGGGACTCGAGACCGTCGCCGAGGAGGCGACCGTCTTCGACGAGGCCGTCGCGCCCGCACCCTGGACGCTGCCGGTCCACGCCTCGATGTTTACCGGTCTCTACCCGAGCCAGCACGGCGCCAGCCAGGAGAACCCGTATCTCGAGGGGGCGACGACGCTCGCCGAGTCGCTGTCGGACACCCACGCGACCGCCTGCTATTCCTCGAACGCCTGGATCACGCCGTACACACACCTCACCGACGGGTTCGACGATCAGGACAACTTCTTCGAGGTGATGCCCGGCGAGTTCCTCTCGGGGCCGATGGCCCGTGCCTGGAAGACCCTCAACGACAACGAGTCGCTTCGGCGGGTGGCGGACTGGATGGTTTCGGTCGGCAACCGCTTTCACGAGTACTTCGCCAACAGCGAGGGGGCCGACTCGAAAACGCCCCAGGTGATCGACCGGACGATGGAGTTCATCGGTGACGCGGACGACCGGGACGATTCCTTCTTCGCGTTCATCAACCTCATGGACGCCCACCTGCCGTACCATCCGCCCGAAAAATACCGGCAGGAGTTCGCACCGGGCGTCGACTCCACCGAAGTCTGCCAGAACTCCAAGGAGTACAACTGCGGGGCCTGCTCGATCGACGACGACGAGTGGGCGGCCATCCAGGGGCTGTACGACGCCGAGATCCGCCACATCGACGCGGAACTCGAGCGCCTGTTCGACTGGCTGAAGGCCGAGGACCTCTGGGAGGACACGATGGTCGTCGTCGTGGCCGACCACGGCGAACTGTTCGGCGAGCACGACCTCTACGGCCACGAGTTCGGCATCTACGACCCGCTGGTGAACGTCCCGCTGCTGATCAAGCATCCCGACATGGACCCAGTACGGCGGGAGGACCAGGTCGAGTTGATCGACCTCTATCACACCGTCCTCGATCACGCCGGCGTCGAGGCCCGGGACGCGACCCAGCCGTTCGACCCCACGCGATCGCTCCTGTCCGGGGATTATCGCGACTTCGCGGCCGGCCCGGACCACGAACGCCGGGTCGCCATCGACCCCGAGTACGCGTTCGTCGAGTACTACCGGCCGGTCGTGGAGCTGAAACAACTGGAGAACAAGGCCGACGCAGCGGGGATCGACCTCGATGAAGACTCGCGGTTCTACTCGCGGATGCGGGCCGCCAGGCGTCCGGACGGCAAGTACGTCCGCAACGAGCGCATCGCCGACGAATGTTATCGCCTCGCCGGGGACCCGGGCGAGACCGAGAACCTTGTCGGGTCCGGCGACGATCTGTGTGCGGAGATCGAGTCGGCGCTTTCGACGTTCGAGGAGCGTGCCGGCGGCGAGTGGAAAGCCGTCGAGGACGAGGACGTCCTCGCGGACATGAGCGACGACGCGATGGATCGCCTGGAAGACCTCGGCTACATCGACTGACGCGCTGTCCTACGGTCGGCGGTCGCGCCCGCGTTCCCACGCCCGGAGGAGGTTCGCCATCGTCCGGTTCACGGGGGTCGTGATCTCGTAGGCGTCGGCCTCGGTCGTCGCCCGCCCCTCGCGGAGGTCGGCCGCCCGTTCGGCGACGTAGCCGTTGATGGCGTCGACCTCCGTCCGTCCCCCGTCGAGCACGTCCTGTTGCATCGAGGAAGTGTTCGCGGCCGTGGCGTCGGCGACCGATTCGACGGCGGCGACGGCCTCGTGATCGGACAGGGCGACGTCGTGGGCCCTGGCGACCCGGGCCGTCTCCCGGGCCGCGTCCCGGGCGAGTTCGTTCGCCGGCCCGTCGAGGACGCCCCCGTTCGGGACCCGGGCGAGAGCCGTGACGGCGTTGATGCCCGCGTTGACTGCCAGTTTCTTCCAGAGTCGTCCGGGCATGTCCCTGGCCACTTCGACGTTGAAGCCGGCCGTCCGGAACGCTTCGCCGACGCGGTCGGCCTCGGGCGACGTGCCGCCCTGGCGGGGGCCGAGGACGACCTCGCCGAGGCCGGTGCACTCGACGCGCCCCGGCGCTCCCTGGATTGCGCCGTACGTGGTGGTGCCGGCCAGCACGGGGAAATCGAGGTGATCCGCGAGGATCGCCTCGTTGCCCATGCCGTTCTGAAGCGAGCAAACGACGTCGAACGACCCGGTTGCGAGGTCGGCGGCGGCCGTCTCGGTGTCGAAGGCCTTGACAGTCACCAGCGCGAGGTCGGCCGACAGGTTCCGGCCGTTTGTCGTCGCGTCGGGATCGACGGTGAAGTCGAACGCGTCCGCGAGGTCGCTCTCGGGTGGTTCTTCGAACCCGGCGGTCACCCGGAGGCCCGAGGTTTCGATCGCCTCGACGTGCTCGTCCCGTCCGACGAGGGTCACGTCGTGTTCGCGGGCCAGCAGTCCGCCGAACAGGCTCCCCAGGCTCCCCGCGCCGAAAACGACGATGTCCATACCCGCGCTATCGACGCGGGTCAGGAAAAGCCTCATCCTCCACGTGCCACGTCGGACCGACGGGCGATCGAATCGTCGCCGCCACGACGTTTCCGTGGTAAACGGAGGCACAGGTTTATCTCGCTGCCGCTGCCTATCGGGGATATGACCGATTCCGGGGCCGAGGACATGCTCGACCTGCTCGAGGAGTCGAACCCGACCTTCCACGAGGTCATGACCTGCGTGTTCGGCGTTCAGCCACACGTGACGCGCACGTACCTGGCACTCGCGGAACAGCCGGCGAGCACGGTCGAGGAACTGGCGGACGAACTCGAGCGCGACCGGAGCAACGTGAACCGCTCGCTGACGAGCCTGCTCGATCACGGGCTGGCCGAGCGCGACCGTCGCCTGCTCGACTCGGGGGGCTACGTCTACCAGTACAATCCCAAGCCGCTGCCGGAGGCCAAGGAGATGCTCCACACGGCACTGGACGCGTGGGCGGACCAGGTCCACGAGACGATCGACGGCTTCGGCGACGGTCGGCCGTAGGTCGGCGGCGCAGGCTCCGGTCCCGTCCCCGGCGAAGGGCACCGGATTCCCACGGTCTTATCCTCGTCGCCGGTCATCCACCGAACGATGGACGCGCTCAGTCTCTCGGCCGACCCGCCCTCGCCACCGCCCGAAGCGACGGACGGCGTCTGGCTCGCCTGTATCGACTGTGGAGCGACGTTTCCGCCGTTCGAGGACGTCCGCTACACCTGCGACGAATGCGGCGGGTTGCTGGAGGTCCGGTACGACGACCTGCCGACCTGGAACGACTTCGAGGCGCACGAGGGGTCCGACGAACGGGGCGTCTGGCGCTACGCCGACGCGCTCCCCTTCGCGGAGGGCGTCTCCCTTCCCGAAGGTGACACCCCGCTCCACCGCGTCCCGCGGCTGGAGGCTGACCTCGACGTGCGAACGCTCCGGATCAAACACGAGGGGCTGAACCCGACGGGGAGCTTCAAGGATCGCGGGATGACCGTCGGGGTCCGGGCGGCCCAGGCCGTCGGCGTGGACCGCCTCGCGTGCGCTTCGACGGGCAATACCTCCGCCGCCCTGGCGGCCTACGGCGGCCGGGCCGACATGGAGACGCTCGTTTTGCTCCCCGCGGGCAAGGTCGCGGCCGGGAAGGTCGCCCAGGCGAGCCTCCACGGGGCCCGCATCCTCGAGGTGGACGGCAACTTCGACGACTGCCTGGACATCGTGGGCGAACTGACCGACCGCGGCGAGGCCTACCTCCTGAACTCGCTGAACCCGTTCCGCCTGGAGGGCCAGAAAACCATCGGGTTCGAGATCCTGGAGGCGTTCCGCGACGAATACGGCCGGACGCCGGACTGGATCGTTCTCCCGGTGGGCAACGCCGGGAACACCGCCGCGCTGTTCAAGGCGTTCCGCGAACTCGTCCAGGCCGGCGCGCTCGACCGCGAGGACGTGCCACGCCTGGCCGGCGTCCAGGCTGCGGGCGCGGCCCCGCTGGTCGAAGCCTTCGAGGACGGGCGCGACGACGTCACGCGCTGGGAGACCGTCGAGACGCGGGCGACGGCCATCCGGATCGGCGACCCCGTCAACGCGCCGAAGGCCCTGCCGGGGCTCCGCGAGACCGACGGGACGGCCGTCGCCGTCTCCGACGAGGCGATCACGGCGGCCCAGCGCGACCTCGCCGCCGAGGGCGTCGGCGTCGAACCGGCTTCCGCCGCCAGCGTCGCCGGCCTCCGCCAACTCCGCGAGGAGGGCGTTGTCGAGGCCGACGCCGACGTGGTTTGCCTGACGACGGGGCACCTGCTCAAGGACCCCGACGCGGCCGCCGAGGCCGGCACCGATCCCGAACCCGTCCCGAACGACGTGAACGCGATCCTCGATCGCCTGGCCGAGTGACCGAGGCGGTCTGTTACCACCGCACCGCCGACCGGCCGAGGGCGCGACGTCGGACGCGCGTCCCGCGATTGGCTGACTTACCTTTTTGCAACGTGCGCCCGAACAGTGAGCGCCCATGTCCGCCGACCAGCCCGACGAGCCGACCGCCATCGATCGCCCGCCGACGGCCGAAACGCGTCCGACCCCCGGCGACCCGTCGCCCCACGACGACTTCGCGCCGTTCTCCTCGAATCGCTCGCTTTCGATCCAGCAGGCTGCCCTCCAGGAGACCAGGATCGCCGTCCTCCAGTCGCGAGTGTCGGCCCTGGAAGACGCACTCGAAACCGAACGCGACCGTCGCCGGGCGGTCGTGGATCGGTACGAACGAATCCTCGAAGAACGCGACGAAACGAGGGACGAGCCGCCCGGGGAGCCGTCGCTTCGTGACCGCCTCCGGCAGTTCCTGTCGTTCTGATCGCCCTCCAGTTTCTCGGGGTATCGTTTTCGATCAGTCGCCGCCAAAGGACAGCGCCAGCAGGATCGTCCCGCTGACGACCAGGCAGGCGACCAGCCCGAAGAAGGCCAGCCGGTAACTGGCGTACTGCCCGACGACGCCGACGTAGGTCGGGCCGGTCGCCCCGAGAGTGATGTAGGTCGTCCGCATCGCACCGAGGTCGCCGCCCATGGTCCCATCCGGGAAGACGTCCATCAGGTACGCTTGCAGGACCGGCGGGACGGCCATCAGGCCGGCGGCGAAGACGGCGAGCGCGAGGCCGATGACCAGCAGGCCCTCGAGGAGGATGGTCCCAGCGAGCGCCAGCGCGCCCAGGCCCATGCTCGCGGCCGCGAGTCGCCGACTGTCGGTCCGGTCGCCCAGCGTCCCGGCGGTGGGCTTGACGACCGCGCCGACGAGAAAGAGGACGGCGAACCCGGCGCTTGCCTGCCCCTGCGTGAACGCCTTCTCGGCCTGCAGGAACGTCGGGAGAAAGCCCGTCGCGCCCTGCCAGACGAACGCGTAGAGCGTGTACGCGAACAGCAACCGGCGGGTGCGCGAGGAACTGAGGAGGCGTCGCGCCGTCGCCCTGATCTCCAGGGGCACGCGCTCGACTCGATACGGCTCCCGACCCCAGACGTGCAGGGCGACCGCGACGGCCGACAGCCCAACGACGATGGGGAGGAAGGCCGACTGCCACACGGCCACGGCGAGCGCGACGACCGCCAGCCCGGCGGCCGTGGCGCCGCCGATGTCCCCCGAGGCAGTGTGTAGCCCGTAGGCCTGTCCCCGGCGCTCGACGAACAGGTCGGAGACGAGCGCCCGCGCCGCGGTGGGGTACAGGCCCGCACCGACCCCGAGAACGACGATCCCGACCAGGAAGATCGGATAGGTCGTCGCGACCGTGAACAGCGCGAAGCCGGTCACGGCCAGGATCAGTCCGCCCACGAGCAGCGTCCGGCGCGAGAGTCGATCCGAGAGGCGGCCGCTCGGGTACTGCAGGAGGGCGTACAGCCCCCACAGCAGCGTCAGCGAGAGCCCCGCTGTGGAGGGGGTAATCTCGAGGTCTTCGATGATCGTCGGCAGGAGCGGCGAGAGCACGAGCCGGCCCATCTGGACGAGCGCCCAGCCGACCGAAATCGCGATCAGCACCCGTCCGGAGTAGCCCGTCAGCAATCGTTCGTCCGAATCCGTCTCCGACCGCTCGTCGGAACCCGTCACGTTCGAAGCGACGAGATTCGCGGTCTTTTGTGCCCGGGTTCCGGCAGAGCCGGCCGGGTCAGCGTGATCGTCGACCGGATCGGCCGCCGGTCACTTCCGGGTTCGCGAGGACGCCCCACGGCGCTCCTCGGTCGCCAGTCGATCGGAGAGTGCCCCGAGGAGGCCGTCCGGATGGGTGATGTATCGACCGTAGAGGACCGCGGACCCGGCGGTGACCCCGGCCATGACGATCCCGAGGAAGGCGGCGGTGAGGACCAGGTTTTCCGTCCGGAGGGCCAGGTTCGCCGAAGTCGAGACGAACACGGTCACGAGGACGACTTCGACGACGACGCCGAGGAACGTTCCGGCCGCGGCGGCGACGACGGCTTCGGTCCCCTCCTCGCGGGTCCCCGCGTAGAACCCCGCGAGGACCGCGATGACGCCGGCCTGGGCCGGAATCGCGGCCACGAGGACTTCGGACGAGAGCAGCGACACCTGCAACTGGAAGGAGTCGAGTACCACCAGGTCGATCCCGGCGAACAGGAGTCCGAGCAGCGCCATGCCGCCCCCGAGAATCGAGAAGACCGCGACGATGCTCGCCGTGAGGTTCCGTGGAACCGGCGTCTCCACGCCGGCGGCGTGGCCGACCGCACCGGCCCACTCCACGTCTTCGGGGTCGGCGTCGGTCGTTTCAGCCGCCGACTCGTCCGGTTCGGCGGCCGCCGATCCGTCGTCCCGATCGGCCTCGCGTTCGTCCGGACGCCCCCCGTCGCGGTCGGTGTCCCGGGTCTCGTCGGCCTCGAATTCGGTCAGGTCGACGGCCGGCGCGTGGACGTATTTCCCGTCCTGTCGCTCGTCCCGGGACGACCCCCTCGGTTCGGTCTCCCCCTCGCCATCCCCGTCGTCGTCATCGTCGTCGGGGCGATACTTCGCGTGGTCGTCCTCGGCCATACCGGAAGGAAGGACTACGGGTATGTTATATTTTGTCGAATGAGGGCTTGCTGCCGGCGGGTCGTCCGTCCGTTCACCGGTCGATCCGAACGGCCCTCGATCCCGGGGCGGTAGCTACTAACGGCTCGCGTTCGCACGCTCCGCCGATGAGCGAGTCCGGCGAGCAACGCCCGAGCGAGAACCCGTACGTCGAGGACCCGCCGACCGATTTCGACCCGGTCGAGGAACTGAGCGAGGACGAGGCGGCCGACCAGGCCGAACTGCTCCGGGAGGCCCTCCGGTATCACGACTACCGGTACTACGTCGAGGCCGATCCCGTCATCGCCGACCGCACGTACGACGCGCTGCTCGGTCGGTTGCAGGATCTGGAGGGGGCGTTCGACCTCGACACCGAGGGGTCGCCGACCCAGCGCGTCGGCGGCGAACCCGTCGAGGCCTTCGAGACGGTCGAGCACGTCGCGCCGATGCTCTCGATCGACATGGGCGGCGACCCCGGGGACGTCCGCGAGTTCGACGAGCGCGTCCGGTCGGACCTGGCCGACGGCGGGTTCGACCTCGACGAACTGCACTACGTCTGCGAGCCGAAGTTCGACGGCGTCTCGATCGAGGTGATCTACGAGGACGGCGTCTACCAGCGCGCCGTGACCCGGGGGGACGGCCACGAGGGGGACGACGTGACCCGGAACGTCCGCACCGTCCGGGCGGTTCCCCAGCGCCTCCGGGGCGACCCGCCCGCGTTCCTGGCCGTCCGGGGGGAACTCCACATGCCCAAAGACGCCTTCCAGGCCTACAATCGGGAACGCATCGAGGCCGGCGAGGAGCCCTTCGCCAACCCGCGCAACGCCACGGCGGGGACGATCCGCCAGCAGGACCCCGCCGTCGTGGCCGAGCGTCCGCTTTCGATCTTCTTCTTCGACGTGCTGGATTCGAGCGAGCCCTGGGACGATCACTGGGACGCGCTCCAGGCGTTCCCAGGCCTGGGCCTCCGGACCAACGACCGCGTCGAGCGCGTCGACGATATCGAGGACGCCATCGCCTACCGCGACGAACTGCTGGCCGTCCGCGACGACCTGGACTACGAGATCGACGGCGTCGTGATCAAGGTCGACGGCCGGGAGGCCCGCGAGGAGTTGGGCGCGACCTCGCGACACTACCGCTGGGCGTTCGCCTACAAGTTCCCCGCCCGGACCGAGGAGACGACGGTGCGGGACGTGCTCGTCCAGGTGGGTCGCACCGGCCGGCTGACGCCCGTCGCGCTGCTCGATCCGGTGGACGTCGGCGGCGTCACCGTCGCCCGCGCCAGCCTGCACAACCCGGAGCAGATCGCCGAACTGGGCGTCGACGTGGGCGACAGGGTGCGCGTCGAGCGCGCCGGCGACGTCATCCCGCAGGTCGCCGAGGTGGTCGAGGACGGGAGCGAGGGCCACTTCGAGTTCCCCGACGAGTGCCCGGTCTGTGGCAGCCCGGTCGAGCGCGACGGCCCGGTCGCGTTCTGTACCGGCGGACTGGCCTGCGCGGCCCAGTTGCGCCGCGCCATCGAGCACTACGGCGGCGACGCCGGCCTGGACGTGGAGGGGCTGGGAGCGCGCACGGTGAACCAACTGGTCGACGCCGGCCTGCTCGACGGCCTCGCGGACCTCTACGAACTCGACGCCGACGATCTGGCCGCCCTGGAGGGATGGGGCGAGCGCAGCGCGACGAAACTCGTAGAGGAGATCGACGCGACGCGCGAACCGCCCCTCGCCGACTTCCTCGCCGCGCTCGGCATCCCGGACGTCGGCGGGACGACTGCCCGCGAAATCGCCCGTGAGTTCGGCACCTTCGAGGCGATCCGCGAGGCGGCCGAGAACGAGGACCGCGAGGCCTTCCAGCGCGTGCCCGACGTCGGACCTGCAGTCGCCGAGAGCGTCGTCGACTTCTTCCACACCGACGCGAACCGCGAAGCGCTCGACGCGCTTCTCGACCACGTCGATCCCCAGGACGTCGAAACCGAAGCCGGTGGCGACGAACTCGGGGGGCTGACGTTCGTTTTTACCGGGAGTTTGGAGGGCTACACCCGGGACGAAGCCCAGGAACTGGTGGAACGCCACGGCGCGAACGCGACGTCGAGCGTCTCGGGCAACACCGACTACCTCGTCGTCGGCGAGAACCCGGGCGCGACGAAACGCGAGGACGCCGAGGACAACGACGTGCCCGTGATCGACGAGGCCGAGTTCGAGGACTTGCTTGCAAAGCGGGTAGTTTCGCAATAAATGGGACGTCGATCAGTCCGCCAAGATATCCGTTTAATTTTTAACACCCTGGTCAGTTATTTCGGTTACCCATGGTTGGAGACGTCGAGGCGTTCGAGACGACCCGCGTCGAATGTGTGGAACTCGATCGGAGGCAACCCGGATGACTGACTCCCGGATTTCCCCGGAAACGACGTTGGAGGGGATACTCCGGACGTTATCCGCCCCCGTCATCGTATTGAACGAGAACGGGGAGTTCCTCGAGGTTCTCACCAACTCGCGGAGCGGGAATCTCCTGTACGACGACCCCAGTGAACTCGTCGGCGAGGATCTCTTCGACGTGTTTCCCGAGGAACGGGCGGCCGAATTTCAGGCCGTCGTCGATCGCACGCTGGAGACTGGCCAGGTCCAGGAGTACCGGTATCAGCTCGCGGTCAAGTCGGGGGTTCGTCATTTTCTGGGCCACGCGGCTCCATTGCCGGGTGACGACGGATCGAAGGTGGTCTGTATCGTCGAAGACGTCACCGAACGGGTCGAGATCGAATCGGAACGCGAACGCAAAGAGGACCACCTCGTTCGCACGGAGACGCTGGCTCAGACGGGTGGCTGGGAATACGTCCCCAGCACGGAGACGCTTCGGTGGACCGACGGGACACGGCGTATTTTCGACGTGCCGGAAGACTACGTGCCGACGATCTCCGAGGCGTTCGAATTCTATCACCCCGCCGATCGGAAGACACTCCGCGAGGCGTTCGACGAGTGTCTCGAATCCGGCCGTCCGTACTCGCTCGACCTGCGCATCCTCACGGAGGCCGGTCGGCAACGATGGGTCGAAACCAGGTGCGAACGGACTCGCGAGGACGGCACGACGAAACTGATCGGTGTGATGCAGGACGTCACCAAGCGGAAAACCGACGAACAGCGCTTGATGGTCCTGAATCGAGTCCTCAGGCACAACCTCCGCAACGAGTTGAACGCGGTCCGGGGCTACGCCGACATCGTTGGGGACCAACTCGCCGACGAGTCCCAGGAACACTTCGACGGTCTCGTGGCGAGTGCGGACCGCCTCCTCTCGCTTGCGGACAAACTCAGACGTTTCAAAGCGGTCATCGAAGCCGACGACACCACCGGCCCGGTGAGCGTCGAATCGGTCCTCGAGTCCCTCTGTGACGAGTATCGGGAGGCGTATCCCGACGCGACGATCCGGACCGATCTGCTGGACGTCGCGGTTCCGGGCAAGGAACACGCCCTGAAAGTCATGTTCGAGGAATTGCTCGAAAACGCGCTCGAGCACACTGACGGACCGAACCCGGACGTGACTGTAACCGTCTCGCGCCCGACGGATCAACGGGTCGCCGTCAGCATTGCGGACGATGGCCCTGGTCTCCCCGAGATCGAACGGCAGGTCATCCGGGACGGCGAAGAAACGGCGCTGCTCCACAGCGAGGGGATGGGGTTATGGATCGTAAACTGGTTCGTGACGAAACTCAGCGGAAGCATTCAGGTGACGACCGCGGAGGGGGACGGAACGACGGTCACCATCACGCTCCCCGTTGCAAACGTCAGGGCCACCGGCGAGGAAATAACGAGTCAGCACCGGAACTGACGGCCGTCGAATCGTTCCGACGAGCGCGTGGCTTTCGGAGCGGGGTGTTGCTTTTCGCGGTTCGAAGGTCCATACCGTCTTTGACGGGAGCGCCATCGCCAGACGGTCGGCGGTCGAACCGCCTGTCCCACGGGAAACTCGTCCCCGATCCCGGCTACGGTTCGGCCTTCTCGGCCACGGCGACGTAATTCGTTCCCAGTGCGAACGTCCGGACGATTTCGGTCCGGTCGAACGACCGCCGGAGTTCCTCGAACACGTCCTCGTCCGCGTTCCAGTTCCCGAAGCGTCGGTAGAACGTGCGAACGAGTGGATTCAGGACGCGCCCCGGGCCGGCGGGAACGAGACGGATTTCGTACAGCCCGAACCGGCTCCCGGGCCGGAGGGCGTGGTGGACGTTTTCGATGGTGGAACGGACTGACGGGGTGGCACTCACCGCCGTCGTTGCCACGGCCCCATCGAATCGTTCGTCTTTCACGATCGGCCGGGTGGCGTCCGCCTGGACGAGCGTGACGTTGTTCCACCCGTGGTCGACGACGCGGTCCCGTGCCCGATCGAGCATCTTTCTGCTGAGGTCGACGCCGACGATCTCCCCGTCAGCGCCAACAGCATCCCGAAGCATCTCGAAGTTAACGCCCGGGCCACAGCCCAGATCGAGGACGGTGTCGCCCGGTTCGAGGGTGACCTGCGCGACTGCCTCCCGCCGGATGTCGACGGTGTCCTGCTCGATCAGGCCCCAGTGGGAACTCCAGAAGTCCCAGCGTTTTCGACTCCGGGCGATTGCGTCCCGATGTTCACGATCCGGTTCGTCGGGTGTCATCCTCCTCGACACTCGTTGGTCATGGCGGACCGGGCCATAGTTCTTGGTGACGAAACGATCCACCCGGGAACCGTGCCTCGAAAGGATCACCCGGTCCTCGGGGGACGATCGATTCACCGAACGCGCATCGACCGATCAGAGATCGGTTCGCGTGAACCGCACGTAGCCCACCAGCACCGGCACGACGATCCAGAACGCGAGGACGACGAAGCCCCACCAGTCCTCGAGCCAGAACCTGGAGGACACCCCGGCCATCCCCGGATCGGCACCGCCCAGGGACAGCAGGAACGACAGCCCCTGGACGAACGCGATCCGCGGGCTGGCGACGAAGACGAAGGTGGAGATTTCCCCGACCAGCGCCTCGCCGAGGCCGAGCACCTGATCGCCCAGCAGGTAGGGCAACAGCGTCATCGAGAGCGTCTCCCAGAGCAAGGTGAACACGACGACCAGGCCGACGGCGACCGCCAGGACGAGGCTGCTCGAACCACTCGATGCCGAGAGGCCGACGGCGATGGCCACGTACGCGACCCCGAGCACGACGGTCATCCCGACGAACAGCAGGTAGTCCACGGGCTGGAAGACGCCGATCAGCGCCACGAACGCGATCGATCCGACGAGGTACCCGATCAGGACGGCCGTGGTGACGACGGCCGATCGGCCGACGAGTTTGCCGAACAGGACCTCGCCGCGGGTGTGCGGGAGTCCGAGCAAGATTTTCACGCTGCCGGTCTCTCGCTCGCCCACGATCGACCGGTAGCCGACCAGCGTTCCGGCCAGGGGCAACAGGAGGAAGAGCGGCCCGACGAACGACCCGAGCAAGGTCGCGAAGTCGGGATCGGACGCCCCGGCGATCGCGCCGACGAAGTAGACGATGCCGACGACGAGCAGGGTGAAGAGGATCGTCAGCGCCCACAACCCCTTCGATCGGCTGGCGTCACGGAAGTCCTTCCGGGCGACGGCCATCCAGCTCATCCGTCGATCCCCTCGTTGGCGTCGGATTCGCGTGGGAGGGTCGCGTCAGCGGGTCCGGTCCGTCGGGCGGCCGGACTGGCGAAATCGAGCGACATACCCGGCGGTTGCGCGCCATACCTGAAAGGCCTTCCGTCGTGTTTCCGAGCCGAACTCTCGACGGCGAAAACAGGCCGCGAGTCCTCGCTACAGGTCGGCGTGCTTGAACCGCTGGACGCCGAGCGCCAGCGGGACGACGATCCAGAACGCCAGCACGACGACGCCGAACCACGGGGTGGCGTAGAAGGCGTCGAACTGACTGAATGCGGCGTTTCCGGTCTCCATCGCGTCGGGAATCACGGCGAACAGCGAGGTTCCGTAGGCGCTGCTCGGCGGGATCTGGTTGACGACGAACATCCAGTCGGGGGTGGTCGTCGGGAGGGCGAACCCGTTCGCGACGTACGCGATGCCGAACGTGACGGCGCTCCAGATCAGTTCGAACAGGAGGAAAAAGCCGATCGCCAGCGCCGAGGCGCGCGAGGTCGATCCCGTCGTCGCCGAGATGCCGACCACGACGCAGACGTACGCCACGACGAGGACCAGCGTCATGAGGACGAAGATCAGGTAGTCGGCCACGCCGAACGGGTCGAGGCTCGTGGCGGCGTACACTCCGGCCAGCAGGAACGCGACGAGCACCGGAACCGTCAGGACGCCGGAACGGCCGATCACTTTCCCGAGCACCACGTCGGTACGGGTGTGTGGCAACCCGAGGAGGAGTTTGATGCTCCCGGACTCGCGCTCGCCGGCCAGGGACTTGTAGGCCACGAGGATGGCGGTCAGCGAGACGAACAGTCCGGCGACGGACGAGAGGTACAGCGCCAGGCCGAGACCGCTTCCCTCGCCGCCGGCGAGCACGTCGGGGAACTGGACGTAGGCGTAGGTGGTCCCGAGCGCGAAGAGCAGGAAGATGGCCGACACGCCCCACAGGGCCTTCGACCGGACCGCGTCCTGGAAGTCCTTCTTCGCGACGGCGACCCAGCTCATCACCGACCCTCCTCGCCCGTATAGGCCATGAACAGGTCCTCCAGCGACGTCTCCTCGGTCGAGAAGTCCTCGACGGTGACGCCGACGTCCTCGATCGTCGAGATGACCCGGGTCTTGGCCCCCTCCTCGCAGGCGACCGAGAGGGTGCTGTCGCGAACCGTCACCTCCTGGACACCGTCCACGTTCCGGACGGCCTCGACGGCCTCGTCGGTCGCGACGTCGACGCTGACCGTCAGTTTGCTTCCATCGCCGGCGGCGTCGCGAAGCCCCTCGATGGTGTCGACGGCGACGAGTTCGCCCTCGCGGAGGATGCCCACGCGGTCACAGACCGCCTGGACCTGGCCGAGAATGTGAGAGGAGAAAAACACCGTCGCCCCCCGGTCGCGTTCCTGGCGGACGATGTCGCGCACCTCCCTGGCCCCCCGCGGGTCGAGGCCGGTCGTCGGTTCGTCCAGGATGAGAAGTTCCGGATCGCCGACCAGCGCCATCGCCATCGTCAGGCGCTGTTGCATCCCCTTGGAGTAGCCGCCGGCCTTGCGGTCGGCCGCGTCGAGCAGGTCCACGCGCTGGAGGAGGGCGTCGGGGTCCTGGCTCACGCCCTTCGACTCGATGGCGAACTGGACGTGCTGGCGGCCCGTCAGGCGCTCGTACACCTCGAATCCCTCGGGGAGGACGCCGGTCCTGGCACGGATTTCCTTGCTGTGAGTGCGGGCCTCCATCCCGAGGACCTCGACGGATCCGGCGGTCGGCCGGACGAAATCCAGCAGGATGTTGATCGTCGTCGATTTGCCGGCACCGTTGGGGCCGAGAAAGCCGAAGATTTCTCCCTCGTCGATCATCAGATCGAGGTCATTCAGGGCGAGGACGTCACCGTAGCGCTTGGTGACGCCGTCGAGATCGATCGCTGTCATAGCAGTTCCGGGTTCTGGCTGGACGGTCTTATATATCCGACCCGGGCTTCAGCGCCTGAAGTTCGGCGCGTGGCCTTAGGGGATCGGAGTTACTATCGATTTAAGTGATGGAAGGAAATACCGGTAGACGTGACGGATGGGGAGACCCTGGAGGACATCGCAGCCCTCCTCGAGGACGACTGTGCCCGCACCATCCTCGCAGCGACGAGTACGCGACCCATGACAGCGACGGAACTCACCGAACGGTGTGACGCGTCCGGCCCGACGATCTATCGTCGAATCGAGGCCCTCCGGGAGCAGGACCTGATCGAATCCCGGACGAAACCGGATACCGATGGGGGCCATCACGAACAGGTCTACGCGGCGACCCTCTCGCAGGTGAACGTGACGCTCCGGGACGGCACCTTCGAGGTCCAGGTCGACCGGCGCGAATCGATCGCCGACCGCTTCACCCGACTCGTGGAGGAGATCTGACGATGCTCGTGACCGGCCTCGACCGATCGCTCGTTCCGCTGGCGACCACCCTGCACGACATGGGCCCGCTCGAACTCGCGCTGTTCGCCAGCGGCGTGATCACGGTGCTGTTCGGCATCGCCATCGCGTACGTCGCGTTCCGGGGGTACCGCCGCAACGCCAGCCGACCCATGCTCTTCATGGCGATCGGGTTCATCCTGGCGGTCGCACTCCCGGGGACGCTCAGCTACCTCACGTACGTCCTCACCATGGTGTTCCGGATGTCGCTGGGGATCGATTACATCCATCTCGCGGCGGTCCTGCAGGTCAGCGAAATCGTCGGGATGGCCTGCATCCTCTACGCGCTCGTCATGCGATGAGGGCATCCGCTGTCCTCGATTCGCAGAAACGAAAATGGCCCGAGCCACGGGGTCGTCGTTCGCCTAGAGGTCGGCGTTCTTGAACCGGCGGTAGCCGATCGCCAGCGGGACGACGATCCAGAAGACCAGCATGACGACGCCGAGCCACTCGGTGGCGTAGAAGGCGTCGATCTCCTGGGCGGCGCTGTCGCCCATCACGATCGCGTCGGGGATCAGCGCCATCATCGCGGTCGTGTAGGCGCTGCTCGGCGGGATCTGGTTGACGACGTAGATCCAGTTCGGCATGGTCTCGGGCAACGCGAACCCGTTGGTCACGTACACCAGCCCGAACGTGACGCCGTCCCAGATCAACTCGAACAGGAGGAAAAAGCCGACGGCGAGCGCCGAGGCGCGCGAGGTCGACCCAGTCGACCCGGAGATGCCGACGACGATGCTGACGAACGCCAGCGCGAACACGACGGTCAGGCCGAGGAAGATCAGGTAGTCCACGAACGAGAACTCCGAGATCATCACGTAGCCGTAGAGGCCGGCCGCGCCGAACCCAAGGACGATCGGGATGGCGAGGGTGGCCGTTCGGCCGAGGACCTTCCCGAAGACGACGTCAGCGCGGGTGTGGGGCAGCGCCAGCAGGAGCTTCATGCTGCCGAGTTCGCGCTCGCCGGCCAGCGCCTTGTACGCGATGACGATGGCGGTCAGGCCGATGAACAGCGACGCGATGCCGGCCAGGAACAGCCCCAGGCCGACGCCGGAGAGTTCCTCCTCGCCGCCCAGCAGTTCGGGGAACTCGATGTACATGAAGGTGGTCAACATGGCGAGACCGACGAACACGACCGACAGCGCCCACAGCGAGCGCGACCGGACCGCGTCCTGGAAGTCCTTCTTCGCGACGGCGGTCACGCTCATCGGTCCACCTCCGCTTCGTCGGCGATTTCACTGGTGGCCGTCGCCGATTCTTCCTCGGCGTCCGTCTCCTCGTCAGCGTCCGCCGCCGACTTCGTGCCCGGCCGTTCCCCGTCCGTGTAGGCGATGAACAGTTCCTCCAGGGAGGCCTCCTGGGTCTTGAAGTCCTGCACGGCGTAGCCGAGTTCCTCGACGATGTCGATGACGCCCGTCTTGGCGCCGTTCGCACACTGCACGGAGAGAGCTGCCCCGTCGGCAGTGACCGAGGTGACGCCCGCAATGGTTTCGAGCAGCGAGACCTCATCCTCGAAGGGCCGGTCGAGCGTGACCATGAGCAGCGCGTCGGTGGTCATGGCGTTGCGGAGACCGGCGATGGTGTCGACCGCGACGAGTTCGCCCTCGCGGAGAATGCCCACGCGGTCACAGACCGCCTGGACCTGTTCGAGGATGTGCGAGGAGAAGAACACGGTCGCGCCCCGTGCTACTTCCTCCCGAATAATCTCGCGGATGTCGCGCGCGCCCCGCGGGTCCAGGCCCGTCGTCGGTTCGTCGAGGATGAGCAGGTCGGGTTCGCCGACCAGCGCCATTCCGAGGACGAGGCGTTGCTTCATCCCCTTGGAGTAGCCGCCGGCCTTGCGGTCGGCCGCCTCGATGATGCCGACGCGTTCCAGAATTTCCTCGGGATCGTCGTCCGCGTTCTTCGAGTCGATCGCGAACTGGACGTGCTGGCGGCCGGTGAGTCGGTCGTAGACGTGGTAGCCGTCGGGGAGCACGCCCACGCGCTGGCGGACGGTCTGGCTGTCGGCCTGGGCGTCCATGCCAAGTACCGTCGCGGTCCCCGAGGTCGGTCGGACGAAGTCCAGCAACATGTTGATCGTCGTGGACTTGCCGGCCCCGTTCGGGCCGAGGAAGCCGAAAATCTCACCGTCCGCTACCGTGAGGTCGACGTCCTGGAGGGCGACGACCTCCCCGTAGTGCTTGGTCAACCCTGAAAGCTCGATAGAAGCCATGATGTTACTTACTCAACACGACTATTTATACTTTCGCTGATTATAGATAGCACGCAGTATATTGCATTTTGTGGCCAATTATTCGAGGTATAGAAAATAAAGGTGCGATAACGTATGTTTAATTCTCCGGTGTGTGGGACTCGACGGTCCCGCCGATTCGGTCGCGCCGTCAGATCTCGTCGTCGGGGTCGTGGTCGGCCGCGGTCCGCTCGGCTTCCCGGGCGTAGCGCTCGGCGGTGTCCTCGTCCTCGACCGGGACGAGGTCGTCCTCCTCGACGACCACGCCGGCCGTGAAGGGGTTGTGAAAGAGCGCGTCGCCGGAGCGCTGTCGCTTCAGGTACTCCTCGCCGTCCGGGGTCGCGTAGATGGCGCTCACGAGGTTCTCGTCGTAGAACTCGCGTTCCACCAGCCAGGCCGTGACGGTCTCGCCCATGCCGGACGGTTCGTCGGGTCGGCCTTCAGGCTTTTCTTCACGGGGATTCTCGACTCCGCTCATGGACCCCGAAGCGCGCGTGTCCGACCTGCTCTACCGGGGCGAAACGGTGGCGGAGTCGGTCGAGGTCGACGGCAACGGGGTCGTCGTGACCAGCCATCGCGTGCTCGCGCTGACGCCGGAGGGCGACGGGCCCAATTTTCGGCACGTCGATCGTCCGAACGTCACCGGCGTCCGGGTCGAAACCGTCGGGGCGTCGCGGTGGTTGCGGCGCACCTTTCAGCCGTTCGTTCTCGGTCTGGTGCTCCTGGCCGGCGGGTGGATCGTCGATCTCGATGGCCTCACGTCGGGACTGGACAGCACGAGCACCGAAACCGCGGGCCGGACGGGCGTCGGCGGGGTCGTCTCCATGGCGGAGGGGCTCGGTCGGGCACTCGCGTTCTTCGACGACGCGCTCCTGGTCGGTGGAGCGCTGTGCCTCCTCCTCGTCGCCGCCTTTCTCGGTGTGTACGCCCACAGCAGGCAGCGACGACTGATCGTCGCCGTCGCGGGCGAGGAGGACCTGTCGATACCGGTCGAGTGCGACCGCCCGGAGGCAGTCGGACGGCTTCGCGACTGCCTCCGGTCGTCGCCGTAGACGGGGTGTTCTCCAGGACCGGTTGCCGACGCACGAAACCTTAACCGCCTTCTGTGGTTCTCTCCCGCATGGACCAGTTCGATCGACTCGACGCGTTCCTCGACCGCGAGGGCGTCGACGGCTATCTCGTCGACGCTCCGGCGACCGACTCCGACCAGCGCTACCTTTCGGGGTACGACGCGGGCGACCCGTACGTCACGCTGTACACGCCCGACCGGATCGCCATCATGATCAAGAGCCTCGAATACCCGCGGGCGAAACGCGAGAGTCGCGCCGACGCGGTTCGCCGGCCGTCCGATTACGGCTACAGCGCTTACGGCACTCCCGACGACCATCGCGACGCAGTCGTCGCCTTCCTGGACGAGTTCGACGTCGAGTCCGTGGTCGTCCCGCTCCGCTTCCCGGCCGGCCACGCCGACGGCCTCCGGGACCGCGGAATCGACGTGTTTCCAGAGGACGAGGGCGTCGTGACGACCGTCCGGGCCGTGAAGACCGAGGAAGAAATCGACCACATCCGCGAGGCCCAGCGCGCCACCGAGGCGGCCATGCGACGGGCCCAGGACCTCATCGAGAGCGCGGACGTGGCGGACGGCGTCCTCCAGCACGAGGGGGAGCCTCTCACGGCCGAGCGAGTGAAGCGAGTCCTCCAGCGGGACCTCCTCGATCGCGGGTACGACCTCGGCGAACCGATCGTCGCGCCCGGCGAGCAGGCGGCCGACCCCCACGAGCGCGGGAGCGGCCCGCTCCGCGCGGACGAACCCATCCTGATCGACCTCGCACCCCAGGACGAGGACTCGAAGTACCACGCGGACATGACCCGGACGTTCGTCCGGGGCGAACCGAGCAACGAGATCCGGGAGCGCTACGAGGTCACCCACGAGGCCCTGGACGCCGCCCTCGAAGCCATCGAACCGGGCGTCACCGGGGCCGAAGTCCACGACGCCGTCTGTGACGTCTACGAGGACGCGGGCTACGCCACCCTCCGGTCGGACCCCGACACGGAGACGGGTTTCATCCACGCCACGGGCCACGGCGTCGGCCTGGACACCCACGAACTCCCGAGCGTCGGCCCCGGCGGGGCGGAACTCGAAGTCGGCCACGCCGTCACGATCGAACCGGGGCTGTACGACCCGGCGGTCGGCGGCGTCCGCATCGAGGACCTCGCCGTCGTTACCGAGGACGGCTACGAGAACCTCACCGAGTACCCGATCGAACTCGAGATCTGATTCCGGCGGGACCGTCGTTGGCGTCACCCGTTCGTCGCCGGATCACGATTGTTCGGTGTGCCGGGCCGCCAGGATCGAACCCCCGAGATTCCTGGTCGTGCCTGGTATCTAGTTTAAGCTGTCCGCTGACGTATACATCTCCAGAATGTCAATCACTATCAAAGAACGATCGACCGGGAGCGACGCTCGGATGAACGCCGTCGTGACCACGAGATACGGGTCCCCGGACGTCCTCGAGGTCAGGACGGTCGAGAAACCTACACCCGGGGAGGACGAGGTATTGGTCCGGGTCAACGCGACGACGGTCGGACCGGCGGACTCGGCGTTTCGGGCGGGAAGACCGTTCCTGGTGCGTGCGTTCAGCGGACTCAGGAGACCGAAATCGATCCCCGGCGACGTCTTTGCGGGGGAAATCGAGGCGGTCGGGAACAACGTCACTCGCTTTGCCGAGGGCGACCCGGTGTTCGGGACGACTGCCCCTGATACCGGTGCCCACGCCGAGTACGTGTGCGTGTCCGAAGACGCCGCATTGCTCGTAAAACCGTCGAACGTGAGCGACGCCGAGGCAGCGGCCGTCTGTGACGGTGCGCTCACGGCGATGGGGTTCCTCCGGGACGTCGCGGATATCCAGCCCGGCCAGTCGGTCCTGATCAACGGTGCATCCGGATCGATCGGGACCGCTGCCGTCCAGCTGGCCAAGCACTTCGGGGCGGAGGTCACCGGGGTCTGTAGCACCGCGAACGTCGACCTGGTGGAATCGCTCGGTGCCGATTCGGTCATCGACTACACGGAAACGGACTTCACCACGACCGAACGGACGTACGACGTCATCTTCGACGCGGTGGCCAAGCGGTCGTACTCGCAGTGCAAGGGATCGCTCGAACGCGGCGGGATCTACATGTCGACGGTTCCGGGGGCAGCGATCTTCCTCCAAATGGCGTGGACCAAACTCTTCGGCAGCAAGCGGGCCGTTTTCGCGGCGACGGGGATGAAATCTCCGACCGAAAAGCTCGCTCACCTCAGGTTCCTCAAGGAACGCCTCGAGGCAGGGGAATTCCGTTCGGTCATCGACAGGACCTATCCGCTCGAAGAAATCGCGGAGGCTCACCGGCACGTCGATTCGGGCCACAAGGTCGGCAACGTCGTCGTCACGATGGAGTGATCGCTTCCCGACAGCCGATCCACAGACGGAAAACGGAAAGGCGCTCGCCGCCCTAGCCGGTGACCGATGGACGTCGAGGCGCTTCGCGAGCGCGCTGGCGACCTGCCCCGGGAGCCGGGGGTCTACCAGTTCCTCGACGGCGACCGGATCACCTACGTCGGCAAGGCAGTCGATCTCCGCGACCGGGTGCGGTCCTACGCGGACCCGCGGAGCGAGCGCGTCCGGGAGATGGTCGCCCGGGCGGACGGCGTGGACGTGGCCGTCACCGAGACCGAGACGCAGGCGCTCCTGCTCGAAGCGAACCTCATCAAGCGCCACCAGCCCAGGTACAACGTCCGCCTCAAGGACGACAAGTCCTACCCGCTGGTTCGGCTGACCGACCACGAGGTCCCGCGGATCGAGGTGACGCGGGACCCCCACCGGCGCGTCGGGGCGGAGGGGAACCGTGGCGGTGGAGGTGGTTCGACCGGCGACGCCGCCAGCGCCGGGACCGTCTTCGGCCCGTACACGGACAAGGGGCGAGTGGACACCGTCGTCAAGGCGATCCGGGAGGTCTACGGCCTCCGGGGCTGTTCGGACCACAAGTACCGGGGGCGCGACCGGCCCTGCCTCGACTACGAGATGGGCCTGTGCTCGGCCCCCTGCACCGGCGAGATCGATCGCGAGAGCTACGCCGGGGACGTGGCCGCTGCCCGGCGGTTCTTCGAGGGCGAGACGGGCGTCCTGGCCGACCCGCTCCGGCGACGGATGGAGGCCGCCGCCGAGGCAGAGCGGTTCGAGGAAGCCGCGAACCTCCGCGATCGTCTGGATGCTGTCGAGGCCTTCCACGGCGACGCGGACGACGCGGTCGCGGCGCGGAACGACGAGCGCACCGTCGACGTGCTCGGCGTCGCCGTCGCCGGCGAGGAGGCCGCGGTCGCCCGCCTGCACAGCGAGAGCGGCCAACTCGTCGATCGGGACCGCCACACGGTGGCTGCCCCGGAACCGGAGGTCCCCGCCGTCATCGCGGCGTTCGTCCCGCAGTACTACACCGAACGGAACCTGCCGGACGCCCTCCTGCTGCCCGAACACCATGGCGACGACGAACTCGCCGACTGGCTCGACCGCGAGGGCGTCGCGGTCCGGGTTCCCGGGGCGGGTCGCGAGGCCCGCCTGGTCGAACTGGCGCTGAAGAACGCCCGGAGCAACGTGGAGGCGAGCGACGGAGTTGGCGCGCTGGCCGACGCCCTGGGGCTCGATTCCGCCCGGCGGATCGAGGGCTTCGACGTCAGCCACGCCGGGGGCAAAGCCGCGGTCGGCAGCGACGTCCTGTTCGTCGACGGGCGGGCGGAGAAGTCCGGCTACCGCCGCAAGAAACTCGCCGACCGGAACGACGACGTCGCCAACGTGCGCTCGCTCCTCCGGTGGCGTGCCGAACGGGCGGTGGAGGGACGCGACGACCGCCCGGATCCCGACCTCCTCCTGATCGACGGCGGCGAGACGCAACTCTCGGCCGTCCGGGACGCCCTCGACGCGACTGGCTGGGACGTTCCGGCGATCGGCCTCGCCAAGGACCAGGAACTGGTGGTGACGCCGGATCGGACCTACGACTGGGCCGACGACGACCCGAAACTCTCCCTCCTTCGACGGGTGCGCGACGAGGCCCATCGCTTCGCCGTGCAGTACCACCAGACCGTCCGCGACGACGTTTCGACGGCCCTGGACGGCGTGCCCGGCGTCGGCCCGGAGACGCGAAAGCGGCTCCTCCGGCGGTTCGGCAGCGTGGCGGGCGTCCGCGAGGCGTCCGAGGCGGAGCTTTGCGAGGTAGCCGGCGTGGGCGAGAAGACGGCACGAACCATCGCGAACCGACTGTGACTGACAGGCCGGTCGTGACCGACGGGCCGCTACTCCAGCAGCGTCACGTCCCCGTTGGTCGTTCTGATCCGTAGTTCCGGCCCACCCGTCCCGATCGTGCCCTCGAGACGCTTTCTCGTCGACGTGTCGATCGACACGTCGAGGCCGTCCACCGAGACGTCGCCGTTTTTCGTTCGGGCCACGATCCGGGCGTCGATCCCGCCCAGGCGGGCCGTCACGTCGCCGTTCGTGGTGTGCATCACGGCGTCGTCGCTCAATCCCTCGAGTTCGACGTCGATTTCGCCGTTGACCGTCCAGATGGAACGGAGGTCCGCCAGCGCCTGGCCCCGCACGTCCCCGTTGTTGGTGTCGACGTCCGGCGCGGCGTCGACGGACTCGAAGAGGACGTCGCCGTTCACGGTATCGACGGCGAGGTCGTCCCCGGTGAGATTCGAGAGGCGAACGTCGCCGTTGGTGGAGGCGACCTGCCCGACGAGCAATCCGTCGGGAATCGTCGCGTCGACGTCGATACCGACGGGTCTGGAGAACTCCCCCTCGTTGCTCGCGATCATGAGCTGGCCGTCGGCCCGCTCGACCCGGAGTCGAAGTCGGTCGAGGATGCTCTCGTCGCCGCGGGTCCACTTCGTCCCCTCGAGTCGGACGGCGTCCCCACCGTCGCCCTCGACCGAGACGTCGCCGTTGGTCACCCGGAGCGAGAGGGTGGTGGCGTCGCGGACGGGCACCTCGCGATCGATCGACCGTTCCGTTCGTGGCCCGATGTTCAGGTAGATGCAGCCGGACAGGGACCCGACCGCCGCGGGCAGGCCGGCAAGCAGAGTTCTGCGTCGCATGACTACGTGAATGTGCCGTGACACCTTAACCGGATGGTGTCGAGTCAGGTGTCGTTGCCGGGCGGGAACACGGTTCGTTCGACGAGCGTTTTCATCCCTCGGCGGAGGCGCATGGACGCGGCCGTGTCCGAAACTCCGAGCCCGTCGCCGAGTTCGTCCAGGGTACACTGTCGGGGGACCTCGAAGAAGCCGTTCTCGACCGCTGCGATCAGCGTTTCGCGCTGGACGTCGGTCAATCCGAAGTGTGCGTCCTCGGCGTTTCGCCCCTCGATCACCCGATGGATCTCGTACTCGATGTCGCGCTCGCGACAGGCCCGGAAAAAGCGGTCCAGGGCCGACCGGTCGGGAAAGCCGAAGTGACAGCACCACCCCTCGTGGGTCGCCGTCGCGCTCTGGATGAAACTCGCGGTTTCGATCAGTATCGGATAGAGTCCGGCCGCCGATTTACCGTCCCGGTCTACCAGGACGACGCGGTAGATTCGCTCCTCGCCCACTGCGGTCGAGTCGAGGAGTCGAACCGTCGGATCGGTCTCGATCGCCGCATCGAACCCGTCGAAATCGGAGCCGTGCGCCCAGAAGAGCATCTCCCGCCCGCTGTCGGCGGCGACGTTACGAACCCACTCGATTTCCATCCCGGGGACTCGCTGCAACGCCTCTCGCAAGAAGGGATAGTCGAGGCGGAATTCGACGAACGTCACCGTCATGTTCGACCTCGGGCCTTGTTAGCTAGTAGCAATGGTGGAAATATCAAGGGTTGCCCTGCATTTGGGGGCCGACGAAAGCTCCGGGGTTCTCTCCACCGCTCCGGCGACCGTCGGATCCGCCACCCGGGTCCGGAATCAACAGCTATAGGCGCGTGCCTTCCTCTAGAACGGCCCATGGACACCGGTGTCGTACTCCTCAATTTCGGGGAGCCGGCCGAACCCGAGCGGGAGGCCGTCGTCGAGTACCTGGCGCGGATCTTCCTGAACAACGCGGAACTGGAGGGGGCGAATACGGAGGACGAACGCCGGGAGCGCTCCCGGCAACTCGCCGAGCGCCGGGCCCCGGGCCTGATCGGGGAATACGAGGCGATCGGCGGCTCGCCGCTGAACGAGCAGTCCGAGGCCCAGCGCGTCGGACTGGAAGCGACGCTCGCGGACCGCGGGTACGACGTCGAGACCTACGTTGGCTTCCAGTTCGTCGAGCCGACGATCGAGGACGCCGTCCGCGAGGCCCACGCCGACGGGATCGAGCACCTGATCGGACTGCCGATCTACCCGCTGTGTGGCCCCTCGACGACCGTGGACGCGCTGGAGGACGTGGCCGACGCGGTCGCGGGGATCGACGACTGGGATCCCGAGATCGACGAGGTGACGGGCTGGCACCGCCACCCGACCTACAACCGACTTCGGGCGGACGCCATCCGGGAGACGGCCGCCGAGGCCGGGGTCGACCTGCAGGACCCGGACACCGAACTCGTTTTCTCGGCCCACGGCACGCCCCGGCACTACCTGAACGAGGGAAGCCGGTACGACGTCTACGTCGACGAGTTCTGCGAGACGATGGCGGGCATGCTGGGCGTCGAGGACTACACGCTGGGGTTCCAGAACCACGCCAACCGGGACATCCCCTGGACCGAGCCCGAGATCGAGGACGCGATCGAGGCCCTCGACGCCGAGCGCGTCGTCGTCGATCCGATCAGTTTCATGCACGAACAGAGCGAGACGCTCTCGGAACTCGACGACGAACTCCGCGAGGAGGCCGAGGCGGTGGGCCTGGCGTTCCACCGCGTCCCCGTTCCCCACGATGACGAGCGCTTCCCGGCCGTCCTCGCCGATCTGATCGAGCCGTTCGTCGCCGACTTCGACGCCGGGTACTACCAGCTCAGGCCCTGCCAGTGCCGGGACGATCCGAACGCGATGTGTCTCAACGCGCCACGGGGTGAGTGATCGTGCACGGCAACCCCCCACGCGTCGGCATCGTCGGTGCCGGGATCACGGGGCTGGCGCTGTCCTACCACCTCGACGAGCGGGGTATCGACCACGTCGTCCTCGAGGCGGGCGACGAACCGGGCGGGATCATCCGGTCGTCGACGGTCGACGGCAACGTTCTCGAACACGGTCCCCAGCGGGCGCGTCTCACCGGCCCGATCGAGGCACTGGTCGACGAACTGGACCTCCACGACGCGACGGTCACGGCCGACCCGGCGCTCCCGATGTTCGTCTACGCCAACGGGTCGCTCGGGACGGTCCCCTTCTCGATCACGAAGTTCTTCACGACCGACTTGCTCTCCTGGCGGGGCAAACTGCGATTGCTCGCCGAACCGCTGACCAGCCAGGGGCGCGAGGACGAGATGGCCGCCGAGTTGTTCACCCGGAAGTTCGGCGAGGAGGCCTACAGGAACTTCATCGGGCCGCTGTTCGGCGGCATCTACGGCTCAGACCCGGCGGAGATGCCGGCGGGCTACGCCCCGTCGCCGATCCTGAAGCTCGAACGCCGGTCGGGGAGCCTCCTCCGGCCGGCCCTGGAGACCGCACTGGAGAACGAGCGCAACCCGCCGCTCACCTTCGAGGAGGGCCTCCAGCAACTTCCCCGCGCGATCGCTCGCGAGGTCGACGAGTACGTGCACTACGAACGCCCGGTCCAGGGCGTCCAGGAGACTGCCGAGGGGTACGTCATCGAGACGGAGGCGGGCGACGAATTCGTCGATCGCGTGGTCATCACGACGCCTGCCGACGTCAGTGCCGACCTCCTCGAGGACCTGGCACCGGACGCGGCCGAGCGTCTCGACCGACTCAACTACAACCCCCTCGCGGTGGTCCACCTCTACGCCGAGACCGACCACGAGGGCTTCGGCTACCAGGTTCGCCGGGACGAGGGACTGCACACCCTGGGGGTCTCCTGGAACGGGAAACTGTTCGACCGCGACGGCGTCTACACCGCCTTCCTCGGCGGGATGGACGAACCCGAACTCCTCGAGGAGGACGACGAGACGCTCGGCCGGATCGCGACCGGGGAGTTCGAGGACGTCATGGGCGAACCGGCCGAGGTGATAAACATCACGCGTCTCGATCGTGGGTTCCCCGCCTGGGACCGCTCCTGGGCGGCGACCGACGACCTCGAGTTCCCCGACGGGATCCGCCTGGCGACGAACTACACCGCCCGGATGGGGATTCCCTCGCGGCTCCGGGAGGCCAGGCAACTGGCCGAGACGTTCGCTGAAGAGCGAGCGGAGCGCCCCGAGACTGCGCCGTCGGCCTGATCGCCGGGAACGGCAGGCGAGGTGAAACGCGGGATCGACTCCCTTTTTGCATTCACTCGACTATCACGGGTGTGCGCCGTTTCGACGCCGAGTACCTGCGCGAGACTCGCCGGGGGATGTGGAGCGACGACCGCGAGGCGCTCGACGTGCTCGACGCCGGTCCCTCGGACGACGTTCTCGACGTTGGCTGTGGGACGGGGGCGCTCACGCGGGTGCTCGCCGAGGAGACCGACGGGCGAGTCGTCGGCCTCGATGCGGACCGTGATCTGCTCCGGGCAGGGGCGTGTGACGTCCCAGTCGTCGCCGGCGACGCCCGGTCGCTCCCGTTCGCCGACGATAGTTTCGACCTCGTGGTCTGTCAGGCCCTGCTGATCAACCTGCCCGACCCCGAGGGCGTGGTTCGCGAGTTCGCCCGCGTGGCGAGCGACCGGATCGCGGCCATCGAACCGGACAACGAACGCGTCGCGGTCGAGTCGACCGTCGACGCCGAACCCAGGCTGGAACGTCGCGCCCGCGAGGCCTACCTCGCCGGGGTCGAGACGGACGTCGCGCTCGGCCCCGTTCCGGACCTCTTCGAGCGCACGGGCCTCGGTGACGTCCGGGTTCGGCGCTACGACCACACCCGGACGATCGAACCACCCTATGGCGAGGTCGCCCTGAAGGCCGCCCGGCGGAAGGCCACCGGCGTCGGCCTCGACGACGACCGGGCAACGATCCTGGCCGGCGGCCTGGCCCCGGAGGAGTACGACGACCTCCGGGCCGACTGGCGGGCGATGGGCCGGAGCGTCGTCGAGGCCATGCAGGAGGGCGACTATCGCCGCGAGGAGACGGTTCCGTTCTTCGTCACCGTCGGCGAGGTGTGACGGTCGATTTCAATCTATCGATAGGGCGAACGTCATCGGAAAACAGGAACGCTTACGAGGGTGGGTCAGGATATCTTACACGATACGCCCGTCCAATTTCGGATCTCACAATGGCTCCAAATTCACACGATCGTTCGGGTCGCTCGCGAGAGAGAGAGGATTCGCGGCCGCTCGACCGGTATCGCGTCTCGGAACCGAATCCCGGCGTCGTCGTCATCTACGACGTCGAGAACGAGGCCGCCTGGGTCCGGTCGGAGTCGGCCGTCAAACTCTCGGACGTTCGCTGACGCGACGGTCGCCGAACTGCTACCGCCGTCGAGCGTTTCGTTTCTCGCCCGCGTTGTTCGTCCGCCTGCACTCACACGACGTCCCCACGAACGGTCGTGCCGTCCTGTCGCTCGTGCCAGGCCGAGAATTCCTCGGCGGCCGTCTCGGCCGTCTCGGCGTCCAGGCCCAGCGATTCCAGCGCCCCCGCCAGCGTCGGGAAGGCGAACTCGCTCTCCCGGAGTTTCCGGAACGCCTCCTCGCTACGGACGCCGTCGGCCCACAGGCAGACGCCCCGCGGGTCGAGCAGGCGCGTGTAGTCACCCGTCGCTTCGGCACCCGTGAGTCGCTGGGTGACGTTGTCGCCGAACGAGGCGTTGCAGACCTCCAGGTGGATCGGTTCGCCCTCCTCGAGCAGGTGGGTGGCCAGGCACTGCTCCGGCGCGACGTGCCCGTTCGCGTTCGCTCGCAGGTGTTCGGGGTACTCGTCGGCCCACTCGGCGCGGACGGTCTTGCCGACGCCCGCGACGCCATGCGTTTCGAGGAACTCGTCCTCGCGGTCGGCGTTCCCGCCCATGAGCACGTCCTTCGTCAGGTAGACGTCGAGGCGGTCGATCGGGTCGAGTCCGAGCGCGACGTCGCCGTAGATCCACACCTCGCGGACGGGAACGGGCATGGTCTCGCGTTCGACCGTTTCGACGATCTCCTCGGCGCGGTCGATCGCCGTCTCTCGCGGGAGGCTCATTGTTCGCCGGTAACGGTCCGACGGGTAAAATCTCGCGGGTGACCTATTCGGCCGGTTCGTCCACCGTGGCCGTCTCGGTCGCCGTGCTCGGCTTCGCCAGCGGGAGGTGAATCGCGACGGTCGTCTCGCCGTCCTCGCGCTCGAAGGACAGGTTGCCACCGAACCGTTCGACGACCCAGTTGACGAGCCAGAGCCCGACGCCGCTGCCGTGTTCGAGCGGCGTTTCCGTTCGACTCAGGATCGGTGCCAGTTCCGCGTCCGGGATGCCGGGCCCGTCGTCGGAGACGCGGATCACGGCTTCCTGCCCCTCGCGGGCGACGGTAACGGTCACGGTCGAACCCGCGTCGCCACCGTGTTCGATCGCGTTTTCGACGAGTTCGTCGACGGCGACTTCGAGGGACGAGTCCCCGGGGATTCGCACCTGGTCTTCGACCTCGAGGCGGAGGTCGACGTCCGGACCCGCCCTGCGGCGACGGTCGACGGTGGTCTCGACGATCTCGCGAACGTCGATCGTCGTTGTCTCTTCGGTGCGGAACTCGTCGACGATCCTGAGTTTGTTGCTCCGGTCGATGACCGTGTCGATCCGCGAGGTGATGACGCTCGCGGACGCGCGGGCCCTGTCGTGCTGGTCTCCGGGGCCGTTCGCGAGCGAGACCAGCACGTCGACGTGGCCGCGGATCACGTTCATGTCGTTGCGGAGGTTGTGCCGGAGGAGTCGGCGCATGACCGTCACCTGCTGTTCGCGACGCTTGCGGTCGGTCACGTCCCGGGCGTTGACGACGATCCCGTTCACCAGCGGGTCGTCGGTCAGATCGCGGGCGAGCGCCTCGAGCCAGCGCCAGGACCCGTCGGCTTTCCGGAACCGGAACTCCATCCGCTGAGAGTCCCCCGAGTACGGGAGTTCTTCCCCGAGGAGGTCGAGCACCTCGTCGGTATCCTCGGGGTGGACGTATTCGATCACCGATCCCTCGAGCACCGTCTCGATGTCGTACCCGAGAACGGACTCGACCGAGGGGCTCACGTACGAGATGGTCCCGTCGCGGTCGAGGATGGCGATGATGTCCCGCGACCGGTCGATGAGGGTCTGGTAGCGCTCCTCGGTCCGGCGGCGTTCGGTCACGTCCCGGAGGGTGAGGAGTCGGCCCTGGATGGGGCCCCGCTGATCGATCGTCGAATGTCTGACGTCGTAGTAGTGGCGACCGTCGTCGGTCTCCAGCGTCAACACCGGCGGGTCGTCCGAGGAGTCCAGGTCCAGCGATGCCAGCGCCGGCATGACTGCATCGTATGGGTCCCCGATAACGTCGTTCGCCAGTACGTCGAACGTCTCCTCCGCAGCAGGATTCACGTCGACGATCCGGTCATCGCGGTTCAACACGACGACGGCGTCCGGAATCCCGGTAATGAGTTCCTCCCTGGCGATCGTCCGGGCTGCGGGGACGACGTCCAGGGCCTGCTGTCGCCGGATCGCCACCAGCAGGATGCCACTCCCGAAGACGAACGCCAGGTTCGTCGGGTCGAGACCGGCGGGCGTGAGCCCGAGCACGTACGCCGCGTTCGAAACGAGGAGGATCAGGACCGTGCCGACGAACGCGATCACCTGGAACGTGTAGACGCGTCTCGACAGGAGCAAGGTCCGGACGAACAGCACGAGGGCGATGCCGGTGAGGAGATAGGAGTAGCCGAAGTGGGCGATCAGGACCGGTCCGAACGTCTCCGCCAGCAGTGGCGTTCCCTCGAAATAGACCAGCTCTGCCCCGGGGCGAAGGAGGTCGCTTTGGAGCCACGCGATCGCGATGACGACGCCCGGTTCGATGGAGAGCATCGCGATTGCCCGCCTGGTGATCCAGTCGATCCGGCCCGTGTACTCGAGGGCGATGAACACCCAGGCCACCGGGACGAACGTCGAGAGACAGATCTCGATCCGCGTCCAGAAGAGTTTCGCCCCCAGGCTCGTCGAGGAGACGTTCATGAGTTCCGCGATCGTCCACAGCGCGCCGAAGACGGCGAAGAAGACCAGCGGCGTTGCCCCCGGCGTCTCCCGACGACGCCAGGCGAGTGCGGCGACCGCCCCCGAGAACGCGAGCGAGAGCAAAAGCGGGACGTGGTACGGCGTCCACTCGAGAGCCATGGGTGAATTGGGTGGCGACGGGGCCGGGGGTTTCACCGGCGAATGGATCGACGGCCCCGTCCTGTGCGAAGTGAGATTCCCCGCCGGGAAGTAGCTTATTGCCAGGCGTCAATTCGACAATCAAAACCGTGAACTGATGGCCCGATCGAACGCCGCGATCACCCGCCGGCCGTCGCCGAGGCGGCGTCCCTGGCGGCGGTCGAGGCCTTCGATACGTCCGTCGCGTTCGTCCGCGTTTCGTTCGTATCGGTCGTCTCGTTCGTTCCGGGCCCGATCGTCTCGTTGCCGACCGGTTCGATGACGTACTGGCCGCCGAGCGCCGGGTCGAGAAGGCGGTCGACCGGCGCCCTGTCGTCGCGGAGGACTGGCACGTTCTCGGTGGGGAGGTCGCGTCGGTAGAAGTCGATGGCTCGATCCAGGTCGATCCCGATATCTTTGCGGTCGTTCAACCGGTGGAGTTCGCCCTTCGTGAAGAGCGCGTCGTCCTTCGAGGCGACCAGTTCGACGTTCTGGACGGCGTTCGTGCCGGTGGTCCGGAAGCTATAGACCTGCGGGAACGCCTGCTCCATGGTCTTGTACTGGGCGCGGGCGAACCGGGAGGCGGGCCCCGACGGCGCAGCGATCACGTTGGCGACCATGGCCCCGTCCTCGTCGAGGTGCGAGGCGGCGAGGTGCATGAACTCGACGGTGGTGAGGTGGAAGGGGACCTTCGTCGGCCGGTAGGCGTCGAGGACGATGACGTCGTAGGTCTGGTTCGTCTCCCGGAGGTACTGGCGGCCGTCCATGACGTGGATCCGCATCTCCGGGGTCTCCTCCACGTGGAAGTACTCCTTGGCGGCGTGGACGACCTCGGGATCGATCTCGACGACGTCAACCGTGACGTCGTACCGGGCGGCGAACGCCTTCGGGCCGGTGAACCCGCCGCCGCCGATGAACAAGACGCGGTCCACGTCGTCCTGCATCAACATGGGGAGATGGAAGTAGCGGGTGTAGGTGAACACGTGATCGTTCGGCGAGTCGAGGTCCATGGCGCTGTGGCGCTGGCCGCCGAGGTACAGCGTGCGGACGCCCTCGTGATCGACCACCGCCAGCGACTGGTAGGGCGTCTGGGTGCGGTAGACGACGTCGCCGCGATAGTTCGTGCCGGCCGTCGCGCCGACGACCGCGCCGATCAGGAGGATGCCGACGAGGGCGACGCCCACGACCGACCGGCGCGGGACCGACGGGGCGAGGACAGTTCCGGCCGCCGCGAGTTGCAGGACGCCGAACAGCAGGGCGATGTAGGTCACCTCCAGGGTCGGCACCAGGAGGAACGTGGTCGCGAACGCGCCGACGATGCTCCCGATCGTTCCCAGGGCGTAGACGTGCCCCGACGCCTCGCCGATCCCGGCCTTCCCCGACAACTCGGCGGCGTAGGGGCTGATGAACCCGAGCCAGTAGACCGGCGGGCCGAACAGGATCGTCACGGGGATGATCGAGGCGAACCGGGGCGGGACCGGCAACAGCAACGCCTGCTGGAGGAGGTATTCGCTCGCGAGGATCAGGAACGCGACGTACGCGGCCGATCCCAGCAACAGGGTGCCGAGGTCGCGCCGGTTCGCGTCGGCCGCCTGCCGGCCACCCCTGGCGTACCCGAGGCTGAGCGCCGTCAGGAACACGCCGATGATGCTCCCCCAGGTGTAGATGCTCGACCCGAACACCGGGGCGACCATCCGCCCGGCGAGGATTTCGAGGCCCATGCTCGACACGCCCGAGACCAGCACCGCGAGTTCGACCGTCGTCGCGGGCAGGCGACCCTCGCCCGTCCACGGCAGGCGACCACCGATCCTCATACTGGCGACGCGTTGGCACCCGAGCGGGATAACCCCTGTCGTTCGGGGGTCTCGTGGGATCGCGGCCGTCCAACCGCCGATCCACCGGGAGAGACGTTTTTGTACTGTCACGTCGAACGATCGGGTATGCGATTTCGGACGTTCAACCAGGCCGGCGATCGAGACGTGATATTCGTCATGGGGTGGGGCAACCGGTGGGATCACGGATCGGTGCGGTGGCTGATCGACGAACTGACCGACGCCGGGTATCGGGTCCACGCCGCGGAACTCCCGACGCGACTCCGGGACTTCCGGGCCGACTGGGTCGAACCCGTCGCCGAGTACGCGCGCGACCTCGAGGAGTTCGCCATGCTGAGTCACAGCGCCGGCGGCCTCGTCGCGACCACCATCGACGGGGCGAAGACCCACGTCTACCTCAGCCCGTTCTGGGGCTTTCCGCCGTCCTATCCCGACTGGCTCCTCGACGTTGTCGGCCGAATTCCAACGACGATGCCGTTCATCCCCTCGGGGTTCGACGATCCGGCGCTCCTCGGCGAGCACGCCGGCACGGACCGCCTCCAGGACACGCCCTCGTGGCTCTCGCCGGCCTTCGTCCGCGAGACGCGGGACGCGCAGTCGCGACTGCTCCCCGCGAACGTGAACCTCGCCGCCATCGCCAGGGCGCGTTCGTCGGCCGCCGGGAAAGCCGAAACCGAGGAAGGGGAGGACGCGACCGCTACGCCGACCGACCTCCCGTCTCCGCACTGGTCGGTCGAGGACGACGCGGTGGTCTTCTGCTCGCTCTCGGACGAGGTCGTGAGTCTCAACGCCATCGGGGCCCGGGTGAACGCGGACAGCGTCGTCCTCTACGAGGGCGGCCACGAGCTGTTCGCCTCGACCAGTCGGGAACAGCACGTCCCGACGTTGCTCGCCGCCCTGGAGGAGGGCGACGACGCGCTCCGGTAGGTGCGGTCACGAAGGCGCGGATCGCGGCGGCCGAGCGAAACCCGTATCCTTCCCGGTCGGTAACCCCACGCCGATGGAGTGTACAAAGTGCGACGGGGAGGCGGTCATGCACGCGGCCTACTCCGGCGCCCACCTCTGTGCGTCGCACTTCCTCGAGTCGGTCGAGTCCCGCGTCCGACGGCGGATCCGCGAGGACGACCTCCTGCCCGACGACGCCTCGCCCGAGGACCCCGAGACCTGGCTGATCGGCCTCTCGGGCGGCAAGGACAGCGTGGTCCTCACGACCATCCTCGCGGAGACGTTCGAGCAGGACCCCCGGATCGAACTCGTCGCGCTCACGATCCACGAGGGCATCGAGGGCTACCGCGACGACTCGGTCGACGCCACCCGCGACCTGGTCGCCGACCTCGAC
>Ga0102925_1000133_pt1 | contig 35478 bp, 29 predicted proteins | sample SalPonR1_A_D1_MG_FD_78216 | JGI IMG/M metagenome (GOLD analysis project Ga0102925, IMG submission 78216) | Salt pond soil microbial communities from South San Francisco under conditions of wetland restoration - Salt Pond MetaG R1_A_D1_MG | ecosystem: Environmental > Aquatic > Marine > Intertidal...
ACTGTGTCTTTCTGACCAAGCATGGATGTTGTCATGAGTGCTGAACCTACAAGCACCATCTTCTGACCTTTAAGCTTGACAACTTCGTCAAGGATAGCTTCGTTTGATACATCCACCCCAAGATCAAGTATCTTGAAACCGTTTGCACCAAGCATGGTGGATACCAGACGGTGACCTATGTCGTGAATATCGCCTTCCTGCACGAAGGTGATTGCTGTACCAACGCCCTCCCCGGGTTTTTCTTCTTCAAGCAGAGGTGTAAGGATTTCCATTGCAGCGTTCATTGCCTTTGCAGACATCATGATCTGCGGAAGGAAAATTGTTGCTTCTTCGAACTTTTCACCAACTATTCTCATGCCTACGGAAAGTCCATCATTGATGACATCGAATGCTGGGATCCCAGCATCCAGGGCTTCCTGTGTGACTACAGGACAGCCAGCAACATCCTGATTAACAATTGTATCTCTGAGTTTGTCTAAAATTTCTTGATTGGACATTATTATACCTCGCTACAGTAAGTAGTCAGTATCTTACTACCGGTATACTTATATTTATAGTTTTGTATAAGTAGAGATTATAATATGAACTTTAGAAGCTATGCTGTAAATTTGATTGTTCAATCCATTGTGCGAAATTACATCTCATGAATTTGCAAAAGCTTATATATTACCAATTAAGCAAATTATAGAAAAATATAAATAAGGCGTTTTATGGAGAATATATATATATGTCGACAGCTAAACAAACATACAACTGGAAAGAAAAACCCATCCAGAAAAAATATGAGAAAATATCAGGAAATAAATGCATACTAAATCGTAAACACAAACATAAGAGGAAAAAATATGTCATTCAACAAAAGCAAAGGAAGTAACTGGCTACTGGAATTCCTTGGATTCTAGGAAATGGTAAAAAAGAAGATTATATCCGAGGAGCTGTTAGCATGGATAAAAGATCACTGGACTCACTGATAAGTAAAACTGGTTTTTGGGTGTCAAGAAGTGGACACCTTCATGGGATAAAGAATTGTGAAACATCCCAGAATTATATACGAATAACAATGGATTGTGGAGAAGTAATAAAGGTACGTAACTCCAGGTCCAGCAGAGCTGCACGTTTACTACGTAACCGGAAATATCACAAAGCGTGCAAAAAATGCCGTGTTCCTGACGAAAAGATCAAAGAATTCTCTAAGAGAGGATCTATGAAAGACGAAATAAAGGTAACTGTCAGGACAGTCCCTTCAGCACAATTCAATCTTAACACTAATAATATAGAAAAAACTGCAGTTGCAGTGGAAGCAGAAACTACACAGGTATCTGCAGCTACTAATACTCAAAATGCAGAGCTAGCAAAAAAGCCTGCAAAGAAAGTGGTAAAACCTGTAACGCAGGAAAAAAATGTTCCTCAAAAGCAACAGAAACCTAATAGGAACAAGAATAATTCCGCAAAAACTGAGTTCACCCAGAGCCAGAAGAATAGGATACTCTCATTGCTTGGGCCGGGAGAGATGATCTCTTTTAAGAAAGAGAAACGCTCCTTCAAGGAAATAGAATCTACACTCCTGACACAGAGAAGGCAGGAACTGAGAACCATGTATGAGGAGGATAGAGAAAACCTCCTGGGTAAACTTGAGAGAACTATCACTGAGTTCTTTGTGGACAGAGGATTCCTGGAAATAAAATCACCTATAATGATACCATTCGAATACATGGAAAGAATGGGAGTTGGTGAAGATAAAAAACTGGCAGAGCAGATCTTCAGAATAGATGACAATATGTGCCTGCGTCCCATGCTGGCCCCGGGACTCTATAATTGCCTGCATAAATTTGATAATGTACTTCCTGACCCCATAAGGATCTTTGAGATAGGCCCCTGTTACAGAAAAGAATCTGATGGCAAGAGTCATTTGGAAGAGTTCACAATGCTCAATTTCTGTCAGATGGGATCACGCTGTTCGAGGGAGAATCTGGAATATCTTATCGAAGAATTCCTTGAGTTTTTAGGTATAGACTATGAAATAGTTGCTGATAGCTGTATGGTTTACGGAGATACCATAGATGTCATGCACAAGGATCTGGAGCTTTCATCAGCTGTGGTCGGACCCATTCCAATGGACATGGATTGGGGCATAGACAAACCATGGATGGGAGCAGGTTTCGGGCTTGAACGACTTCTTAAAGTAAAACATGATTTCAAGAACATAAAAAGATCATCAAGGTCCGAGTCCTATTATAACGGCATCGGTACCAATCTCTGAGGTGAGAGCATGTTACAGAATATGACACAGAGAGAATTGGACCAGTTTGCAGAAAATATCATCAATGGATACAAACTCAGTGATGTTGAACTTCAGGAGCTATTATCCATCAATGAAAAGGATGAACTTAATAAGCTATATTCTATTTCCAGAAAGGTCAGGGACCATTCCTTTGGCAACCGGGTATTTCTCTATAGTTTTGTTTATTTCTCAACGCACTGCAAGAACAAATGCAAGTTCTGCTACTACAGGCAATCCAACGATATAGAGAGATACAGGTTGGATGCAGAGGAAGTCCGTAGCATATGCAAGACTCTGAAAAATGAGAACATACACATGGTAGATCTTACAATGGGAGAAGATCCCTACTTCCATGATAGTCCTGAAAGGTTTGTGGAACTTGTCAAGCTCGTAAAGGAAGAAACAGAGCTTCCTATAATGATATCACCAGGGGTCATGGATAATGAGATTCTTGAAGAATTACAGAAGAATGGAGCCAATTTTCTGGCACTGTATCAGGAAACACATGACAAGGACCTCTACAGGAAATTAAGGGTTGGTCAATCATTCCAAAAGCGTATGGATGCAAGAAGCTTTGCCAAAAATACAGGATACTGTATTGAAGATGGCATACTCACAGGTATCGGGGAAGATAACGATTCCATTATAAACTCACTTCATGGAATGGAAAAGAACTCACCTGATATGGTAAGGGTTATGACATTCGTTCCACAGGAAGGAACCCCCCTTGAAGATACAAAATCACATTCAAGTCTTTCTGAGCTTAGAATAATAGCCATACTCAGACTCATGTTCCCTGACAGGCTCATACCTGCATCCCTTGACCTTGAAGGTATTGATGGCATGGTCCACAGGCTCAATGCAGGTGCAAATGTTGTAACATCCATCATTCCTGGAGATTCCAGTCTTGAAGGCGTTGTCAACTATGATCGCAAGCTTGAAGAAAGGGACAGAGACCCAAAAAGCGTTATCTTGCGCCTGAAAGAAATGGGTATGGAGCCTGCAGAACAGGAAGATTTCAACAGAATAATAGGGGCTTCAACATGCGGAGCATAGCCATTATTGGTGGAAAGCTCCAGGGTTTCGAAGCAAATTACCTGGCAAAAAAAGCAGGTATCAGGGTGCTGTTAATAGATAGAAATCCAAAAGTCCTTAGCAGGAATATAGTTGATGAGTTTCATTGCTTCGACATCATAGAAGAACAAGAAAAACTAATTGAGATATCCAGAAATGTTGATGGCATACTGCCTGTCAATGAGGATCAGAATACTCTTGATCTCCTCAGGAATATAGAAAATAAGCTTGCATGTCCGCTTATTTTTGATTTTGATGCCTACGACACGAGTATGAACAAGAAGTGTTCGAAGGATTTTTTCAATTCCATTGGAATACCAACCCCTCTTGATAAACCCAACTTGCCACCATATTTTATCAAGCCACCATGTGAAAGCAGCAGTAGTGGAACTGCCATCATATACAATGATGTGGAACTTGAGGGGCTTGATCCTTCCATGCTCATCGAGGAATATGTAGAAGGTGATGTTATTTCACTGGAAGTGATAGGTGATAGAGAACATTTTGCAGTTTTCAAGGAAACAAAGGTTCACATAGACGACGGATATGACTGTCATATGGTTACACCAATTGACAGGTATCCAGAATTTAGAGATATAGCCTACAATCTTGCAAAAAACCTGAGCTTGAAAGGGATAATGGATGTGGAAGCTATTGATAGCTCCAAAGGGCCAAAAGTTCTGGAAATAGATGCAAGATTACCTAGTCAGACACCTACTGTGGTCTATCATTCCAGCGGTATAAACCTTATAGAAATGCTGCTTCAGGCTTTCCTTGGAGACATACAGGAAGAAAACGAGCATCCTGAAGATCAGTATTGTATCTTTGAGCATCTTTCTCCAATGAAAGATGGACTTGTTGGAGTAGGGGAACATATGCTTTCAGATGGAAATGACTACAGACAATTCCATATTTCTGACGGACTGGAAATATTTCAGTGTAGAGGTGGCAAACACGAAGTCTTTACTCTCATCAGCTGGGCTAAGGAAAAAAAAGATGCCCAAAAGAAGAGAAATGAGGGACTGGAAATGATTACTAAATATATTTCAAAGAGCAGGCAAGGGGCATGATTATGGCACTTTTAACTCCGGAAGATCTGGAAAATCTGGAAAAACAACTTGAAATGAGCAATGAGACAGTTAAAAGGGTGACAGGATCGGACCTCAAAGAAATATGTGAATCACTCTATGGAACAGAGCTTGGTTCACAGACCGTTGGAATTATTCCTATAACCGCGGGCAATGGGGTCATTAGTAATTTTACTTCATCACTGCTATACATTGTGGAATATCTGGGACTCAAGGGATTCATTAGCGAACATCCTGATGTCACAGGATATTATGAAGCTGTGTCTGCAGGTGCTGATATAATAATGATGGCAGATGATCATATTTTTACAGCTCATAACCTGAGGAATGAGAAAATAATAAGCAATCATGTAGCCACAGGTGTTATCTATGCTGAAATTGCCTCAAAATTCAAGGAAGCCAATTCAAAGGATATACTTGTCATCGGTCTGGGAAGAGTAGGTTTTGCCGGCGCCTGTCATCTGGTCAATAATGGTTTTAACGTCTATGCTTGCGACCCCAATAAGGAATTTCTTGAAAAAGCTGTCAATGAACTGGGTATCAAAACATACTGTGGTGATGATAGAAAGAAATTTTCCATGGTCTTTGAGGCAACTCCAAATGCTGATACTATTACAGAAGGCATGATCGAGGAAAGATGTCTTGTGTCAACTCCCGGTATACCATGTGGTTTGCCACCTGAAATAGGCAAGAAATATCGTGTTGATCTTGTTATGGAACCACTTGTAATTGGTGTTGCTTCGATGCTGCATTCGATAATATGAAATGAATAAGAAGGAAACAAATTATGTATGTAATAGCCCTGGACCTTGGAACAAGTGGCTTCAGATCACAATTGATTGACCTTGGAACAAAAGAAACCATAAAGACCGTGATAACAATGGAACATCCTCTTCCTGGTGGAAATGTGATGGATCATCTTGATTTTGCCATCAATACCGGACCTGATGTTGCGCATGGGATCATGCTGGAAACCATAAAGCGGATACTTGAGAGATTTGATGTGGAACCTGAAAAGATCGAACGTATTGCAGTTTGTGGAAATCCTATACAACTCTCACTTTTCCAGAATATAGAAATAAGGGACCTTGCCTATGCAGGGGAAAGCAAACAAGCAGCTCTTGGAGTACAGAATGTAAAAAGAGATGCAAGAATATTCCCTGCAAATGAGCTTTTTGAAGAAGTTTGCAAAATGGATAATTGCGAAATAATCGTGCCTCCTGCCATTAAACATGAAATTGGTGCCGATGCTCTTGCAATGATGGTTGAAACAGATTTCATAAATCAGGAAAAACCCTGTCTTGTCACAGATTACGGCACCAACGCCGAGATGGCACTGAAGATAGCAGACAGGATAATCACCGCAAGTGCAGCAGCTGGACCTTCAATTGAGGGACAGGGTGTCACCTGTGGTATGCTGGCAGGACCCGGAGCTATCAGTGATGTGAACAATGAGAACGGGCACTGGAGGATTACAGTCCTTGACAGGAACATGAATCCTGTCAAAGGTGCACTTGTGGACCCTGTAAGCGGTAAGATTGTAGAAGAATCCAATAACGTGGCAAAGGGCATCACAGGTACAGGTGTGATCTCCACCATTGCAATGGCGATCAAAGAAAAATTAATAGAAAAGCTTCCTGAGCTCCCTAATGGAAAACTAATACTGGGAAAAGACATTGTCATCACCAATAATGATGTGGAAGAAGTGGGTAAGGCAATAGGTGCCATACGTGCTGCGCATAGAACACTCATCGTTGAATCCGGATTAAAATATGAGGACTTGCAGTATTCATATATGTCAGGCGCAACAGGTACCTATGTAGATGCTGAAAAAGCAAGGCACATAGGTTCCGTACCTGGTTTTTCGAAAGGGATTATTCAATTTGGTAATACTTCTATTGGACTTGCAAGAAAATTAGCCATTGACAGTTCCAGACTTGAAGAGATTATTGATATTGCAAAAAGAATAAGTGCTGACCATCTCATGATGGCTACCAGCGAAACTTTCAAGAATATCTATTTCTGCGAACTTGCAACCTGGCAGAACGGTATGCCTCAGGAAATGTATGATCAAATGATGGAAATGTATGGTATTCCATTGTTCCCTGAAGATCTCAAGAAGGTAGAGATTGAAAAACGCGTGAAAAAAGACATCGATGACATGGGATCTCTTGGACTTGATATTGTAAAGGATATAGGCATTATACTGGAAGCACCTGTAAAAAAATGTACTCTGTGCCATAAGTGTGAGAAAGAATGTCCCGAAGATGCTGTGACCATAGTAGAAAAAGAAGGTGAACGTATTGCAAAAATCGATAGCCAAAAATGCCTGGGAACCAGCTGCAAACGCTGTGTAGTGATATGTCCGGTGCAAACCATAAACCACTCACTACTACAAATACAAGATGATAAATGATATGTGAAGCCAGCTGAACCATTTGCCAATAAACTTTGAGGGCTTTAAATAAGATAGGATTCCGGGAGAATTTTTTATATACTATCTCCATGATACTTTATACAAAAATGGAGATAATGGCAAATGTATGTAATTTCCCTTGACCTTGGAACAAGTGGTTTTAGATCACAGTTGATAGAACTCGAAACTCACGAAACCATCAAAACAGTGGTGACCATGGGACACCCGCTTCCAGGCGGGAATGTGATGGATCACCTTGATTTTGCTATTAATACCGGACAGGATGTAGCTCATGGACTCATCATTGAAACTATAAAAAAAATACTTATAGAATTCAATGTAAAACCTGAAGAGATCAAGCGCATTGCCGTTTGCGGAAATCCCATACAACTCTCACTTTTCCAGAATATCGAGATAAGAGACCTTGCATACGCAGGAGAAAACAAGATTAAATCACTTGGTATTGAAGATGTGGAAAGGAATTCCAGAATATTTCCTGCAAACGAGATATTCAAAGATGTATATACCATGGATAACTGCGAGGTAATCGTGCCTCCTGCCATCAAGCATGAGATAGGAGCCGATGCCCTGGCCATGATGCTTGAGACTGATTTCATAAATCAGACAGAGCCATGTCTTGTTACGGATTACGGCACCAACGCCGAGATGGCACTAAAGGTCGGAGACAGGATAATAACAGCAAGTGCAGCAGCAGGACCTTCAATTGAGGGACAGGGTGTTGACTGTGGAATGCTTGCGGGACCCGGAGCTATCAGTGATGTCAGCAGCGAGAACGGTTACTGGAGGCTCATTGTCCTTGATGAGAAAATGAACTCCAGCCAAGGACCACTTGTAGACCCCCTAACAGGAGAGATTATAGAGGACTCAGATATTAAACCTAAAGGAATAACAGGAACAGGTGTTATATCTACAGTTACCATGGCACTCAAATGTGGCATAATACAGAAACTCCCGGAGCTCCAAAATGGAAAAATAGATCTGGGTAATGGAATTGTAGTTATTGAAAATGACATTAAAGAAGTCGGTAAAGCCATTGGAGCTATTAAAGCTGCACACATAACACTTATGGTTAAAGCTGGTTTAAAGTATGAGGATCTGCGCTATTCCTACATGTCCGGCGCCAGCGGAACATATGTGAATGCCAACAAAGCCAGACATATAGGTTTAGTACCTGGTTTTTCAAAGGGAATTATTCAATTTGGTAATACTTCTATCGGACTTGCAAGAAAATTAGCCATTGACAGCTCAAGACTTGAAGAGGTCAATAAAATTGCAAAGAAGGTAACAGCTGACCATCTTATGATGGCTACTAGTGAAACTTTCAAGAATATCTATGTGTGTGAACTTGCAACATGGATTGAAGGAATGTCTGATGAAATGTATAATGAAGTATTGATAGAAGAAGGAATTCCAATCCCACCTGAAGATCTGCCAAGATCTGAGGTTGAGTTTGAGAGAAGGGTGAAAAAAGATATCGATGATGTTGGTGAACTGGGACTTGACATTGTGGATAACGTTGGTATAGTACTGGAAGCTCCGGTCGAGAAATGCATACTCTGTCACAAGTGTGAAGAGGAGTGTCCTGAAGATGCCATAACCATAGTGGAAAATGAGGGAGATAGGTTTGCAAACATCAACAGTCAAGCATGTCTTGGATCTGCTTGCAAGCGCTGTGTCTACATCTGTCCTGTAAAGACCATAGACCATAGGCTTCTCAAGATCCAGTGTAATGAGAATGTAAAAATTTGTGATGAAAATGAGAACTAGGTAATTATTTGAATATCACCTAGACAATTATCTGAAAGACTATTCATCAAATTTCAAAATTGTTGTTTTCAAGCTTTCCAGGTCTACAACAGGTACTTGGGATGGGGTCGGGACAACATTAACTCTTTTTTGGAATTCGGTCTGGTCTTGCCATGTACCTGAATTTATGAGCAGGACATTCTTGTACCATTCCACACCCACTGTATGGACATGACCACAGTGTAATATATCAGGTATTTGATTAAGGACAAAATGGTCATTCTTTTCGGGTGCAATGGAAACACGGCTGCCATACATAGGGGAAAGATGACGGAATTTCATCATTTCTACCATAGCTTTTGTGGGGTCATGATAAGAAACACCAGGTACAGAAGCTACCAGGTCATCAATGGAACGACCGTGGTATAACATTATTTTAACGCCATCAAGGTCTACCATTGCAGGATTACCTACAAAAGTCACATTGTCAGAAAAGTCTTTTCTGATAATTTCCGGGAATTTGGGCTGGGGTTCAGCCTGTCTCACTGCATCGTGATTTCCGGGGGAAATAATGATCTGTATGTGTTTTGGTATCTCAGCAAAATATTCTGCAGCTTTTTTGTACTGGTCATAAACATCGATAATGTTTAGTTCAAGCTCCTGACCCGGATAGATACCTATCCCATCAACAAGGTCTCCTGCTACCAGAAGATAACGTATTTCTTTTGAAATAGAGAGAAGATCTTCATTGTCGGTGTCACCCTTCATAAAATCCAGAAAACGCTCCCAGGGCTCTTCGAGAAATGTTGTACTTCCAACATGCACATCGGATATTAAAACTGCTTTTCCATGTGTACCAAACTTTTTTGGACTTATGTTTGGTAAATCCGGAAGAATGATCTTCTGGACTATCATCAATTTTCCATCATTTGTGAGAGTTCCAGTAAAACCTACAACTTCATCCAACACAAAGTGACTTGCCTGCTCAAATAATTCTTTTTCAGCCATGCGTATCAGAACAGAAAAACTGCCTGTAGGGTCCTCAATTTCTATGATCTTGTGACCATTAGAGGTATTCTTAATCTCTGATATCATGCCAATAACTGATATCTGACCACGCTCACTATTGCCTCTCATACCAGGAGAACGACTTTTTACTAGACTTTCAATAGGACGGGCATTTACCCTGCTTCGGATTATTTCACTAAGTTTGCTGTAACGGTTGCGGAAGTACTGGATGAATTCCATATATTCCCCGACACATGTAGAATTGTCTGTGATGTCCGAAATAACCGATATTGGATTATCAGTATAAACAGGTAGGGTACTTGCTTTATTTGAAATGGAGCTATCCGTTGCATTTTTAGAAGAATAAAAAATCGGATCTTCAAAAGGAACTAATACAGGATCTTCGATTGCTGAAGGTGAAGAAGATAAATTATCAATATTGATATCAGCATCTATGTGCTCCACACCGATTACAAGAACAGACATATCAATATTGACAAGCACATTTTTAACAAGGCTCCCTGGATTGGAACTGGAGCATATAAGCTCTACTGCTTCGGGACTTATTTGATAACCTTCTTCAATAAAAGCTGTTAGAACATCAACTTCATTCATATCCAAGCACAAGATAGTATTAATATTACAAATAATGATTACTGAATTACAATGCGTTAATAATTTATTAAGAAAAAGTATATTCTAATAACTGAAAAATTTTTAAGATTATCCTAAGGCAGGAAAATAAAAATGGATATGAAAAGTGCCTATATCAAATTCAAAGAAAGTGACAATTTTTTTGTGTCACTAACACGGGATATTGCATCAGTATTAATTGCAGTAGCAATATTCGCGCTCCTATCTCAGATAATATTTGGAATGTGGACCCCTATGGTTGCTGTGGAATCCGGAAGCATGGAACCTCACATGAATATTGGAGATATTATTTTCATTCAGAGTATCGATCGAACCGAAATAATCACCAATATGAATACTGCTGATTACACCTCATTCAAGATGTCAGGGGATGTAATATTATACAAACCATATGGACAAGAGGGAGTGACACCTATTATTCATAGAGCAATGTATTATGTAGAAGAAGGCGAAGAAATGTGGGAAGGAGGTCCAAGGGCACCACATTCTGGTTACATTACAAAAGGCGACAATGTTGTCACTAACAAATATTTTGATCAACAGGGTCAGGTAAGCTATTTACTTCCTGTAAAAGAAGAATGGGTTATTGGAGTTGCAAGGTACAAAGTTCCTTATGTAGGATACTTGAGACTCATGATCCCAAAATTCTAATCAAAGATTAGAATTTAACCTTTCTCAATCTTTTTTATTTTTTATTTAAAGCTCAAAGATGTAACTGTGTGGTCAGAACTGGTTTAAAGCCACTAAGGGGCTTAAGCCTGTAATCCTCAAAAAGAACTTTTGTAGTACTATTAATAGGTACGCTCAGAACTATTTCCTTTGTCCTGCCATATCTTCCTTTACTTACAACCACTGCATTTACAATACCAAGCATATCCAATTCAGACATAAGGTCTGTGACCCTGCGCTGAGTCAGGACATCCATATCAACCTGGCGACAAAGCTGGCGGTAAACATTATAGACCTCACCTGTTGTTACATTCTTATAGCCACTATTACGAAGCAACATGACACTGTAAAGGGTGAGCTTTGATTGGGTAGGAAGAGTTCTGACAACTTCAACGATACGATCGATCTCAATTTTTTCCTGAGCATTTTTAACATCCTGCTCACTAACAAAAGAGCGATTGTCACGCTCGGCAATTTCACCTGCAACTCTTAAAAGGTCAAGGGCACGTCTTGCATCACCATGTTCCTGAGCTGCAAATGCAGCACACAAAGGAATGACCATTTCGTCCAGAGAATCTTCTTTGTAAGCAATTTTTGCCCTTTCATATAAAATATCACTTATCTGGTCAGCATCATATGGAGGGAAAATAATTTCTTCTTCCCCAAGAGAACTTTTGACTCTTGGGTCAAGGAACTCCGTAAATTTGAGGTCGTTCGAAACGCCCATCATACTCACTTTAGCATTTTTAAGATCTGTATTGATACGTGACAAATTGTAAAGCACATCATCCCCTTTTTTGATAAGCTTATCAATTTCATCAAGAATAATAATAATAACTTGTTTTTCAGAATCAATCGTTTCTTTGAATTTGGAAAACACCTGGTCAGTAGGCCAACCGGTCATTGGAACATCTTCACCAAATTGTCTTGATAAATTAGCAAGAAGCCTGTATTGAGTATCAATTACTTCACAATTCAAATATACTACTTTACATGAAGTTCCAAGGGATTCACCTTTTGTTTCAAGTTCGATTCCTACGTGCCTGGTCACAGCAGTTTTTCCTGTGCCTGTTTTACCGTAGATAAGAACATTTGACGGAGTATCTCCCCTTAAAGCAGAAACAAGAATTGCAGCAAGAGTATTAATCTGATTATCTCTATGAACAAGAGAATCAGGAGTATAAGAATGTCTCAATACTTCTTTATTGATAAAAAGAGATTCATTTTCCAGTAACTCTTGAAATAATCCATCTAATGATTTATTTTGCATATAGTGTCACCAGCCAGATAATATAATAATATGATCAGAAATGCGTTTTTTAAATTCCACAGGATACAAAGGAAGTGTAGCTTATTAATGTTTATGGTTAAGACCCCTTGGTTTCAACTGGAACATAAAAATAAATTTAAAAACGCTATCATTAACACTGTAAATACATTTTAAAATTTTAAATAATTACAGATTTTGTTTCAACTGGAATAAGACCCCTTGATTTCAACTGGAGTACTTATAAAGGACAGTGACCCTATGATTTCAACTGGAGCATGAAAAAAGATGTGAAACAACTTTTTTAGAAATTTGAAAAAAGAAGGTGTTGTATGTATAAACATGTTCATATATAAAGTTATCTTCAAGAAAAACAAATTATTAAAAAAAATGTTCCACTTGAAACAATGGGGTTGGAGTCAAATCAATGTCTAATCGATCAGAAAATTATTAAAAATATTAAACAATTTCAAAAATAAAATGGAACAAATCCTCATGCAAAAATGTGAACTACTTTTGCAAACAAAATAGTTTTAAACATCTTTCAATATTCATGTGTGCAAATGAACGAAAACGGATTAAATGAAAAAGAAGTTCTTTCTCTTCTTAACAAAGCAAAAAGCAATGATCTTCAATATAATCATGTCTTGAGTTCCATGTGTACTTATCCCCATGAAATTGCTGTAAAAGCACATGTAAAATTCATAGAATCTAATATGGGAGATTTTGGTTTGTTCCAAGGTACTTATAATATGGAACAAGAAATCATCAAAATGTTAGGAAATATGTTGCATTGCTCAACAGTTAATGGTTATCTTACAACAGGTGGAACAGAATCAAATATTCAGGCGATTCGTTCTATGCGAAATTCACACATAGTAAATGATCCTAATATTGTAGTCCCTGAATCTGCACATTTTTCGTTTGACAAAATTGCTGACATTTTGAACATAAAGGTTAAAAAAGCTGATATTGACGATGAACTTAAAGTTTGTCTTGATTCAGTAGAATCATTAATAGACGATAATACAGTTGGCCTTGTTGGAATTGCAGGTTCAACTGAATTTGGACAAGTTGATCCAATATCTGATCTTTCAAAAATTGCAGTTGATAATAATCTCTTTTTACATATAGACGCAGCTTTTGGAGGCTTTGTTCTTCCTTTTCTTCCAAAATCAGAACAATTTGATTTTTCTTTAACTGGTGTAAGTTCTCTTGCGATCGATCCCCATAAAATGGGCTTGAGTACAATTCCTTCAGGTGTTTTACTCTTCAGAGATATGGAAGATCTGATACACTTAAAAGCTGATACTCCCTATCTTACAATTGACACTCAATATACTCTTACTGGCACACGAAGTGGAGCTACAGTGGCAGCTACCTATGCTGTAATGAAGCATCTTGGAAATGAAGGTTACAGAAAGATAGTTTCCAGATCCATGCATCTTACAGATTACTTTGTTAAAAGCGTGAAAGAAATAGGTATATATCCCGTAATTGACCCTATTATGAATGTAATTGCTCTTGATGTTCCGGAACCTGCTAAACTGAGATCAAAACTGTCAAAGGAATATAATTGGCAAGTATCGATTGCACAAAAGCCAGCAGCTTTAAGAATTGTGATGATGCCACATATGGATTTTGAAACTATAGATCTCTTTGTTGGAGATCTTCAAAAAGCTCTTGATGAAATATAACAAAAGTGTAATTTAACTTAGTAATTTAAGCAGACCAATTTAAAAAAAATTGTGAGGGAATAAGGCTGATGACACCATGCCTTGAAGCGTGTAAGACGTGTGTTCATCATGCCTTGTATTAAATGTAAATATGTATTGAGTATATATATTGCAAATCCAAGTAGGGTGAAAGTATTCTGCTATTTTCTTGTTTACTATAAATTGTTTCCATTATTATGAGACCATCAAATTAGATTTTCACTTTAAAAGTGTAATTATTTTTTCATTACCAATTGATGTATGGTATAAATTGAAGGCAAAAATGTTATTGAATATTTTTCTGATTCTAAAGTCCATAATGAAGGAACGATGAAAGGAATCTATAACTGGGTCAATAAGATGTGGAAAATGGGCGGATCGATTAATATGAAGTATGAGAAAAAACTTCGTTCCCTCTATGAAAATGGAAGGAAAAAGGTTGGTATGCATCTGCGGAATGAGAACATAGAGGATGAGGGATTTGAGGAAGAATATTCAAAAAGAGCAGAATGTGAGAGAACACATAAAAATATAAAATGGACTGTGAAATTTGATGTTCGGGGAATGAAGAATGTAATTAAGGAAATGTATTCGATTATGAAGTTTGTGGTATATCAATTACTTTTAACTGCTAATTTCCAAAATGGACTTAAGGAAACGAATTCATTTGCAAATTATGTGTGATTTAATATCATCAAATTAGAATGAGAGGAATTATGATCTGATTTGATTATCTCACTATTTTATTTGATTTTTACATAAGGCTAAATAAGAGTGTCTTCTAAAAAGAAAGCATGAAAACATCATTAAAAATTGGGACCATATTGGGAATTCCAATAAAACTGCATATCACATTTTTATTGATCCTCCCTGTATTCGCTTATGTTTTTGCCATAAATCCCGCACCATTGGGATTTGCGGAGATTTCATCAGCGACTAGCAAATATGCATTTTCACTTCTGACCACAGTATTGCTTTTTGTATGTATATTGTTGCATGAACTGGGTCACTCATATATTGCTAAAAGTTACGGGATAGAGATCAAGGATATAACATTACTTTTATTCGGTGGAGTCTCATCCATGGGAGAGATCCCAAGAGAGCCTTCACAGGAATTCAAGATGGCCTTTGCAGGTCCTCTTGTTAGTTTCCTTATTGGTCTTGTTCTCATAGCTTCGAATTTACTGGTGGCATCGTATGTATCAGGCTACTCTGCTACTTCCACTTACATAATGTTCTCAATTCTTGGTTCTATTAATATAGTATTGGGTATTTTTAATCTCCTGCCTGCATTTCCAATGGATGGAGGGAGATTGCTTCGTGCATGGTATGCTAAAAGAATGAATTATGTGAAAGCAACACATTACGCAGCATATGTTGGAAAGATGTTCGCTTTTTTCATGGGCATACTTGGTCTTCTTGCTAATCCATGGCTTTTATTGATAGCATTTTTCGTCTACATAGGAGCTTCTGAAGAAGATAAATCCACAACTGTTACAGTTCTGTTGGAAAAGTATTCTGTGAAAGATACTATGTCAGACAAAGTAGCCTCAGTTACTGAAGATATGACAATCGAAGATCTCTCAAAATTCATGTTCGAGAACAAACATCTTGGTTATCCTGTGATGAAGGGTAACTCTTTAAAGGGAATCGTGACATTTACGGATATACGTAATATCCTTCCACATGAACGTTTTGGAACGCTTGTATCTGATGTTATGACAAAGGATGTTATTTCAGTGTCCTCAAAGGATGCTGCATCTGAAGCCTTTAACATAATGGCTCTTAATAACATTGGAAGGGTTCTTGTTATTGATGACGGCAAACTTGTCGGCATACTCTCAAGAACAGATCTCATGCGGACGTTGATGTTGTTGAATGAATAATTACACGAGGACAAAAATTGACCACATCAAGTAATTTATATGATTCTCAGAACATTCTTTCTGAATACAGTATGAGCAGCACAGATGGTGCTTTTGGTCAAATCGAAGATACTGATGTTTCTTCAATTGAAAGTGAAGAGATAGAGCTTGTAAAAGAAGTTCTTCCTCCTAAAAGTGAGGACCCTGCTATTCCGCCTTCTGAAATTGTAATTGTGGGAACTGCCCATGTATCTGAAAAAAGTGTCCGGGAAGTTTTTTCCGCTATTGAGCGAGTTAAGCCTGATATAGTTGCAGTAGAGTTATGCAAAAGCAGGTATGACTCCATTAAGGGCAAGGTTGAGAATACCGAAATACCTGTAAAGGAACTTTTGAAAGAAGGCAAGATCTACTTTTACATAGTTCATCTTTTACTGGCTCACGTTCAGAAGAAATTCGCTGACCAGATGGGTATACAGCCTGGTGCTGAAATGATAGCTGCAATTGATGCTGCAGAGGCAAGTGGTGCTGAAGTTGCATTGATAGACAGGGATGTGCAGGTAACGCTTCAGCGTTTCTGGAGCAAGATGGGCTTTGTTGAAAAATTGAAGATAATGGCAGGTCTTATAGCTGCAGTGCTTGGTATTGGTGGAACTAAAGATATTGACATGGATACCATCACAAACCAGGATATTGTTTCCATGCTTGTGGAAGAATTCAGGGAAACTTCTCCAAATGCCGTAAAAGTACTCATTGATGAGAGAGATGCCTACATGGCAAGGAATCTTATCAGGGTTGCTGGAAAAGGAGGAAAAAAGATAGTTGCTGTAATAGGTGCCGGACATAGAGGAGGCATACAGGAATATCTTGAAAATCCAAAAAGTCTGCCTGTTCAGAATGAATATGCAGCCCCTTCCAGGAAAAAGCGCTTCAATATAATGAAACTATTTGGTTTTGCAATAGTGGGATTGGCCCTTGCTACCTTTGGACTTTTGATAATGTCAGGTGTTCCATTGGAAAAACTCTTACTTGCTTTTGCATGGTGGTTTGTAATAAATGGAGTACTAAGTGCAGGGGGAACTATTCTTGCAAAAGGACATCCATATTCTGTGGCTACAGCTTTTTCAGTGGCGTGGCTGACATCCCTGAATCCAATGATGGCAGCAGGCTGGTTTGCGGGCCTGGTAGAAGCTAAATATCGTAATCCTACAACTGATGACTTCAAAGGGATGATAGAGATTGAGACCACCTCTGAGATGATGAACAATAATCTCTTCAGAGTAGTGATGGTTGCAGCCCTTGCAAATCTTGGAAGTGTGATAGGTACTTTCCTTGGAGTATATGTGATGCTGGAAATAACAGGTATCAATCCAAAAGAGATCATCCAGACAGGTGTGAGTGCAGGACTCATGGCAGTGGGTCTTGGATAATCTTCTTTTTTTTATTCAAGCATTTTTTCTATTTTTGATTTCCTCAAATTTGTCTGCAAGTCTGTAAGATATATCAGAAAGATAGGCAGTTCCCCATGTGGCTGCAATGATAGCTCCGAACAGGTCGAACATGAGATCTATCATTGTATCATGGATACCATGTTGAGCTAGTATGGTCTTGTAACCAAGTTCTGCTGTCATCCCATCAATTAGGAACTCTATTATTTCCCAGGTTACTCCCATTGCAAGCACGAATAAGAGGATGAAAAGAAAGAGTACTTTGGGTGGTATGTATATCTCTTCAACGTAGATGTCAATAGCTCTTATGAGAGTATATCCGGAAGCAGCCACAACACATGCTGAAAGTGCATGAGTTATATTGTCCCATCTTACGATATTATCATAGAATGCAAATGTTCCAAGCAAATGCAGAAAAACTGCAAGTGTGATCCATAAGGTCAAACCTGTTTCATGGAGAATATCATATTTACGCGTGATAAAATAGGGTAGAAAAGTGAGGGTCAGACCGGCTGTTGCATTTATGGTGGTAGACAGGTCCTTTAGAAAAATCCCTGCTATCAGTAGTGTGAAAAGAACTATCTGCATTATTTTTGTTGCAAGTTTCTGTTTCTCATCAGAGATCCCAAGTAATTTGCGGATAGGTGCAGGTGCTCTTGACGTGATATAATCTGTCTTTTCTTCAGATATCTTGATGGGTATTTCAACATCATCAGTAAATCTGGATGATCTGAAATACCAGCCAAAAAATATTCCAGCGACAATTCCTGATATAGTAGCATATATGAATTTTAGCATCACAGCATCGTTGATATCATTAGCCGCCTGGCCATTGAGAATATAACTGGTACCTAAATTCATATCCAATATCCATTGCAACAAATACCAGAGTCCCGACATTGCAAGTGTTGTGGTAAGTACTAAAATGATTGCAAATTTGTCATTCATTTTAACAGAAGTGAACCAATTGATCTCGGCAGCTACCAGCATTGCAATAGTTGCTACTGATAGGTAAATAGGTATGCTTGTAGAAAAGAAATAGTAAGCTGTTGTACTTCCAATGATAGGTAAAGTTGCTAATATCACAAAATACCACGAAGGCATGACAGAATACCTGTGCAGTAAAATTGCAGGAGCAGCTATGACCCCAATTACAAAAATTGTAAGGATGAACCATGTAAGTCTGCCATAGATCAGATTAACAATAGCAAACATAAAAAGCAGTAATATCATTCCCCATCCAAAGAATGCATTGATCCGGGTATTTTTCAGGACTTTGCTGAGTTTGTTCTTTTCTGTCATGGAGTTTTCTATTGATTATGGATTTTTGATGATATTAAACCATCCGCATTATCCATGAACCAAAATATGATTGATACAAAAGTATAATGGTTTGTGTGACAAAGTAAAAATTTATATTATAGGCATATTACCTTATAATGTAGGGATTATTGATGAAAAGAAAAAAAGTGAGAACCTCAGATGAGGTCCTTGAGGTGGAACTGGTACTTACCAAGCTTTCCACCGTAGTTTCCTGCTGTGACCTTTGAGATACCGGCAACTGCGGTAGCAGCTTTTACACCAGCTTTCATTGCTGCCTGGATCGAGTCTTCATCAAGACCGTTGATTACCAGTTCGTAAACTGCCTTTACGCCTTCTGGGATCTCGGTGCCTTCTACCTTGTCCCTGATGGATGGGCAGAACTTCTCATTTGCTGTTGCCTTCATGAACTTGTAGGTGTTGAAACCTGCTTTTGAACCACTTGCAACGATTCCGCCTGGGAATGGTGTGATTGTATCTTCCATGGACTGGATAGCATCTACTGCAATCTCTGCTGCTGTGAGTGCTGTCATCTGGCTGTCACCGAAGATGAAGAAGTTACCGCCTGCAATACCTGTTTTTAGTAATTTGCGGCCATACCATCAACTCAGATAATCGGCTGAAGAAAAATATTGTAAGGTACTTGAACAGAGAATAATACTTTTTGGTTGGATGATAAGGCCATAAACAATTAATATACTAAAATAAAATTGTTTTACATCACATTAAATAATGTGTATTGGAGTTAAAACCGAATTTTCAAAGTCTGCTTGAACTCCAGAATGCCCAAAGGCAAGAGAATGTTGGCTTTGATAATGTTTAAAGTTTGTGAGATCTTGCCTCTGGAGTGAATTAAAAGAGGTAAAGAAAGAAATGTTTTCAAATAAAAATTGTAGAATAGGTTTGTTCCTTACAGCAATAATGTTGCTTAACATATTGTTTGTAGTAGGAACAGCATATGCAGATGACAAAAATTCTAGTATTTTTGAATCGGTTAAAATTGAAAAAGACTCACTTCGCCAAAACGATTTTCTTTCTGATTTTGATACAGTCACATCAAATCCTAAACTTTTCTTAGAGGACTTATCAGATGGTAAAGTTGAACTAGAATTATTAGGAGAGAAATTTAATCTTGAACTTTATGAGACTTATATCGTAGATGAAAATGCAAGAGTTTTTGTAGAAGATGAAGCTGGTGTATATACAGTTCCAGCAACACAAATAAAAACGTATAGAGGAAATGTTGTAGGGCTCAAAAATAGTAGTGCAGCAATCACGGTATCTGATGAAATTGTTATTGGATGCATAGAAACAAATGATAATCAATATATAATAAAGTCAACAAACAAAACAATAAATGATAAGACTGTTATTGTAGTCTATAGTACTAAATATCTGAAAGAATCTGATGATTCAAAAATGGAGTATTCATTAGTAGGGGATGATGTAGAAAATAAATTATCTCCTGAAGCCCTTCAGGAATACATTGATAAAGCATCAGTTGGAGTCAAAAGCATTACAACAATTACTCTTCTTCCTGCTTATGATGCAGATTTCAGAGATAATGAAGGTAGTTATTCATTAGCAGAAGCAGAGATTGCCAGTTTGATTAACAACATAGAAGATGCTTACTCTGATGCTGGTGTAGATTTTTCTATTACTTACTATAAAAGGTATGGTTATCTTTCAGATAGAACCGCGCATGAAAGTCTAGATGATTTTGAATCAGATTGTTCACCATATAGAGACATTACTAATAGTGATTTAGCAATATTATTTTATGGAAAAGATTTTGAAGAGGATGTTATAGGTTGCTCGAATGGTTTTAGCGGAAGCTCATACGATGCGTACTGTGTAGTTCAAATGGTAGGACAATGGAACTATGATGCAACTACTAATGGTAGAAGAGTTCTAGTAGCGCATGAACTTGGTCATAATTTTGCTGCGGATCATGATGAAGCCCTTTCATGGAATAGTAACCAAGACTACTCAATTATGTATTCTCCATGGAAAGGTGATAGCAAAATGAACCTTCTTTTTACTGATGAGGATGGAGTACATGGTGATGCTAACCATGATAATATTGGTATAATCCAGGCTACAAAGACAACAGTATCTAACTTTCAATAATAGTCAACATAAATGAGGTTGAAGATGTTAAAAAATTATTTTTTTATTTTTTTTATTTTTGTAGCATTTGTACCCACTACATTCGCATCATCAATATTCATAGTTGACAGCAGTGAAGAAGCAAATTATATCTCTATACAGGAAGCGATAGATAGTGCAAATACGGGAGACATTGTTCTTGTTTATCCTGGGATATATGAAGAGAACATCAGAGTTATTAAAGAATTAATTATTAAAACCTACTCAGATAATCCCGATGATACGATTGTTCAGCCTGCTAACCCAAAGGATGATATTTTCTATATAACTGCAAATAATGTTACAATTAATGGATTTCACATTAAAGGAGCAGGTACAGCACAATATCATTATGAAGATGAGGCTGGCATATACATCGAAGGATGTAGTGGGGTTACTATTGTTAATAACAAGATATCCACGAAAATTTCTACAGATAGTTATGGAGTATATGCTCATGATTCTGAAAATAATCAGATTTTTGACAACAATATAACTATGTGCAGAATAGGGATTTTTCTATGGAACTCAAGTAACAATAAAGTGAACAATAATTATCTGTCCACGCATAATCATGGTGGAATCTTGCTTCATGCTTTCAGTGATTATAATGAAATTGTTGACAATTATGTATTTAACACATATGCAGGAACTGGATTAATGATAGAAGATTCCTGTAATCACAACATACTCAGGAACAATACTGTTGTAAACAGTAAAGGTGGAATTTACGTTTTTAATTCAGATTACAACTACATTGCAGGTAACTTAGCAAACACAAATGATTGGGCTGGAATTTATTTGTCTGAATCAAATTTCAATAGTCTTATCAATAACACTGCAAAATTCAATGATGAAAGTGGTATAATTTTAAAAGATTCCTCTGACAATGTGCTGAGTTTTAATCATGCTTCTAACAACAGTGAATATGGCATTTTTAATTTCAACCAGAGTCAGAACAATACATTTAACTTAAATATTGCAGTTTCAAATGGAAAAGAGAACATCAATCTTTCAAGTAGTCAAAATAATAAGACTAATGATTCTGAAAACAAAATTCCATTTCCAGGATTTCTATTCACATATATTGTTTTAATAATAGCATCTTTTATGAAAAAGGATTCAAGCAATGACTAAAAAAGAAAAAATATGAAAAAAGTGAGAACCTCAGATGAGGTCTTTCAGGTGGAACTGGTATTTACCGAGCTTTCCACCGTAGTTTCCTGCTGTGACCTTTGAGATACCGGCAACTGCGGTAGCAGCTTCCACACCAGCTTTCATTGCTGCCTGGATTGAGTCTTCATCGAGACCGTTGATAACGAGTTCGTAAACTGCTTTTACGCCTTCTGGGATCTTGGTGCCTTCTACCTTGTCCCTGATGGATGGGCAGAACTTTTCGTTTGCAGTTGCCTTCATGAACTTGTAGTTGTTGAATCCTGGTTTGGAACCACTAGCAACGATTCCTCCTAGGAATGGAGTGATTGTACCGTCCATTGCCTGGATAGCATCCACTGCAACTTCTGCTGCTGTGAGTGCTGTCATCTGGCTGTCACCGAAGATGAAGAAATTACCGCCTGCAATACCTGCTACAGCGCCGATGTTCTCCTCTACTAGGAAGTCGCCTTCCATGATCGGGATGCTGAACATCTTGCGGCCTGCGACCTCTGTCTCGAATTCCATTCCGTCACCGAAGAACTTGAGTTTGAAACCAACATTCATCTGCTTCTCAGCATCTGGAAGTCCGTTGAAGACTGCTGTTGTTGGAGCTGTGAGTACACACTGTCCGAGTCTCTCAAGGAGCTGGTGTTCAAGTGATTCGTATCCGAAGGTGCAGAACTGGACATATACACCAGGTCTTCCATCAGGAGTCTCATCAGGACCTACGAACTTTTCAATACCTGCTTTTGATAATTTGTGCTCACGTCATTCAGTTTAAATTATTGGTTGAATGATAAAAACTGTTGGATTGTTGAGTAGAGAATCATAATTTATAGTTGGATGATAAGGCCATAAAGCGTTAATAAAGTCAAGTAAAATTGTATTACATCACATTATAATAATGTGTATTGGAGTTCAAACTGAATTTTCAGAGTCTGCTTGAACTCCAGAAAGCCCGAAGGCAAGGTTTGTGTTGGGTTTGATGATGTTTAAAGTTTGCGTAATCTTGTCTTGGGAGTAAAATGAAAGAAGTAAAAAAAGAATGAAAAGAACATTTTCAATATTCTTGAGCATGTTTGTAGTATTAATCATGCTTGTGGGATACGCAGGAGCTGAATCAACAGATTCAACTCAAGATGAACTGACTGAGGATGAGTACTATTTCCCGGACTATGGGACAAATACATTTGAAACGCTAAAAGTAGAATCAAATGTAGTAGAAACTCGTGGGGATGTACCTGAAATTAAAGAGGATAAAGAAAAAATAGAGTGGTTGAATACGCTAAAAGACTGCATCCACATTTCTGAAAGTGAGCTTCACCCTTATATGAAAGAATATGGAGGTCCTCTGGTTGGCTTTGGAACTAATTACGGAGGTTATTTATTTGTAGAATTTGACCCTGAATTAGATAAAAATATAGATGCTGATACTACTGAAAAGTTCTATAACATCATCAATTCACATGCTACTAAGGAAGGAATATCGGATATTCCAGTTGTCTTTAGGATAGGAGAAAAAGAAGTTCTTGAATCTCGTTCATCTTACTGGAGACCTATAATTGGCGGAATTAAAATTACAGATTTGCTAACAACTGATTCAACAATATGCTTTACAGCAGTTGATGATGATGGAAATGAAGGTTTTGTAATGGCAGGTCATGCTGCTGTTGATGCTGAAAATTATGGGGGGTAACATCTTCCAAGCAGGAGCTCTAGTCGCAGATGTTACTCTCATAGGCGGGTACTTTTCAGATTCTGCTTGGGTAAAATATAGCAATGTAGATCCAGAAGTTTACTATGATGATACAAATGACGTACGGGAAGTACACGATTACTATGACCCTTCTTTAGGCAGTAAAGTCTATAGATCAGGTGAAGAAACTGGCCTTACATATGGATATGTTACCGATGACTATGACGATAAATCCAGTAGTTATTTTGGAACCTTACATGATCAGTTCCTTGCTAGCTATGACTCTGATTCAGGAGACAGCGGGGAAACAATCTTTAAAAAATATGGAAGTGAGATTGATATAGTTGGTATACACGTCGGACGTTACGGATCTAGCTGAATTTTCACCAGTAAGTGGTATTATTGCAGATTTAGATGTTGAACCTATAATTGCCTGATGCATAACCAATGAGCATTTTTTTAAGCCAAATTATCATAGTATAATTTGGCATTTTTTTAAACTCTTTGATATTTTTATTAATTGATGATTTTGTGTGGATGCGATAAAATGGTTAAAAAAAACATAATTGGGAATATTGCGGTTATTATTTTAGCAATCTTATTATCATCTGGCTATGCAAGTGCAGCAACCAATTCATTTGAAGAATATACAGATGACTTTCATTTTATAGCTAGCCGAGGAAACTTGCCTGACACTATAGATCAGGAATGGAAAAGTGTAATTCAAGATTGCTGGCTAAATATCACTTCTCCTATATACGACAACTTTGACGAGTCCATAAAAAGTATTGGAAACAGAAATGGAGTATTAACCATATATCTCAAATCTGCCTATAAGAAAGAAATCAATGATTCACAAATTGATGAAATATATCAAAAAATTGAATCTTATTGCGAAGAGAACAGTGGCATAAGTGATGTACCGGTAGTTTTTTTGTGGGCAGAAGATGAAGAAGATCTGACATTTGAATACGATACGCATACATTTGAAAATATAAAGAAAGATTCTGATTTTGTAGCAGCTCGTGGAACAGTGCCCACATTTGAAAACGAAGATGAATGGATGAAATGGTCTGATGATGTTTTTGAGGCACGACGTATCAAAGAGTTGGACCAATTCTATGCTTCACAGGGAGGTCTCCTACTATCATATGGTTTTAAGAGATATAGTGGATACATTGAAGTAGGAGTCAATAATAACACCCCTGATAAAATAACTGATTCTTCAATAGATGAAGTATATCAAATAATTGCAGAGCATTATGAAAAAGAAGGTATTAGTGATATTCCAGTAGTCTTCATACTGCATGACCCTCCTACTGAGGAAAGTCCTAGTTTCACTTCGTTTATGCTCGTTCTATGTATGTTGGTGTTGATTAGAATTAGAAGGTAAATTTGGTCGATAATCGAAAAACAAAAAAGATAAAGAAAAAAGAAAGACCCTCAAACGAGGTCTTTCAGGTGGAACTGGTACTTACCGAGCTTTCCGCCGTAGTTTCCTGCAGTGATTTTTGAAACACCAGGAACTGCGATAGCTGCTTCGATACCTGCCTTTGTTGCTTTCTGGATAGCATCCTCGTCAATATTGTGAATAATACTTCATTTCTCTATGCTTTAAAGTGAAAAGATACTTCCAGAGATATAAGAAGCTACTTTCAAGAAGCTTCTGTTGTGCAAATTCATGAGATAGACATATCCTGAAAGATCTTTTCAAGTCTAAGTAGCATCATTCCTATTAAGGCTCTATGGCCCTATCATCCAACTGTTAGATCCTCATAAATTATCCTACATATATTACCTAAAATACCACCACGGTCCACTATTTTGTAGAAAAATGTATATGTACTATAACGATTTCCAATCTAATTTAGATAAGTTCATCCACATTGATAGAGACTGTTGGAAAAGTCATAACATATTAAATTTAGTCATATGTACAGTGAATAAAATATGTGTGTTTAAAATTATAATCGGTATCTATAGGCACATTAAAGATTAATACATAAAGACATGTTTAGGTTTTTCTGTGAAAATTGGCTAAAAAAGTTCTGCTGGTAGACTTTTCCGACAGTCTCTATATACTCGTTCTTCTCACTCAAGTAACCATTTCCATACAGGCTTCACAAAGATTGTTCTTTCATCCATTTCTATAAGATTTTCGGTATCCTTGGTAAGTATAATCCCTTCATGCAGATCATATGTTCTCATTGCTTCCAGTAGACCTTCAAGTTCACGTTTTTTGTTATGCGAATCAAGTTCCTTTGTTACTTGTATGGCATTCGTTATCTTGTTGTCCACCTTTATCAGAAAATCACACTCATATGTCCCTTTGTGATAGTATACTTCATTTTGTCGCCTGATAAGTTCTATGAATACCATGTTCTCAAGCAGTCTGCCATAATTCTCTGAGAACTTGAAAGATACAGCATTGATCAAACCTGTATCAAGACAATAGATCTTCTTCGGATTTGCGAGTTGTTTCCTGAGGGAGAAGTCGAATTTGTTGATAGAATATAGTAGGTATGAGTCTTCTGCATAGCTCAGATACTCCTTAACAGTATCTGCTGATATTTCCAAGACATTTGCCATGCTTTTATATGAAAAAGGTTTACCGATATTTGAGATGACGAAATAGAGCAGGTTTATTACGTCTCTGTTATTCCTTAATTTATGGGGAAAGATAATATCTTTCAGATATATAGTCTCATAGTAGTTCTTCAAAAGCTCTTCTTTTATCTCACTGTCTTTTTCCAGCGATATTCTGGGAAATGACCCATGCCTGAGATATTCTTCAAACTCCAGTTTTTTTTCGGTTGAAGTCGGTCTTTTGAGTCCTTTAAAATTCAGATGTTCTTTGAAAGTTAATGGAAAAATAGTTAAAGCAAGATATCTCCCCGAGAGTCGCGTGATGGTATTCTTTTTAAGTAAAGATGAGGTAGAACCTGTCAATACAAATTTCAAGCGTTTGTCAGTATCGTATAATGTTTTCAGTGTCTGGGTCCAGTATTTAAAGTTCTGGACCTCATCAAGGAAAATGTAATACTTTTCTTTTTTCGTTGATACAATATATTCATCAATAATGCCGGAAAGAAGATCAGCGCGTTCTGCCTGACTTTGGAACACGGGTTCATCAAGGTTCAAATACAGTATCGATTCCATCTCTTCTTCAGATAGTTCAAGACCGCTGATCAACTGATATATAAGAGTTGATTTGCCCGTCCTTCTCGCACCGAGTATGAGCAGTATCTCTTCAGTAGCTAGATATGTGGATAAGCGTGGATAATATTGGAGACGAGCAATGCCTGTACTGTAACTTTTTCCGAACCACCATGGATTCTGCTTTTCCAGTACATCCTCTATTATTCGTTCCATGTGTCTTACTTATCTTTCAATCTAAATATAATCATCGATTATAATCGTCGATATGACGTGTTTTTGTAGATTATAATCTGTTATTTTCTGAATTATTTCTAATCATAATTGATGATCTTAACGGACAATGAACTCTATGAACATTAATTTGGAGATTGTCAGGTGAAAAGATACTTCCAGAGATATAAGGACCCACTTTCAAGAAACTCCCGTTGTGCAAACTCGTGAGATAAAATATCCTGAAAGATCTTTTCAAGTCTAAGTAGAGTCATTTCTATTAAGTCTCTATGGCCCTGTTATCCAATTGACTAAATCTAAAAATATTTAAGTATGTTTTAGTTGGACGATAGGGCCATAAAGCGTTAATAAAGTCAAGTAAAATTGTCTTATATCACATTACAATAATATGTGACGGAGTTCAAACTGAATTTTTAGAGTCTGCTTGAACTCCAGAATGCCCGAAGGCAAGAGAATGTTGGATCTGATGATGTTTAAAGCTTACGTATCTTGCCTCTGGAGTAATTAGAGATGAGGTAAAGAAGGAATGAAGACATTAAAAAATACGTTTGTTCTATTACTTGTTGCACTAATGATAATATCTGCATCAAGTATTGCCTTAGCCGGGACAAATGATAAGAAAAGTAGTATACTAAGCATAGAAGACGGAGAAGAAATTGCATTATTTTATACAATAGAACTATCAAATACAATTTCTGAGCTTGCTGACTGGAATGGTGCTTCTGCCGAGCACGTAATTACATACTATGATTTCAATGGCGACATAACAGCATATGCATTTGATGTTATTAAAAATAATGAGTATCAGGGATATATTTTAATTTCTGCAACAAAAGATAATTATCCAATACTCGAATTTTCAAAAGGAAAATTACCGCAGATGATCTCTGAAAAAGAAAAGGTGGCCAATAATCTTGTAACAAAATATGCTACTAGGAAGAGTTTAACAGTGGATATTGCTGAAAGTATACCTGTTTATGGGGGTGCAACATTTTATTACACAGGATACAAAGCGAATGATATAACGAATAAAACAGATAAGCAAATTTTTGTAGATCTTGTCACACAGAAAGTAACAGATTTTTCTGACATTAAACATTCGGAGATGAAATTGGATTCTGCTAAATCATTAAAAATGCAGGATATTCAGACTTCTTGGATTGACCTTGAATCAAGGATGAATAAAAATACAGTATTAGAATCACCAGTGGTTAGAACATCAAGTATAGGATATATTTATGAAGTACCATATGAACTTGCTAATGTTGCTGGGTGTGCACCAGCGGCAGGTGCTATGGTTCTTGGATATTGGGATGGGCATGGATATTCATCATTCCCTTCTGGAAATACTTTAATTAATGATTTAGCAGATGCTATGGGTACAAGTGGTGGTTCAACAACAGTTTCAATGGTTGACGATGGTATTGAAGAAGTTTGTGATGATAATGGTTATTCAAACTTCAATGCCGTAAATGATGACAATGTATTTATGTCGGAAACTATGACTGAAATTGATGCAAGTAGACCGTTCGTATTAAATATGCAGGATGGAGGAATAGGAAGTGGTCGTACTAGCCCATATGGAAATCATGCTGTTACATGTATAGGATATTCTGAAGGCACTACTGATTATTTGTTCCTACACGATGGATGGTCTGGAGAAAATCATCATTACATAACTTTTGGAAATTGGGATGATGCTACAGCAACTTGGGTGAGACCTTAAATCTCTCCCTTTTTTATAACAAACGAGGAAACATGTCATCGGTAAAACTATCCAAAACAATAATTTTGTTATGCATATTACTTTTATCTTTATTTACAGTTCTATATATGACTCCAGATAAAACGAGCAGCAGCATTGAAATTGATTCTGAGGACGATTTTACTGTTGGACCCACTCCTCCAGAAGTTATGCTCTCTTGGTACATGCCACCTGATTTAGTAAATAAAGCTGTTAACCAATCAATATATTTTCCTTCAATATCCAGATATTCATGTTCAGTGAACTATACTAGAAGAACCATGATGACAGTATGGTACTTTGATAATTATAACGATTTGAAAATTGGTGAGCAGGAGTTATACAATTATCTAGAAGAACACGGAAAGTTACAAGATGATACAGTAGACATTACTGAGAAGCTTGAAGAAGTAGGTAATGACAACACCATATATGGCCCAACAGAGCTTAATGTCAGTCTTTATGAAAGTAATGAAACATCAGGATATTTTGCAGTCATCATTGAGCCATTTAGAGGGAATCAAAGCGTGTATTACCTGATATATTATGGCACAAATGGAAAACCAATAGACGAAGAAAATGAAACAGTTAAAAAACTTATTTCAAAGGAATACTCAATGGCAAATGAAAACGGATATGTCAGAGGCTTGCAGAGCCATAGATAACCTGACATTTACATTTTAGTTTTTTACAAAGGGCACACCATAACAGTTGGAACTTTCGATAGTAAATCCAGAAGATCTGAGTCTAGAATGCTCATTTAGTTGAGTTTACAAAGAACCTCATGTATTGCTAAATCTGGGAATTACAATTGCATAGAATTCATGTATATGACAATTTTTTTGTTAGAGGGGAAACCTATGGATAAACCTCATAAACATAGAATGTGAATTTTTAAATCCAACCTCACTTGGTGCTATCAATACTCCTTCTTTTCAGACACTAACTCTCACTAAAAAAGCATTAAGAGAATCAAAACGGATAGTTGGACGATAGGGCCATAACCGCTATATAGATTATTTTCATATTTTTGGCTGCAAACTCAAAAAGGTGAGATAATTGATAAAAAAAATAGGATTGATACTGATTGTAATCATGCTGTTTGCCGGTTGTGCAATGGCTGAAGAGAACAAAGCAAAGGATAAGAATCCCTACAAGGTAACTCCTTCAAAAGCCTCTAATGATGATATTCAGTCTGATGGTATTGTACAGATAAAGGCAGTATTCGACACTATCACTCAGGGAGAAACTAACTGGCACTCAAAATATGTTAGTTCTTCCATCACTACACTTGATGTAGATCTTAATTGGGGAGATTCCTCAGACTCTCTCAAACTGACAATCTATACACCTGATGGTTACACACTCGGGCCATACTATGATAGTGCAGATGGATCAATAAACGGGAGAATAGATCTCGATATCAAAAACTCAAATGGTATTGCTACCGGTACATGGAATTACCGTGTGTATGGACAAAGTGTATCAGGAACTGAAACATATACTATTTAATTATGAAAAAATGTTTGTTCCTCAGAGCAGGAATTATCCTGCTCATTTTTTTAGGAATAACATCATTAGCTTGTGCTATTTCTGGCGACAACGGCGGTTACATTGTAACCCCATCAGTTGGTGATTATGCTGAAGACGAAATTGTTGACAGCAGCGGTGCCGATAAAAATATTACTTTTTGGAACCTGCCACTATGGATACAACTATCCGTAATAGGTGGAGCAACTCTCTCGACCTTTGCATTTGTAAAATACATACCTCTTCTCCTCGGAAAGATATTCACCAAGGATACCAATCCGAAACTTGAAGCAATAGTCGCTTACATATCTGAGCATCCAGGTTGTCTTGAGATTGAAATTGCTGAGGATTTGAATCTAAAGAGAGGCACGTTAAGGTACTACCTTGCAAGATTGCAATTCTCTAATCGCATACATACGATTAGAAAAGGTAAAATAAAAGGTATTTTTCACATCACTTGCTCAAAAACGGAAGGTCAAAAAGTCCTTGATCTGCATAAGAGAAACGAGACCCGTAAAAAGCTGATCGAGATTGTAACAAAAAAACCGGGTGTAACAGGACAGGAATTGTCCGAAGATCTCAATATTGACAAGAGCACGGTACATTGGCACGTCAAAGAGCTTCATGCAGATGAATTCATCAACTTCGAGAAAGATGGTAGATTTAAAAGATATTATCCACAGTCTGCTTTGGCATCTGATGACAACAACACTAATATGTTAAAGATGGAGGAGAATCAGACTTTCTCCTCTATTCCAAACTATGAGCTTAAAGCTAAATAGTTACAAGTCCAAACCCGTAAACAGGGTCCTTTCCTGAACTTCCAATGTCAGTCGCAGTAGAGCAAAGCAGCTCTCTTACTTCTTGTGAAGTCATGGACTGATTCTCACTTTTAACCAATGCAGCAACTCCGGCTACAAACGGCGTTGCCATTGAGGTTCCTGATTCTGTAGTATAGTCGTCATTCAGGAATGTTGAATAGATGCTTACTCCCGGTGCAGCTAACTCTACTTCATCTCCATCAGAACTCCATATTGGTGCAATTCCAGTGCTGTCAATGGCTGAAACTGCCATTACAGAGTCGAACTTTGCAGGATATTCAACATTATTCGAAGTTATATCACCATCTCCGCTGTTACCAGATGCAGCAACCAAAAGAACATCAGAACTATATGCATGATAACATGCTTCTTCAAATGCCTGTGAATAAGCAGTAGTTCCAATACTCATAGAAATTATATCCATATCATTTGCAACAGCCCACTCTATGCCTTCTATAACATCAGATATCTGCCCGTTGCCAGTACTGTCTAAAACTTTGACTGCATACAATTCAGAGTCATATGCCACGCCAACAACACCAATAGAGATATCATCCTCTATATAGCGAATTTTCTTTTCACTGAACAGATCTTCTATGGTAGATTCAGATATATCTGTTGAAAAAGCATTGATTTGTTGATGAACCGTGTAATTTGAAATATTGTGTTCTTCAAGAATAGCATCATTCAAATTTCCATTGTATCCTACAATTACTGGTTTAGCGTTTGCTACAAATGGTAATGACAATAGTACCATTGCGATTAGGAATATTGTTTTGATATTCATGTTTTCTCCTGTGGCAGGATTCTTGTTTATCAGTGCCCAACAACCCTGAATATCAAAAAGTTTTGTTTTATGCATATTAAGAATTTATGGCCTTATCATCCAACTATGAACACCAGAATACAAAGCAATACACAAAAAAGAATAGGTTTGTAATCATGAACTCTGCTTCAAATCAACATCTATTGTCCTGGAACCAACTTCTTCCCATCTCCCCTCACCAATACCGGATCTATTTTAATAAAAAGAAAAGAGGAGCGTTTCCTTTAGAATTTTGCTGTTTTAAGTTTCCTATAGACTGGAAATGATCAATTTAAATATCTATGCCTTTGCATCCAAGCCGCTCCTAAGATAACAAAGACCAAACAACCAAAATCGATAAACGATAAGAAATGATTTCCTTCGGTATTCTGGCACGTGTTGTTAAAAAAAATATTTTCATCCACTTCCCCAACGATGCATCCTCCATTATCAAAAAGATAATTACCAGAAACAGAGTTGTTCCTGCTTGACTCTTCTAACACAATACCTGCATTGCTTTCGTTTATTTTGTTATTTGTCACAATATTCTCATCTGAATATTGAAGAGAAATACTGGTATTCTTGTTCGTTAAAAACTCATTCTTATCTATCTTGTTTTTACTTGATAAATACAAAAAAATCCCAATACCATTATTAGAAAGCTCATTGTCAGTTATTATATTACTGTCGGATAAACCTTCCAAGATTCCTATTGAGTTATTTGCAATCAGATTTTTACTTGCATCATTACTTTTCGATACATCAAAATAAATACCGTTGTCGTTATTTACGATATGATTCTTCTCTATCGAGCACCTTTCAGAATCTCCAATATATACCCCTGCCAAGGAGTTTTCCTGAATGTTGCAATCCGAAATTACACCATTCAAAGTCCTTTCAAGATACAAACCATATTTATTATTTGAACAACTGATATTATAAAGACTGACTTCATCTGCGTTATAGAAACTAATTCCATGCAGATTATTTGCAATAACCAGATCTTTTAAGGTAATATTTTCACAATCATAAAAATATAAAAATCCAGCATTTGAAGAAGCATTGATTATGAGGTCTGACGCATCATTGAAATAAAGAACATTTTTTCCATCAACCATATTGCTTTCATCAACGTTATTGAAACCACTTTCATCTCCAAAATTGAACTTGTTCTTGACCATCTGATTACCGTACAAGTGATTATTGTCACTTTCATCTATCAATAGGATACCTGATTCGAGGTTTTCACTCACAGAATTGTTTCTCAGAATATTACCAGTAGAAGAGTCAAGGACAATCCCATCCAGCTGATTGTTCACATTGTTATAACCAATTGAATTGTCATGAGACTCTACAAGAAAAATACCATATCTATCGTTTTCACTCAAAATATTTCTCCATATCGTGTTCTTGTCAGAACCTAGTAGATGAATTCCCCAAAAATTACCCGATAAAGTATTATTCGTAATAGAGCAACCAGTTGAGTCATTGAGACATATTCCATGTCTTCTACCATTCATTCCTATTATATTGAATCCATCAATAGTTACATTATTTGCCTGCACTGAAAAAACACTGCTATCAGGATCATTGGCTTGAATTATAGTATTTTCCGAAGGCAAAGAATTTGAAATAATAGATAACTCTTTATCAACCACGACATTCTCGGTGTATTGACCTTCATTAACAATAATAATATCCCCGGAAACAGCATTTTTAATTGCGGCCTGAATAGTAAAATACTCTCCATTACCACTATTATCAACAACAACAGTAGATGCTCCGGTAGTACTTGTTAACATTAATAGCAAAAATCCCAATAAGCATCTTTTAAGTAACATTGATAACTTCCATACGGATATCAGAATTCTTTACTTATATTTTTTTATCTCTAAAAAAAACAGAGAATCAGGGTATTACCCATGTTCCCATTGCTGCTACCCAATCACCAAATACAAGATAATGCTCATTAGTATCATCCCATGTATCATGCAAGAATACATAATCCTCGGTGCCATCAGAATAGCCCATACACGTTACACTGTGCATTCCATAAGCCTGATCATGACCACTACCAGTTCCACCATATGTCATACTTAGAACAAATGGCCTGCCGTTGTTGATCTCGTTCTTAGTATCACTCCAACTCAAATAATAATCATTAGAAGAACTAATGCTACTATATCCATAGTCATCACAAACAGCTTCGATTCCATCATCCATGTCCCATGGCCATGTTCCATTTGCTGGCCAATCATATGTACCCATCTCCATAGCCAACTTGTAGATTAATGTAGTACCTAGGCAAAGCTGAATAACCGTTATCCTCCCAATATCCCAAGACCATTCCGGCAGAGGTGGGAGTACAACCAATGTACCAGTCATAATTAGGCACCCCACTGATCCAACCAATACTTCTTGTAGACACCTCGCTGGATTCGGTATCGCTTAACATCCTGTTTTCAATGGAATCCCATTGTAGTTCAGCTTCTTTTTCCTTAATTGATTGCCGTTTCTTTAACGTCTCCTCATCTCCGAAAGTCTTCTCAATTACAGATTCATTATAAAAGATCGGAGCAGTTGGTGAAGTCAAATCTACAATCTTCTTTGCTACAATCTCTCCCTTCGAATCAACTAATGAATATTGCATGTAATAAAAAGTACCACCGAGATAAAGAGGAGTTGCACTCTCAACACTTAGTTGCTTTTTACTTGCTTCTGTTTTTACAATAGATTCAGATGTATCAGCCAATTCCATAATGGCATTAGGAACCTTACCCTTAGAGAATCCAAGAACGGGATAATTATCTCTTGTAGCTGAGATCATAATATAACCAACATATTCACCCTCATTAAGTACATTGAATGAATAAGCTGATTTCTCACCCTCAAGATCATAGTATGCTATTCCCTCTTCTACAGTTGCTTTCTTCCACTCGGTAAAATCACTCATAAAAGTAGGGACGTATTGCACATAATACGATGCCACTTCTTTTGCCTCGTCTATATTTACTGCATCTTTCGAATTACTCTGAGCACTTACACATGAAACACATAAAAGTCCAAGTACTAAGATAACTACAAACATCGAACCAATTTTATCTTTTGTCTTCATATTTTTAACCTTATTTCCCCACCACCAAGATGATATTATGCCAACTCCTCATCTTGAAAGTGATATTATCAATGCCAAGAATACCTAAAATCTAAAACAACAATACTATTGTAATAAATTAAGCATATCTTCACATAAACATTTAATGTTCTCACTATAGGTATATTAACAATTTATGGCCCTATCATCCAACTTAAAAGCAATAATATTCATGAGTTATTATAAAAACATTCAAAAGAGAAAATAATGCTAAAAAAGGTCTAAACAAAAAACGACAGGAAAAATACTTTTATAGTTAAGTATGAGATTTTTATATGACACATCAAAGATGTGGTCGAAATCCAGATAGACATTCCAACTCCAATCTGGATTTCGAAGCGCTTAAAAGCACTATAACGTTGACTTTAAGAAATTTAAGTGTTTAGTTATTTTTCTTTGAGTGTCCAAAAGAGGCTAAATAAATGGAAAAGACAAACATTAGAACAATTATTGGACTAATGCTAAT
>Ga0102925_1000135_pt1 | contig 35310 bp, 29 predicted proteins | sample SalPonR1_A_D1_MG_FD_78216 | JGI IMG/M metagenome (GOLD analysis project Ga0102925, IMG submission 78216) | Salt pond soil microbial communities from South San Francisco under conditions of wetland restoration - Salt Pond MetaG R1_A_D1_MG | ecosystem: Environmental > Aquatic > Marine > Intertidal...
ATAGGATTGGCCCGCAGGATCCGACATGATCCGCTCAAGCGTCTCGCGTGTGAGGCACCACCACTGCGAACCGAGGTGTGGCTCGATGCCCTCTGGAATGCGTCGGCGCCGGCCCATCCTCCGCTGCAGCTTCACCCAGAGGTCGAACGCCCGACGCTGGCCCTTCCATGCGAAGGGGAAGCTCAGGGTGAACCTCTCGTGATCGAGGCCGCCCTTGGTCCAGCCGACATCCCTGGTCGTGACGCTTTCGACGAAGTCGGTGTCGGGATTGGCGTCGAGCAACGATTGGAGTTCCACGACCGGCCTCAGAGGCAGCGACGTGCCGCACGTGAGAAACACGTGCCGGACCTCCGGGTGGAGCTGCAGGAGCCTACGCGCGCCGTCGAGCGTCGCCCCCACGATCGACCATGTCCCCCAGTGGCAGTCCCTCCGAGCCGAGAACTGGATGTTCGGATGTTGCCGAAGTCGGTTCGAGAACCGCTCGACATCATCGTCGGGCACCCGTGCATCGACGTGGATCATGACAGGGCAGCCAGCGCGCGCCCAGTATCCGGCGACCTCCGAGGCGCGCTCGAGCGAGCCATGGACCAGCATGAGAAAGCCGACCGTCACGCCCAGTTTCCGGTCGACATCAGACCCAGCCGTTCGAGCTGGCGCCACCCCTCGTACCGCTCGGACCAGCGGCACCAGAGGTCGGGATGCGCGTCGATCCGATCGAGATACGCGCGGTATTCGTAACTGTTTCCGAAATGCTGGCGGCGCTCGACCTCTTCGCGCGACTTGTCGATGAAATGGTCGAGAAACTTGGCATGGAGGAGACAGCCAGACATCTTTTCGCCGCCCCACTCGTCGTAGACGCGGTTGAGCCCGCGCGGCAGAAGCGAGTGGGTCGAGCTGACGTAGGTGAAACGCCTATTCCAGCGCACGAGCGGAATCTTGTTGAGGGCGGGCGCGCGCGCCGGTTCGTCCGCGAAGAAGACACGCGCCCTCGGCCCGCCTTGGATCCAGAGGTTTCCGTATTCCGGGTTCCTCGAAATCGTGTAGTTGCCCGGGTCGAACCACTTCGTGATCTCGAGCGGGTTCTGTCCGGGACGGTATGGCGCCTGGTCGATGCGCCCACGTGGATACATGTCGATGAGCATCGCGCCGAGCGACCGGATAGACGAGGCGTCAAGCCAGTCGGTCAGCGCCTGCAGCGGGCGCGTGTCGCAGAACGGGTAGACGAGGAACTCGTCGGCATCGACGGCAATGGTCCAGTGGCCATGCCCGTAGCGGCGAAGCAGCCAGTTCATCCAATCCGCCCCGAAGCGTGAGCGTTTGTAGCTCTCCCGGGCAGTCCAGAGCGATACGTCCGACACTCCGGCGAGATAGTCGCGGGTCCCGTCGTCCGACGCATTGTCGACGAACAGGAAGTGTCCTACGCCAAGGTCACGATAGTATTCTAGGAAATAGGGGAGGCGGACGTGTTCGTTCCGGACCGTCGCGAAAAGCAGGATATCGTCGGAAGCGATCCGGTCCGTCCGATCCGCGACTGGGCGCAGGTCCCGCGAGCGCCGAAGCGCCCTGAGCCGAAACCGTTTTCGCCGGAGCCTCAGCCTGTATGAGGTGAGAACGCTCAATCCGGTCCTTGATCCTGCCGCTCCGCCACCCGTTCCTGGCGCTTATGGGATCGTGCTTAACACGCGATTGATGTGGGCTTGCCAAGTGGGCAGGACTAGTCCCTGTGTCCGACTCCGCACGTCCGCCCTCATCGCATCGCCGTCTCCGGCCAGGTCCCTGACAACGCCGATCCAGTGATACATGTCGGCCGGGTCCGCGTAAACGGGGGCGTTGCCCATCGTCTCTCTGAAGACCCTCAGATCGGAGCAGACCACCGGCGTGCCAAGCGCCAGGGCCTCGAGCGGCGGGAGGCCAAAGCCTTCGTCGAGCGTCGGGAACAGAAGTGCGCGAGCCTTCGAGACGATTGCCCCCTTCGTGCCGTCGTCGAGCGCGGAATACTCCCGGACTTCGGAGCAGCGGGCCTTCAGCGCGTCAAGACATGCAAGTGTTCCCGGAGCTTCCCAGCCGCGCCGGCCGATGATGCAGAGCCCCGGAACGCGCGACGGGCGCAACTCGTCCGCAAGCCTGTTCCAGATCCTGATCAGAAGCTGCAGGTTCTTCCTCGGCTCGATGGTGCCGACGACCGCAAAGAAGGGACCGTCTGGAGGTGCGACCTGGACGAAGGGCCCTGGAACTGGCACGTCGATCCCGAGTGGCGCCGTCACGAACTTCGGACGACCGCCGCGTCGCTGGATCTCCCGCTCGATGTGTCCGCGCTCCGCCTCCGTCGAACAGATGACGATATCTGCGCCTTCGGCGACTGCCGACATCTTCTCGTCGAATCGCGCGACGGTGCCCGGCCTTTGCAAATCGGGTCGCCGAAGCGGAATCGTGTCGTGGACCAGAACCACAGACCGTGCATCCTTCACGCGACGGATGGCGCTGAAGACGGTGCCGTCGAGGTTGCTGTGGCCGGTGTTGAGGTAGAGCGCACCTGCCGGCAGGTGGAGCGCGAGCAAATCGGACAGCCCGCCTTTCCGCGACCGCGCGACGGCAAACCTGCGCAGATCCGCCTCCGCGCGCCGGCGCGACGGGGAAACGCGGCGCGATAGCTTCGCCTCGAAATCGTCGCTGCCCCACGGCTCGGTCCCGTCGATGCGTGCCCTGAGCGCTCGAAGGCCGTACTGATTCAGCAGGACAAAGCCCGTGGACGTCCGCGCAAGGCCGAAGAGTGGAGGTGTCCTGGAAAGGAGCTCCCGAAGATAGGCATACTCGACCCTGTCTATACCGGTTCGAGGTCCGGCTCCCACGCGCGAAACAAGACGCGTCACGTCCAGGCAGACGGAACGGAACGGCCGGAGCGTCATGCGCTCCGGACGCAGACAGGGCCGCTTGCGCTACTGGGCAGCCTTGCGAAGCGACACCATCTCCTGGAGATAGGCCGCGAATTCGTCGCGAAGGTCGGGTCGTGCAAGGCCGAATGCGACCGTGGCCTGGAGAAAACCGGCCTTCGACCCGCAGTCGAAGCGTTGGCCGCGAAATCGCAGGCCGTGGACGCTGCGCCCGCTCCGGATTTCCTGGGCGATGGCGTCGGTTAGTTGAATCTCTCCTCCCGCACCGTTCTGCTTGCTGTCGAGATGGTTGAGAACGTCAGGCGTGAGAATGTAGCGTCCGATGACCGCAAGGTTCGACGGCGCCTCGTCTGCCGGCGGCTTTTCGACCATGCCTTTCACCGAAACGAGTGGTCCGTTGTCGTCGCCGATATCGAGGATTCCGTAGGCGGAGGCCTTTGACGGTGGAACCTCCATAGCGGCGACCATGCAGCCGCCGGTTTCCTCGTAGGCCTCTGTCATCTGCTGAAGGCACGATTTTTCCGCCGCGATGACGTCGTCGGGCAGAATGACGGCGAAGGGTTCGTCCGCAATCAGCCTGCGGGCGCACCACACCGCATGCCCCAGGCCCAGCGCCTTGTGTTGACGGATATAGGCGATCGCCCCCGACTCCATGTTTGTCGCCTGGAGCGACTTGAGAAGCTGCGTCTTGTTCTTCGCCGCGAGCGACGCCTCGAGTTCAGGGGCCGCGTCGAAGTAGTCCTCGAGTGCCGATTTTCCGCGCGAGGTCACGAAGATGAATTCGGTGATGCCGGCGGCACGTGCCTCGTCGATCGCATATTGGATCAACGGCCGGTCGACGAGGGTCATGATTTCTTTTGGGATGGATTTCGTGGCCGGGAGAAAACGGGTCCCGAGACCCGCGACAGGGAAAATGGCCTTCGTAACCTTACGCAGCATCAGAATGATCCTTTTCGCACCCACACGGGGTTTTATGTGCGCGCAGCCCGCACTCGCTCGATCTGTATCTGCCAAATGCACTCATGGGGCTACACTAGTGCTTACCCGCCGCAGTCTCCTGTATTCCTCGCGCTTTCGCAACTCGTTCAACTTCATCCTGCAGGCGCGCGGCGAAAGATGTGACCCTGAACAAAGGGGCGCCGCGCTCGCTCCGGCCGAAGAGACCGCCAGTCTGTTCCCAATAGCCGTTCCGATCGTACCGCACGCGATGGTAGAGCCCTGTGGGACTGAACCGGAATACCGAGACGACCTGCCCCTGTCGTGAGATCTCGGCTGCCGCGCGCTTCAGTTTCCGTCGCGACCATGGCCGACCGAAGAGCACGGTCGATCCGTCTTGAGACTTGTCGGTCCGGAAAATTCCTTGCCGGGCGGGGCCGATGGGAACGAAGCGTGGAGCCGGTTCTGCCGCCAGACCGGCTTGGAGGCCCGCATCGAACGTTTCAAGGAGCCTCGTGACATCCGGGGGCTCGCAGAGACCGGCCACCATGGCCCGAAGCAATCTGCGCCGCTCGGCCCCTCGATGCTCCGCGAGCACCTCGCTCTTTACGCGATCGGGTGCATGCTTGCGGACGAACACGGCGAGGCTCCGTCCATTGTCGAAAAGATCGGTGGGCATCCGGTCGGCCCTGCGCCTTTCGGAGGCCGCAAACGCATGATGCACCTCCGCCAGCGGTACGATTGCTGTCCTGTATCCGGAAACACTCGCACGCAGGGCCATGTCCGCGTCGTCGAGGAAGAAACGGAAAGACGAATCGAACCCGCCGATCCGGTCGAGAAGAGCACGTCGAAGGGCCATGTTCGTTCCCTCGAGCATGACGGCGGCGTCACCAGGACCGGGCACCACTGGCCTCGCGCCGGGTATGTCGAACTGTCCGTTGTGCGCGTCCCGGCATATCGTCCGGCCACGCCACTGCCAGGAGATTCCGTTCCGGCCTCGGACATAGCCGGTCGCGGCACCGACGGCCGGATCGTCGAACGCGCCAGCAAGATGATCAAGCCACGTCGGCTCCGGGACGGCGTCGTCGTCGAGGAAGGCAATGATCTGGCCCGACGAGGCTCCGAGTCCGACGTTGCGGGCTGCGGCGACACCGTCGGCTTCGTTGGGTACGACCCGGATGAAGGGCCGGCCGGCATGTCGTTCGGTCGCTGCTTGCCCGGCGTCGTCGGCGACAACGATCACCTCGTAGGGTCTGTAGGAGAGTTGGCAGAGTGCCGTGATGCACAGGTCGAGTTCCACCGGACGTCCCCGGCTCACGACGACGACGCTGACCGGGGCCGGCAAGGGTCTGCTACTCAGCCGGGTCCGCGAGCCGGACGCCCGGCGCGAAGGCGATGAAGAACGGATTCTCGAAACCGGGCTTGCCGTATGTGAGAGACGTCAGGTCGTTGAAACGGACGACCTCTCCGCCCGCTCCGGCGAGAACCGCGTGTCCCGCCGCCGTGTCCCACTCCATCGTGCGGCCGAGGCGGGGATACAGGTCGGCCTCTCCTGTCGCGACAAGGCAGAACTTCAGAGACGATCCGGCGCTCTTGATATCGGAACAGACGTACCTGCCGATGTAGTCGTCCGTCGCCGCGTCCCGGTGGGACTTCGATGCGACGACGCGGACCGCGGCGTTGTCGGGCGTCGCGACGTGCACCTCGGACGTCGCGCCCACGACATCCGGATCGAACGGGCCGCTCTCTTCGACCGATTGGCCGTCCGCGCGCGTGAAGAACATCCGATGTTTCGCGGGTGCGTAGACGACACCGCGAACCGGCACCCCGTCGTCCACCAGTGCGATGTTCACCGTGAAGTCGCCGCGGCGCTTCACGAATTCCTTCGTTCCATCCAGAGGATCGACGATGAGGAAGGTCGTCGCGCGTTCCGAATGCGTCGCCGCCTGTTCTTCGGTCACCAGCGCGATGTGGGGGAAAGCCGACCGCAGGCCGGCCGAAATCAGCGCGTCAGCGGCTTCGTCCGCTTCCGTCACCGGGCTGCGATCCGCCTTCTCGCGCATTTCGAAGCTGTCGCGGGAGTAGACCTCAAGAATGCGCTCGCCCGCCTCGATCGCCAGTCGGCGCATGACGGCGGTCAGTTGCTCATAATCCAAGGTTCGTGCTCCAATTCACCGGCGCCGATTGCGGACGGGTCAGCTTCCCTTATGATGGCGCCACAACGAAACGGCAAGAAATCAGAGGCAGAAGAGGCGCTGTCCGGACGGGGAGCCGAAGGGCCATGTTCCAGAGAAAGAGCGCGGTCGGAGTAGGGTCGGCGTCACTGACGATCCTAGAACTGATCTATCACAACGCGGTCCGACAGGTCCGAAAGCAGCACGGCAACGCCATGATGGCCCTGATCGTGTCGATCATGCAGTCGGTGGCGACTGTCGCGGTATTCTACATCATGTTCTCCGTGCTCGGACTGCGCGGCGCGGCGATCAGGGGCGACTTCCTGCTCTACATCATGTCGGGCGTTTTCCTGTTTTTCGTCCATATCAAGGCGATCGGGGCGGTGTTCGGGTCGGAGGGACCGGCATCCCCGATCATGCAACACCTGCCGATGACCACCGCCATCTCGATCGCCTCTGCGGCGCTATCGGCGCTCTATGTTCAGGTTCTCACCGTGATCGTCATCCTCACGGTCTACGAGCTCGGCTGGGGCAAGGTGACGATCCATGACCCGGCTGGCGCCATGGCGATGCTTATCCTTGCGTGGTTTTCGGGTGTCGCGATCGGTATGCTGTTTCTCGCCCTCAAGCCATGGGCGCCGGGACTCGCCAACATCCTGCAGACGGTCTTCACCCGCGCGAACATGATCGCATCCGGCAAGATGTTCGTCGCGAACGCGATGCCGGGATACCTCCTCGCGATGTTCATCTGGAATCCGCTGTTCCACATCATCGACCAGGCGCGCGGGTTCATATTCATCAACTACAATCCGCACTACTCGTCCATCAGCTATCCGATCTACGTCTCGCTCGCGGTGCTGATGATCGGTCTCATGGCCGAATTCTACACGCGCAAGCAGGCCTCGGCGAGCTGGAGCGCACGGCGGTGAGACGGCTTGTCCTGCTTCTCTGGCTCGGGCTCGCAACGCCTGTCTTGGCGACGGTCGATGGCTGGCCGGCGCTCTACGACGTCGCGGGGGTTGCATCGGACGACGTGCTGAACATACGCGAGCGGCCGGATGTCTCGTCACCCGTGATAGGAACCTTCGCTCCGGACGCGACGGGCATCGAGGTCATCGTAGCCAATGAGGAAATGACGTGGGGCCGAGTGAATGCCGCGGAACGCTCCGGCTGGGTGTCTCTTGCCTATCTGGAGCGCCGCCCCGGCCAATGGGACGGCGCACTCCCGCAGATACAGTCATGCTTCGGGACCGAGCCGTTCTGGAACTTCACGCGCACCAGCGCCGACCGGTTCCGGTTCGAGGCGCTCGGCGAAGAGCCCTTCACGCTCTCGGTCATCGAGAGTGCGAGTTCCGAAAATCGGCGCGACAGCTTTCACGTCGTCACGGAAGGATCCGATGGACCGAGCGTAGCCGTCCTTGAAACGGAGGCCTGCAACGACGGCATGTCGGACCGGAACTACGGGATCTCGGTGCAACTCGTCCTCGGCATCGGCGGCGGCAGTCGCCACATCTCCGGTTGCTGCTCCCTCGCGCCTCAATAGACGACGCGCAATGTGACGTTGATCCGCCCGCCGTGCTCGAGAAGGGTCGATGTTCCCGGCTTCACCCTGTCGACGCCATGGAAGGCCAGCCGGGAACGCCCCGTCAGGACAGCGATGTCCCCCGAGCGGAGCCAGACGCTCGCGGTCGGATCGGACCGTTCCACGCCGCCCACCCGGAAGAGGGCATCGTCTCCCAGCGAGATCGATACGACCGGCCGGGTGAAATCGGCCTCGTCGCGATCCTGATGAAGGCCCATCCGCGCGCCTTCGGCGTAGTAGTTGACGAGGCAGCAGTCCGGATCGCGCCCCAGACCTGTCACACTCCGCCAGATCTTCAGAACGCTCTCGGGGATTGGCGGCCAGGCCGCGCCGGACGGGCGCTTCGGTTCGTAGCGGTAGCCGCGCCGGTCGGAAATCCAGCCGCAGATTCCGGCCGACGTCATGCGGACGCTCATCTCGGTGCCCCGTCGTGTCACCGGCCGAAAGAACGGCGCGGCGGCCGCGACGCAGCGCAGATCTTCCACAAGCGCACGTTGGGCGTTCGCGTCCAGTGCGCCCGAAAGAACTTGCACGCCGTTCAGTTCGGTGATTTCGCTCTTCGATATCTGCATCGTCCAAACACCGGGAATGAGGGGATTGTCGCGTAATCCCGCCTTGGCACAGCGCTTGCAGCGCCATTTCTCGAACCCTATATACCCCGCGAAGCGCCGTTCTGAAGATGGACGGCAGAACTCCGGGATAGGGCCGGGGTGCCGTAACGGGCCTCAGCCCAAGACATCGCCTTAAGAAAGAGGACAGAGCATGGCCAAAGTCATCGGGATCGACCTTGGAACCACGAACAGCTGCGTCGCCATCATGGACGGATCGCAGCCACGCGTGATCGAGAATTCGGAAGGAGGGCGGACGACCCCTTCGATCGTTGCTTTCACGGATAGTGAACGCCTTGTCGGCCAGTCCGCGAAGCGTCAGGCGGTCACGAACCCCGAACGCACGATCTTCGCCGTCAAGCGCCTGATCGGGCGTCGCGTGGACGATGCGGAAGTGACAAGGGACAAGAAGATCGTCCCCTACGAGATCATTGACGGCGGCAACGGCGACGCCTGGGTCAAGTCCGGCGGCGAAAAGTATTCCCCCTCGCAGATTTCCGCCTTCATTCTTCAGAAGATGAAGGAGACCGCGGAGGCGTATCTGGGCGAGAAGGTGGAACAGGCGGTCATCACCGTCCCTGCCTACTTCAATGATGCCCAGCGTCAGGCGACCAAGGACGCCGGCAAGATCGCCGGTCTCGAGGTGCTGCGCATCATCAACGAGCCGACGGCGGCCGCGCTGGCCTACGGGCTCGACAAGAAGGAGAGCCGGACGATCGCGGTCTACGACCTCGGCGGCGGCACCTTCGACATCACCATTCTGGAGATCGACGACGGCCTCTTCGAGGTGAAGTCGACGAACGGCGACACGTTCCTCGGCGGCGAAGACTTCGACATGCGGATCGTCAATTACCTCGCCGACGAGTTCAAGAAAGAGCACGGCGTCGACCTGACCGCGGACAAGATGGCGCTCCAGCGCCTCAAGGAAGCGGCCGAAAAGGCGAAGATCGAGTTGTCGTCGTCCAGCCAGACCGAAATCAACCAGCCGTTCATCTCGATGGACAAGAACACCGGCCAGCCTCTGCACATGGTGATGAAGCTGACGCGCGCGAAGCTGGAAAGCCTCGTCGGCGACCTTATCAAGAAGTCGATCAAGCCGTGCCAGGCCGCGCTGAAGGACGCCGGGATTTCTCCGTCCGATATCGACGAGGTGGTGCTTGTCGGCGGCATGACTCGGATGCCGAAAGTGGTCGAGGAAGTGACCAAGTTCTTCGGGAAGGAACCCCACAAGGGCGTCAACCCCGACGAGGTGGTCGCCGCGGGCGCCGCCATTCAGGCCGGCGTGCTGCAGGGTGACGTCAAGGACGTCGTGCTTCTCGACGTGACGCCGCTGTCGCTCGGAATCGAGACGCTTGGCGGGGTGTTCACGCGCCTCATTGATCGGAACACGACCATCCCGACGAAGAAGAGCCAGATCTTTTCGACGGCCGAAGACAACCAGAACGCCGTGACGATCCGGGTCTTCCAGGGCGAGCGCGAGATGGCGAGCGACAACAAGATGCTCGGCCAGTTCAATCTCGAGAACATCCCGCCCGCCCCGCGCGGCGTGCCCCAAATCGAGGTGACGTTCGACATCGACGCCAACGGCATCGTGTCGGTCAGCGCCAAGGACAAGGGAACCGGCAAGGAACAGAAGATCACGATCCAGGCGTCGGGTGGTCTGAATGACGACGACATCGAGCGCATGGTCAAGGAGGCCGAGGAGAACGCCGAGGCCGACAAGGAGCGCCGGGAACTGGTCGAGGCGAAGAACCAGGCCGAGAGCCTCATTCACTCGACCGAGAAGTCGCTCGAGGAGCATGCGGACAAGGTCGACCCGACCACTGTCGAGGCGATCGACCTCGCGGTCTCCGCACTCAAGGAGACGCTCGAGGGCGATGACGCCGGCAAGATCAAGTCGGGCATCCAGAACGTCACCGAAGCCGCCATGAAGCTGGGCGAGGCCATCTACAAGGCCGAGCAGGCGAAGGCCGAGGGCGGTTCGGAGGAGGCCAATGAGGAAGGCCCACGCGGTGTCGACGAGGACATCGTGGACGCCGACTTCGAGGATCTCGACGACGACAACAAGCGCGCGTCGTAAGGGCGCGACGGAACCTCCGGGGACCGGCCCGTACTGAGCGGGCCGGTCCTCGCGTTCCGCGGGGATAGAGACTTATGGCCAAACGCGACTACTACGACGTTCTCGGTGTCTCCAAGGGCGCGTCCGGCGATGAAATCAAGAAGGCCTACCGCCAGAAGGCGAAGGAGCTTCATCCGGACCGCAATGCAGACAATCCAGACGCCGAAGCGCAGTTCAAGGAAGCGAACGAAGCCTACGAGGTTCTCAAGGACGCGGAGAAGAAGGCCGCTTACGACCGGTTCGGCCATGCGGCGTTCGAAGGCGGCATGGGCGCCAGCGCCGGCGCCAATCAGGGCGGAGCCTATGCGGGCGGCGACTTCGCCAGCGCGTTCTCCGACGTCTTCGACGACCTTTTCGGAGACTTTATGGGCCGCGCCGGATCGCGTCAGCGCGCGACGCGTGGGTCGGATCTGCGCTACAATCTGCGGATTTCACTCGAGGATGCCTACAAGGGCATCCACAAGACGATCAGGGTACCCACGTCCGTCACATGCGATATCTGCGAGGGCTCGGGATCCGAAGCGGGAGCCGAACCGCAGGCGTGCCCGACCTGTTCCGGGATGGGCAAGGTCCGGGCGCAGCAAGGCTTCTTCACCGTCGAACGCACCTGTCCAACCTGCGGCGGGATGGGCCAGATCATCAAGAACCCCTGCAAGGCATGCGGCGGTGCGGGGCGCGTCCAGAAGGATCGCTCGCTCAGCGTGAACATCCCGCAGGGGGTCGAGACGGGCACGCGCATCCGGCTTGCCGGCGAAGGCGAAGCCGGCCTCCGGGGTGGCCCGACGGGTGATCTGTATCTCTTCATCGAAGTCGCGGATCACCCGATCTTCCAGAGAGAAGGGCAGGATCTTTATTGCCGCGTCCCCGTCAGCATGACGCAAGCGGCGCTCGGGGGCGACATCGAAGTGCCGACGATCGACGGTGGCCGGAGCCGCGTGAAGATCCCGCCAGGCAGCCAGTCGGGAAAGCAGATGCGGCTGCGCGGCAAGGGAATGCCCGCGATCCGCGGTGGCGCCTACGGCGACATGTACATCGAGATCGCGGCCGAGACGCCGGTGAACCTGACCTCGCGGCAAAAGGATCTCCTCAAGGAGTTCGAGAAGCTCAGCGAAGAGAACAACCCCGAGTCGCGAAACTTCTTCTCGAAGGTAAAGAGCTTCTGGGACAGCATGAAGGGCTGATCCGTTGACGCTCCATTAAGGCTCACGGCCTCATCGTCGAGGCCATGAGCCGAAAGCCTCCCGGGTTCGACGATCGACAACTCGCCCTGTTCGAGGGGCAGGAACTCATCATCACCGGGTCAAGCGGTGAGCTCCCCTCCTACATCCGTGACCACCGCAAGCGGCTGCGCGAACGCTTCGAGTCAGGCGGAGCGCCGGCCATGCCCGACTACGAGCTTCTCGAATTGCTCCTGTTCCGGTCGCTCCCCCGTTGCGACGTCAAGCCGGTTGCGAACCGGCTGATCGAGACCTTCGGGGATTTCAACCGTGTCCTCGCGGCGCCGATGCAGCGGCTGGTCGAAGTGCGGGGGGTCGGGGAGAGCGTTGCGCTCGACCTCAAGATCGTCGAGGCGGCGGCGCATCGCCAGGCCCGCTCCCGCGTTCTCCACCGCCCGGTCATTTCGGGTTGGGATGCCGTGCTCGACTATTGCCACACTATCATGTCGCACAGAGAGACAGAGCATTTTCGCGTTCTGTTCCTGGACAGGAAGAACGTACTCGTCGCCGACGAGGAACAGGCGCGCGGCACGGTCGATCATGTTCCGGTCTACCCGCGCGAAGTGATCAAGCGCGCGCTCGATCTCAACGCGTCGGCGCTGATCCTCGTGCACAACCACCCTTCCGGCGATCCGACTCCGTCAGAGGCGGACCTCGCGATGACACGGCAGATCGAGGCGGCAGCCGACGCACTGGGGATCACGCTGCATGATCACATCATCGTCGGAAAGTCCCAAGAGCTTTCGTTCCGGTCGGCCGGCCTGCTCTAGCGCACCCAGACCTCTACTCGCCGGTTGATGCGCTGGCCCCACTCGACGGCGTCGCAGGCCATGGGAAGAGCCTCACCGAAACCGGCGGTCTCGACCGTTACGCCCTGAGCGGAGACGTCTCCCAAGACGGCGTCCCGCACGGCCTCCGCCCGTCGCTGGGACAGGCGCCGGTTCTGCTCCACGTTTCCGATGCCGTCGCTGAACCCGGCGAAAAGGATGGAGCTGCCGTCGAAGTTCCCCCTTCGGATTAAGCTTGCGAGGAGCGGCACGTTGGACCGAGACTGCGCGTCCAGCTCGCTCGACCCCTCCTCGAATCTGAAGGTCACCGTCAGTCGCTCCGCGCCGAACAGTCGCTCCACCATCGCACGCAGATCCGAAAGGCCGATGCCGTCTCCTGCCTCTCGCACGGCATTCGCGATCCGCAGGCCCTGGCGGTCGAGTGGGATCGTCTCGAGCCGCTGATCCACGAATCCGGCGCGCCGGACGACGAGATCGGCCTGAGGCGACTGGACATACTCCAGGAAGTCGCGCCCGGGTCTCGGCAATCGCTTGGCAGGAAGATAGGCGAATAGAGGCGCCGTCAGCGGGTAGTCTTCTGTCTTGAGGGTCTGCGGTCCCGGCACCGACGGGAAACCGCAAGGTCCGACGAGCGACATGATCTGCGCGCTTCCGGTCTCGGAGAACGCCGTAATCCCGATCGCTGCGGGATCCTGCGAAATCGCATCCGTAAGACCCGCAAGGGACGAATGCCGAACGATCTCGGATGCGGGCGCCGCACCGTACCGGCCGAGGATGCGTGCGCCGAAGCTCTGGGTCACGGCGGTCTCTTCCTCCGCGAGGTGGAGTCCGATCGGGACGTCGGGGCCGCCGAGTGCCGCCCAGGACACGATCTCTCCTGAGAAGACTCGCGCGAGGTCCCGCAGGGTGATCTGCCGTACGGGATTGCCCGCGCCCGTGATCGCAACGATCCCGTCGAGCGCCAGCACCCGGCTTCGTCCGGGAGCGTCGAGGGTGCCGAGACCCGCTTCGCGCGCAAGCGCTACCTCGCTCCGCCGGATTTCTCGGGCCGACAGTGCGATATCGGCTTCCCCCGCAAGGAGATCGGCGAACGCCTCGTCCGAGCCTGTGAGACGGAAGCGGAATCTGATCGACGGATGTCCTGACGTGCCGTCCGTGAGGACGTAGGTGAAGTGCCGGTCGTCCGCGATGACGCGCTCGGCCGCGTGGCCGATCCGAGCGGCGTAACCCTCGATAAGCGCCGGCATCAGGAGCGCCCCGAGCGCTGGTGGCCCGGACAGACGGATCTCTGGAGCGAACTCCGCGGGGTCGGGACAGGAGGTCCCGTGGCAGGCCACGCGCGCGGCGTCGAGCGTCATCGGACCGTAGATCGTCTCGAGCCGGTAGAAGTCGCCATCGAAATGCGTCAACTGCCCCGAGACCACGACCGACCCGTCCGGCGATCGCAGGCGCACCTCCTCGGCTGCGGCCCACAAGGGCGCGCCAATGCTCGCGGCCAGAAGCGCAAAACGGAAGGTGCTCATCGAAGATCCGTGTCGCCGCTCAGTTCCGGGCGATCCTCAGGTCCCTCAGCACGTTCTTCAAGACCAATATGTCACCGGTCGCATCGCAGCCGGGCATCGTCACTCTAAGCGCCACAACGCTGGGAGGCCCGCCCGGCATGGATTGGACGGCGTCTGCAACCACCTCGCGCCCGCAGTTCTCGGACGTGACCTCGCCCTCGACATGAAGTCGCACCGTGCCGGAGGCGAGGCTTTCGCCGGTAGGAAACGTGTAGATCTCGGCGATCAGCGGATCGTCGGCGGAGGAATCACCCAGCCGGCGGACGCGTCCCTGCGCCGCCGATGCGTTCGATCCGTGGTGAACGTGTCCCGTATCGCCGTATCCGGCACCGAACTCGAAGGCGTGAATTTCGAGCGCGCTTCTGCCATCGGAACTGACCGCGACCCTGTCGAACTGACTGGCCTCCGGCACGAACACTCGTGCGGACAGGGCTTCTCCGTCTTGCAGCACGACGCGCAACTCGGCGTCCGTGGCAAGGACGGGGATTACGGTATCGGCCATGCCGAACATGTCGGTCACGAGCGCAAACCGCAGGCCGGCATGATCGATCTCGACACGCTCGCGCGGATCGCAGGTGGCGGAAAGCCGAAGCCGGAGGACAGCGCCGGGCGCGGGCAGCACCGAGAGCACGCGCTCGCAGGGAAGGCCATAGGCGCTGAGGGTTTGTCCGGTGACCGGCGTCGCGACCATGTCGACCGGTACCCGTCGCTGCGGTCCGAGGGCAAGCGGCGGCGCCGGCTCACGGTCGCCAATCGAGGGAAGGGCCGTGAGAGGCTCCGCTGCCCCGAAGAGACCAGCCCGTCCGACGGCTTGTACCTCGCCTCGGGAGGTATCGGCAGCCTCGGTCGTTCGTCCAGCAGTCAGCCCGAACTGCATCAGATGAGCGATGGCGAATGCCGCCATAAAGGTCGCCAGCGCCGTTTTCAGGCGTCTGTCCCGGATCATGCCTGCCTCCGCGCAACCTCGCGGCACGGCAGGGGTCGCCGCCTTACCGGGCCTCGGGCACGCTTATTGTCATTCTGAGGACAAGTGGTATCGAATGTCCGTCGCAAAACAACGGCTTGGCCGGTGGCCACCTGCCATCGAGCGCCGAGTGCCACATTCCTGCCACAATTCCGGGGGGGTGGTGCTCAGGCAAGCCGACCGTGACAGTGCTTGAATTTCTTGCCCGATCCGCACGGGCAGGGATCGTTGCGCCCCGGGTTGCCCCACGTGGCGGGATCGGCTTCATCGAAGCTCTCGCGCGCTGCGCCGGCCGGCGCTGCTTCCGCGTCCGCCATGGCGGGCTGCTGAAGCCGCTTCTGCTGCTCCAGGAGCTGGCGCATCATCGTCTCCTGCTCCTCCTGCGTCATCGGCCGGATCTGCGACAGCTTCTGCGTCACGTCCTCGCGGAGCGACTCCAGGAGGCTCTCGAAAAGCTGAAAGGCCTCGTTCTTGTACTCGTTCAGAGGGTCGCGCTGCGCATAGCCACGGAAACCGACCACGGAGCGGAGGTGCTCCAGCAGAAGCAGATGCTCGCGCCATTTCGCATCAATGGTCTGCAGAAGAATCTGCTTTTCGATCTGGCGCATCGTATCGGGACCGAACTGCGCGGTCTTCGAGGCCATGTATTCGTCCGAAGCCGTGCAGAAGCGCTCTTTCAGTTCCTCCTGATCGACACCTTCCTCGTCGGCCCATTCGGGGACCGGCACGTCTATTCCGACTTTCTCGGCGAGCTTGGTCTGAAGCTCCTCTGACTCCCATTGATCTGCGTAGGACTTCGGCGGCATGTGGGTGTCGACCAGATCGTCGATGATCTGATGGCGCATGTCCCGCGCGATTTCCGAGAGATCCGCGGCCTCCATGATTTCCCGACGCTGAGCGAAGATCACCTTCCGCTGGTCGTTCATCACGTCGTCGAACTTGAGAAGCTGCTTGCGGATGTCGAAGTTCCGCGCCTCGACCTTGGCCTGTGCCTTCTCGAGAGACTTGTTCACCCAGGGATGAACGATCGCTTCGCCTTCCTTCATCCCGAGCGACGAGAGCACCTTGTCGAGCCGTTCGGACCCGAAGATGCGCATCAGGTCGTCCTCGAGCGAGAGGTAGAACGACGACTTGCCGGGGTCGCCCTGCCGGCCCGAGCGGCCGCGCAACTGATTGTCGATGCGTCGGCTTTCGTGCCGCTCGGTCGCGAGAACGAAGAGGCCGCCCGCGTCGAGCACCTTCTGCTTGTCGACCGCATGCTCGGCCTCGATCCGCGCGCGGATCTCGTCAGGATGCGCCTCGGGATCTTCCGCAAGCGCGTCGAGCACCTTCATCTCCACGTTGCCGCCAAGCTGGATGTCGGTGCCGCGGCCCGCCATGTTCGTCGCGATCGTGACCGCACCCGGCACGCCCGCCTCGGCGATGATCTGCGCTTCCTTTTCGTGCTGGCGGGCGTTCAGGACGTTGTGCGGAACGCCTTCTTCCTTCAGGAGGCCCGAAAGGATTTCGGACTTCTCGATGGACGTCGTGCCGACGAGGACCGGCTGGCCTCTTTCATGCGCCTTCTTGATCTCCTCGACGATGGCGTCGAACTTCTCGCCGGTCGTCCTGTAGACCTGATCGTGTTCGTCAACGCGGGCAATGGGCTTGTTCGTCGGGATCTCCACGACGCCCAGCCCGTAGATGTCCATGAATTCCTCGGCCTCTGTCGCCGCCGTTCCGGTCATCCCGGAAAGCTTGTCGTAGAGCCGGAAGTAGTTCTGGAAGGTCACGCTCGCGAGCGTCACGTTCTCGGGCTTGATCTCGACGCCCTCCTTGGCCTCGATCGCCTGGTGCAGGCCGTCGGACAGCCGCCGACCGACCATCATCCGGCCGGTGAATTCGTCGATCAGCACGACCTCGCCGTCACGGACGATGTAGTCCTTGTCCCGCGTGAAGAGCTTGTGCGCCCGGAGGCCCTGGTTCACGTGATGGACGATCGTCGTCGATTCCGGATCGTAGAGCGACTGGTCCTCGGGCAGGATGCCCAAGGCATGCAGCCGCTCTTCAAGGAACTCGTTGCCCTCGTCGGTGAAGGTCACGTTGCGGGTCTTCTCGTCGAGTTCGAAGTGATCTTCGCTGATTTCGGGGATCACTTCGTCGACGGTGCGGTAAAGCCCCGACCGGTCCTGGCTTGGTCCCGAGATGATGAGCGGCGTACGCGCCTCGTCGATCAGGATCGAGTCGACTTCGTCGACGATGGCGTAGTTGTGTCCGCGCTGGTTCATGTCCTTAAGTTCGGACTTCATGTTGTCGCGGAGATAATCGAAGCCGAATTCGTTGTTCGTGCCGTAGGTGATGTCGGCGCCGTAGGCGTCTTTCTTCTCGGACTCGGGCTGCTGCGGATAGATTACGCCGGTCGTCATGCCGAGGGCGGCATAGACCTTGCCCATCCATTCCGCGTCCCGTTTGGCGAGGTATTCGTTCACGGTGACGATGTGCACGCCCTTGCGGGAAAGCGCGTTGAGGTATGCCGGGAACGTCGCGACCAGCGTCTTGCCTTCGCCGGTCTTCATCTCCGCGATGTTGCCCTGGTGCAGGAAGATCCCACCGACAAGCTGCACGTCGAAGGCGCGCAGGCCAAGAGCCCGCCGCGCTGCCTCCCGGCAGTTGGCGAAAGCTTCCGGGAGCAGGTCGTCGAGGCTTTCGCCGCCCATCGCGCGCTGCGACAGCTCAGCGGTCTTGGCCTTGATCCCGTCGTCGCCGAGCTTCTCGAACTCCGGCTCTAACGCGTTGATCTTCGCCACCGTCGGCATGACCGACTTGACCTTGCGATCATTCGGGGTGCCGAAGACCTTCTTCGTGATCGTTCCGAAACCGAGCATGCAGTTTAACCTTGTCGCAGCGTCTGACAGGATCGTGTGAGGGGTTGTGCTTGCTCGCGTCTCCAACCCGCCATAAAAACGCCGGGAAAGGCGCGCCCTCAATGAACAAAGGCGATGTAAGCGGCGCGCACGAGACTGTCAACGTCGCGCGCTCGTGCGGCATGAAGGAAGGACCATCCATGCAACGTGTTCTGAAGGCCGCCCTCGTCGGGGCGATCGGTTTCTCACTGGCAACGCCCGCGATGGCGCAGGAAACTCCCGATCCCGTCACCGCGGATACGGTCGTTGCGACCGTGAACGGAACAGAAATCACCGTGGGCCACATGCTGGTCCTCCGCTCCCGCCTGCCTCAGCAGTACCAGAACGCGCCGGCCGAGACGCTTTTCGAAGGCATTCTCGAACAGGTCATTCAGCAGGAAATCCTGCGGGGCGCCAATGAAGGCCTTTCGGCGGCGAGCCGGTACGTTCTCGACAATGAGGAACGCGCTCTAGCCGCGACGGAGGTCGCAAACGACTACGCCCGCGACCGCCTGACCGAGGAGGCCATACAGGCGGCCTACGACGCAGAGTACGGCGCGGTCGAGCCTGAAATGGAATACAACGCTTCGCACATTCTCGTCGAAACCGAGGAAGAGGCGCAGGCGATCCTCGCGGAGCTGGAGGCCGGCGCCGATTTTACCGAACTCGCGCGGGAACGGTCCACTGGCCCGTCCGGACCGAATGGCGGCAATCTCGGCTGGTTCGGGAAGGGGATGATGGTCGCGCCGTTCGAGGAAGCCGTCGTCGCGATGGACGAGGGCGCGGTGTCCGACCCTGTCCAGACGCAGTTCGGCTGGCACGTCGTAAAGCTGAACGAGACGCGCCAGGCGACGGCGCCGGCTCTCGAGGAGGTGCGGGACGAAATCGTCAACCGGCTTCAGCGGGAAGCGATCGAGACGGCTATTGCGGAGTTGACCGAAACGGCGGATGTTTCGCGCATCGAAGCGGGCGAGATCGATCCATCGGTGATCGGGGACATGTCGCTCCTCCAGGAATAGGATCTCGATGGCCAAGTCTGCCAAGAAGCTCAAGAAGCTCGCGACCAAGGTCAAGAAGCTGAAGAAGAGACTGAAGGCGGCCGCTGAGACGGCCGCCGAAACTGTGCCGGCCGTCTCTCCTCTGGCTCCAAAGGATGGCTTTCCGGAACTGCCCGTCATCGAGGGTGTGCGTTTCGCAACGGCTGCGGCCGGCGTTCGATACGCAGGACGGGCCGACGTCATGCTCGTCGAGTGTGCGCCGGGCACCGCTGTGGCTGGTGCCTTTACCCGATCGTCGACGCGCGCGGCTCCGGTGCTAGACTGCGAGGCGAAGGTCGGCAAAGGCTCCAAGGACGGTGCCGCGATCGTCGTGAACTCGGGGAACGCCAACGCATTCACCGGCAGCGCCGGGATCGAGGCCGTTCGGAGCGTGACGTCCGCCGTGGCCGAGGCGCTGGGCCTCCCCGAAGCGCGGGTCTTCTCGTCTTCGACCGGTGTCATCGGAGAGCCGCTCCCCCACGACCGGATCACGGCGAAGATCGGCGAGTTGAAGGCCGACCTGTCGCCCGGCGGCGTCGAGGCCGCCGCCCTGGCGATCATGACGACGGACACCTTCCCCAAGGGCGCCTCCGCCACCGTCGAGATCGGAGGACAGACAGTCACGATTGCCGGCATCGCGAAGGGCTCGGGCATGATCGCGCCCGACATGGCCACGATGCTGGTCTACATCTTCACCGACGCGAACATCACGCAGCCGGCGCTGCAGAAGGCGCTCTCGGGTCTCGTGGACGACACGTTCAACGCGATCACGGTCGACGGCGACACGTCGACGTCAGACACGCTGCTCATCGCCGCGACGCGACGCTCGAAGGCGCCCGAGATCAAGGACGCCCGCTCGAAGTCCTACAGAGAGTTCCGCTCGGCCCTCGGGCAGGTCATGCTCGACCTTGCCCATCAGGTCGTGCGCGACGGCGAGGGGGCGACGAAGTTCGTCGAGGTCGCCGTCTCCGGCGCCGACAGCTCCGCCGACGCGAAGAAGGTGGCGTTTGCCATCGCGAACTCACCTCTGGTGAAGACCTCCATCGCCGGGCAGGATCCCAACTGGGGGCGGATCGTCATGGCTGTCGGAAAGTCCGGGGCCAAGGCCGACAGGGACCGGCTGACGATCAGCCTCGGGGACATCGTCGTCGCCGAGAACGGGTGGGTATCGCCCGGCTATGCCGAAGGCGACGGGGCAGCCTACATGAGGCAGGCCGACCTCGTAATCGGTGTCGACCTCGGGCTCGGCACGGGCGCGTCCCGCGTCTGGACCTGCGATCTCACGCACCGCTACATCGACATAAACGCCGACTATCGCTCATGAAGGTTATCCTCGTGTCGGCGGTCGCGCTGATCGATCGAGACGGGAGGGTGCTGCTGGCCCAGCGTCCTGAGGGGAAGGCGATGGCCGGGCTTTGGGAGTTCCCCGGCGGCAAGGTGGAGCCGGACGAAACGCCCGAGGCGGCGCTGATCCGCGAACTGCATGAGGAACTCGGGATCGACACCTGGCGGAGCTGCCTCGCGCCGCTCACCTTCGCAAGCCATCGATACGACGATTTCCATCTTCTGATGCCGCTCTTCGCTTGCCGTAAATGGGAGGGCCAGCCCCATGCGAAAGAGGGGCAGGCGCTGAAATGGGTGCGGGCGCGGGACCTGCGCGACTACCCGATGCCGCCTGCGGACATTCCACTGATCCCGATCCTGAGGGATTGGCTTTGAGGGTGTCCGAGTTCGGACGCCTACTCAACGTGCCGATACCGCTAACAGGCCGCTCCCGCCTTTGCGCGGAGGTCCGGAGGCTCTATCCTGCGCGGAAAACGCGGAGAGTGCATCCGCGGGCTTGAAACCGAGCGCCAGCCGCGGGACGGGACGTCATGGGCTACAACATCAGCGAAGTCAGCGGGACGTTTTCGTCGGCGAGCACTCTCGACAATTGGACGTTCGACGCCGATCTGACCGACCCGTCGGTGACTACAGTCAGCGGGGACTTCGACGTTGTCCCGATCTTGGGGGGCGGCGCCTCCGGCGAGGCCGACGATTACGCTTTCGGACCCCTCAGTTCGACGGCGTGGGGCAGCCTGTCTTTCGACACCTCGACGGGCGAGTTCACCTTCACGATCGACCGGGCGGCGGTGATCGCCTCGGGGTCCGACCAGACCGTCACCTTTCTGGTGACGGGAACGAGCGGCGGGGATCTCGACGAAGACACCGTGATCATCAACATCCTGATCTGCGTCGCGCGCGGAACGATGATCGCGACGCCCGAAGGCGACGTGCCGGTCGAGACGCTCGATCCGGGCGATCCGGTTCTGACCGCGGACGGGCGCACCGAAACCGTGCGCTGGATCGGCGCGCGTCGGATCGGCAGTGACGAGCTTCGGCGCGATCCCGCTCTGCGCCCCATCCGTATCGGGCCCAGCGCCCTCGGCCCCGGTCGACCCACGCGCGAGCTTCGGGTCTCGCCGCAGCACCGGATTGCGCTCGATGACTGGCGGTCGGAGCTTTTCTTCGGCGCGCCCTCCGTGCTCGCCCCGGCGAAGGGTCTCCTGAACGACGGCTCAATCACGGTCGACCGCGACTGCGTCGAGGTCGAGTATTTTCACATCCTGTTCGACCGGCACGAGATCATCCTGACGGAAGGTCTGCCAACGGAATCCTTCTTTCCGGGATCCTACGCCCTGTCCGAACTCGACGGCGCCGTTCTCGACGAATTGCTCACGTTGTTTCCCGAACTGCGGTCCGGCACGGCCGGGATGGCTGCCGCCCGTCGAGGCGTCCGACCTTGGGAGGCCCGGCTGTTGTCGGGCGGGGGGCGGAAATGACCGGTCTGCGCGACAGTGCGGGTCGGGAACTGCCGCCGTCGGAGGCTCCCGACGACAAGACGCTCCGCGCCTATGGCGACGCGGTCTTTCTGGCCATGCGAAGCCAACGGCATGCAGTGACCACCGTCGCGGCGCTGCGCGCGTCGTTCGAGCCGCCCCTCGTGCTCGGGCAGTACCGCGTCTTCCGGTTCGATGGCGTGCCGCGCGCCATGATCACCTGGGGCTGGTTCTCGCGTGAAGTCGAGAAGACCTATGTCGGCGGCGGCCTTCTCCGGTCCGAAGACTGGCGGTCGGGGGACCATCTCTGGCTCGTCGATCTCGTCGCGCCCTACCGTGGACTGACCTCCAGCCTCGTGCGATGGATCATGACGCCGGGCAATTTCGCCGAGCGCGAATACTGGTTCCGGCGCGTCCGAGACGGCAACAGGACGCGAAAGATTGTGCATGTCCGGGTCGACCGCACGACGGACAAGGCTCGCATCCTGACAGAGGCCGATTTTCAGTGAACGGGGGGCTGTCATGGCAAACCGGCCTGCCAACGCAAGGGTCCCGCAGGCGCCGGATGAGGAGTGTTGGTGGGCGGCGACAGGTGTCGGCAGAAATTCGCCGGTCCAGGATTGGTTCATCCCCGGTTCAAGTAGCGTCTGCTACGTGACAGTCATGAAAGCACCGCACCGCGTCATACTCGCCTCGGTTCTCGCATGCGTCGTCGGCTCTCCCGCCGCGGCACAGATGCGCGAGTTGGAGCAGGACGAGCTGCGGCGGAGCGTTCAGACCGGTGAGAGCGTCTCGCTCCAGCGGATCCTGTCTCTCGTCTCCTCGCGCGTGGACGCTGAAATCCTCGACGTGCGCGCGTTCGAGGGTGGCGGGATCTACTATCGCGTCCTGATCAAGCAGGCAAACGGCAGGCTCGGTTCCGTCGTGCTCGACGCCGGGTCCGGTCAGTTCATGGGTGCGAAGTCGTCCGTTGCTCAGGACGTCGTCAAATCCGCAAAATCGTCGAGGTGGTCCGGCAACAGCCTCACCGCACCCGATCGCGCCGGAAAGGCAAATCAGTCGGGCGGCGTGAACGATCGCGGCCGAAGCAGCATCGGCAACAACTCCGCTGGCAGCACCGGTGGCGGAAAAAGCGGCGGCAATGCCGGTGGCAACAACGGTGGCGGCAATGCCGGTGGCAACAACGGTGGCGGCAATGCCGGTGGCAACAACGGTGGCGGCAATGCCGGTGGCAACAACGGTGGAGGCAATGCCGGTGGCAACAACGGTGGCGGCAATGCCGGTGGTAACAACGCTGGCGGCAATGCCGGTGGTAACAACGCTGGCGGCAAGAAGTAGCCAACTCGGGCCATAATTCCGCCAACTCAGGCCGTTACTCCCGCCTCATGAGAATTCTCGTTGCCGAAGACGACCACATGCTCAGCGAGCAGATCAAGGCTGCACTCTCTGCGGAGGGCCGCGCCGTCGATACCGCGACCGACGGTGAGGAGGCGCATTTTCTCGGCTCCACAGAATCCTATGATCTCGTGGTTCTCGATATAGGCCTGCCCGAAAGGGACGGGATATCGGTGCTCAAGCAGTGGCGCGGGAACGACATTCAAACGCCCGTCCTGATCCTGACCGCGCGCGACGGCTGGTCGGAGCGGGTCGACGGGCTGGACGCCGGGGCGGACGACTACATGACCAAGCCCTTCCACATGCCGGAGCTCTCGGCCCGGATCCGGGCGATGCTCAGGCGGCAGGCAGGACGGTCGAGCCCGGTCTTCCAGAAGGGCCCGGTGGTCTTCGACACGCGGACCAACAAGGTTCTGAACAACGGCATGCAGATCTCGCTGACTGCGCAGGAGCTTGCCGTGCTGTCCTATCTCTTCCACCACGCCGGTCGCATGGTGCCTCGAACCGAGTTGTCAGAACACATCTACGAATATGACTGCGACCGCGATTCGAACACGATTGCCGTCTTCGTGAACAGGCTGCGGAAAAAGCTGGGCAAGGATCTGATCCAGACCGCCCGCGGCCAAGGCTATCAGATAGACCTCGACTGATGCAGTCGCTCCAGAGACGCGTCATTCTCGGCGGCGTGGTCTGGGCCGTCATAGCCATTCTCGTCGGCGGCTTCGCCCTTCTCTCCGTATTCGACCAGATTGCGAACCGCCGCTTCAATGCCCTGCTCGAGGAGCGTCACACCCAGATCGTCGTGGCGCTCGCGAACAGCGAGATTCCGGATCAGATCGGGGCGTTTCTCAACGATCCGGCGTACCAACGCCCGTACTCGGGGCGCTATTGGCAGCTGAACGGCCCGGCCGGGGAGGTTGTCGCGTCCCGATCGCTGTTCGATACCGTACTGCCGCTTGCGGAGGCGCTTGCGCCCGAGCCGCAGATCTGGACCTCGGACGGGCCGGACGGCCCGGTGCGCGGGCTGCGGCAGACGATCACGCTCGACGACGGGTCGCGATGGGTCGTCTCGGTCGCCGCGGGCGTGTCGGCTCTCCAGGCCGAGCGGGAAGAGATGCGCATGAGCGTGGCCATCGCCTTCGGATTCGTCGGCGTCCTCGGTATTGGGGCCGCAGCGCTCCTGACCTCGCTCATCCTGAAGCCGCTACGCAAGCTGAGTGACGATGTCGTGCATCGATGGGACTCCGGAAAGCCGCTGGATGTCGGCGAGTATCCGAGCGAGGTGGCGCCGCTCGTGGGCGATATCAATCAGCTGATCGACCGGAACCGCGAAGTCATCGCGCAGGGACGGCGGCAGGCCGCGGACCTTGCCCATGCGCTCAAGACGCCGTCTGCGGCGCTCCGGAACGAGCTCGTTTCGATCAGCAGGAAGGCCGATGGCACGGCGCCGCTTTTCGACGCGCTCGACCGGATCGATGCGCAGATCATCCGGTCCCTCGCGCGGATGCGCGCGGCGAATGCGTCGAAGGTCGTGAACCTGAGAACCGACCTCGGCAATTCTATTTCACGCCTTCGTCGGCTGTTCGGCGCCTTGCCGGATACCGCCCAGACTTCGATCATGGCAAAGACGCCGGTTGAACTCGAGGTCGCCGCCGATGCGCAGGATGTCGAGGAACTCTTAGGCAACGTGATCGAGAACGCGGTCAAGTGGTGCGACGCGCAGGTGGTGATTTCGACAGAGGCGGCCGGCGACATGGCCGTCGTCCAGATCGAGGACGACGGACCCGGGATCGATCCGCACTACCGCGAGACTGCGCTCACGGCCGGCACACGGCTGGACACGGCCGTCCCCGGAACCGGCCTCGGCCTCTCCATCTCGAGCGATCTCGCCCGCGCGTATGGCGGCTCATTGGACCTCGGTGCATCGGAGCGACTTGGCGGGCTGGCGGTATCGATCAAGCTGCCCCTCGCGGCCGCCGGTGTATCGGGCCGCGCGTCGGACCCGCACACGGGGCTGCCCAAGACGGCTTAGGGACGCGAAGGCGCTGTTGGCAGGAAAAGAAAAGGGCGATCCGAAGACCGCCCAAATCCGCAGGACTGACCGAGCGCATCAGGCGAGCGTTCGCTCTACCTCTTCCCGCTCGAAGATCTCGATGACGTCGCCGGGGCGAACGTCCTCGTAGTTCTCGAAGGCCATGCCGCATTCCTGACCCGACTGGACCTCGGCGACTTCGTCCTTGAAGCGCTTGAGCGTCTTCAGCGTCCCCTCGTGAATCACAACGTCTTCGCGCAGCAGACGCACGCCGGCCGACCGGCGGGCGATGCCTTCTGTGACGAGGCAGCCCGCGACCTTGCCGACGCCGGAGACCTTGAAGACCTCCTTGATCGTGGCGTAGCCGATGAAGCGCTCTCGCACTTCCGCCGACAGCAGGCCCGATGCGGCTGCCTTGATGTCGTCGACGAGGTCGTAGATCACCGAGTAGTACCGGATCTCGACGCCCTTCTGGTTGGCGCTGTTGCGCGCGGGCGCATTGGCGCGGACGTTGAAGCCGATGACCGGCGCGCCGGACGCTTCGGCGAGGCCGATATCGCTTTCGGTGATCGCGCCCACGCCGTAGTGGAGCACGCGCACGCGGACCTCTTCGTTGCCGACCTTCTCGAGCGCCTGGACGATCGCCTCGGCCGAGCCTTGAACGTCGGCCTTCACCACCACCGGGAGCTCGGCGACGTCGGCATCGGCCTTGGCCTTGGCCATCATCTGTTCGAGCGTCGTGGCGGCCCCGGCAGCGGCGCGCTTTTCCTTGGCCTGCTGCTCGCGGTACTCGGCGATCTCGCGGGCCTGCGCCTCGGTGGCGACGACGTTGAGAACGTCGCCCGCCTCTGGCGTGCCGTTGAGGCCGAGCACCTCGACCGGAACCGACGGGCCCGCTTCCTTCACGCGGTCTCCACGGTCGTTCTCCATCGCGCGGACCTTGCCCCACTGTTCGCCGACGACGAAGATGTCGCCCTGGCGGAGCGTGCCGTGCCGGACGAGAACAGTCGCGACAGGGCCCCGTCCGACGTCGAGCTGAGCTTCGATCACGGCGCCTTCTGCGCGGCGGTCGGGGTTGGCCTTGAGCTCGAGAATCTCGGCCTGCAGCGCGATCGCCTCGAGGAGTTCGTCCAGCCCCTGACCCGATATCGCAGAAACCTCGACGTCCTGAACGTCGCCGGACAGCTTTTCGACGATCACCTCGTGCTGGAGGAGGTCCGTCCGCACCTTGTCGGGATTGGCGCCCGGCTTGTCGACCTTGTTGATCGCGATGATCATCGGGACATTGGCGGCCTTGGCGTGATTGATGGCCTCGACCGTCTGCGGCATCACCGCGTCGTCTGCCGCCACGACCAGCACCACGACATCCGTGACCTGCGCGCCGCGTGAGCGCATCGAGGTGAAGGCGGCGTGACCGGGTGTGTCGAGGAAGGTCAGCGTGGCCCCCGAGTCCGTCTGGACCTGATAGGCGCCGATGTGCTGGGTGATCCCGCCCGCTTCGCCGGCCACGACCTTGGTCTTGCGGATCGCGTCGAGAAGCGACGTCTTGCCGTGGTCCACATGGCCCATGATGGTGATGACCGCCGGACGCGGCGTAAGAGCCTTCGGATCGTCCTCCTGCGCCTGGAGCACGTCTTCCACGTCGGCATCGGAGACACGGACGACGTTGTGGCCGAACTCTTCGATGATGAGTTCCGCGGTATCGGCGTCGATCGTCTGGTTCTGCGTTGCCATGATGCCGTTCTGCATCAGCGCCTTCACGACGTCGGCCACGCGCTCGGCCATGCGGTTGGCGAGTTCGGAAACCACGATCGCTTCGGGCAGGCGAACGTCGCGCACGACCTTTTCGCGCTCGGCATGGCCGCCCATCGCCTTTTGGCGGGCGCGTTCCTGCTTGCGCTTCATCGCGGCGAGCGACCGTTGCCGGCCACCTTCGCCACCGGTGAGCGCCTGATTCAGCGTCAGCTTGCCGCCGCGGCGGCTGCTGTCGTCGCGCGCCTTGCCACCCTTGTTGTCCCGCCGGACGTCGCGCTCCCGGTCGACCTTCCGCGGAGCCGGCTTCGCGCCGCCCCGAGCGGCGGGGGCCTCCTCCGGTGCGACAGCGGGGGCCGCGGCCTTTTCCTCGGCCTTGCGGGCACGCTCCGTTGCCTCGCGGGCTTCGCGCGCCTCTTCCTCGGCCTTCTCTCGCGCGCGCTGTTCGCGCTCGCGCTCTTCCTGTTCCTTGGCCTCCATTTCGGCCCGGCGGCGCTCGCGCTCCTCGGCGCGCGCCTTCTCCTCGCTCTCGCGGGCTTCCTGCTCCTCGGACTCGCGCGCCTTCGCGGCGGCGAGCGCTTTCATGCGCCGCTCGAGCTCGGCCTCGGAGATGCCGGCGGGGCGTCTGGACGGATCGCCGGAGGCGGGCGCCGGCGCCGCGCCACCCTGCTTCTGCGTCGCTCCGGGCTTCGGCACCACCACGCGCTTGCGCTTGGTCTCGACCACGACGTTCTTGGTCCGGCCGTGGCTGAAGCTTTGCTTCACCTGTCCGGGCCGCGAGCCGCGGAGACCCAGTGTCTTCTTGCCGTCAGTATCGCTCATATGGTCTTCTTCACCTTTCCGGTGGCAGCGCCACCGCCATCTTCGCGAACGCCCGAGAGCCGCACAGCGTCTTCCCTGAACCTGTCAGCGAGGCCGCCTGCGGCAAGCGCCGCATGTATCACATGTTCACGTCCGAAAGCCAAACCCAATTCTGACGCGCTCAGGACGCCAAAAAACGATCCTTTGCCCCCCGGTGGACGGAGCTTCGATTTGCCCCGGTCCGACCCGTCGGACGCCTGCAGAAGGATGGCCGCCTCTCCCTTCGCGAGCCAGTCCTTCACCTTCTCGAACCCGGTCACCGCCTGTCCCGCCTTGCGGGCCATCGAGAGGAGCTCGACCGTTCTGCGGACGAGACCCGTCTCGACCTCGCCGATCAGATCCCCGGGCAGGGTCACCTGCCGCTTCGCCGACCGCGAGAAGAGGTTCTTCTTCACCGCTGTCTCGAGCGCGGCGCGATCCGCCGAAACCCACATTCCGCGTCCCGGCAGCTTGCCGAGCAGATCGGGGACGACCACGCCGTCGGGCGACACCGCGAAACGGATCAGGCCCCGCTTCGGGTGGGTCTCGCCGGTCGCGATGCAGCGACGTTCGGGGTCGTCCCGTGTCTTGTCCCGTCCGCCGCGCGTCATCGCCGGGCTCCGGAGCGTTCGATCAGGCTTCCGCCTCCTCGATTTCCCCACCTTCGGCGATCTCGTCCTCTGTCTCCTGCTCGAGATCGGCCGGATCGACCCATCCAAGGAGGATGCGAGCGGTCATCACCATGTGCTGCGCTTCCTCGAGGCTGACGTCGAAAGGTTCGAGCAGGCCGTCGTCCTTGACGCGTTCGCCATCGACCGTCGTCCAGCCGCCGGCCAGTTCCCAGTCGGCGCAGGTCGCGAAGTCCTCGAGCGTCTTTACACCATCTTTCGCCAAGGCCTCAACCATCTGGGGCGTCAGGCCCTCGAATTCAATGAGGCTGTCTTCGACTCCCAACTCGCGCGCGGCCTCGAGCGCCTTGCGGTTCTTTTCGTCGATGTAGTCGCGGGCGCGGGCCTGAAGCTCGTTCGCCGTACCCTCGTCGACGCCGTCGATCACCAGAAGCTCGTCCTGGTCGACGTAGGCGACTTCCTCGAGATTGGTGAAGCCTTCCGAAACGAGAAGCTGGGCGAAAAATTCGTCGAGATCGAGCGTGTCCATGAAGAGCTTCGTGCGCTCTTCGAACTCGGCCTGCCGGCGCTGGCTCTCTTCCTCCTCGGTCATGATGTCGATGTCGAGGCCGGTGAGCTGGGAAGCCAGACGCACGTTCTGACCGCGCCGCCCGATGGCGAGCGAAAGCTGTTCCTCGGGGACCACGACCTCGATCCGCTCGGCTTCCTCGTCGAGCACGACCTTCGAGACCTCGGCGGGCTGAAGCGCGTTTACGAGGAACGTGGGCATGTCCTCGTTCCATGGAATGATGTCGATCTTCTCGCCCTGAAGCTCGTTCACCACGGCCTGGACGCGGGAGCCCCGCATGCCGACGCAGGCGCCGACGGGATCGATCGAGGAATCGTAGCTTATGACCGCGATTTTCGCCCGGCTGCCGGGGTCGCGGGCGACCGCCTTGATCTCGATGATGCCGTCGTAGATCTCGGGCACTTCCATCTTGAAGAGTTCCGCCATGAATTCCGGCGCCGTGCGGCTGAGGAACACCTGCGGGCCCCGAGTCTCGCGGCGGACGTCCTTGATGAAGCAGCGGATGCGGTCGCCGTTGCGATAGGCTTCGCGGCCGATCTTCTCGTTCCGGCGCAGGATGCCTTCGCCCCGGCCGATGTCGACGATGATGTTGCCGTATTCCTCGCGCTTGACGATGCCGTTGATGATCGTGCCGGCGCGATCCTTGAATTCCTCGAACTGGCGGTCGCGCTCGGCCTCGCGCACCTTCTGGAGGATGACCTGCTTGGCGGACTGCGCGGCGATCCGGCCCATTTCGACGGGGGGCACCTCGTCGACGATCGTATCGCCGGGCTTGGGGTCCTCGAGATACTGCTTCGCCTGCTCCGGCGTGAGCTGTGCCTGGTAGTTCTCGAGCTCTTCCGTCTCCGGATCGATCACGGTGCGGACGCGGGTGAAGGTCGCCTTGCCGGTCTTCCGGTCGATGGCGACGCGAATGTCCATGTCGGCGCCGTAGCGGCTCTTCGCTGCGCGGGCGAGGCTTTCCTCCATCGCCTCGACGACAAGCGCGGGGTCGATCATCTTCTCCCGCGCGACGGCCTCGGCCGTCTGCAGAAGTTCAAGCTGGTTCGCCGAAGTAATGGCCATTCTCACTCCTCCTCGGAAGCGTCGGTCTGGATTTCGTCGTACTGCGTTTCGTCTACGATGCCGGCGGCCTTGCGCTGCCGGAGCATTTCGCGGATCAGATCCTCGGTGAGAACGAGCTTGGCGTCGGAAAGCCAGTCGAACTCGAGCCCGATGGTCACGGGCTTTCCCTGATCCTCGATCTCGATCAGCACCTCGTCACCCTCAATGCCCCGGAGGATGCCCTTGAAGCGGCGGCGGCCCTCGATCATCTCGGTCGTCTCGAGCTTGGCTTCGTAGCCGTCCCAGGTCTCGAAGTCCTTGAGGCGGGTCAGAGGACGGTCGATGCCGGGGCTCGACACTTCGAGCGTGTAATTGTCCTCGAGCGGATCCTCGACGTCGAGAGTCGCGCTGACGGCCGTCGAGATCTCGGCGCAGTCGTCCACCTCGATGCCGCCGTCCGGACGCTCCGCCATGATCTGGAGCGTCTTCGTCTTGCCGCCCATCAGCCGGATGCGCACGAGTTCGTAGCCCATGCCTTCGACGACCGGCGCGACGATGTCGGCCAGACGGCGATCGATGGATGTCTTGGCGATGAGATCTGTCATGTGTCCAAAAACGAAAAAACGGGCGCGCGGCCCGTCGATCTTTCCCGGTGGAGCTTCGGGGGTGGAGGCCGAAGCGCCGCTGTTGGAGGTCATATACGCCTGAGCAACACTGTCTTCAAGCCCATACTGCGGCAACGTGGGGCGAGTTGACACTGCCGGGCCGATGGCGGAAGCACAGACCCGGTTTCTCTCAAGGATCGGGGCGCCTGCTCATGAAGATTGCTATGATCGGCACCGGCTACGTTGGCCTTGTGTCGGGTGTGTGTTTCTCCGACTTCGGGCACGAGGTCGTCTGCGTCGACAAGAATCCCCGGAAGATCGAGATGCTCGATCGAGGCGAGGTTCCGATCTATGAGCCGGGTCTTGACGCGCTTCTCGAAAAGAATGTCGAGGCCGGACGGCTTTCGTTCACCACCGATCTCGCCGCCGCGGTCGACGGCGCGGATGCGATCTTCATCGCCGTGGGCACGCCGACCCGCCGGGGCGACGGTCATGCCGACCTCACCTATGTCTTTGCGGCGGCCGAGGAGATCGGACAGGCGCTGACGGATTACGCGGTCGTGGTGACGAAATCGACGGTGCCGGTCGGGACCAACCGGAAGGTCAAGGAAATCATCCGGAAAACCAGGCCAGACGCCGAATTCGACGTCGCCTCGAACCCCGAATTCCTGCGCGAGGGCGCGGCGATCGATGATTTCATGCGGCCCGACCGCGTCGTGGTCGGCATTGAATCGGAGCGTACGAAGGACGTCATGGGCGACATTTACCGCCCGTTGTTCCTGCGCGATTTCCCGATCGTCTACACCGATCTCGAATCGGCCGAGATGATCAAGTATGCCGCGAACGCGTTTCTCGCGACGAAAATCACCTTCATCAACGAGATCGCCGCGCTCTGCGAAAAGGTCGGTGCCGACATCAAGGCGGTGTCGAAGGGCATGGGGCTCGATGGGCGGATCGGCAACAAGTTCCTGCACGCCGGCCCCGGCTACGGCGGGTCGTGCTTTCCCAAGGACACCTCCGCGCTGGCCCGGATCGGCCAGGAACATGCCTCTCCGATACGAATCATCGAAGCCGTCATCCACGTGAACGATGCGGTGAAGCGGCGGATGATCGACAAGGTTCTCGAGCTTTGTGGCGGATCCGTGAACGGCAAGACGATTGGTGTTCTGGGCGTGACGTTCAAACCCAACACCGACGACATGCGCGATGCGCCGAGCCTCACGATCGTGCCCGCCCTCGTCGGCGCCGGAGCGACGGTGCGGGTGACGGACCCGCAGGGCCGGCGCGAGGGCGAGACGCTGCTGCCCGGCGTCACCTGGGTCGAAGACGCCTACACGGCGGCCGAGGGCGCCGACGCTCTTCTGATCCTCACGGAATGGAACGAATTCCGGGCGATCGATCTCGGGCGGGTTGCGAAATCGATGACCACCGCGCGAATGGCCGACCTGAGGAACGTCTATTCCGACGAGGAAGTCCGCGAAAGCGGATTCGAAGCCTACGTGTCGGTCGGGCGGTAGCGAGACGCCGCCGCAAGACGGCGTCGATGCGAGCGAAAGACCGCGTGAGAAGATGTCTTCAATCGTCTCGCGCGCTCAGCCGACGAAGTTCTGCGTCAGCCAGAACCTGCCGCAATACTGTCCGTCGCCATAGGCTGCGGCTGTGCTCACCATTGTAACGTTGGGGTTCAGGATGTTCTTGCGGTGACCGCTCGAGTTCATCCAGAGCGATACCGCGTGCCGGGCGAGGCTGGCGTAGTTGTGCGCGTGAAGCGTGTCGCCGTCTTGCGAGGCGAACTTGCAGCTTGCTCGGTCGACGATCCGGAATCTTTGTCCGTCGATCCGGTAGCGATGCACCATGCCGATGTTTTCGGCACCGGTTCTCGCGCGGATGTTCGCGGCGCGAATGCGGTCGGAGAGTCGTGCCGTCCCTGAAACATTGCTCCGGTGCGAGAGCTTGCCTGATCGTGCCATCCACGTGCTGTGCGCCGCCGCGATGCGGACCAGCGCGGTATTCGCCGGGCCGAGCGGCCTCAGGCCGGAACGGCAGCGGTGATAGTTCACCTCGGCGCGGACGGCCGCGTCGAGAAGCTGTTGATCCACCCGGCTCGGAACCGGTTGACCGGTTCCGGCAGGCGCGTTTCTTGTGCAAGCAGACGCCGTCGTGGCAGCGATGGCTATGGCAACCCCGACGACGACCCCCATCAGGTGCGTCTTCATGGTTCTGCGATCTGCTCCGTGCCCCCGGATACAGGACCATAAGCAAAATGATGGCGACAAGAGGGCAGGCACCGAGGACACAACGGTCGCGGGATTTCGCCGACTTGGACGCTAAGGGTTGTGGATACGCTGCTAGGCGTACCACCAGCGCTCGGCGATGCGGGCCGAATCCATGTCCCAGAGGGCGCCGATGCGCCCGGCATGGCGAAGCCGGGTCGAGTGAGCCATGAGCCCGTCGGCGCCGACCGGCACGATGACCGGCCGCGCGGCGACCTCGGCCTGGAGCGTGGCGAACCGCCGCGCACGCTCACCCGCGTCGAGCGTCGCTCGCGCCTCGGCGAGGCGGAGGGCGTAGTCTCCAACGGGCTCCGGTCCCTCGAGGCTCAGCGACCAGTCCTCGGTCGGACGTCCGGGCCGGAGCCTCGCGACAATCCGGGCCGCAGCGCCGGCCGAGGGCACCAGTCCCGCGCGATGTGCGGCTGCCGTGACCTCGCGGGCCAGTGCTTCGGCACCCGGTACGCGGGCAGGTGCGATCTCGACTGATACAGGCATTCCAGCGACCTCGGGGGCATCCCGCCCTGCGGGATCCAACACGCAACCGTGTCCGTGGAGTGCTGCAGACAGGACCGCCTCACGATCCAGTCGCTGCGCCACGGCGCATGCGATCCGTTGGGCCTCGGCTCCTGCCACGCCTTCGACGGCAATCTCGACAAAGGCTGTTCCCGTGACCGCGGTCTGCGCAAGGCGCCCGTGACGTCGCAGCGCCGGTAGCCACGCAGGATCGGCCATGTTCACCGCATCAACGCGTCCGAGCATCAGCGCCTCCAGCCGGGATGCCGGGGTCGGCATCACCAGCATCTCGATTCGCTCGAACCAGCCGGCGCGGCCGTCCTTGTAGTGGCTCTCCACCCTCTTGAGGACGGCGCGCTCCGAGGTCGTGCCGGAGTCGAGACGGTAAAGGCCGGTGCCGATCCCGGCCACCATCGCGGCGTCGGGCGACGCGGCGGGAAGCATGACGAGTTGCGGATCGGACAGCAGGAACGGCAGACCCGGGTTGCCCGACTTCAGAACGATCTGCACGCTCTGCGGCCCCAGTCGTCTCACCTGCGCAATCCCTGCCGCGAGCGATGTGTCGCCCTCTCGCGCCGCGGTCATGTGCAGCTTGAGCGTCGCTACGACATCCTCTGCGCCGAACGGGCGCCCATCGTGAAACACGGCGTCGTCGCGCAGCCGGAACGACCACACCCGGGCGTCGGGGCTTGCCGTCCACTCCGTCGCGAGTTCTCCCGTGATCGCGCCATCCGGTCCGATTTCGGTCAGGCAGTCGAAGACGGCGCCGTGCCCGAGGATCCGCATGACCGGATCGAAGGGGATGCGTCCGTCGAAGGCGCGGATGCCCCGCCCGGTAAGGCCGAGGCGCAACGACCCGGATCGTGCCGGAACGGCGTCCGCCGACGTGCCCGAGACGGCGACCATGCCGGCCGCCGCGCCGAGTCCGAGAAGCTCACGTCTGCTGATACGCCGCATCGTCTTCCTTCGCGTCAGGCATCTGCCCGAATCGTCTTATTCTATCATCCCAGACCTGGCCGGCAGACCCGACGGAGTTGATCCGTCGTTCTGACCAGTTCCGCAGTGATCCCCGGTTCTGAAAGCGCGTGTCCGGCCCGCGGCACGATGACAAGACGTGATCGCGGCCAGAGTTCGTGCAGCTTCTGCGCCGAAACCGGCGGACAGATCATGTCGTAGCGGCCCTGCACGATGGTGCCCGGCACCTGTCCCAGCAGGTCCATGTTCTCCAGGATCTGCCCATCCTCCTCCAGAAACCCACCATTCAGGAAGTAGTGGTTCTCGAGCCGCGCGAAAGCCCGGGCGTATTCCGCCGGGCTGTCGCCGCCCGGACCGTCGTTCTCGATCGAGGCGAGCGTATTCTCCCAACTCGCCCAGGCGCGGGCGTGGCGGGTCTCCATCATCAGGTCGCCGGAGAAGAGCCGACGATTGTAGGCTCCGATCAGATCGTCCCGCTCGTCCTCGGGAATGAGATCGGTGAAGCGCTTCCAGATGTCCGGCCAGAACTGCCCCGCGCCGCCGCCGTAGAACCAGTCGAGTTCGGCCTTCGTCATCAGGAAGACGCCGCGCAGGACGAGGTGAAGCGCACGCTCCGGATGGGTCTGGGCGTAGATCAGCGCCAGCGTGGCGCCCCAGCTTCCGCCGAAGACGATCCAGCGGTCGATCCCCAAGACCTCGCGGATCTTTTCGATGTCTCGCACGAGGTGCCAGGTCGTGTTGGCGTCGACGCTCGCATGGGGCCGGGACCGTCCGCAGCCGCGCTGGTCGAACAGGATGACGCGGTAGTGCGACGGGTCGAAATAGCGGCGCATGGCGGGGCTGCATCCGCCGCCGGGGCCGCCATGGAGGACGACCACGGGCATGCCGTCCGGGTCGCCGCATTGCTCGACGTAGACCCGATGGCCGTCGCCGACGTCCAGCATGCGCTGATCGAACGGGTCGATCGGCGCATAAAGGAATTGGCTTGCGCTCTTTTTGCCTGCGGCCTTGTCCATGATCGACCTATATAACGGCCCGTACCGCCCCGCCATGGGGAGAAACTCGAAAAAGAAGATGGAGCCGGGAATGCCAACAGCAACCAACA
>Ga0102925_1000142_pt1 | contig 34640 bp, 27 predicted proteins | sample SalPonR1_A_D1_MG_FD_78216 | JGI IMG/M metagenome (GOLD analysis project Ga0102925, IMG submission 78216) | Salt pond soil microbial communities from South San Francisco under conditions of wetland restoration - Salt Pond MetaG R1_A_D1_MG | ecosystem: Environmental > Aquatic > Marine > Intertidal...
CCCGGAGGGCCATACAAGCAAAGGATAGGTGATTTTAAATCCCCTTTTAATTTTAAAACGGCCAAATATTCTAATATGCGATCTTTAACCTTTTCCAGTCCAAAATGATCCTCATCAAGAATTTTTTGAGCTCGCTTAAGGTCAAAGTTATCCTGTGTAAACTCATTCCAGGGTAAATCAAGTAATGTTTGTAAATAGTTTAGTTGTACCGAATATTCTCCGGTTGCCGGATTTAACCGGTGCATTTTTTTAAGCTCTTTGTTAAATATATCGGCAACCTCTTTGCCCCATTTTTTCTTTTTAGCCCGTTTTTTCAATTCTTCAATTTCCTGGTCAATAGGGCTTCCTCCCAGCTCATCCTGGATGGTTTTCATTTGCTGGTGCAACAGGTATTCTCGTTGCTGTCGGTCTAAGTCCGTTTTAACTTTACTTTGGATATCGTTTTTAAGTTCGAGCATTTGTACTTCTTTACTTAACAGTTCAAGAAGTTGTATAGATCGTTCTTTTAGGTCTTCAATTTCAATGAGTTTCTGCTTTTCTTTAATTTCTATATCGCTGTTAGAGCAAATAAAATTAACCAGAAACTTAGGGTTCTCGATATTTTTTACTGCAAATGACGTTTCGGGCGGAATATGGCTCGAAAGGTTAATGATTCGTAAAGAAAGATCTTTTAAAGAGCCCACAATAGCTTCAAATTCGCGGCTGTCATCTTTTGGTAGCGCATCAATAAGTAATGTAACGGTTGCTTTATGATAGGGTTCATCCTGAACCATCTCATTAATTTGAAAACGCTGGCGTCCCTGAATAATAACCGATGTGCTGCCATCGGGCATCTCCAGTACTTTTAAAATATGAGCAACGGTCCCTGTTCTATAGATATCCTTTTCTTCGGGTTCATTTATCCTGGCATCTTTTTGGGCAACCGTACCAATGATTTTGTCTCCTTTGTAAATATCATTAACCAGTTTTATTGATTTTTTCCTTCCTACGGTAATCGGCAAAATAACCCCCGGGAAAAGAACTGTATTACGTAATGGTAAAATTGGCAGTTCCTTGGGCATTTCAGATTTTTTCATATCCACATCATCTTCATCATCTGAAATTAAGGGAATAAAATCTCCATCAGCTTCCATATCACCTGCAAAGAAAATGTTCATGTTTTTATTTCTGAATTCATATTTATCACTCATATACTAATCTTCTATGTTAAAATGGTTATGTGTAAAGACAATATGTCAGTACACGTAAAAAAATAATTCAGTTAATAGGATTGGCAATCACTATGCCAAAAGTATTTAAAACAAAATTTTGACAGCGAAAACTTAATACATTCTGTATTTTGAAGTTTTTTCGAAGATATGGGTCAGGATTTTTTTCTCATTATCGTCCAGAATCTTATTTCGACGTTCCATCACTTTTTCGGCTACTTCAAATGCTTTTTCCAATCCATAAATTGTAAATCCTTGCGCTCCACCCCATGAAAAAGAAGGGACAAAATTTCTTGGGAATCCTCCGCCAAAAATATTCGCATTAACACCAATGACAGTTCCGGTATTAAACATTGTATTTATGGCGCATTTGGAATGATCACCCATGATTAAACCACAGAATTGCAGACCGGTTTTAACAAACCGTTCTTTTTCGTAATTCCACAAACGTACTTCGGTATAATTGTTCTTAAGGTTTGAATTATTGGTATCGGCACCCAGGTTACACCATTCTCCAATCACAGAGTTTCCTAAAAATCCATCATGTGCTTTATTGGAGTATCCTATGATTACGGAGTTATTAACTTCACCACCAACTTTTGAATGAGGACCAATGGTTGTTGGCCCGTAAATTTTAGCCGCCATTTTTACTACGGCATGTTCGCATAAAGCAAAGGGCCCTCGAATTACACTTCCTTCCATGATTTCAGCATTTTTGCCAATATAAACAGGCCCTGTTGAGGCATTTACGGTAGCAAACTCAATGGTTGCTCCTTCTTCAATAAAGATATTTTCTTCACCTAATACTTTATTTGATTTACTTAATGGCTGCGATTTGCGGTTTTTGGTTAAAAGTTCAAAGTCCGTTTTTATATTGACACCATTTAGCCTGAAAATATCCCAGGGCCATTCAATACAAGTAAAATCTGCCGTAAAATTTTCTTTTTCAAAATCTTCTGTTGAATAGGGATCAAAATCGGGAAGCTTATCTTTACCTGTTCTTAATGCCAGTAACTTGGTATCTGCAACTAAAGCTTTATTGGTATCAAGTTGTTGGATTTTTTCAATTAATTCTTGATTGGGGATTACAGAACCATTGATTAGTAGGTTGTCCGATTCAATCGTACCAGAAAATTTTTCAGACAGGTAATCCTGTGTTTTATATGATACCGGACTATTAAGGACCTTTTCCCATTTTTCTTTTAAGGTAAGAATTCCTGTTCTTATTTCGCAAACAGGTTTGGTAAAAGTAAGTGGTAATAGGTTTTGCCAGCTTTTATCATCGAATAATATGTAGTTCATAGGTAAAAGGTTTATGAAGTTTCTACACAAATTTAAACAAAAAAAGCTCCGGTTTTTCGGAGCTCTTTATATTTTCTTACGTGTTGGATAATTTATTTTTTTACATGCTTTTTATATTTGTTCATGTACTTATCTACACGTCCGGCAGTATCAACAAGCTTCATCTTACCTGTATAAAATGGGTGTGAGGTATTTGAAATCTCCACTTTAATTAATGGATATTCAACACCATCTTCCATCTTGATAGTTTCTTTTGATGGTGCAGTTGTTCGGGTTATAAAAGTCTCATTATTTGACATATCTTTAAAAACCACTAACCTGTAATTGTCCGGATGTATTCCTTTTCTCATTGTAAAACTCCTTTATATTATGCAATACTTTTTAACTTCAAAAATAAAACTTAATGGTTTGCAAAATTAATTATAGTTATCAAAAATACAAAATAATACAACTTTTTTTATCAAAATTATTTCAAGGCGAACCAGTTATCAAGATTATGCTTTTGTTTGCCTACAAATTTATGATGAATAAATTCGTTGATATGTTTATCATAATGATAATCTTTGCTCCATTTTTGATGATTTCGTGCAATCTCGGCCACTGCATCTACAATATAATCAACTTCCTGATTAGTAGTTGTCGGATGAATTGACCACCTGATCCAGCCGGGTTTTTGGGATAAATCACCATCATTGATAAGTTCTGTAATTTTGTGCGAATAATCATAGGTTACATTAAGCAGATAATGCCCATAGGTTCCGGCACATGCACATCCGCCTCTCATCTGTACCCCGTATCTGTCACTTAGCAACTTAACAACCAGGTTGTAATGTACACCTTCGATATAGAATGAAAGTGCACCTATACGGTCAATCACATTTTCGGCCAGAATTTTAACTCCGGGTATTGCTTTTAATCCTCTAAATGCTCTTGGAACGAGCTCTTTTTCGCGTTGTTCCATATTTTTAACCTCCATTTGCTCTTTTAGTTCAATGGTAAGAGCAGATCTTATGGCCTGCAAAAATCCTGGAGTTCCTCCGTCTTCTCTTAATTCAATATCATCAATATATTTATATTCGCCCCAGCGATTGGTCCAATCCACCGTTCCACCCCCGGGGTTGTCGGGAGCTTTATTGTTGTATAAGCTCGAATCAAAAATCATGATTCCTGCTGTACCCGGACCACCTAAAAACTTATGAGGAGAAAAGAAAATAGCATCCAGCTTCTCCATCGGATCTTCGGGATGCATATTGATTTCTTCATAAGGGGCAGAAGCTGCAAAATCAATAAAACACAACCCTCCGTATTCATGCATTAATTTAGCTAATTTAAAATATGGTGGTTTTGCTCCGGTAACATTTGAAGCTGCAGAAAATGATCCGATTTTTAATTTACGGTCTTTATACTCTTCAAGTTTTTCCCTCAATTTCTCTGGATCAACCCTTAGGTTTTCATCAGGGTCAATAATCACAACATCACAAATGGTTTCGTACCATGAGGTTTGGTTAGAGTGATGTTCCATATGTGTGAGAAAAACAACCGGACGGTCCATTTCTTTTAAACACTTCTTATTTCGTAAAAGACCACACCCTTTTAATCCTAAAATTCTTTGTAACTTATTGATTACAGATGTCATTCCGAATCCTGCCTGAATGAGCACATCATTTGGTCCCGCATTTACATGCTTTTTAATTAATTTCTGGGCATGATGATAGCTGTGGGTCATTAAGGTTCCTGTTTCGCTGGTTTCGGTGTGTGTATTGGCAACATACGGACCGAATTGATCAAGCATTTTTCGTTCAATAGGCTCATAAAGCCTTCCGCTGGCAATCCAGTCGGCATATATAATTTTTTGCTCACCGTAAGGAGAATTATATGACGCATTAAACCCTACAATGCTTTTTCTAAACGGTTCGAAATGTTTTTCTAATGAACTCATTGGAGTGATTTTTTAATTAGGCTGGTAAAAATAGAACAAAGCAATAAATATTTAAAATAAAATCATCTATTATTTAACATTTTAAATAGTTGAATGTGTTGATGCTTAAAAATAAAAACCCGGGAAGAAGCCCGGGCCTGGAATATAGAAAAAGGTTTATTAATCCCTGCTGGCAAATTTGGATAATAGTATCAGTAACTCAATATAAAGCCATATTAGAGTTACCATCAAACCAAATGCTGCATACCATTCCATGTGTTTGGGCAGTCCAGCTTCGGAACCTTTGGCAATAAAATCAAAATCAAGTACGAGGTTCAGTGCTGCTATACCTACAATTACCAGGCTAATACCGATACCTAAAATGCCATTGCTATGGATAATCAGATTATCTACCCCAAAAAAGGAGAAAATAATGGAGATAATATACACTAAGGCTACAGCTCCGGTTGCAGCCATTACTCCGGCACGAAATTTCTGAGTAACCTTAATTACTCCAGTACGATATCCTAACAATAAAATGAGCATTGTACCAAAAGTAAGTGCTATAGCCTGCATTACAATGCCCGGATAAGACGCTTCGAAAAAAGCAGATACAGCGCCTAAGAATAACCCTTCCAGAACCGCATAAATGGGTGCCGTAATATACGCCCAGTTACGTTTAAAGATGGTGACCAACGCAGCAATAAAACCACCAATGGCGCCAATGGCAATCCATTTGGAAACCAGTGCCGAACCAGCTTCTGTATTTGCTGCACCAAAAAACATATTCCACGTATACAAAGCACCTACAATAACAAGTAACAACATGGCAACCGACTTATTAATCGTTCCGTTTAATGTCATGGTTTCGGTATAGGTTGTTGTATAAGACCTGCTGTTAAAAGCTGTTTTCGATAAAACCGGGTTGGATGATCTTGCTATATTCATAATTTTATTTTTTGTTTTTTTTCTATAATTAATCAAAATATATACCTAAAATAGTTATGCAATATATACTGTCAAAATGTCTTAAGAATTATATTACGATGATCTGATGGTCGATTAAAATAAATAAAATCAATAAAACAGAACTGTAAAATATATACCATTTTAGCGGGATATACTCTTTTGGTTTAATCCCTAACCTGAAATAGTTGTATGCCACCAAAATAATTTTAGACAGGAAGTATGTCCCAATGGTTGCTACAGCTACCCCGGTTACTCCGTATTCTTGAACAAACCACAGACTTAAGAATATATTGATTATGACTTCGAAAATGGAAACATACAATATTGTTCTGGTTTTTTTCAACCCGATAAGAATCGTATGAGGAAAAACCAGACGGCTGGCAATAGCTAATAAGTAAACCACAAAAACGTCGGCACTACGGGTAAACTCTTCGTTAAAAACAAAGTGGTAAATAGGTTTGGCAAATAACAACATAACAATGGTCAATGGATACATTGAATGCATTATTCGCAGTGATTTTCGTTTAAGAATAGTAAGCGATTCAAGCACCTTTTCTTTAGTAGAAAATTCGGTGAGCATGGCCGAACTTAAACCTGCCGCAAGCATTACCACAAAAGGTAATTCCTTGGCTCCATAACGGAAAATAGCAAATCCATCTGCAGCGTAATAAATAGACACTACCAGCCCGTCGATATATTGTGCGGAACCACTAATTAGGGTGCTGAAAATTAGAGGGATAGCTAAATAAAGAATCTCTTTCATGTAAGAAAATGAGATTTTTATTTCGGCATAATTATAAATTAACGTTAGCAACCAAATGTTTCTGACAATAGATACTAATACTAAACCACGCAAGGCCCATACAATATCATATCCTAATAAAACCGGAACCAGAACGGACACCAGTTGCAATGTGTAAGTTATATAAGCATAGCTGAGTGTGTTCCCCGACTTGTTTTGAACCATATAAATGTACTCGACTAAGCAGGCAGGGCTGCTTAAGAAGATATACCAGAGCGTAACATTTAAAAGCGGAGCTTTTCCTTTGATTCCGAATACCGAGAAGTTGTTTTGTACAGCCAGTCCAATAAAAAAAACAAAGACACTGAAAACCAGTAAAAGTACGAAGATGTTAAAGATTTCAGGAGATTTGGAGAAGTTGCTATCCTGCTGTCCGCCAAAGGTTTTGTTATTTCTAAATAACGATAAAAAGGACTGAATTAAACCGGTTACCCAAAAGAATGTAGCAAAACCAGCCATAAATACAGAAATTTCAAACAACCCGATTTGTTCTTTGGATAATCCAATTTTGGTAAAAACAATAGATATAATTAGAAAAGTAACAAACCGTAAAATGTTAAAAACCTGTAAACCGGCAATATTGTTAATGTTTCTTTTAGGGGCTAACCACACACCAAAATTATTTTGAAATTTAAGGTGCAAAAATACATTGAAACAACGAAATAAAAAATAATTTAACTTTTTTTAAATAAATCGGGGAATTAATTTGTCGTATTTTTGTATAAAATAAAAATTCTTGTTTATATTTGCAGTCCGAAAATGGTGGATGTAGCTTAGTTTGGTGCCGAAAAATTTGAAATCTTTGATCTCATTCATTTTTCGGAATTAGAGCACTGGATTAAGGTTAAAATAAACATATAAGTTCTTAAAATACTAAATGGTGGATGTAGCTCAGCTTGGTTAGAGCACTGGATTGTGGTTCCAGGGGTCGTGGGTTCAAGTCCCATCTTCCACCCATTAAAAAAGCTCCGCAGGCGGAGCTTTTTTTATTGCTTAAAATTTCGTTGTCTCTTAGCCTCAAAAACCAGAATAGCTGTTGAGATGGAAACATTTAATGAGTCGATAGCTCCGCTCATGGGAATAATAATCTGTTCATCAGTATTTTTTAGCCATTTACCGGTTAACCCATTAGCCTCTGTGCCCATAACAATAGCCGAAGGACCGGTAAAATCTTTTTCGTGATACTTTTGGGTTGCTGTTAACGAAGCGGCATAGGTCTTAATCCCTTTTTTCCTGAGCCATGAAATGGCTTCTTCTGATGAACATGCAATTACCCGGTTCGTAAAAACACATCCAATACTTGACCGGATAACATTTGGATTATAAATGTCGGTTAAAGGATCGGAGATAATTACCGCATCTACATGAGCCGCATCGGCAGTACGTAATATTGCACCCAGATTTCCCGGTTTTTCAACCGATTCCAACACAATGAGTAACGGATTTCTGCGTAACGTAAGCTCATTTAAGGTAAGATATTTAGGTTCGCCCAGCGCAATTATTCCTTCGGTAGAGCCACGATAGGCCAGCTTTTTGTAAATGTCATGACTGATGTCAAAGATCGAAGCAGTAACCTCAAAATGTTTAATGATCTCTTCCTCGGATATAATATCACGACAAAAATAGATTGATTTTACTTGCATACCGGACTGTAGTGCCAGCTTTATTTCTCGTAAGCCTTCAATAACAATAAGGTTTTGTTTTTTTCGCTCCGCCGATTTCTGCTGCAGTTTCAGTATATTCTTAATCTTTGGATTTTGTGTGCTGGTAATATATTCGGCCATAAACTAGATTAAACGGATTTTTATTTTGCTAAATTATAGAATAAAAAGATTAAACCCATATAAATTTATGGAGAGGATGTAAAGAATAAGGAAATAATTGGTACTTTTAAATAAAAAATCAGGTAGAGTATTTTTATTTATTATTTAAACCTTATCTCCTATCATGAATAAAAAATTATTTTTAGCAGTTCCGGTATTTATTATACTTTCCATTCAGTTGTGGTCACAGGAAAAAACATTAACGCTTGTACATCCTACCGAATATAATTTAAAACTTTTCACTTATCTTGTTCATCAGGAAATCGTTAAAGTGGATGATTTAAAAATTATAGGGGTTTACCATGAAAAAGAAACCTACGACTATTCCCGTTCTGTTTCCTTTGTTGAAAAAAATACTGAGCTTCCTGTCGTTTTAATAGAGGTACATAACGATATCAACGCGAATAATCTTTATCAGAAAAATAATTGTACAGCTATTTTTTCAGAAATATTTCATTCGAGCGATGGTATCCTTTTTATGGGAGGACCTGATTTGCCTCCTGAAACTTACAATGAGCCAATGAACTTGTTAACCCGTATGACCGATCCTTACCGGCATTATTTCGAAGCATCTTTTTTGTTCCATCTTATGGGTGGCAGCCAAAACCCGGAGTTTGTTCCTTTACTTGAAGAAAAACCGGATTATCTGATTTATGCTATTTGCCTGGGCATGCAAACCATGAATGTAGCTGCAGGAGGTACTTTGGTGCAGGATATTCCTTCGGAGATTTATGATTTGTATAGGGTTGAAGATATTTTAAACCAGGATAATAATCAGCAACACCGCAATTATAATAATCATTTATTGGTTGATACGACCTTATTCCCCGGCAATTTCCATCAGATTAAAATATCGGATATTTACCCTCTGGCAGGAAATAATTATGAAAATCCGGAGCCACTCATTTATAGTAATCACCATCAGGCCATTGAAAAATTAGGAAAAAATTTGGAGGTTATTGCCACATCCACCGATGGGAAGATTATTGAAGCGATTGTTCATCAGGAATATCCAAAGGTGTTAGGCATCCAGTTTCATCCTGAAGGGTCCTATTTGTATAATTCTACAATTAAATATCGTAAAAATCCTGAGGATGAAATAAAGCCAGCAAAAAAAATATTAAAAGAGGATAGAAGTTATACTTTTCATCTTGAATTCTGGAAGAATTTTTCAAACCAATTAATGAATTCAAAAAGATAGGTCTGGTAAGTATAATGATATTTTAACCGGGGGTTAACAAATATCTTGTATGGATTAAGCAATTGATTTTTCGATAATTTTCAGAATCACCTTTACAGCCTTTTCCATGGATTCTAAAGGGATAAATTCATATTTTCCGTGAAAATTATGACCCCCGGTAAAAATATTGGGGCAGGGAAGTCCCATGTATGAAAGTCTTGCACCGTCGGTACCTCCACGTATGGGTTTAATATTGGGAGTAATACCAAGTTCAAGCATGGCCTGTTTTGCATTTTCTACAATATGCATTACCGGTTCTACTTTTTCACGCATATTATAATACTGATCCTTTAACTCAAGAGAAGCCACTTCCTCGTTATATTTCTTGTTGGTTAGCGCAACAATATTTTTTATGATATCTTTTTTATGTTCGAATTTTTGCTGGTTGTGATCGCGAATGATGTATTGTATTTCTGCATTTTCAACGGTTCCGGTAAATCTAACGATATGAAAAAAACCTTCGTAATCCTGGGTTAGCTCAGGCCGTTGCTCCAGGGGTAGCATATCATTCATTTCCGCAGCAACTAAAATTGCATTAATCATTCTCCCACGGGCATAACCGGGGTGTATATTTCGACCTTGAATTTTTATGGTTGCCATTGAGGCATTAAAATTTTCATATTCTAACTCTCCGGTTGGGCCTCCGTCAATAGTATAAGCATAATCAGCTCCAAATTTTTGTACCTCAAAATGATCAACCCCTTTACCTATTTCCTCATCAGGAGTAAATGCTACTTTGATAGTCCCATGTTTTACTTCGGGATTGTTTGTTAAATATTCCAGGGCGGTCATTATTTCGGCAATGCCGGCTTTATCATCCGCACCAAGAAGTGTATCTCCACTGGCAGTGATAATCGTTTGTCCGGTATAATTTTTTAACTCGGGAAAATCATTAACCGAAAGACAAATATTCAACGCTTTGTTTATAGGGATGTCTTTCCCGTCGTAATTTTCAAAAATTTGAGGATTTACGTTCTTGCCGCTAATATCAGGCGATGTATCCATATGGGCAAAAAAACCAATGACCGGTATTTTTTTATCGATATTGGAAAGTAATGTGGCGGTAACATATCCATTGTTGTCCAGATTTACCTCTTTCAACCCCAGTTCTTTTAATTCTTTTTCGAGCAAGCGGGCCAGGTCCAGTTGCTTTTGGGTACTCGGATATGTTTTGGCGTTTTCGTCCGATTGGGTATCTATCTGAATATATTGTAAAAAGCGGTTTAATATTTGATTTTTCATTTCTATTGTTTTGTTAAAAGAAAAATTCCCAAAAAGTGAATCAATAAGCCCTCAAATTTTTTCCTTCAATAAAGTTGATAAACGATTTGTTTACCACTTTGTTCCCTCCCGGGGTAGGATATCTGCCGGTAAAATACCAGTCACCGGTATCGTTAGGGCATGCCGCATGTAAATTCTCGATGGTCTGGTAAACAATCTCAACGGTGGCATGGAGATCGTTAGATTTTAGCATTTCAGCAATCTTTGCGGATATTTGTTCAGGGCTGAAGGGTTTATAAATTTCTTTCACATAATTTACAATTTGTTCTTTGGGCAGGTTTTCCTGTGCTTTTGATTTTTTATAAACCTCATTAATTATATTTTCCTTACCCGTTTCTTTGAGTAAAGCAATTGCGGCTCTAAAAGCTACAAAATCCCCCAGCTTAGCCATGTCAATACCATAGCAATCCGGATAGCGTATTTGGGGTGATGAGGAAACAATAATAATCTTTTTTGGTTTTAGTCGGTCAAGAATTCTTAATATACTTTCCCTAAGTGTAGTCCCCCTCACAATGGAATCGTCAATTACCACCAGTGTGTCAATATTTTCGCGAACAGTGCCATAGGTAACATCATAAACGTGTCCTACCAGGTCATTTCGTCCTTTATCCTGTGCAATAAAAGTTCTTAGTTTAATATCTTTAATGGCAATTTTTTCCACCCGGATTTTTCTCGACATGATTTTGTCGTACGATTGTTCATTAAGCCTACTAGCCAGCTTTAATATCTCTTTTCGTTGTTCTTGCAGCAGATAACTTTTAAGTTCGTCTACCATTCCGTAAAAAGCTGTTTCGGAGGTGTTAGGAATAAAAGAGAAAACCGTTTGGTCTAAACCATAATGAATAGCTTCTAAAATTTGGGGGGTCAGTAGTCTGCCTAGCTGCTTTCTTTCCTGGTAAATATCTTTGTCACTCCCTCGGGAGAAATAGATTCTTTCAAAAGAACAGGAGCTTCTTTTCTGAGGGACACGAATCTCTTCATTTAAAACCCGTCCATCTCTTTTAATAATAAGTGCTTCTCCTGGTGGGATTTCTTTTATTGTATCTGCATCTACATTCATAACCGTCTGTATTACAGGTCTTTCAGAAGCTACAACCACAATCTCTTCATCTTTGTAATAAAACCCCGGCCTGATGCCCCAGGGGTCACGCATTACAAAGGCATCTCCATGGCCAATCATTCCACCAATGGTGTATCCTCCATCCCAGTCTCTGCTTGCTTCTTGCAAAACTTTGCCTAAATCAAGGTTCTGAGCAATTTGTGTAGATATTTCTTTATTGTTTATCCCTTCATTTTTGTATTGTCGGAAAAGATATTGATTGGCTTCATCGAGAAAATGGCCTACTTTTTCCAGTACAGTTACTGTATCCGAATACTCTTTGGGATGTTGGCCAAGGTCAATAAGAACTTTAAATAACTCATCTACGTTGGTCATGTTAAAGTTCCCGGCCATGATAAGATTTCTGGATTTCCAGTTGTTTTCCCTCATGATGGGTTGTACAAATTCAATATCATCACCGCCGAATGTACCATAGCGTAAATGGCCAAAATATAATTCGGCTGCTGAGGGCAGATTTTCTTTTGCCCATACCGGATCGTTCAGTAAATCGGGATTTTTTTCTTCAATAACTTTATGGTGACTGTTCACTTCTGCAAATACTTCTTTTATGGGTGAGCCTCCATTGGATCGAAAACGATGGATATATTTTTTCCCGGGGGACAAATCAAATTTTAAGGTTGCCAGTCCGGCACCGTCCTGTCCACGGTTATGTTGCTTCTCCATTAATAAATACAGCTTTTGTAAACCGTACATCCACGAGCCATATTTAGACTGGTAATATTCGAGTGGTTTTAATAACCGGATAAGTGCAATGCCGCATTCGTGTTTAATCTGGTCGCTCATTGTTAACGTTTCTGTTTATTTATTTCTATTATTTTTTCAGCAATATGGGCTGATGTTAATCCATATTTTTGCATTAATTCTTCCGGTTTCCCGGATTCGCCAAATTGATCGTTCATACCAATCATATTAACTTTAACAGGATTTGATTTTACCAGTACTTCCGCAACTGCACTGCCCAGTCCACCATAAATCTGATGTTCTTCAGCCGTTACAATTAATCCAGTCTCTTGGGCTGCTTTTATTATTATTTCTTCATCAATGGGTTTAATCGTGTGTATATTGATAACACGCACATCGATATTTTGTTTTTCGAGCCGGTATGCAGCCTGTAAAGCTTCCCATACCAGATGCCCTGTAGCTATAATGGTAATATCCTGTCCTTCCTTTAACAATTGCCCTTTGCCCACTTCGAAAGGTAAATCTTCCGTTGTAAAATCCGGAACTGCTTCTCGTCCAAAACGAATATATGCCGGTCCGTTAACCTGTTCTACCGAAGCGATGGTTGCCCGTTTGGTTTGCGTGGCATCGCAGGGTGAAAGGACAGTCATATTAGGCAGTGTCCGCATGATGGCAATGTCTTCTAACGCCTGATGAGTAGCTCCGTCGGGGCCTACTGATATTCCGGCATGTGCACCTCCAATTTTTACCGGAAGGTTATTGTAGCAAATGGAAATTCTAACCTGGTCGGTGGCCCGCAAGGCCGAGAAAACCGCATAAGTGGTGGCAAAAGGAATTTTGCCGCCCAGGGCAAATCCTGCCGCTGCTCCCATAATATTTTGTTCGGCAATGCCAAACGAGAAAAACCGGTCGGGAAAAGCCTCTTTAAAAAAGTTAACACTCACCGAAGAGGTAATGTCTGCACCTAAAGCAACAACATTTGGATGTTTTTCTCCTAAGGATTTTAATCCTTCACCAAATCCGAAACGTGTGGGTTTTAACTGCTTTAATGTAAACATTGGTTTGTTTTTATTGATTTTGTTCCAGTTCTTTTATAAATGCATTAACTTGTTCAGGTTTGGGAGGCTTTCCATGCCAGTGATAATCATCTTCAATGCTTTTTATTCCCTTTCCCATGTGGGTTTTAGCTATAATTACTACCGGTCCTTTTTTCCGGTTAATAGCCTTTTGGTAGGTAGCAATAATATCTTTATGATCATGTCCGTTACAAGCCATTACTTCCCATCCAAACGATTGAAACTTATCTTTGAGCGGTTCGATTTCCATTACATCCGAATTTTTACCGTCTATTTGCACACAATTCCTGTCAATGAGAGCCACCAGGTTATTTAATTGGTGATGCGAGGCACTCATGACAGCTTCCCAAATGGACCCTTCTTGTAATTCACCATCGCCATGGATAGAAAATACATTCCATGATTTTTTATCCATTTTACCGGCCAGTGCCAGCCCAACTGCTACCGATAATCCTTGTCCCAGCGAGCCGGCTGATAGTTCGATTCCGGGTAGTCCGTGTTCTTTGCCCGGATGTCCCTGTAAACGAGAGCCTAATCTGCGCAAGGTCATTAGCTCTTTTGGATTAAAATAACCGCTATGCGCAAGTGCAGCATAAAATACCGGAGCAACATGACCAATAGACAATATAAGGCGGTCGCGATTTTTCCAATCCGGGTTGTCAGGTTTATGATTTAAGATATTAAAATAAAGGCAGGTAAAAATATCTGCCAGTCCTAATGAGCCGCCCAGATGACCCGAACCGGCTTCAGCTAAACTTCGAACAACATCTTTGCGTATCTCCAAAGAAATTTTTTTTAACTCCTGAATATTATTAATTACAGGCATAAAGCAACTATTTTATTCTTCGAGTGAAGGATAATTTATTTCATCAGGAACAATAAAAGCAGCCGGGAAATGATGTTTTATACGCTTAAATTCTTTCATGGCATCAATTTTTGTTCTGAAATCGCCCACATAAACCTTAAAATACGGATTGTCATATTCTCTGTAGATCGGTATCTCAGGAAATTTATCAAAAAAACTGGCTTTTACCTTTTGCGAATTTTCGCGGGCATCACTGCCAATATCATTAAAAATTCGAATACGGTATCCCGGTACACCCCTTTTGCGATTGTTTTGTTTAATATGATTGGATATTAAATGATTGATTCTAAGATCTTGTGATATAACAACATTTCCGTTACCTGGTTCATTTTTTTCAATCCTTGAAAAAATATCTTTTTCTCCACCTGATGAAACCTGACTATGAACATTGAAAATCGGAAAAAGAAATATCAGTAAAACAGAAGCTATTCGTATCGTATATTTTTTCATAATCCTTTGATTTTATAATGCAAAAATAATTAATTTTTATCAGAAATAACGTTACCAACTGATGCTATGTTTTTCATCAACCTCAATCGTCTTTGGATACAAAAATGAACGACCTTTTAAATGACCGGTAATTTGCATTTCAAATCTTTTCATATTTCTTAATCTATACATCGATAATGCACCTGCAAGAAAGTTTGAGAGTTCTATTTGCACCGGGAAAGTGAGAATATCATCATGGTTAGAAGGAATGATTATGGTTTCCGGATTGGTCATTTTGCCCAGATGTTTTCCATTAACAGAAACATCAAAATCCATTTCAATAATTTTGATTCTGGCATTTCCCGGATTGGTTACCGGAAGATCTAATTCAAGTCCCACCAGGTTATTCTCAATACTTTTTATGCGGACATCTTTTACTTCTCCTATCTTGATTTCTTTCATCGAAGAGCATCCGGAGAGGAAGATTGTTAAAAGAAGGATACTTACAATTTGATGGATTGTTTTTTTCATTTTTTAGATTTTATTACTGTTGCCACCCTTTTGCTTTTTCAATGGCCTTTTTCCAGCCATTGTATAACTTTTGTCTTTTGTCTTCATCCATAAACGGATGAAAAGCCTTTTCTATTTTTCTTTTTTTAATTATTTCTTCCATCGACCAGAAATTTGTTGACAGGCCGGCTAACAAAGCAGCACCCAATGCCGTTGTTTCAATATTTTCAGGTCGTATAACATCAACATTCAGGATGTTAGCCTGAAATTGCATTAAAAAATTATTAACCGAAGCGCCACCATCTACATTAAGGGCTTTTAGTTTTATACCGGAATCTTTTTCCATGGCTTTTAACACATCCATGGTCTGATAAGCCAATGATTCCAAAGTTGAACGGATAATATGTTTGTCAGTAACTCCCTGTGTTAATCCAAGAATAGCACCCCGGGCATACATGTCCCAATAGGGAGCTCCAAGTCCGGTAAAGGCAGGGACAACATAAACCTCCTCAGTATCCTCAACCTCATGGGCAATTTTTTCTGTATCATCGGCCGATTGAATTAAATGTAAAGCATCGCGCAGCCATTTAATTGCTGCTCCGGCGATAAAAACACTTCCTTCGAGTGCATAACTGATGTTGTTGTTTATGCCCCAGGCAATGGTGGTTACCAGTCCTGAATGCGACTCAACCATTTTTTCGCCGGTATTCATCAACATAAAACATCCTGTGCCATAAGTGTTTTTTGCGGTTCCTTTACTCAGGCATGTTTGTCCGAAAAGTGCAGCCTGCTGGTCACCGGCAATCCCTGATATGGGGATCGATGTGCCAAAAATACTTGAATCGCTTTGTCCGACAGTTTCCGAAGAACTTGTAACGGTGGGTAAGATATGTTCAGGAATCCCAAAAAGATCCAGTAGTTTTTTATCCCATTGCAGGGTACGGATATTAAAAAGCATGGTACGCGAAGCATTGGAATAGTCGGTAATATGTAATTTGCCGCCGGTTAGTTTCCAAACCAGCCAGCTGTCGATAGTGCCGGCAAGAATTTCTCGTTTTTCTGCTCTCTCCTTAATGCCCGGAATATTTTGTAATATCCAGTGTATTTTTGTTGCCGAGAAATAGGAATCAACAATTAATCCGGTATTCTTTTTAATGTATTTGTCCCATCCTTTTGCAGAAATTCTTTTACAAAAATCTGCGGTTCGCTTATCCTGCCATACAATAGCATTATAAACCGGTTGGCCTGTTTTTTTATCCCATAAAATTATGGTTTCGCGCTGGTTAGCAATTCCTATAGCAGCAATTTCCTGTGGATTAACATTTGATTTTTCCAGAAGTGTTTGTGCGGTTTTTAACTGAGACCCCCATATTTCTTCCGGATTGTGCTCCACCCATCCTGCCTGGGGATAGTATTGTTTGAACTCCTGCTGTTGAATAGCGATTATATCTGCATTTTTATCAAAAAGCAATGATCTGGAACTGGAGGTACCCTGATCGAGCGACAAGATATATTTTTTTTGCATAGGCATTTTTAAAGTTGATGGTTTAAAAATACAATTTATATGGACAGGATAAAAAAAAACGGCCATTCCAATTCTTGAAACAGCCGTTTGCCAATATCTATTATTTTTTATTCCATGGCTGCAGCAATTTCGTCGGTTAGTTCAAGGTTATGATATACATTTTGTACATCGTCATCATCTTCAAAAGCATCAATCATTTTCATTACTCTTAGTGCTGCATCTACATCCAAAGCCTTTGTATCGTTCGGGATTCTTTGTAACCCTGCATTTTCCAATTCAACGCCCAGTTCATCCAGTTTTTTCTGTACATTTCCAAAATCTTCTTTGGCTGTTGTGATAGTTATTACATCGTCTTCAACCTCAATCTCTTCAGCTCCGGCATCAATAATTTCCAGTTCAAAATCGTCTAAATTAAGATCATCATTTTTTACCACAGTGAAAATCCCTTTGGTTTCAAAAAGAAATGACAACGAACCATTTTTTCCCAGGCTGCCACCATATTTGGTAAAAACAGCCCTCACGCTGCTAACTGTTCTGTTTCGGTTATCGGAAAGGCAATCTACATAAACGGCTATTCCGTTGGGTGCGTATCCTTCAAAGGTAACTTCTTCAAAGTTTTCGCCTTCTTTGTCGGCTTTGCTAATGGCTCTTTCTACATTGTCTTTGGGCATATTTACCCCTTTGGCATTATTCATAGCCAGTCGTAACCGTGGGTTTGCTTCCGGATCAGCGCCACCCTCTTTTACGGCAACAGATATTTCTTTTACAATTTTGGAAAACATTTTTGAGCGCTTAGCATCAGCAGCTCCTTTCTTACGCTTAATGGTTGACCACTTACTATGACCTGACATATTAATTAAATTAATTGTTAATACTTAATTGAAAATGGAGGGTAAAAATACTAAAAATTAAAAAGCCTGTAAAAGAATATGATAAATATTTATACCTGTCAGGTTTTGTAAAAACATATTTTAGATTGTTTTGTCTTTTTCTGTTAAAGAATATTTTTTTGATACCAATGGACACTTATTTTTTAATAAATTTGCAAAAAATAAATCCATAGATATGGCTGATCAAAAGAATACCATCCATAAAGGAACTTCACCTAAACTATATATCGAAACGTATGGTTGTCAAATGAATACTGCCGACAGTGAGGTGGTGGTTTCTGTATTACAGGATAAAGGGTATGAGGTTACAGAAGATATACATGATGCCGATATTATTTTAGTAAATACCTGTTCGATACGAGAGAATGCCGAGCAAAGAGTTTGGGGGCGATTAGACGTTTTTAAGCAAGTGAAGAAAAAAAACCCGGCCGTTAAAGTAGGGGTCATTGGGTGCATGGCTGAACGTTTAAAAGAAAAACTGATTGAAGAAGAAAAAATCGTTGATTTAGTCATAGGTCCCGATGCTTACCGAGAATTGCCCAACCTGATCGAAGCGGTTGAGTCCGGACAGAAAGCGGTTAATGTCATCTTATCGAAAGAGGAAACGTATGCTGATATTCATCCGGTCCGCTTAGGTAAAAACAGGATCTCTGCTTTTATATCTATCATGCGGGGATGTAATAATATGTGCTCTTATTGTATTGTTCCTTATGTCCGGGGCGCTGAACGAAGCCGCGATCCGGAATCAATACTTAACGAAGCACGTGATTTATTCGATAAAGGATATAAAGAAATTACATTAATCGGTCAAAATGTTGATTCCTACCACTGGGAAAAGGCTGACAATGATAAGTCGGTAACTTTTGCACAGTTATTGGAATCTGCAGCCAAGATAAGCCCGGATTTGCGTATTCGCTTTTCTACTTCCCACCCCAAAGATATGTCGGATGATGTGCTGTATGTAATGGCCATGTATAATAATATTTGTAATCATATTCATTTGCCTGCACAGTCGGGGAGTACCCGAATATTAGAAAAGATGAACAGAGGGTATACGCGCGAATGGTATTTAGATCGCATAAAGGCTATTAAAAGAATTCTGCCGGATTGTGCTATCACTACCGACTTAATGACCGGATTCCCCGGAGAAACAGAGGAAGATCACCAGGAAACTTTACGTTTAATGAAAGAGGTGAATTATGATTTAGCATTTATGTTTAAGTATTCTGAACGTCCACGGACATATGCTGCAAGGCATTTAACGGATGATGTAAAAGAGTCGGAGAAATCAAGACGTTTAACAGAGATTATTGATCTACAGGGTGAACTCTCAGAGAAAAGTAAAAGAAATGACCTGGGAAAAGTTTTTGAGGTGTTAGTTGAGGGTGTTTCTAAAAAATCAAAAGATCAGTATTTTGGACGTAACTCGCAAAATAAAGTCGTCGTATTTCCAAGATTAAATTATAAAACAGGTGATTATGTTGAGGTTGAAATTATTGATTGTACCTCTGCAACATTAATTGGAGAAGTTGTAACAAAACATTAAATCAAAAGATATTCAAAGTAAAAAAAAACGAGGTATAGATTACCTCGTTTTTTTATGCTATTTCGAAAATATGCTCCAGCTCTACGAGCTTAATTAATTCTTTTATTTCGTCTGAAACATTTATAAATTTAAAGGTAGCGTTATTGATTCTCGAAGTCCTGTAAATTTTTAATAAGGTTTCAAATCCTGCACTATCAATAAATTTAATACCCGAAAAATTTATTAGTAATTGAGTTCCCGGATTATTTACTATAGGCAAAACTTTTTGCTCAATTTCTGAAGCATTTAAGATGTTTAATCTTGATACCTTATAAAATGAAACAATGTATTTGTTTCTGAGATGATCAACGGTTAACATAAAATCAACGGTTTAAATATAAAATATTATGATGCGAATGTAATACGGGAAAAATAAAAAGCATGTTAAGCAGACCTTAAGTTATTAACAATTTTAGTTAAAATTATTCACTCGGGAAAGAATAAACAAAAAATATTTAAAAATCAGGAGGAATGTAATCATTGAACTTCTTAATAAGTTGATTGTTAGGTGTTGTAAAGAAAAAAATAGGGTATTTTTATTTAAAATCATCTTATAGTTAGAATGACAATAAACAAATAAAAGTAAAACCAAAATTTATAAAGTTATGAAAACAATGATGAAAACAACAATGGGTTTAATGGTATCGGTTTTGATGCTCTCAACAGGCATCAATGCACAACCCAAATCACAGATACCGACCGAAAAAGACCAAAAAATGAACTGGGCAGATGCTGACACTCTGTATACTTACCAGTATGACGAAGCATCCGACTCATGGGTTTATTTCGAAAGAGAAGTCAGGCGTTTTAATGACCAGGATAAGCCGCTTGAAAATTTTGTACAGACTTATAACGTGGAAGATAATAGCTGGACAAACGCTCTTCGGGAGAACTATACTTATGATGAAAACGGGAATGAAATTGAAGTGATTACCCAAAGTTGGGATAAGAATTTTAACGATTGGGTAAATGCACAAATGAGAATCATTAACTATAAAGGAAGAAAAAGAGAAGAGATTTTATTCCAGGAATGGAAACGTCCTGCAAACGAATGGTTTAACGTTATGAAATATTTGATTACCTACAATGACAGGGGTGAAGAATATGCTGTAACGATTAACTTGTTTAATGGAGCTACCCAGAATTGGGATAATTATAAACGTTTTCTGATGGACTTTCAAAATTCTTATGCTCCACCATCAAGTGTGATAGTAGAAAACTGGAGCGCTGCCGAACAAAGCTGGTTGACAGAAGGTAAATACATGTTACTTTATAATGGACGAGGAAAGAAAACCGAAGAAATAAGGTTAACCTATAACAATAGCATGCGAACCTTTATTGAAGGAATGAAGTTTAATATGAGCTATGATAGAAAAGGGAATATGACAGAATATGTGGAAAAGAAATATGACCTGGCCAATAAATCATGGGTGAATTATATTAAACAGACGGCTACGTTTAACGACCAACAGTATATGACAGAAAAAATTGAGTATAAGTGGGATAAAAGCGCTAACCAGTGGGTAGAGGTGAATAAGTATAAGTTCTCAACCAAAAAAAATATCTAAAGATATAGTTCTTTCGAATGAAAAAGGTGCTCATTTTATGGGCACCTTTTTTTGTTATAAATAAACCTTAAGGTTTTTAACAGGTCTAATAATCAGTTAGTAAAAAAATGAAAACAGATGATTCTTGAACACATAAAAATTGGTTTTAGACATTTAGTCAAAGATAAATTTTATACTTTTCTTAATTTTTGCGGCCTGTGTATTGGTATTTTGATAGCCTTATATATAACAACCTGGATAATTGATGAGTTAAATTATGACAATTATATTAAAGATGCTGATCTGATTTATCGGGTTGAACGGGATTTTAATTATAATGGGATGTCGAGAGAAATGCCTGTTACAAGCTTTAATTATGCCAAAGCCCTGAAGGATGATTTTCCTGAGATTGTTGCCTCAACGAAAATGTACCCCTTTGAAATCTCTGTACAGGATAAGAATAATATTTTTCGAAAACAACTGGTCCATTTTGCAGACAGTAATTTTTTCGAAGTTTTTAATTTTAAGCTTATTACCGGAAGTCCCAATCATATTTTAGATGACCCGAATTCTGTTGTATTAACAAAAGAGGCCGCCTTAACTTTTTTTGGAAATGAGCATGTATTAGGCGAAACCATAAAGATTAAAATTGAAGACTTAATTTATAACCTCAAAGTTACAGGTATAGCAGATAATATTCCTCAGAATACACATTTTCACCCCCGGCTATTTATTCCTCTGCCGGTGTTAAAAGAGTATTATCAACAAATCTATAATGAGTGGAGGGTTAATATAGGATATACTTATGTTAAAATCGATAACCGCAATAAACTTTCGAAAATTAAGGCTCAATTACCGGAGTTTCTTTTACGGCATGTTGGTCCTGCCTATAGCACAATGCTTTTAGATGATGATGATATTAACGAAGCGATTGAAGTAAAACTCAAAAACATTAAAGATATCCATCTGAAATCGCATCTGGAGTATGAATTAGAAACAAACGGTGATATAAAAAATATTTTTCTTTTAGCTTCAGTAGCCATATTAATTCTGCTGCTTGCTATAATCAATTATATTAATCTGACCAATGCAAGGAGTGAAACCAGATCATTGGAGGTGGGAATACGAAAGGTGGTTGGGAGTTCAAAGACTCAGTTGGGATTACACTTTTTTTTAGAATCTTTTCTATTGATATTTTTTGCTTTTACGGTATCCATTGTATTAATGTTTGCATTATCTCCACTGTATGAAAATGTTAGTGGAAAAACTTTTCATTGGGTGTTTTTCAATTCATATCATGGTATAGCTTTATTGTCAGGAACATTCTTCCTTATCTCTTTATTAGCCGGAGCCTATCCTGCAATATTTATTTCGCGGTTTAAGATTCTGAAATCACTTAAAGGGAAAAATCAAACGAAAGGTATGAATACGAAAATTGGCCTGGTAATTTTCCAGTTTTTTATTTCCATTGGATTAATAACTTTTTCATTGCTTATGGCATTGCAAATAAAACTAATCCATACAAAGGATATCGGATTTGATCAAAAAAACTTAATGGTTATTGATGTTGATAATTCAGCGGTCAGAACTCATTTTAACTCTTTTAAAAACGATTTAATGAAACTAGACCCGGTAAAGAATGTTACCAGTGCCGGAACTGTACCTATCAATCAAATTTATCCGAGCCTTACCGTTAGAAAACCCTTTGGTGATGACGATCTGTTTTTTGCTTATATGGGGGTAAATTATGATTTCTTCAAAACGTTTGATATTCGCTTATTGTCAGGACGTCTTTTTTCACGCGGTGTCTCCGATACATCCCAGACTCGTTATATAATTAATGAAAAAGCAAGCCGGATGTTAGGGTTCTCATCGCCCGATGAAGCAATATCGCATTTTATTGAAACGAAGAGCCACCTGGAATCAACCTACAACAAAGGACAGATCATAGGAGTGGTGAAGAACTTTAATTTTAAATCATTGCATAAAGAGGTTGAGCCATTAGCAATTCAGCTTTTCCCTGAATATTTAAATGCCATTTTTGTTCGGGTTGATGAATATCAGATGAATGAAACAATACAGAAAATTAAATCAGTCTGGCAAAATCGGTTTCCTGAATCAGAATTTAATTATTCTTTTTTATCCGACACTATCCAAAAACAGTATTTGTCCGAAGATGATATCCAGTCCAAACTTGTTCTCTCAACCATATTGGCCTTAATCATTGGTTCATTAGGATTATTTGGTTTGTCACTTTATATTTTACAACAGCGAACAAAAGAAATTGGCGTAAGGAAAGTAAATGGAGCAACTTCCGGCTCATTGGTGCTGTTGTTTTCTAAAAGGTATGTACGATGGATAACCATTGCAGCATTATTTGCCTGTCCAATTAGCTACTTTTTCTTTACAAGCTGGTTAAATAATTTTGCGATAAGAATAAATGTCGGATATTTCTGGGGTGTTTTTGTTCTTGCATGGATAGTTATAATCCTTTTTTCATTAATCACCGTAATCGCCCAAACGATTAAATATTCAAGACTTAACCCGGTTGATGTTTTAAAGGATGAATAAAAAAAGGACTTTTCCCTAAGAGAAATCTATTATAATGTCATCTTTTCCAAAGTTTTGAACTTTGGAAAAGATGAGCCAAATAGTTGGACAGCTCCTTTGCTATTATTTTTTTACGATTTTTAGCAATAGCTCATCAAGCTGTTTTTTATCAATCATCGATGGTGAATCAATCATTACATCGCGTCCTGCATTATTTTTAGGGAAAGCTATAAAATCACGAATGGATTCGGAGCCCCCAAAGACAGAGCACCAACGATCGAAACCAAAAGCAATACCCCCGTGTGGTGGAGCCCCATATTTAAAGGCATCTAAAAGGAATCCGAATTTCTCCTCAGCTTCTTCGTTGGAAATACCTAAGGCATTAAACATCTTTCTTTGCAATCCGGCCTCAAAAATACGGATTGAACCACCACCGATTTCAACCCCATTGATTACAAAATCGTAGGCATTGGCTCTCATCTTTCCGGGATCCGACTCAAAAAGTTTAATATCTTCGGCTTTAGGTGAAGTAAAAGGATGGTGCATAGCGAAGTAACGTTGTTCTTCTTCATCCCATTCCAGTAATGGAAAATCAACCACCCAGCAGGGCACAAACGTATCTTTATCGCGCAAGCCTAATCTTTCGCCCATCTCCAGGCGTAGAGCATTTAAAGCATATAATGTATCCATTTTATTTCCGGCAAGAACGAACAGTAAATCGCCGGGCTGCGCATTTAATTGTTCAGCCCAGGATTTTAAGTCTTCCTGCCCATAAAATTTATCCACGGATGATTTAAATGTCCCGTCGGGATTGCATTTAACATATACCAATCCTTTTGCTCCCACTTGTGGCTTTTGGACAAAAGCAGTAAGCTCATCCAGTTGTTTTCGTGAATATTCGCCACAGCCTTTGGCTTTAATAGCACCAATATATTCAACACTATCAAAAACTTTAAATCCTTTTCCTTTAACTAATTCAGAAATTTCCGATATTTTCATGTCGAAACGTAAATCCGGCTTGTCAGTACCATAATACTTCATGGCATCGTCGTACGAAATACGTGGATAGGGATCGTTAAAGGTTATGCCCTTAATCTGGTAGAAAAGATGATTTGCCAGTCCTTCAAAAGTGTTTAAAACATCTTCCTGGTCTACAAAAGACATTTCACAATCAACCTGGGTAAATTCCGGCTGGCGATCGGCACGCAAATCTTCATCACGGAAGCATTTTACAATCTGAAAGTACCGGTCGAAACCTGATATCATTAACAGCTGTTTAAAGGTTTGTGGTGATTGAGGCAACGCGTAAAACTCTCCGGGATTCATCCTTGAGGGAACAATAAAGTCTCGGGCTCCTTCTGGTGTTGATTTAATAAGATAAGGAGTTTCAATCTCCATAAACTTAACACTGTCGAGATATCTTCTGATCTCTTGACCCATCCTGTGCCGTAGTTCAAGGTTTTCACGTACAGGTTTTCTTCGTAAGTCCAGGTAACGGTATTTCATCCTTAGCTCATCACCACCATCGGTTTCGTCTTCAATGGTAAATGGAGGGATCTCCGATTGATTTAATATATCTAGGTTTCTAACCTGTATTTCTATTTCGCCGGTAGGCATTTTAGGATTCTTACTGCTTCTTTCTAACACTTCCCCTGTAACCTTTATGACAAACTCCCGACCTAACGACCGTGCTTTATTCCTTAATTCATCGGTTGTTTGGTCATCAAAAACCAGTTGTGTTAAGCCATATCGGTCTCGCAAAGTAATAAAGGTCATCCCCCCTAAATTACGGATTGCCTGAATCCAACCACTTAAAGTAACCTCTTGTCCTACATTGTTTAATCTTAATTCACCACAAGTATGCGTCCTGTACATAGCTGAAAAATTTTTCTGTTGTTAATGATTTTCAAAATGCGAAAATAGGGTTTTATTTTCTTTTTAAAAACTTCGTTTATATAAATGATTCATATTTAATGAAATATAGTTGTTAAGTTTTTTGTTATTAATCTTTTAAAACATAAATTAGTCTAAACTTATAAATATGAGTTATTTTTATACCCTAAATATTCTTTTCAAAGATGGATCTGTTTTCTGATGAATATTTCATGAAAGAAGCTTTAAAAGAAGCCCAAAAAGCGTTGGATAAGGATGAAGTCCCCATAGGGGCTGTAATTGTATCCAATAATCAGGTCATTGCCCGGGCGCATAATTTAACCGAAACACTGAATGATGTTACTGCACATGCAGAAATGCAGGCATTTACGGCTGCAGCAAATTATTTAGGAGGAAAATATTTAACCGATTGCACCTTATATGTAACGCTTGAGCCCTGTGTAATGTGTATTGGCGCTTCGGCATGGACCCAAATATCAAAAATTGTGTATGGAGCTTCCGATACAAAAAGAGGATATTCGATGTATAGTTCAGGGGTAATTCATCCCAAAACAAAAATTGTTCCCGGGATACTGCACGCTGAGTGTAGTGCACTATTAAAAACATTTTTTAAAACGAAAAGATAAATGGAAAAAAGTGATGTAAATCACCCTTTTGTAAAGCTAATATCACCAAACATAAATTGTTAATTTCATTTAATCGAACCTATTTTGTAAAAAAATTATTTTAAAAATTAGTTATCATGAAAAGATTATTGTTATCTGTATTTATTATTCTGTTTATTACTAAATTTAATTATGCTCAGGTACAGATGTCAAAGGCACAAGCCATGTTCTCCTATAATTTTACCAAGTTTTTTGATTGGCCTCAATCGGAAAAACAAGGTGATTTTGTGATGGGTGTTCTTGGAAGCAGAAGCCTGGCTTCAGAATTAGAAAAAGTAACTGCAGGAAAGAAGAATGTAACACAACCTATTGTTGTAAAATATTTCCGGAACATTAACGAAGTAGAAAAATGCCATGTGATTTTTGTTGATGCCCTAAAATCAGGAGATATTTCAGGAATACATTCAGAAACAGGACTAAATTGTTTAATTATTACGGACAGTAATACCGGAATAAATAAAGGAGCTGCCATTCAATTTGTGACGGAAGGGGATCGCTTAAAATATGATTTTAAAAGCGAAAACGCTTTAAAGCATGGTTTGAAGTTTCACTCCAAGGTAAAGGAGATGGCTCGAAATAACTACTAAACGGGCGATAAAGAAATGAAATTAACCATTGGAAGAAAATTAATTATTGGCTTTGGTGTAATTCTGTTAGCATTAGTTGTTAATGCAGTGGTGACCTTAAGTACCTCGTTGCAAAACAGTAGATTAAATAATCAGATTACAGAAATTTACAATCCTTCAAGCAATAATTTAACACAGCTGCGTAAGTTATTGGTTGACTCTAAAATGCTCATCAAAAACTGGGTATATATAGAAAAGCAGGATAATACGCCGGATAAGCTATTGCTGAAAGAGGTGCTGGAAAATAAACTACCCACTACATTAGATCAGCTTCAATCTCTTTCGGAACATTGGAATAAAGAAAACAAGGATTTGCTGGAAACCGTTGAATCCATAATTACCGACTCCATCGTTCCCTTACACCAAAACGTAATGGAACAGTTGAATACTTTCGAAAGCTACGACGATATAATGGTAATGTTTGAAGTGATGCCGCTGGTTGAAGAGCAGGGAGATATTATTGTAGAAACTGACCGGGCCATTGCTTTATTAGACCGGATTATTAATTATCAGTCTGACTTATCTAATCGAGCCATCGAAGAGATGCAGCAGTCATTTCAAAATTTTCCAATATTCATCATCATCACTACACTGGTTATCCTGGTAATATTTATTATTGTGTTGATTTATGTAAATCAATCGGTTACCAAACCCATAAAAAAGGGAGTTGAATTTGCTCAGGCCATTGAAAAAGGAGATTTAACCGCTACCGTTGAGATTAATCAAAAGGATGAAATTGGCGACCTGGCTCAATCATTAAGCAATATGGCTGCTAAACTAAACGAAATGGTTGCGTCATTGTCCGAATCGGCCAATCAGATTTCCGGGAAGAGTGAAGGCATTACACAAAAATCGCAGGAGCTTTCCAATGGTGCAAGTACACAAGCTTCATCATCGGAAGAACTGGCTTCATCGATGGAAGAGATGGTTGCTAATATCGAACAGAATACCGATAATTCAAAAGAAACAGAAAAAATCTCACAAAATGCAGTCAATATCAGTAAGGATGTTGGTTCTGCTGCAAATAACAGCATGTTAGCGATACAGTCGATAGCCGAAAAAATTGGCATTATCAATGATATTGCATTTCAAACCAATATTTTAGCATTAAATGCAGCGGTAGAAGCTGCCAGAGCAGGAGTACACGGTAAAGGTTTTGCCGTGGTTGCTGCCGAAGTGCGTAAACTGGCCGAGCGAAGTAAGTTATCTGCCCAGGAAATTGAAGAGTTATCCAAATCAAGTGTTGATACCACCGAAAAAGCTCAGAAGCTTGTAAATAATGTTATCCCTGAAATCGAACGCACCTCGAAGCTAATCCAGGAAATTGCAGCTTCCAGCATGGAGCAAAATTCAGGTGCAAACCAGGTTAATCAGGCTTTACAGTCGCTAAATCAGATTACTCAACAAAATGTCTCGTTATTTAACTCATTAAATGATGATGCGAATGATTTATCGTCTCAGGCCGATTTGCTTAATGGAATTATTGGTTTTTTCAAGATAAAAAAATAGTTTGGGTTAGGGGTTTTAGAATATAAAAAGGAGCAGCCATATAGCTGCTCCTTTTTATTATATTCCTTCTCACCTTAATGAACCCTGTAAGGTTTTAACTCGTCAAAAAAGATATCGTTATTAGGAACATCAAAGTCCATTCCCAGTATATTCAGGTTATTGTCGGTATTAAATTTAACGGTTCCAAAATCAAACCAGGCATGTTTTTCATCCCAGATAATTTCCCAAACATCATAATGCCAGTGTTTCAATATTGCTGAAAGGGGTTCTGAATGCTCAAATTCCATTCGCAGCTGATCATTTTCCAGCGAGATATAAATATTCCCATGGATATCGGAATAGTATGTTCCTGTATATTTTTCCGGTGAGAGTGAGGGCTCCGTATTTAGCACTCTTTTTTCTTTACGGCTGGATATCCGGGTGTCGGACTGTTTCCTCTTTTTCCCTTTTTCTAATAATTCAGCAGACCAGTCACGGGGAGTTAACCCTAAAAACAGTTCAAGAGCATAATTTGCAGCTGCTGTATAGGGTGTTTTCATGCCGTTGGTAAGCACCACCACGCCCAGGTTTTCGTCAGGGATTAAGCTAATACCTGTTATCATTCCGTCAATAGCTCCGGTATGTGCAACGCGCATGCGTCCGTGGAAATCACTTAACCCCCATCCCAGACCATATGCTCTGAAGTGGGTATTGAAATCATTGGATGAAAAGTGGTCAACCACAAAATTATTGTGGGGAGTCCACATCAGGTTGATATTTTTTTCGGTAAGCAGGGTATCTTCGCCAACAATGCCATGGTTGAGGTTAAAAATCATCCATTTCGAAAGATCCTCAACACTGGAGATAACACCTCCCAAAGCACCAACTTCTTCCCAGTTTACCCATGCTATGGGGATGTTCTTTTCCTCCTGGCGGGCATGGGGGGTTACATAATTTCCTTTTTCATCCAGCAATTCAGGGGAGGTAATGCTTCGGTTCATTCCCAGGGGTTTAAAAATCCGTTCTTTTACATTTTCGCTCCAGGGTTTGCCCGTTACCGCTTTAATAAGCTCGCCGGCAGCAATATACATGATGTTGGAATAGCCGTAACCGGCCCTGAAATCAAATGCCTGGGGGATATGTTTTGCTTTTCTTACAATCTCTTCGGCCGAAAAATCTGATTTGTACCATATAACATCACCACTAAAGGTGCCGAGCCCAATCCTGTGACTTAGCAGGTCCCTGATCGTTGCCTCATGACTAACCCACGGATCATAAACCTCAAAATACGGCAAATAATCCCTGACCTTATCATCCCAGTTTAACCTGCCCTCCTCTACAAGCATCGCAATAATGGCCGAGGTAAAAGCTTTGGAGTTGGATGCAATTCCGTATAATGTGTTTTTATCGGGTGTTGCTTTTTTGCCCTCTTCCAGTACACCGTAAGCTCCTGAAAATAGAAGCTCGCCGTCTTTAACCACTCCGACAGCCATACCGGGTACATCCCAGTCATTAACCATCTGTTCATAGTAACTGTCCAGTGCTTTAAAATTAACCGGGCTGTCGTTTTGCCCCGGCAGGTAAACGGAAAATAAAAAAGTCAGGGTAATAAGAAAAATAGTTCGTTTCATAGTTTTTGGGATAAAATGATTAAACGTTCTTTGTAAACAAAAATAGCAAAAAATGTGGTTTTTGGTTAGGGGGTAGCATGAAAAAGAGGCTGCCTTATTTTTGACAGCCTCTTGATAAACAAATGAAAAGTATCATTTACTTGAGCATCACTTTTGCTTTCATGTGTTCAGCATTGGCTTCAATATCAATGATATATACCCCTGTAGTATGCCCGCTCAGGTCAATATCAATGCTTCCTTGCTGGTTGTTGTTTATTTCCTTGATCAACTTGCCGTTGATGTCGTATACTTTAACCATCGAACCCTCAGAAATTTTAGCTGATTGTACCGTGAATAATCCATTGGAAGGATTAGGAAATATCTCCAGCGACTCATCTTCATCTTCCAGTTCAAAAACAGGAGTTGTATCATCATCAGAGGAAACAGGTATCGGTGTTTTCCATAACCCGCGGCCGTAAGTGGCAGCATACATCGTGCTGTTCGACATATTTTCAAGATCATAGTATATTTCCAGTTCATTGACAATAACCGAAGGGAGGTTTTGATTGAACGAAACCCAATCATCACTTCCCTGCTTGATGAATGCTCCAAAATCAGTACCTACAAACAACTGACCGTCAGACGATAATTTATTTTGTACCACGCAATTAGCTGGTACAGAAGGTAATCCGGCAGAGATATCTGTCCATGTGGTTCCTCCATCGGTTGATTCCATAATTCTCAAAACAGTATCATATCCGCCGAAAGTTATCCATACTTTATCCGGATTTTCATGATCCACAGTAATGTAAGTAATTTGTTTTGCTTCTGCAGGAATATTCGCATTGATATCATCCCAGGTTTGTCCTCCGTCGGTTGTTTTATACAGGTAATACAAATCTGACATATAAATAACATCTGAGTTGGATGGAGCAACAGCAACAGACCGTATTTTATCGGTCAGCTCCAGATTTGAAATTTCGGTCCATGAATCTCCCCGGTCTTCACTTTTCCATAGCTCTTCATATCCGACAAAAATTGTTTCATTATTATTGGGGTCCAGCACATAAGGAGTTACCCATGCACCATTAGGCCCTCCGGGAATATTGGCACTAATATCCGTTGAAGTATACCAGGTATTGGTTGTCCGGTCAATCTGCCCGTTCACATAAGTACCGTATTGTACCGTTTCATCGGTATAATCAATGATACATTCCATACCATCACCCCCTTTTACGTCGAACCAACTGCCATTAAAGATTAACTTGGAACCATTATCCTGCAAGCCGGTCATCACGACATCTGCATTTTGCTGGCTGGGGCCGATACGGTAAATCTGGCTGATAATCATTCCGTTGGTAAGGTCTTCCCAGGTAGATCCACCATCGGTAGTTTTATAAATACCTCCATCGTTGCCTTCAAAGAAAACCGTGTCGTTCTGATATTCCATATAGTGTTTATCGGCATGAACCGCTTGAACACCATCACCCCACCAGTGGCTCGAAAGGGTCCAGTTTACTCCTCCGTCGGTTGATTTCCAGGTATTGATACCTCCGACCCACAGTGTGTTTTCATCGGATGGCGAAGCTGAAAGGGTTATGTCATACCATCCCTGGCCTCCTGAATCGGAGCCGTCAGATTCATAGCCCAGTAAATTGTTTCCGGCGAGCGATCCATCTAATGTTTTTGTAAAGTTTTCCCCGTTGTCGGTCGACTGGTAAACACCTTCGGTGGCACTGGATGTGTTGCATGCAATAGCATACAAATAATTTGCGTTGGCCTGCGATACCGCAAGTTCTACCCGGTAAGCATCTGCAGGAAAACTATACGTGGATGTCCAGGTAGCCCCTCCGTCTTCTGTTTTATAAATTTCAGGGCTCTCTTGATAGTTTAGAGTAGCAGCATATATTACCGTTGAGGATCCCGGCATAAATTCCATATCAAAAAAGAGGCCTTCCTGTACCATGTCCCAGTTTACCCCTCCGTCGGTAGTTCTGAAGATACCCCCATTGGTGGAAGCAAGCATAATATTTTCATCAGCCGGATCGGCAAGGAACCTTGTAATCCGGTACCTCGAGCTTACATCAAAGGTTAAACCGGTAGATTGCCAGTTTAGGCCTCCATCGGTTGACTTAAGGACTCCAACAGAATAATTGTCTCCGGCATCCCTGTCGCCTGTAGCAATAAAAAGGGTGTTTGAAGTCTCATAATCATCGGCTACAATAATTCCGCTTACTCCGATTACTGGCAATTCTTCGGTAAGGCTTGTCCAGCTTTCTCCATCATCGGTGGTTTTCCACAGTCCTCCTGACGGTGCACCAATCCAGTAGGTGTTGGCATCAGACGGGTGAAAGGCGATAACATTGATTCTTCCCAGTCCGGCATAACCTCCGGTAGAGCTGTTGGGACCCATGTTTTGCCAGTTGGCCAGATCTGATTTAGCACCTTTTTGCTGATTGAAACTGTTGAGCAGATCTATGGTGTTCACTTCAGGAAATTTGCCGGTTTTAGCATCTACTCTCGTTTCCCAGAACCATTCCCATCGCTTGAATTGTTTCCATCCTCCTGCTTTTATCTGCTCTCCATCTTGGGTATAATATCCATTTTTTATATCGTAGGGTTTCCAGTATTCCTGAAACGATTGTTGTACCTCATGCAGGGTGTAGCCCTCTTTCGAATCTTTTTTCTCCGCAGATATAATATCCACCCATGGTTGCGCATTTAATGCTGTTGAAAGCAATAAAAAGGATAAAATGTAGAATGTTTTTTTCATAATCTTAATTTAGTTTGAATTCGTAATATGTTTTCGTTTGCTTTTTTTTCTGTTGCCCATATTGAATAAGCATCCTGTAATTCCCCTGGCTCGCCTTTCTCTCCTTCGTTTCCGGGATAACCTGATGATCAACATCAACACACCAGGATTCTTTCTTGTTCCATTTTAACCGAACAAAATCATTGGTTTGCAGCGATACAAATTCTCTGGGCGGCGGACAGGAGGCTCCACATGGACAATACAATATCCTGACTTTTTCCCAATTGTCCCCTTCCTGTTTTTGAATGGAAAGCTGATCCGGACGGGAAAGATAAACCGGATAATCGTTGGTGTTTTTTAGCTGAAAAATAATTTCCGCATCGGTTTCCTCCGTGGTTACCTCCATACCATGCTCATCAATATAAGGTTCGTTGTCCTGCAGTTTACCGGTGGTATTGCACGAGAACAGCAGGATGGAGAGTATCAGGGTGATTCTGTAGATCATCATTTTTTGGTAAAAGTAAGCTTCAAATATAAAGATATATATTTAATTATCGACGAATTGGTTACAACAAATACGAATTTTTTTTATCTTTTATCGATAAATTTTAACCCGGTGATTGGATAGCTGCCCGAAAACAATGGTTGTTGACTATGAGTCATTTGTTGTGCATAAAGGTAAGATGGATGCCCTGTCTGTAATGATAAAAAGCGACAGGTACGGTTTGAATAATTTTTTATAAATTTAGGGATGCTAAGGGTAAACAATGGGTTGTCCCTCGTTTTAGTTTTCCCGGGTTTAAATCAAAATCAAAATATAAGGCGTTTATGTATAACAGTTATCATTGGAAAAAAAGAATTTTCTCAGACACGTACCGGGTTTATTCCCTGAATCAGCAAACAGGCGAATTGAGAAACCGGACCTTCTCCGCATCTGCCGATGGAGAAATCAATGGAAAAAGGTATACCTTCAGAACCAAAGGATTTTTTAAGCAGCAAACCGAAATCATTGACCACTCGGATCATTCCGTGGTAGGTAAAATAACCTTTAACAGCTGGATGACCAAAGCATATATAACCATCAACGGCAGGGAGTATACCTGGAAATATCAAAACATCTGGAATACCCGATGGACAATATCCGGGCATGGTAATGGGGATATTAAATATAAAGGAACATCAACCGGCGGACAAATTGAGACCTCCACGGATGACGATCTGCTCCTGTTAACCGGTTTGTACGTAACCAACTATTACCGGCAAACCACCTTGCTTGTGCTGGTTGCTGTGTTTGTGCCCATTATTGCGGCTTCGGGGTAGCTTTCAGCATGAAGCAATGACACTTGTAATTATTTTTATACCCTGCAATCCTATAGAGGGTGTCCAAAAAGTCAAAAATCATCGTCATTCCGAGGAGAAACGACGAAGGAATCTATTGATTATCAATTCAGAAAGATTCCTTCACTTCGTTCCGAATGACGTTTCCAAACCTTTTTGGACACCCTCTAATAAAACAAAAAAGGCTTTTATTGTACGGGTGAACCCGTTCGTTAGCTAGAAACAAGAAGGAATCTTACAACTGACGGGTTAACCCGTCAGTTAACAAAACCAAAATATTTGCTATATTTGATATAATTAATAAGTTGGCAATAATCTACAGGCAAAATCATTAAAAAATTAATGAATGGAAAAAATTGGGATATTAATCCTTGGCAGTTGCAATTTTTTTAATAATAAATTTTCTTTTTTATAAAACGCTCAATGTTTATTACAAAAAAGAATTTGGTAAAAAGATGTGGAAATTAGGGGGGCGAGAGTTTATTTCTGGCAAGCTTCAATATTTGTTGGTACAACAGGTGCCGTTTTAATCATGTATCTTTTAAAATGGTCAAATGTTTTAACTTTTTAGAAGACTGCAAAAAAGAACTCCCTTCCAGAATAAATATTTTTTGTTTTTCGTAGTCAATAAACCTACCCACCTAATAAGGCTGTTCTTTTTGCGCTCTCGCTTAACAGAGAAACTTTATTCAAACGAAAAAAAAATAGTTTTCTTTAACTACAAATTGTTGATTAAAGTTTGTAAATTTAGGTGTTGGGAATTAAAAATATGTGCTTATAAAAATAAGTTAGGGCCCATATTTGAACAGCAAGCAACCTTTTTGATGAAATTATAATCTAATATGAAAAGAACTGAAATTTTATAGTCATGAAAAAACAAATAATTTATCTGATAGTTTTCGTTTTTATTGTTTTATTCAGTTGCACAAAAGATGAAGTTTTTATTC
>Ga0102925_1000149_pt1 | contig 34116 bp, 28 predicted proteins | sample SalPonR1_A_D1_MG_FD_78216 | JGI IMG/M metagenome (GOLD analysis project Ga0102925, IMG submission 78216) | Salt pond soil microbial communities from South San Francisco under conditions of wetland restoration - Salt Pond MetaG R1_A_D1_MG | ecosystem: Environmental > Aquatic > Marine > Intertidal...
CCTTTGGGCCACCTTCGGAGCGCAACAGGTCGACACCGGCCATGTTGAGATCGAAGGCGCGCGCGGCACGGATCGCGGTTTCGCGTTCTTGCTTGTTGATGCGCACCGATTTGGCGGAGCCGCCGCGATGCAGGTTCGAGCGGAAATCGCCCTCGGCGCCGGTGCGCTTCATCGAGGCGACGACCTTGCCGCCGATCACGAGGCAGCGGATGTCCTCGCCCGCGGCTTCCTTGACGAAATCCTGCACCAGGAAATTCGCCTTAAGCCCGCGGAAGGCGTCGATCACCGATTCGGCGGCCTTTTTGGTTTCGGCCAGCACGACGCCCTTGCCTTGGGTGGATTCCAGCAGCTTGACGATCAGCGGTGCGGTGCCGACGAGACCGATCAGGTTGTTGGTATCCTTGGGCGAGGCGGCGAAAGCGGTGTTGGGCATGCCGATCTTGGCTCGGGCCATCAATTGATGAGCATAGAGCTTGTCACGGCTGGAGGTGATCCCGGCCGAGGAGTTCACGCAATAGGTGCCGATGGTTTCGAACTGCCGGATGATGGCGGTGCCGTAGGGCGTGATCGAGGCGCCGATACGGGGGATGACCGCATCGAAGCGCGGCAGGCGCTTGCCGTCGTAATGCACTTCGGGGGCCATGGCGTTGATCGCCATGTAGCAGCGCGTGGTGTTGATTACCTCGACCGAATGGCCGCGTTTCTCGCCTTCCTCGACGAGACGGCGGGTGGAATAATTGTCTTCGCGCGACAGCACGCAGATGCGCAGGGCGCGGGCGGGCGCCTGGTGGCGCATCTTGGCGGTGTGATAGACATCATAGCTGAGTTCGGGCTGCATGAAGCGGTCCGTCGCCACGATGGTGATGTGATCCTTGAGCGCCTGACGCCCGAGCAGCATCCGCGATTGCATGGTGGCGCGGTTGGTCAGGGTCAGTTCCACCGGCCAGCTGTTGCCGTTGACATGCAGCGTGCTTTCGATGACGTAGCGCAGCTCTTTTTCGCCGTTGGAGGATGTCACCTCGCGGCGGTCGATGATCGGGGCCGAGCATGGGATCACGAAATCGTCGCGCCCCGGTATCGGGTGGATGGTGAAACGGACCTTGGGTCTGGAGGAGGGGCCGAACGTCTCGATGTCGAAGGCATGCAGCGCAGAGGTGCGCGCCCCGGTATCGACCTTGGCCCGGATTGCCGGGACGCCGAGATCGGGCAAAGAGACCCATTCTTCCCACCCGAATTGCAATTGTTGCGTTTCATCGGGTGTGTCGGTCATGGGCAATTCCCTTTTTCATTCGAAATAATGGCTCGTGGCTGCCGACCATAGCCTGATCGCAGCCAGTCTGCCAAGCCGCCGTGGCAAAGGGTTATTTGTTGATGTCGTCATGGATCACGCGACTCTGGTCGTTGCGGGCCCGGAAGACCCGCCGCAATATGATCCATGAGAGAAGTGACAGGATTGCGAAAATCACGATCAGCGCCGCAGGCGAAAGGGTGATCGGAAGCGCCACGATCAGCGCCATGGCCGCCGCGCCCAGCGCGATGCCCAGAAAGACATAGCCCGGAATCAGCGTTTCCAAGATAGCCAGCACCAGTGCGCCCCCGAGCCACACCCACCAGAGGGTCCAGAGGCCGCTCATGCCTTGTTGCCCTTGAGCATATTGAAGGCGTTGCCGAAGGCTTCGAGCGCCTGGGCGGGCACGAGAACGGTTTGCGAGGACGGACTGTTGCCCAGCGCATTGAGCGCCTCGACCTGTTTCAGCGCGACCTGGTATTGCGCCGCCTCGACGCCATTGTCGGCGATGGCACGGGCGACGACCTCGGTGGCGTAGGCTTCGGCGTCGGCCTGGATGCGGCGGGCCTTGGCGGCCTGGTCGGCGGCATAAAGTTCGGCGTCGGCATGAAGTTCGACGGCCCGTTTCTTGCCCTCGGCCTCGGTCACATGGGCGCGCCGGGCGCGTTCGGCATTGAGCTGCTGCAGCATGGCTGCGCGGGTGGCTTCATCGAGATTCACATCCAGAAGCTCGGCGCGGGTGACTTCGATGCCCCAGTTCTCGACCGCGTCCTCGACCGCCGCCTTGATGGTGGTGATCAGGGCCGAGCGGTTGGCCTGCACGTCGTCCAGGTCCATCTTGCCGATCTCGGCGCGCACGATCCCGGCGACAGTGGTGGCGATGGCGGCGTCGGCGTCGCGGATGCGGTAGACCGTCTTTTCGGGCTGGACGATGCGATAGAAGACCGAGGTTTCCACTTCGACCAGCACGTTGTCGCGGGTGATCGCGTCCTGACTGGCATTGGGAAGCTGGCGCTCCAGGATCGAGATTCTGTGGCGCACCACGTCGAGGAAGGGCACGATCATGTTGATCCCCGGCCCCAGCACCGCGCGCAGGCGGCCAAAGCGTTCGACGACGAATTGTTCGGATTGCGGGACGATCTGGATTCCCTTGAAAATCACGACGAAGATCAGGATCGCCGCCAGGATCCAGATCAGGTTCGACCCCAGGAGGCTCAGGATTTGGTCGTCGGTCATATCACTCTCACTCACGAAAAAGGGCTGCGCGGGCCACGCGGCGTTTTGCAAGTCAGGTTAAACCGCTTTAAGGGAAGCCGAAAGACGGCAATTGCGGGAAATTCAGGTGACAGTCAGTTTCGAATTGACGGCACGGGACGGGGCGGCGCGGACGGGCGTGATCCGCACGACGCGGGGCGATGTGCGCACGCCGGCCTTCATGCCGGTGGGCACGGCGGCGACGGTCAAGGCGATGATGCCCGAAAGCGTGCGCGAGACGGGTGCTGATATCCTGCTGGGCAATACCTATCATCTGATGCTGCGCCCCGGCGCCGAGCGCATTGCGCGGCTGGGGGGATTGCATCGTTTCATGAACTGGGATCGCCCGATCCTGACCGATAGTGGCGGCTTTCAGGTGATGAGCCTTGCGGGGCTGCGCAAGCTGAGCGAGCAAGGTGTGACCTTCAAGAGCCATGTGGACGGGTCGCGCCATGAATTGACCCCGGAACGGTCGATGGAGATCCAGCGATTGCTGGGCAGCGATATCGTGATGTGTTTCGATGAATGCCCCGCACTGCCCGCGAGCGACGAGGACGTGGCGCGCGCGATGCGGCTGAGCATGCGGTGGGCGGCGCGCTCGAAGGACGCGTTCGGGGATCGCCCCGGTCATGCGCTGTTCGGGATCATGCAGGGCGGGGTCAATCGCGACCTGCGCGAGGAAAGCGCCGAGGCGCTGGTGAAGATCGGCTTTGACGGCTACGCGGTCGGCGGCCTTGCGGTGGGCGAGGGGCAAGAGGCGATGTTCGGCGTGCTGGATTATGCGCCCGGCTTCCTGCCCGAGGAAAAGCCGCGCTATCTGATGGGGGTGGGCAAGCCCGATGATATCGTCGGCGCCGTCAAAAGGGGTATCGACATGATGGATTGCGTGTTGCCGTCGCGTTCGGGGCGCACGGGGCAGGTGTTCACCCGGCGCGGGCAGATCAACATCAAGAACGCGCGCCATCAGGACGACCCGAGGCCGCTGGATGAGCACTGCACCTGTCCGGCCTGCCGCAATTACAGCCGTGCCTATCTGCATCATGTGTTCCGCAGTCAGGAGATCATTTCCTCGATGCTGCTGACATGGCACAACCTGCATTACTACCAAGAGCTTATGGAGGGCATGCGCGCGGCCATCGCCGAGGGGCGGTTCGATGTCTGGGAGGCGGAATTCCACGCGACGCGGGCGCAGGGCGATCTCGCGCCGCTTTGAGCGGTAAGGGCAGGCGAAAAGCGCCTTGCGTCAAAGCGTTGCACGCCAGGCGCGCAAATGCGCGTAATGAACCCTTGTGAAGCCCGCGGCGGAGGGGCAAACTGCGTCAAATCGGTTGAAACGGGGGCGGGGCCGCCCCAAGTTACACCGCAGGAAACGCGGAGATGGACGTGGCTGCCTGATCGAGGGGCCCGGATCATCTGCCCAGAACAAGGAAACGAGCATGCAAGAGCCTCTCAACGCATCCTATCCAGTGCTGCCGCTGCGCGACATCGTGGTTTTCCCCCACATGATCGTGCCGCTGTTTGTCGGACGCGAGAAATCCGTGCGCGCGCTGGAAGAGGTCATGCAGGACGACAAGCAGATCCTGCTGTCGAGCCAGATCGACGCCAGCGTCGACGACCCCAGCGCGGACGGTATCTACAAGACCGGCGTGCTGGCCAATGTGCTGCAATTGCTGAAACTGCCGGACGGCACCGTGAAGGTGCTGGTCGAGGGCGTGGCAAGGGTGCGCATCGACGAATATCTGGACAATGACAATTTCTTCGAGGCGCGCGCCGAATACCTGACCGAGATGCCGGGCGACAGCGCCACCATCGAGGCATTGTTGCGCACGGTGAGCGATGAATTCGAGCGCTATGCCAAGGTGAAGAAGAACATCCCCGAAGAGGCGCTGGCCGCGGTCAGTGAGACCGAAGAGCCCGCACGGCTGGCCGATCTGGTAGCCGGGCATCTGGGCATCGACGTGCCGCAGAAGCAGGAAATGCTGGAGACGCTTTCGGTCAGCGAGCGGCTGGAGAAGGTCTATGGCATGATGCAGGGCGAAATGAGCGTTCTGCAGGTCGAGAAGAAGATCAAGACCCGCGTCAAGTCGCAGATGGAGCGCACGCAGCGCGAATATTATCTGAACGAACAGATGAAGGCGATCCAGAAGGAGCTGGGCGACGGCGAGGATGGCGAAGGCGAAATCGCCGAGCTGGAAGAGAAGATCGCCGCCACGAAGCTTTCCAAGGAGGCCCGCGACAAGGCCGAGGCGGAGCTCAAGAAGCTCAAGAACATGAGCCCGATGAGCGCCGAGGCGACGGTCGTGCGCAACTACCTTGACTGGATGCTGTCGATCCCCTGGGGCGTGAAATCGCGCGTCAAGAAAGACCTGAGCCGCGCCGAGCGGATCCTCGACAAGGATCACTATGGCCTCGAGAAGGTCAAGGAGCGGATCGTCGAATACCTTGCGGTGCAGCAGCGCTCCAAGAAGCTGAAGGGGCCGATCATGTGCCTTGTCGGCCCGCCGGGCGTGGGCAAGACCAGCCTTGGCGAATCCGTGGCCCGCGCCACCGGGCGCGAGTTCATCCGCATCAGCCTTGGCGGCGTGCGCGACGAATCCGAGATCCGGGGCCATCGGCGCACCTATATCGGCTCGATGCCGGGCAAGATCATCCAGTCGCTGAAGAAGGCGAAGACCACCAATCCGCTGATCCTTCTAGATGAGATCGACAAGATGGGTCAGGATTTCCGGGGCGACCCGGCCAGCGCGATGCTGGAGGTGCTGGACCCTGAACAGAACGGCACCTTCGTCGATCACTATCTCGAGGTGGAATACGACCTGAGCAACGTGATGTTCCTGACCACGGCGAACTCCTACAACATGCCGGGGCCGCTTCTGGACCGGATGGAGATCATTCCGCTGGCCGGTTACACCGAGGATGAAAAGCGCGAGATCGCCAAGCAGCACCTGCTGGCCAAGCAGATCAAGAATCATGGTCTGAAGAAGGGCGAGTTCGAGCTGTCGGACGAGGCGCTGACCGCGATCATCCGCCATTACACCCGCGAGGCGGGCGTGCGTAACCTTGAGCGCGAGATCGCCAAGGTGGCCCGCAAGGCGGTGACGCAGATCATCAAGGGCGAGGCCAAGTCGGTCACGGTCACCGAGGAGAATATCGACGATTTCCTTGGCGTGAAGAAGTTCAAATACGGTCTGGCCGAAGAGAAGGATCAGGTCGGTGTCGTCACCGGGCTGGCCTATACCTCGGTCGGCGGCGAGCTTCTGAACATCGAGGCGTTGCGCCTGCCGGGCAAGGGCCGGATGAAGACCACCGGCACGCTGGGCGACGTGATGAAGGAATCGATCGATGCGGCCAGTTCCTATGTCCGCTCGATCGCGCCCGAGATCGGCGTGAAGCCGCCGCGCTTCGAGAAGTGGGACATTCACGTTCACGTCCCCGAGGGCGCGACTCCCAAGGACGGGCCGTCGGCCGGTCTGGCCATGGTCACGTCGATCGTGTCGGTGCTGACCGGGATTCCGGTGCGCAAGGATATCGCCATGACCGGCGAGGTGACACTGCGCGGCAATGCGCTGCCGATCGGTGGCCTGAAGGAAAAGCTGCTGGCGGCCCTGCGCGGTGGTATCAAGACGGTGCTGATCCCGCGCGAGAACGAGAAGGACCTGACCGAGATTCCCGACAATGTGAAGGAGGGGCTGGATATCATCCCCGTCGATCACGTCCGCGACGTTCTCAAGCTGGCGCTGGTGCGCAAGCCCGAGCCGGTGGAATGGGACGAGGAGGCCGAAGAGGCCGCCGCCGCCGAAGCCGCCCTCAAGGGCGAGAGCAGCGGCGAGGGCGCCACGGCGCACTGAGCCTTGCCCCGCGCGGCCCCGTCAACCGGGGCCGCAGACAGAACAGCCCCCGCCGGCCCGCGCTGGCGGGGGTTTTTCATGCGCGAAAGGAAAGGGGCGATTATACGCGACACTGGCATTGGCGGCGCAATCAACGTAGTCTGGCGCACAGAGCAGCAAAAAACGAGGCATCATATGACCACGCGCCGCAAGACGACCGCCAGCACCGCAAGCAAGCCCGCTGGCACCGCTTCAAAGACTCCGGCCAGCGTCAAGACAAGCAGCACAGCACCGAAATCCGTCAAGACATCATCGGTGCGCCCCGCGCCCGCCGCCGTCACCGCCAAGCCCGAACTGGTGCGCGACACCAGTGTCGAGGTCGCCGGTGCGGATCTCAAGAAACGCGAGTTGATCGACAAGGTGGTCGAGCGTTCGGGCGTGCGCAAGCGCTTTGCCAAGCCCACGGTCGAGGCGATGATCGACATTCTGGGCGAGGCGATTTCCGAGGGGCGCGGGTTGAACCTGCAACCGCTTGGCAAGCTCAAGCATCAGCGCCGCAAGGAGACCGGTAACGCCACCATCACGGTCGCCAAGATACGCCAGAGCAAATCCGCATCCCCCGCGCTTGATAAAGCGAAAGAGAGTGTTGCAGAGCCTGACGACTGACGCTACATAGCGCGCCAACGGGTGATTAGCTCAGTGGTAGAGCGCTTCGTTCACATCGAAGATGTCAGGAGTTCGAATCTCTTATCACCCACCATGAACACGCAGCGGCGTGCCCGGAATTCGGGCGCGCCGTTGTCGTTTCAGGGGGATTTCGCGGGGGCTGGGCGCTGATGGCTTGCCTTGGCGGGGCGGTGCGGCAATGATCGGGCAGGTGAGACGAGTGCGGCCCGGGGGCGGTTATGGACATCGAGAAAGACATCCTGTTGCACGAGCTGACGATGCTGCGCGAAGAGAAGGCGCGGCGCAGCCGGCAACAGTTCGAATATGTGCGCCTGAGTCTGATCAACGTGGGGGTGCTGTCGTTCTTCGGCATCTTCAGCGTCGTGGCGGGCGGGGGCGAGGTGGCGCAGAAGGTGGCCGAGAACGCCGCTTTCGTCTTTGCGCTGATGTGCGTGCTGACGGTGGTGTCGATCACGCTGTTCCTGTTCTGGATCGACGATGCGCTGAGCATTGCGGGGATTGACCGCTATCTTCTGTGGAAGGAGCGCAGCGTCGACGACAAGGGCGATGTCTATTGGTTCGAATATCGCCAGCAATTGAACCGGACGGCCTCGTTCCGACTGAAGAAATGGGTCTTCAACCTTGCGGTGATCCTGTCTTTCGTCAGCCCGCCCTTTCTGTTCGGGCTGTTCACGGTGATCCACACGATGTTGCAGATCCCCTGGTGGGTGCAGCTTGGGGGCGGGGGGTTCTTTTTCCTGCTCCTGGTGGCGCCGCTCCTCATGTGGCGCAGGTTCAGCCGGCGGCTTTATGGTTGAACATCAGCGCCAGCGGGGTCTTGCATGGCGCGGGAAGCTTGGCTAAGAGGCGCGGGACGGGTCGTTAGCTCAGTTGGTAGAGCGCTTCGTTTACACCGAAGATGTCGGGAGTTCGAGCCTCTCACGACCCACCATTCTTCCGATATATGCGCCTTGGGCGCGCCGGTATGGTGCCCGGCAAGTCATGGCGCGGGGCACGTCTGCGGGAATGCGCATTTTCACCAAACGGGCGCTTGACGGCGCGCGGCGCTGCCCCTAAGAAGCGCATCACGCCTGAGCGATCGGGCGGGCAGTGAGCGGTTGTAGCTCAGTTGGTTAGAGTGCCGGCCTGTCACGCCGGAGGTCGCGGGTTCGAGCCCCGTCAACCGCGCCACCGCTGCCCCGGACGGATCGTTTCATCGTGCATGCGCGGTTGTAGCTCAGTTGGTTAGAGTGCCGGCCTGTCACGCCGGAGGTCGCGGGTTCGAGCCCCGTCAACCGCGCCACTCTTCCCCGATGTCCAACCCCCGAAGCTCAAGACGAGGCCAGGACGCCGATGGGTCATCTTCTGGATCAGATTTCATGGCTGCTGGTGGTGGTGCTTTGCGCGACGCTGGGCCTGTCGCCTTATGTCCCCGAGCCTCATATCTGGGAAAAGCTCATGATGCTGCGCGCGGGTGATCCGCTGGCGGCGATCGACTGGTTTGATCTGGCGATGCATGGGCTGCCCTGGCTGCTGCTTCTGGCGAAGCTCGGGCGCGCATCTCTCAGGCGAGGAACGCGCTGAGCGCCTCGATGGTGGCAAGCGGGTCGGTATCGGGAAAGAAATGCCCGCCGGGAATGGCGCGGCTTTCGATGTCGAGGCATTTGACGCGCCATGTGGCGGCCATGTCGTAATGGCGCGCCATCGCCCCGTCGGCCCCGTAAAGCACCAGAACCGGGCAGGCGATGCGCTGATTGAGGTCGGCGGAGTCGTCGGCGAAATCATGGGCCAGCGTGGCGCGGTAATCGTTGCACATGCCCGGGATCGTGTCGGGGTCGCGCCATGCGGTGCGGTAGGCGGCCAGTTGATCGGGGGCGAAATCCTCAAGTTGCGAGCCGCCCCAGCCCAGAAGGCAGCTTTCGAAATAGGCGTCCGGGTCGTGGCCGATCATGGTTTCGGGAAAGGGCGCGGGCTGCGCGAGAAAGAACCAGTGGTAATAGCTTTGCGCCACTTTCGCATCGAGCCGGTCCAGCAGGGTATGGGTGGGCACGATATCCATCACGCAAAGCCGCTCCACCAGTTGCGGCGAATCGAGCGCGAGGCGATGCGCCACACGCGCGCCGCGATCATGCCCGGCTATGGCGAGACGCTCATGCCCCAGATGCGCCATCAGCGCGCTTGCGTCGCGGGCCATCGCACGAAAGCTGTAATCACTGACCGATGCGGGTTTGCCCGAGGCGCCATAGCCGCGCAGATCGGGGCAGATGACCCGGTGGCGCGCGGCCAGCGCGGGGGCGATACGCGCCCACATGGCGCGGGTCTGGGGAAAGCCGTGCAGCAACAGCAGCGGCGGCCCGTCGCCGCCCGCGCAGAACGCCAGATCAATGCCGTTGAGGCGCGCGATGTGGTCGCTGAAGCCGGGGATCGTCACCCCGCGGTTCTCAGCGCATCGAGGATGCGTGCCCAGCTGCGGGTGCCCTTGTGGAAACTTTCGAGGTCGTATTTCTCGTTCGGGGAATGGATCGCGTCGTCATCCTTGCCAAAGCCGATCAGCATGGCGTTCATGCCGAGGATCTGGCGGAAATGCCCGGCGATGGGGATCGAGCCGCCGCAGCCCACATAGGCCGCCGTCTCGGGCCATTCATCCGAGAGCGCCTGACGCGCGGATTCAAAGCTCGGGTCTTCGGTGGACATGACCGACGCCGCCGAGCCGCCATGCGCCTTGAAATCAACGCTGCAATCCTCGGGCAGGCGGTCGCGCACGAAGGCGCGGAAATTGTCGCGGATGGTGTCGGGCTCCTGACCGGCCACGAGGCGGAAGCTGATCTTGGCATGGGCCTTGGCGGGCAGCACGGTCTTGAAACCTTCGCCGGTATAGCCGCCCCAGATTCCGTTCACTTCGGCGGTGGGACGCGACCAGATCATTTCAAGCGGCATGCGCCCCTCTTCGCCGGCGGGTTGGCTGAGCCCGACCGCGCCAAGGAAGCCGCGCCAGTCGAAATCGAGCCCTTCCCATTGCGCGCGTACCTCTTCGGACAGGTCCGGGATGCCGTCATAGAAGCCGGGGATGGCGACGCGGCCGTGATCGTCATGGAGATCGGACAGGATGCCCGCCAGCGCACGGATCGGATTCATCGCCAGCCCGCCGAAAAAGCCCGAATGGAGGTCCACGTCGGGCCCCTTGATGGTCAGCTCTTCGGTTACCATGCCGCGCAGCATGGTGACGATGGCCGGGGTGCGCGACTGGAACATGCCGGTATCGCAGATCAGCGCGATATCGGCGCCAAGTTCGTCGGCGTTTTCCTGCATGAAAGGCACGAGCGAGGGCGACCCTGATTCTTCCTCGCCCTCGAAGAAGAAGGTGATCGCGCAGGGCAGGGTGCCGTTCACCGCCTTCCAGGCGCGGCAGGCCTCGACGAAGGTCATGAGCTGGCCCTTGTCGTCGGAACTGCCGCGACCGCGGATGACGCGGCCCTTTGGCGTGTCCTCGATGCGCGGATCGAAGGGATCGTTGGTCCAGAGCTCCAGCGGATCGACGGGCTGCACGTCGTAATGGCCATAAAACAGCAGGTGCGGCCCATCGCCTTCGACATGGCCCACGACCATGGGGTGGCCGGGTGTGGCGCGTTTTTCGGCCTTGATACCAAGGCTTTGCAGGTCCGTGACCAGCCAGTCGGCGGCCTTGTCGCATTCGCGCGCATAGGCCGGATCGGTCGAGATCGACGGGATGCGCAAAAGATCGAGCAGCCGCGCGGTGGCCTCGGGCAGTTGTTCATCGATTCGGGCCAGCACGGCATCCAGTGACATCGGCGCTCCTTACGTCCTGAAATGAGATCGGTGCGAGGGTAACAGTTGAGGCCGGACTGTCCAGCGCGCTTGATCGAGGTCAAGGTGGCCGGGGGCGGCAATTTGTAGCCTGTTGCGTGAGTGGTGCACGATCTATATGCATCGTGCTTAGTGAATATGTCGCCTGACGCGCGACGCCCGTCCGGAACAGGGGCGGTGACTGACCAGGGAGGGGACGCCAGTGGATTACGCGGCGAAGCTGGACGACGCGATCAACCGTCTGCATGACGAAGGACGGTATCGGACCTTCATCGACATCGAACGCCGCAAGGGGCAGTTCCCGCACGCGATCTGGCGCAAGCCGGACGGCAGCGAGCAGCCCATCACCGTCTGGTGCGGCAATGACTATCTTGGCATGGGCCAGCACCCCGATGTTCTGGCCGCGATGCACGAGGCGATGGACGCCACCGGCGCCGGATCTGGCGGCACGCGCAACATTTCCGGCACGACCGTCTATCACAAGCGGCTGGAGGCCGAACTGGCCGATCTGCATGGCAAGGAAGCCGCACTGTTGTTCACCAGCGCCTATATCGCCAATGACGCGACGCTGAGCACCTTGCCCAAGCTGTTTCCGGGCCTCATCATCTATTCGGATGCGCTGAACCATGCCTCGATGATTGAGGGCGTGCGCCGCAATGGTGGCGCCAAGCGCATTTTCCGCCATAACGACGTGGAGCACCTGCGCGAATTGCTGGAGGCTGACGATCCGGACGCGCCCAAGCTGATCGTGTTTGAATCGGTCTATTCGATGGATGGCGATTTCGGCCCGATTGAGGCGATCTGCGATCTGGCCGACGAATTCGGCGCGCTGACCTATATCGACGAGGTTCACGCCGTGGGCATGTATGGCCCGCGCGGCGCAGGCGTGGCCGAGCGCGACCGCCTGATGCACCGTCTGGACATCATCAACGGCACGCTGGCCAAGGCCTATGGCGTGATGGGCGGCTATATTGCCGCATCGGCGAAGATGTGCGACGCGGTGCGCAGTTATGCGCCCGGCTTCATCTTTACCACCTCGCTGCCGCCCGCCGTGGCGGCTGGCGCCGCGGCCAGTGTCGCGCATCTCAAGCGTGATGGCGCGCTGCGCGAGAAGCACCAGACCCAGGCCAAGATCCTCAAGACCCGGCTCAAGGGAATGGGCCTGCCGTTGATCGACCACGGAAGTCATATCGTCCCGGTCATCGTCGGCGATCCGGTTCACACCAAGAAGTTGAGCGACATGTTGCTTGATGGCCATGGCATCTATGTGCAGCCGATCAATTATCCGACCGTGCCGCGTGGCACGGAGCGGCTGCGGTTCACGCCGTCACCGGTGCACGGACCAAAGGAAATGGACGCATTGGTGCATGCGATGGATGCACTCTGGAGCCATTGCGCGCTGAATCGTGCCGATTTGACGGGCTGAAACAAGCTAAGGTGCAATCTCCCTTGTGTTGTGTTATTTTTGTGTGAACAAGAGTGGAGTTTTCGAATCGGGACGTTCGGAAACATCCAGACGTTTCGAGGGGCAGGCTGCATGATAGGGCGCCGTTTTTCGCGCAAGGCCGAACTGCATGAGGTTGAACCCCGCGGGTTCGACGATTTCGATCTGCGCCTTGGCGACCTCATGCGCGGCGAACGCGCAACCCTTGGCAAATCCCTTCTGGATGTGGAACGCGAACTGCGCATCAGGGCCGCATATGTGGCCGCGATCGAGAACGCCGACCCCGATGCTTTCGATACGCCCGGCTTCATTCCGGGCTATGTGCGCTCCTATGCGCGCTACCTTGGCATGGATCCCGACCGCGCCTTCCAGGCATTCTGCAGCGAAAGCGGATTTTCCACCGCGCATGGCATGTCGGCCGAGGCATCGTCGATCCGCAAGCCCATGGTCGCGGGACGTGCTGCGAAACGTGACAAGCCCGCGCGCAACGCCGATCCGTTGATGTCCCCCAGCACGCCCTTTGCGCCCGTCTCCGAAGGGGTGCTGTCAAGGGTCGAACCCGGTGCGATCGGGTCGGTCATGGTGCTGGTCGCGCTGATCACGGCCATCGGTTACGGCGGTTGGGCGGTGCTGAACGAAGTGCAGCGCGTACAGTTCGCGCCGGTCGAGAACACGCCCGACGTTCTGGCCGATCTCGATCCGTTGGACAGTGCGACACGCATGTCCGGCCAGGATGGCGGCGAGGAACTGGCGCAGGCGGATGGCGAATTCCGCGCCCCCGATCTTGATCGGCTGGACCGGCTTTATCGTCCCGAGGCGCTGGATGTTCCGGTGATGGTGGCGCGCGATGCGCCGATCTCGACGCTGGACCCCGCACAGGTGGGCACGCTGCGCCCCGATCTGCCGCAGGCGGATCGCTCCAGCAGCTATCATGCAAGTGCACAAAAGCCCGAGTTTGCGCCCAGCCCGCAGGTGGTGGAAGAGCCGCTGCCAGGCGTGCGCGTGGTCGCGGTGCGCCCGGCATGGGTGCGGGTGCGCGCCGCAGATGGCAGCGTGATCTTCGAGGGGATCATGAATGCCGGGGACACCTATGACGTGCCCGCCACCGAAGAGCCGCCGACGCTGCGCGTCGGGGAATCGGGCGCGGTCTATTTCGCGGTGAACGGCAAGCATTACGGCCCCGCAGGCCCGCGCGGCGCGGTCACGGCCGATCTGGCGCTGGAGGCCGGCGCGCTGACCGGGGCCTACAGCGTCGCGGATCTGACGCGCGACGAGGACCTGTCGCGCTATGTGGCCGAGCTTCGCACGGACCCGGTCACGCAGGACTGACGCCCGCCGGACGGCGGGTTGCGTGCGGCCCGATCCGGTCCGATACGGCAGCGGTGATTGCGGCGCGGCGCCATGCGCCCTATCTATGGGCCAAGGACTGAACCACGCGAATCCCCCGGGGGCTTATTCCATGTCGCTGAACCCAATCCGCCCGTGGCGCAACATTTATCGCCGCAAGAGCCGCCAGATCATGGTGGGCAATGTGCCGGTCGGAGGCGATGCGCCGATCACCGTGCAGACCATGACCAATACCGACACGACCGATGTGGCCGCGACGGTGGCGCAGGTGCAGGCCGCCGCCGAGGCGGGTGCCGATATCGTCCGGGTCTCGGTGCCTGACGAAGCCAGCGCGAAGGCCCTGAAGGACATCGTGCGCGAAAGCCCGGTACCGATCGTCGCCGATATCCATTTCCACTATAAACGCGGCATCGAGGCCGCCGAGGCGGGCGCGGCCTGTCTGCGCATCAATCCCGGCAATATCGGCAGCGAGGCCCGCGTGCGCGAGGTGATCGCGGCGGCGCGCGACCATGGCTGCTCGATGCGCATCGGGGTCAATGCGGGCAGTCTGGAGCGGCACCTGCTGGAGAAATACGGCGAGCCATGCCCCGAGGCGATGGTGGAATCCGGGATGGAGCATATCCGCATCCTCGAGGATAATGATTTTCACGACTACAAGATCAGCGTGAAAGCCAGCGACGTGTTCCTGGCCGCGGCCGCCTATCAGGGGATTGCCGAGGCGACCGACGCGCCGATCCATCTGGGCATCACCGAGGCCGGCGGGCTGACCAGCGGCACGATCAAATCGGCGATCGGGCTGGGGAACCTCTTGTGGATGGGGATCGGCGACACGATCCGCGTCAGCCTGAGCGCCGATCCGGTCGAGGAGGTGAAGGTCGGTTACGAGATCCTGAAATCCCTGGGCCTGCGCCATCGCGGCGTCAACATCATCTCCTGCCCAAGCTGCGCGCGCCAGGGATTCGACGTGATCAAGACCGTCGAGGCGCTGGAAGAACGGCTGGAGCATATCAAGACGCCGATGAGCCTGAGCATCATCGGCTGCGTCGTGAACGGCCCCGGCGAGGCGCTGATGACCGATGTGGGCTTTACCGGCGGCGGCGCGGGCAGCGGCATGGTTTACCTGGCGGGGAAGGCCAGCCATAAGATGTCCAATGCCGAGATGATCGACCATATCGTCGCCCAGGTCGAGGCGCGCGCCGCGGAGATCGAGGCCGAAGAGGCCGACTCGGGGCGCCCTGCCGCCGAATAACCTGCGCGCGTTGCGCCTGTGGGACGGACGGGAGCCTCCGGCGGGAGTATTTCAAGCAAGATGAAGCCGGGGCGCGGCGCGCTGTTCGCGCCGTTCCCGAGGGGGCGTGCTGGGAGGGTGCGTCCGGTTTGCTGTCCTTCGCGATAGCAGGTCATTGAAACCTTTCGCCGCGCGGGGCGTTGGGGTGCAGGGCTGTGCAGCCTGTTGCCAGGCAGCCGCGCAAACCCTGAGCGAAGGGAGTTCAGACCATGAGATTGAGCCTGTTGATTGCCTGCGCCTGCATCACCGCATCGGCGGCGCTGGCTGAGAAACGTGCTGTCATCCTGGGTGTGCAGGGCGATGGCGATCAGGTCGGATCGACTGCCGCCGCGGATATTTCCCGCGCGTCCAAGGCGCTGGAGGGAGCCGGGTTTAAGGTGGTGTCGGGTGTCGATAGGGAGGTCGGCGCAATGCGCGAGGCCTTGGGCAGCCTGCTGAGCGAAGAGGCGCCCGAGCGCAGTGTGATCCTGCTGAGCGGGCGATTCGTCCATTCGGGTGGGTCCGGCTGGTATCTGCCCGGCGGCATCAATGCGCCGTCGCTGGCCACGGTCAACGGGCGTGCGCTGTCGCTGGACACGGTGATGGAGATCGCGGGTCGCTCGCCGGGAGGGGCGGTGGTGCTGCTGGGATCACCAACGCCCGACGCGAGCGAGGACGCCCCAATGGCGCTTGGCATCGGTCTTGAGCAAGGCCTTGGCAGGTTGGATCCGCCTCAGGGCGTTACCGTGATTACCGGCGAGATCGCGGATATCCTGGATTTTACCGGGAGCCATCTGGTCGGGACGGGCCAGAGCCTGCCCGACATGCTGGAGGCGACGCTGGAGCTTGAGGCACATGGCTTTCTTTCGTCGCTTGTGACCTTTCTGGCGCAGGATGATGCAAGCGCGCCGGACACGGCGGGCGAGGCAGACGCGCCGGCAGCGCGCGAGCGCGAACTTTGGCGCGAGAGCCAGGAGACGGACACGATCGAGGCGTATAATGCCTATCTTGCCGAATACCCCGAAGGCGCATTTGCCCAAGAGGCGCGCGCCGCGATCGAGGGATTCGAGCGCGATCCCGAGAGGATCGAGTCGGCGCTTGAGTTGCGGGCCGCAGACCGCCAACAGATTCAGCGCGATCTTGTGCTTCTGGATTACGACACGCGCGGGGTGGATGGTATCTTTGGCCCCGGTTCGCGCAGCGCGATCAGGCGGTGGCAACGCGAGAGCGGCTTCGAGCCCACCGGGTTTCTGACCGCGGTTCAGATCGACGCCCTGAGCGAGATGGCGGCCACGCGCCGCGCCGAGCAGGAACGCGAGCGCGCACGCGAGGATCGCGCCTTTTGGGAAGATATTGGCCGGGGTCAGGACGAAGCGGGCCTGCGCGCCTATCTTGAGCGGTTTCCAGACGGGGCGTTTTCGGATGTTGCCAAGGCGCGGTTGTCGGAGATCGAGGCGAAACGCGACCGCGAAGCCTGGCAGCGCGCCGAGGCGCAGGATACGAGGGCTGCCTATCGTAGGTATCTCGAGGATCATGAAGATGGCGAATTCGCCGGGCGCGCACGTTCGCGCCTCAACGAGATGAGCGAAAGCGTTGCGGAGGCCGCGGACGAGGCAGCCTGGAAGGAGGCGCGCGAGGCCGACACCCCGCAAGCCTATGCGCAATACTTGGAAAAGTTTCCGGATGGCGCGTTCTCGCAGCGCGCCAAGCGCCGGCAGGCCCAATTGATCGGGAATGATGATATCGTCGACGAGGCGCCAACCGAGGCGGAGGCGCGCGAGGCCGAGGCCGCTCTGGGGCTCAACCAGATTTCGCGTAGCCTTGTCGAGGCGCAACTGCTGGCGCAGGGGTTCAACCCCGGGCGCACGGACGGTCAGTTCGATGGCAACACCCGTGCGGCGCTGCGGCGATATCAGGAGGCGCGCGGCCTGCCGGTGACGGGCTATGTCGATCGCGAGACGCTGAACCGGATGATTGCTGACGGGTTGCCGCTGCCACGCTGATCGCGGCGTGTGCTGCGCACAAGGCTGCGGCGTTTCATCAAATCGTAACGAGGGGTTCACGCCAGTGTCATCGCGTGAGCCGATCACCTGTGCGTCCGCGCCTTAGTCGGGAAGCGGCAAATACCTTTTGTTCAGAATGATATTCACTGGGGGAAATATGCGTTCCATTTTAATGGCCACGTCGGCCTTGACTTTCGTTGGTGTCATTGGCTCTGACGCCGAAGCCGCCACATGCAACATGACCGGTTTGACGCTGGTATGCAGCCAGCCGGGGTCGGCGCCGGTGGTGATCGATCAGGACGGCGTTTCAGCGACCATCGACGCGGGCGCCGATATCACCACGGGCGAGAACGCCATCGAAATCGAGAGCAGCGATGTCTCGGTCGAGAATAACGGGCTGTTGGACAGCGGCGAGCGCGCCATCCGCGTCACTGACGGAAATGGCAATATCAGTGTCGAGAACAATGGCACGATCCGCTCGGTGGAGCAGGCGGTGCGCGCCGATAACGATCAGGAACTGCCCGATTTGAGCGTCGTGAACAACGGCGTGATCGAAAGCATTGAAGGGCGCGCGATCCAGAGCCGTGGGCCGGGCACCGTAGTGGAGAACTACGGCGCGCTCTACGGGTTCGAGGAAGTCGTCGAGGCGCGCGACGGGTTCAGCCTTTACAATGCTGAGACCGCGTTGATCGAACTGGCGCGGGTGACGCGCGACGCAAGCGGCACCATCATCGGCAAGGAGCGCCAGGCCGATGAGGATGGCGTGCAGTTCGCCAGCGGCGAGGCCGAGAACCACGGCACGATCATCGGCACCGATGACGGGATCGACATGGATGAGGGTCGGGTGTTCAACGGCGCGACCGGGCGGATCGTTTCGCTGGGACCGGAAGATCTGACAGACAAGGGTGCGGTGGACATGGACGCGGCCTTTGACAACAGCCGCGATCCGGAGCGCCCGGCGGGCAAGGTGACGGTGATCAACGAAGGCTACATGGAAGGCCCGCGCGCGGTGACGGCGGCCTATGACCCGAGCCTGCCCGATGGCGATATCGAACAGGCCAAGCAGCAGGTCGAGATCGTCAACTGGGGGATCATGGTCGGGCGTGGCGGCATCGCCATCGGTCTGGCGCCGACGCAGGGCGACAGCGTGCTGCGTATTTCCGGTGACAGCGAGATTCATGGCGATGTGCTGTTCGGCGGTGGCGACGATCTGCTGGACATCGGCGCGCTGAGTTCGGGCATGATGGTGGATGGTCTGTTTGACGGCGGTGACGGCGCCAACAGCGTGAAACTGACCGACTACATGCTGGAGGATGTGCTGTCCTTTGACCAGTTGGGCGCGGATCTGTTCGATCTGACGCTGGCGACGCTGGCGGGCGACGTTACCGCCCGGTTCGCAAACTGGGACGATTGGAGCTTTGGCCAGACTGGTGCGCGCTATAGCAGCGAAGAGTTGATGGCGGCGACATCGCCGGTGCCGCTTCCGGCGGGGATGGCATTGTTGCTGAGCGGACTTGCGGGCCTTGGCGCCATGCGTCGCCTGCGACGCCGTGCCTGAGCGGATGGGAACCGAGTAAGGGAAGGGCCCGGCCATTGCGCCGGGCCGTTTCGCATCTGTCGCCTATCGCGCGAGGTAGCGTTCCAGCACGATCGGCGGGATATGGCCGCGCAGCATCATGTTGGGAAAAACGTAGGAAGGCGCCATATCGAGTTCGAGGGTTTCGGCCAGCGCGCCATGGCGGGTAATGTCCAGCAGCGTCACGCGCAGGTCATGGGATTGCGCAAGGGCGCGCAGATCGGCCTCGGCACGGTCGCAATCGGCGCAGTCCGGCGCGGTGAAAAGCGCGATGCGCAGCGCCGCATCGGGCGGGCCGAAACCCGGCAGATCGGGATCGAACAGCGCGCTGTTTCTCTCGGAGAGGCGCGCGAGATCCTGCGCGATGGCGTCCTGATACGGGCTGGCGGGGGCGGCGGCGGGCGCATCTTGCAAAAGCTCGGGCACATCCAACAGCGCCGCGCGGATCTGTTGGTGGAAAATCGCGCGTTCGGTGGGCGAGAGATCGGTGAAATCCGTTTCACCCGATGCCGCACCGCACCAGAGCGCAATTGTGAGGCCCGCCGCAAACGGCAGGCCCTGGGACGTTATCGGCGAGCGCAAGAGCGGCATCAGCCGCGGATGTCGTCGGCGATCTGTTGCATCGCGTCGAGCGGTACGTAACCGCGCAGCATCTGGTCTTCCATCACGAAAGAGGGCGTGCCGGTGATGTTGAGCCGCTGGCCCAAAGCGCGGTTCTCGTTGATCACTTCGGTCACAGCGTCGCTGTCCATCCGGGCAGTGATCGCTTCGGCATCAAGGCCAAAGCCTTCGGCGAGGCGTTCAAGCGCGGGTTGCGATATCTCGCCGCGGAAGGTCATCAGCGCGTCATGCACCTGCTTGTAGCCTTCGTCGCCCGCCACTTGCAGCGTGGCGATGGCAAAGCGCGAGGCAAGCACGGATTGTTCGCCAAGGATCGGGAATTCCTTGATGATGATGCGGATGTTGCCATCGGCCTCGATCAGGGATTCGACCTCGGGGAAGGCGCGTTTGCAATAGCCGCAGCGGTAATCCATGAATTCGACCAGCGTGATGTCGCCATCGGGGTTGCCGCCCACCCAGGAATGACCGTCATCGAACAACGCCCCGGCATTGGCCTTGATCATATCGCTGTCGCCACGGGCCTGTTCCTCGGCCTGGCGCTGTTCAAGCACGGCGACCGCTTCCATGATGACTTCGGGGTTTTCCAGAAGATAAGTGCGGATTTCGGCGCGAAAGGCGTCGCGTTCGGCGGCGCTCATATTCTGGAGGTCGAAGGCCTGCGCTGGCAGGGCCAGTGCGGTGACCGCGGCCAGCGCGGTCAGGGGGGCGAATTTCATGAATGTCATCTCCGTTTGTTTTCAGCGGCTTTGGCGGCTGATAGCATATCCTGCGCGCGCAGCCATCCCGTAGAGCCGCGCGGCAAAAGGTCCGAGGCGCGTTTGGCGTGGATTCCGGCGTCTTCTAGCCGCCCCATCATCGCGTAGCGTTCCGACGTGACCAGCGAGGCCATGCCGTTATTGCCCATGCGCGCGTGGGTCGCCGCGAGGTCACGCATGACGCGGACGTCGCGCCCGTCGCGGGCGCGGGATTTCTCGAGATATTGCTGCGCCTGGGACACCTTGCCCTCGGCCATGAGGGCGCGCCCGTAGGAGCCCAGGATCAGGGCGTTCTCGGGCGCGAGATTGACGGCACGGCCATAGGCGGCGGTGGCGGCGCGAAAATTGCGACTTTCCATCAGGATCTGGCCCTTCAGTTCATAAAGAAAGGGATCCTGAGGGCGCTGAGCGATGGCGCGGTCGATGGCGGCCACCGCCTTGGATGTTTGTGCGCTGCGGTGATGGGCCACGGCCTGGCGCATCAGTTTCACATCCTCGAAACCCGACTCTCCGGCGCGGGTCAGCGTCCATTTCGGCGAGCGCTGAAAGGCCGAGAGCTTACCCTTGGCGCGGGCGAACCAATAGTCGGCTTCGGGATTGTCGCGGGCCTTGTCGCTGTAAGCGTCGGCCAGCCGCTTGATCACGCGAAAGCGGTCGGCGGAAAGCGGATGCGTGCGCGCGTAGGGGTCTTGGCGGTATTTCGAGAGGGCCTCTTGGCCACGAAAGATATTCATCACTTCGACGGCGCCTTGCGGGTCGACCCCGGCGGTGGCGAGATAGCGCAGGCCAGACTGGTCGGCGGCGTTTTCCTCGGCGCGGGTGTGGGCGAAGAACAGCCGCTGCGCGGTGGTCTGCGCGCCAAGCGCGACAGCGCCCGCGGCCTCGCCCGCGCCTGCAGCGATGGCGGCGGCGGCGGCCAGCACCGAGCCCAGCCCGGCTGCGGTGCGGGCGTTGCGCATGTTGATCGGGCGGCGCACCAGGTGGCCATTGGTGATATGGGCGGCCTCATGGGCGATCACGGATTGCAGCATCGCGGGATTGTTCATCTTCAGGATCAGGCCGGAATGAATGAAGATACTGTCGCGATCCACCACGAAGGCGTTGAGGTTGCGATCGTCGATCAGCAGGATATCGACCCGCGTCGGGCTGAGCCCGGCGGCCTTGAGCACTGGCGCGGCCAGCTGTTTCAGCGCGTATTCGATGTCTGGATCGCGCAATAGCGTGAGCGCACGCGTAGGAGTGGCGAGCGTCATGGCGATCAGGGCGAAAAGCCCGAAAAAGGGGCCGAGGGCGCGGAGAAGCTGCATTGACGGCGGGGCCTGTTCCAAGTGAAAGCTGGGCGTGACAGTGACACTCTAGGAAGAAAGACATGCGGAACTCAACCCGGTCGAAGGTCGATCCCTTCATTGTGATGGACGTGATGGAAGCGGCGCGCAGCGCCGAAGCCGAGGGGCGCCATATCATCCACATGGAAGTGGGCCAGCCCGGCACGGCCGCGCCTGAAGGCGCGCGCGCCGCACTGGCCCGCGCCATGGGCGAGGATGCAATGGGCTATACCGTGGCGCTTGGCCTGCCCGCGCTGCGTCAGCGCATCGCGCGGCTTTACGGGGAATGGTATGGCGTCGATCTTGATCCGGGACGGGTGGTGATCACGCCGGGATCGTCGGGGGCGTTCATCCTGGCCTTCACCGCGCTGTTCGATGCGGGCGACCGGGTGGGAATCGGCGCGCCGGGCTATCCGAGCTATCGCCAGATCCTGCGCGCGCTTGATCTGGTGCCGGTGGATATCGAAACGGCGGCGCAGAACCGCCTGCAGCCGGTGCCGGGTGATCTGCTTGGGCGCGGCCTCAAGGGGTTGATGGTGGCGAGCCCGGCCAATCCGTCAGGGACCATGCTGGGGCGTGCCGAAATGGCGGCACTGATGGATGGGGCGGCGGCAGAGGGCGCGAGTTTCATCAGCGACGAGATCTATCACGGGATCGAATACGAGGCGAAGGCGGTGAGCGCGCTGGAACTGAGCGACGAGGCCTATGTGATCAACTCGTTTTCGAAGTATTTCAGTATGACCGGCTGGCGGGTAGGGTGGATGGTGGTGCCCGAGGATCATGTGCGCGTGATCGAGAGGCTGGCGCAGAACCTTTTCATCTGCCCGCCCCATGCGAGCCAGGTGGCCGCATTGGCGGCGATGGAATGCGGCGCCGAGTTGGAGGCCAACATGGCGGTTTACCGGCGCAACCGGGCGCTGATGCTGGAGGGGCTGCCCAAAGCCGGGTTCGATCGGATAGCGCCGCCTGATGGCGCCTTTTACGTCTATGCCGATGTCAGCCACCTGTGTGATGACAGCCGCGCCTTTGCGGCCGAAATCCTGGAGAAAGCGGGGGTGGCAGTGACCCCGGGCCTTGATTTCGACCCGGCGCGCGGGGGTGGGACGATCCGTTTCTCCTATGCGCGCGCCACCGCCGATATCGAAGAGGGGCTGGAACGGTTGCGCCGGTTCATGGCGAAGCGCGGCGCGATCTGAGCCGAGCAGGGCGGGGGCCTTGCCCCCGTCGCAGCAAAGCTGCGACTCCCCCAAGGTATTTTGTGCCAGATGAAGCCGAAGGCTGTGCATTCGGTGCGCGCATCGTGTAGTCTGGCGTCCAACGACGACCGGTTGAGCGGCGGGTGAGCAGATGATCAGGATAGTGTTGGCGGGGCTCCTTGGCCTTTGGGCCGGCTTGGCGGCGGCGCAGGCGCGTGATTTCAGCGGGCTGGCGCGGCTTGATGTGCAGGCGAGCGGGATCGAGGCGACCGGAGATGGCGTGGTGATCGCCCTTGGCCTGAGCCAGGGCGTGCCTTACCGGATGTTCACGCTGGATGCGCCAGAGCGGCTGGTTCTGGACTTCAAGGAGGTGGATTGGAGCGGGGTCGATGCGCGCGCGCTGGTGCAGGGCACGGCGGTGAAGGATGTGAGGGTCGGCGGGTTCCGCCCCGGCTGGTCGCGCATGGTGGTCGATCTGGGCGCGCCAATGGCGGTCGCGCGCGCGGGCATGGAGATCGACGCGCAAAGCGGCGCGGCGCGTCTTGAGGTGGGGCTGAGCCCTGCGTCACGCGAGGATTTCGCCGCAGGAGCGGGCGCCCCGGCGCTCCCGGGTTGGGAGGTGCCGGGCCGCGCCCTCAAGGCCGAGAAGCGACCGCGACAGCGCGGCGAGGGGCCGCTGGTCGTCGTGCTTGATCCGGGGCATGGCGGGATTGATCCGGGGGCCGAAGTGGACGGAATGGCCGAAAAGGACATGATGTTGATTTTCGCGCTGGAACTGAAGGAGGTTCTGGTACGCGCCGGTGGTTTCGAAGTGGTGCTGACACGCGAGGATGACAGCTTTGTTTCGCTTGAGCGGCGGGTGGCGATCGCCCACAGGATGCGGGCGGATCTGTTTTTGTCGCTGCATGCCGACGCATTGCACGAGGGGCGCGCCCATGGCGCCACGGTCTATACCCTGTCGGATAGCGCCAGCGACGAGGCCAGCGCCGCGCTGGCCGAACGGCATAATCGCGCCGACATGCTGGCGGGGATCGACCTGCACGGCAAGGATGACGTGGTGGCCGATGTGCTGATGGACCTCGCACGCATGGAGACGCAGCCGCGCGCCGAGCGTCTGGCCGATGAAATCCGTGCCGCCATCGGCGACAAGGGCCTCCCGCTGCATTCGCGCCCGCTGCGCCACGCCGGGTTCTCGGTGCTGAAATCGCCCGATATTCCATCGGCGTTGCTGGAGCTTGGCTTCATGTCCAGTCCGCGCGATCTGGCCAACCTGACCGACCCGGCCTGGCGCGCGAGCATGGCGGAGGCGCTGCGCGACGGGCTGGAAGCCTGGCGTGATCGTGATGCGGCGGCAGCCGACCTGGTGCGGCAATGAAAAGAGCGGCGCTCCGCGCGCGCGCAAGATGTGTTTTGACGGGTTGCGGCGGGATGCCTATATGGTGCGGTGAAACCGAGCGGGGGCGCGAGTGCTCAGAGCGATAGGAACTTTTTTCGGCACGATTTTCAGCCTGGTCACTCTGGGCCTGATGCTGGTCGCGCTGAGCATAGGTGCGGTGCTGCATATCTATGGGCGTGACCTGCCGAGCCATGAATCGCTGGCCAATTACAAGCCGCCGACGATCAGCCGGATCTATTCCGGCGAGGGGCGGATCATCGACGAGTTCTCGCGCGAGCGGCGGCTGTTCACCCCGGCCGAGGACATTCCGGTGCTGGTCAAGCAGGCCTTCATCAGCGCCGAGGACAAGAATTTCTATCAGCATGGCGGCTATGACGCGCGCGGTATCGCCGCGGCGATCTTCGAGGCGGTGCGCACGCGCGGGGAAACGGTGCGCGGGGCCTCGACCATCACCCAGCAGGTGATGAAGAACTTCCTTCTGTCGGGGGACCGGCGCATCGAGCGCAAGATCAAGGAGATCATCCTGGCGACGCGGATTGAAGAGACACTGAGCAAGGAAAGCATTCTTGAGCTGTATCTCAACGAGATATTCCTGGGGCAAAATTCCTATGGGGTGACGGCTGCGGCGCAGACCTATTTCAACAAATCCCTGCGCGAACTTGCGCCGCATGAAGCGGCCTTCCTGGCGTCGATGCCAAAGGCGCCGTCGGATTACCATCCGGTGCGCAACGCCGAGCGTCTGCTTCAGCGCCGCGACTTCGTGCTGCGGGAGATGCATGAGAACGGCTATCTGGATGCAGAAACTTACGAGCAGGAAGTCGCGCAACCGTTGCGGTCGGTGCAGAATGGCGATTTCGAGCCTTACAGCGCGGGTCTGCCGCCGCGCGACTATTTCACCGATGAAATCCGCCGCCAACTGAGCGAGGATTTCGGCGAGGGTGAATTCTTTGGCGGCGGGCTGAGCGTGCGCGCCACGATCGACCCGGAGATGCAGGGGCATGCGGCGGTGGCGCTGCGCCGTCAGCTGGAGCAGTATGACCGCGGCCGGGGCACGTGGCGCGGCACGGGGGTTGTGCTGCCCGAGGAAGCGTTGGAGGGCGATGACGACGCCTGGCGCGAGGCGCTTGGGCAGGCCGGCGTGGCGCGCGATATCGAGCTGGACGGGACATGGTACCCGGCGGTGATCCTGGAGATCGAGGATCAGCAGATGCGTCTTGGAATCGAGGGCGTCGCACCTGACAAGGATGCGCCGCATGTGGTTCCTCGCACTGATATCAGCTGGCTGCCGGGCAATTTCCAGGAGACGTTCGAGCGCGGCGAGGTGGTCTATGTGCGCAGGATGACGCGCGACGAGGATGGCGCCTTCATGCGTTGGACCTTGCGGCAGGTGCCCGAGGTCGAGGGTGGTTTCGTGGCGATGGACGTGCATACCGGCCGGGTTCTGGCGATGCAGGGCGGATTTTCCTATCAGCATTCGGTGTTCAACCGCGCCACGCAGGCCAAGCGCCAGCCGGGATCGAGCTTCAAGCCTTTCGTTTATGCCGCCGCGCTGGACAGCGGGTACAGCCCGGCCACGATCGTGATCGACGCGCCGATCGAGATCGACACGCCTCAGGGGCTGTGGCGACCGCGCAATTCTTCGAACAAGTTCTACGGGCCGACGCCACTGCGCACCGGGGTCGAGCAATCGCGCAACCTGATGACCATACGACTGGCGCAGGAAGTCGGCATGGACGTGGTCGCCCGTTATGCCGAGCGTTTCGGAGTCTATGACGATATGGGCCAGTTCCTGGCCAATTCGCTGGGGTCGGAGGAGACGACGCTTTACAAGATGGTGGCGGCTTATTCGATGTTCGCAAATGGCGGCGAGCGGGTCGAGCCGACGCTGGTCGACCGGGTGCAGGACCGGGACGGGCGCACTGTCTACAAGCACGACCCGCGCGATTGCGTCGATTGCGCTGACGCCGCTATTCCCGAAACCCGCGGCCCACGTATCGTGTCGAACCGCGAACGGGTGATCGACGCGATCACCGCCTATCAGCTGACCTCGATGATGAAGGGGGTGGTGGATCGCGGCACCGCATCGGGGGCGATCAACCTGCCGGTCCCGGTGGCTGGCAAGACCGGCACCACCAATGATGCGCGCGATGTCTGGTTCGTGGGGTTCACAAGCAATATCGCCGCGGGCTGTTACATCGGTCACGACCAGCCGCGGGGCCTGGGGCGGAGCGCCTATGGTTCATCCATGTGCGGGCCGGTTTTCCAGGAGTTCATGAGCGAGGCGATCACGAAATACGGTGGCGGGCAATTCGAGGTGCCGCCGGGCGGACATTTCATAAAGATCGACCGCTATACCGGCGCACGACTGGCCGACGAATCGGAAGGCGAGTTCGTCGTCGCCGAGTATTTCCGCGATGGCGAGGAGCCGATCTTTGGTTTCAGCGTTTCGGGCGGCTTTGCCATGGGCACCGATCTGAACCTGTTCCAGCGCGGCGAGAGCGAGCAGGTCAAGCAAGTGACCACCTCGACAGGGGGCACTGGGCAGGTTGGCGAGAAGGCGAGTTTCGGCTCCATGAGTTCAGGCGGGCTTTACTGACGGCCGTGTGATCTTGCCGGGGCCTCGTGGCTGCGGTATCACCGGCATCCGAGCCAGAGCAGGGACATATTCATGCGCGCCGAGATCCAGACCGTCGTTTCCGAAATCGAGAATTCGCTGGAGCTGTTGCGCCAGCGGATGGGCTGGGAGACCGCGCAGCACCGGCTTGAGGAGTTCAACGCGCGCGTCGAGGATCCCAACCTGTGGGACGATCCGGCAAAGGCGCAGAAGCTGATGCGCGACCGCCAGGCGCTGGTCGACGCGATCGAGACCCATGATTCGATCAGCCGCGACATGCGCGACAATATCGAGTTGATCGAACTGGGCGAGACCGAAGGCGACAGCGAGGTGATCGCCGAAGCCGAAGCGACGCTGAAGGCGCTTGCCCGCAAGGCGGCGGCCAAGGAACTGGAGGCGCTGCTGGATGGCGAGGCCGACGGCAACGACACCTTCCTTGAGATCAACGCCGGCGCGGGAGGCACCGAAAGCTGCGACTGGGCGGCGATGCTGGCGCGGATGTATGTGCGGTGGGCCGAAAGCCACGGCTATACGGTGGAATTGCAATCCGAAAGCTCGGGTGACGAGGCCGGGATCAAATCGGCCGCCTACAAGATCAGCGGGCATAATGCCTATGGCTGGCTGAAATCGGAATCCGGGGTACATCGTCTGGTGCGGATTTCGCCCTTCGATTCAGCGGCCAAGCGACATACATCGTTCTGCTCGGTCTGGGTCTATCCGGTGGTGGATGACAATATCGAGATCGATGTGAACCCGTCGGATATCCGGGTGGATACCTATCGCAGCTCGGGTGCTGGCGGACAGCATGTGAACAAGACCGACTCGGCGGTGCGGATCACCCACCATCCGACCGGCATCGTCGTCACCAGTTCCGAGAAATCCCAGCACCAGAACCGCGACATCGCCATGAAGGCGCTGAAATCGCGGCTCTATCAGCTTGAGCTGGACAAGCGCAACGAGGCCATTGCCGAGGCCCATGAGGCCAAGGGCGATGCCGGATGGGGCAACCAGATCCGCTCGTATGTGTTGCAGCCTTACCAGATGGTCAAGGATCTGCGCACCGGGGTCGAGACCAGTGACACCAAGGGGGTTCTGGATGGTGATCTCGATCAGTTCATGGCCGCGACGCTGGCGATGGATGTGAGCGGCAAGTCCCGGGCCGAGGCGCAGGGCGAGGTGTGAGGCGCCGGTGGGGGTTTTGCACCCCCACACCCCCGCAGAGTACTTTCGGCAAGATGAAGCAGGGGCTCCGGAGGGGGCGGGAGGTAAGGCATGGATGAGGTTTTGAACCTGTCGGCGCGCGCGCAGGCGGCGCGGATCGCAAGCGGCGAGATAAGCGCCGAGGCATTGATGCGCGCGACGCTGGCGCGGGTGGGAGAGGTAAACGGGGCGCTCAATGCGATCGTATCGCTGCGCGACGAGACCGATCTTCTGGACGAGGCGCGCAGGGCCGATGCGGGACCGGCGCGCGGCGTGCTGCACGGTTTGCCGGTGGCGGTGAAGGATCTGTCGAATGCGGCGGGGCTGGCGACCTCGAAAGGGTCCCCCGCGCTGGCGGGGCAGATCGCGGCGCAGGACGATCTGCATGTGGCGCGGATGCGCGCCGCCGGGGCGATCGTGATCGGTAAGACCAACACGCCCGAATTCGGCCTGGGCAGCCACACCTTCAACCCGGTGCATGGCGTGACCTGCAACCCCTATGACAACACCCGGACCTGTGGCGGCTCGTCGGGAGGCGCGGCGGTGGCGCTGGCGGCGCGGATGCTGTCAATTGCGGACGGCTCGGACATGATGGGCAGCCTGCGCAACCCGGCGGGCTGGAACAATGTTTACGGGATGCGACCGAGTTGGGGATTGGTGCCCGGAGAACCTGCGGGCGACACCTTTCTGCATCAGCTCGCGACGCTGGGTCCGATGGCCCGCACGCCAGAGGATCTGGCGCTGTTGCTGGGGGTGATGGCGGGGCCGGATCCGCGCCAGCCGCACGCAATGCAGGCACCGGATCTGGCGCTGGATGGCGCCGGGAAGATCGCGGGGCGGCGGATCGGCTGGCTGGGTGATTGGGGCGGTGCCTTCGCGATGGAGGCGGGCATCGCCGATCTGGGCCGCGCGGCCTGCGGCGTGCTGGAGGAGCTGGGCTGCATTGTCGAGGAGGTTGCGCCGCCATTCAGCCGCGAGGCGCTTTGGGATAGCTGGACCACGTTGCGCAGCTGGTCGGTGGCCTGCAATCTTGCGCCGCTTCTGGAATCGCCCGTGACGCGGGACCGGCTGAAGCCCGATGCCATATGGGAGATCGAGCGCGGGCGCGCGATGAGCGCGTTGGAGGTGCATCGCGCCAGCGTGATCCGTTCGCAGTGGTTCACGCGTGCCGCCGAGGTTTTCGACCAGTATGACGCGCTGGTGATGCCGACGGCGCAGGTCTGGCCGTTTCCGCTGGAATGGGAGTGGCCAAAGGACATAGCGGGGCAGGCGATGGACAGCTATCATCGCTGGATGGAAGTGGTGGTGCCCGCGAGCCTTGCGGGCCTGCCTGCGCTGGCGGTTCCGGCGGGCTTCGGTGCTGAGGGCCTACCGATGGGCGTTCAACTGATCGGGCGACGCGGTGCGGACCGCGCGCTGCTGGAGCTGGGGCAGGCCTATCACCAGGCGACGCGCTGGCCTGAGCGGCATCCGCCGGAAAGTTGAAAGCAAAATGCATCTTTGCGCAGCGATCCGCCTTGGCTAGGCTCACGCCATCAGGGAGGACATCGAGCGATGGATGAAAGCAAGCCGCTTGGCGTGCCCGAATTGGGACCGGTGACATTCGCAATGCTGGGCGAGGCGTTGCGGCTTGGCTGGGAGGACATGCGCCGCGCACCGGGCTATGCGGTGATCTTTGCCGGGGTCTATGTGGCGATCGGCTGGTTCATGGCCTGGGTCACCTGGATCACCGGGCAGAGCTATTGGCTTATTTTCGCGGCCGTCAGCTTTCCCTTGATCGGGCCGTTCGCGGCAGTCGGTTTCTACGAGGTGAGCCACCGGCGCGAAATGGGCGCGCCACTTGAGCCGGGCGCGGTCTTTGGGGTGATCCTCAGCCAAAGGCGGCGGCAATTGCCGTCGATCTGCGCCGTGATCGTGCTGCTGTTCCTGTTCTGGTTCTTTCTTGGCCATATGATTTTTGCGCTGTTCATGGGGTTTTCGACCATGACCAATGTCTCGAGTTCATTCGAGGTGTTCATGACGCGCGAGGGCATCAGCATGTTGGCGGTCGGCACGCTGGTGGGGGCGGGATTCGCGCTCTTGCTTTATATGATAACGGTGGTGTCGCTGCCGCTGCTGCTGGATCGGGAGGTGGATTTCGTGACCGCGATGATAAGCAGTTTCCAGACCGTGCTGGCAAGCCCGGTGCCGATGCTGGCCTGGGCCGTGTTCATCGCGATGCTGACTTTTCTCGCGCTGATACCGGGGTTCCTTGGATTGTTCATCGTTTTGCCGCTTCTGGGGCATGGGACATGGCATCTATACCGTCAGATTTGCAAGGCGGGGGGGACGTGCTAGGATATGCGCCTGTCTGGAATGGTGCGCACAAAGTAAGGGTCTGGCATGGCGGATACGCAGTTCTGGGACCGTGTCGCAAGGCGCTATGCGGCGCGCCCCATCGGCAATATGGCGGCCTATGAAACCACGCTTGAGCGCACGCGCGCCTATCTGAGAGATACTGACCAGGTATTGGAACTTGGCTGCGGCACGGGTAGCACTGCGTTGTTGCTGGCGCCCGGTGTGGAGCATCTGACGGCGAGCGATCTCTCTGGCGAGATGATCGCCATCGCGAATGAAAAGCTGGCCGATTTCGAGGGCGACAACCTTGAGTTTCGTCAAAGCGATGTGTTCGACGCGGGCTTCGCGCCGGGCGGCTTTGATGCGGTGCTGGCCTTCAATTTCCTGCACCTGCTCGACGGCATGGACCCGACGCTTGCGCGGGTCCATTCATTGTTGAAACCGGGCGGGCTGTTCATCAGCAAGACCATCTGCCTTGGGCGCCATGCCTGGCATTTCCGGGCGCTGATCGGGCTGTTGCGGTTGGTGCGCAAGGCGCCGCCCGCCGTAAATTTCCTTGATGCGGGGGACGTTCAGAGCGCGATACGCGCCGCCGGGTTCGTCATAGAGGAGACCGGCGATTACCCGGTTCGCCTGCGTGCGCATTTCATCGTGGCGCGCAAGCTGGCCGATCCGTCTGACAGCTGAGTATCAGCGCGCCGCGTCGCGGTAGTGGCGCAGGACGAAAAGCCGGATCGCCGAAGCGAGCCCGGTATCGATCCCGCGCGCCGCGTCGATTTCGGCGGCCAGCGCGTTGAGCGGCTGCCCACGCGCGGCGGCGATGGCGCGGAAGGCCTGCCAGAATTCATCCTCGAGGGATACGCTGGTGCGGTGGCCATGCAGGGTGAGCGAGTGTTTCACCGGGCGGGCATTGACGGGATGTGACATCATCTGGCGTTAAGCGGTAGCGTCATTCGTCTTCGTCGCGCCTGTGGGCTTCATGATCCTGAAACGCCTTGTCGCTGCGCGCCGTATCCAGCGCTCGGTCGGCCTTGCTGCGGCCATGGCGGGCGGCGTTCTGGTCGGCCTGTTCGCGTTTGGCGGCGCGCGCCTTCTGTTTGCGGGCCTTATTGAGGTTGATGACCTTGCTCATGGTGCCAAGCATACCGGCTTGCGGCCATTCGTCCACAGGTTTGAGCGAGGTCGGGCAGCCCCGAAGGGCCACCCGCCGTTTTGATGGGGATCAATCGCGCGGGCCGATCATCTGTTCGGGGCGTACGACGCGTTCGAAGGTCTCTTCGTCGACGAAGCCAAGTCGGATGGCCTCTTCCTTGAGGGTGGTGCCGTTCTTGTGCGCGGTCTTGGCGACCTTGGTGGCGTTGTCATAGCCGATTTCGGGCGCAAGGGCTGTCACCAGCATCAGTGACTCGCGCATCAGTTTGCCGATGCGGTCCTCGTTGGCCTCGATGCCGTTCAGCATCCGTTCGGTGAAGCTGTCGGTGGCATCGCCCAGAAGCTGGATCGACTGAAGGAGGTTATAGGACATCATCGGGTTGTAGACATTGAGTTCGAAATGCCCCTGCGAGCCTGCGAACTTGATTGCGGCGTCGTTGCCCATGACATGCGCTGCGACCTGGGTCAGGGCCTCGGCCTGGGTGGGGTTCACCTTGCCAGGCATGATCGAGGAGCCGGGCTCGTTTTCGGGCAGGATCAGCTCACCCAGGCCCGAGCGCGGGCCGGAGCCCAGGAAGCGGATGTCATTGGCGATCTTGTAACAGGAGCCTGCCACCGTCGCCAATGCGCCGGACATGAACACCATCGCGTCGTGCGCGGCGAGGGATTCGAACTTGTTGGGCGCGGTGACGAAGGGCAGGCCGGTGATCTCGGCCATGTTGGCAGCGACGCTTTCGCCCCAGCCCTTACGGGTGTTGAGGCCCGTGCCGACGGCGGTGCCGCCCTGGGCCAGTTCGTGGATGCCGGGCAGCGCGGCATTGATACGGGCGATGCCCTGGCGGACCTGCTGGGCATAGCCCGAGAATTCTTGCCCGAGGGTCAGCGGTGTTGCGTCCTGCGTATGGGTGCGGCCGATCTTGATGATATCCTTGAACTCTTCCTGCTTGGCCTCGAGACCGCGTAGCAGTTTTTCAAGGCCGGGCATCAGCACGTCGCGCACGCTCATGGCGGTGGCGATATGCATCGCGGTCGGGAAGGTGTCGTTCGAGCTTTGCCCCATGTTGCAGTGATCGTTGGGATGCACCGGGTCTTTGGTGCCTATCTCGCCGCCGAGGATTTCGATCGCGCGGTTGGCGATCACCTCGTTGGCGTTCATGTTCGACTGGGTGCCGCTGCCTGTCTGCCAAACCACCAGAGGGAAGTTGTCGTCGAACTTGCCTTCGACCACTTCGCCTGCGGCGGCGATGATGGCATCGGCCAGTTGCGGGTCAAGCGCGCCGCTTTCCTTGTTGGCCTGCGCGCAGGCTTTCTTGATCACGCCGAGCGCTCGCACGATGGCGACGGGCTGGGTTTCCCAGCCGATCGGGAAATTCATGATCGAGCGCTGCGTTTGTGCGCCCCAGTACTTGTCGGTGGGAACCTCGAGCGGGCCGAAGCTGTCGGTTTCAGTGCGGGTGGCGGTCATGGATGGATCTCCCTCGCGAAAAAGGCCGTCTCTCTCATAGCGGACGGGGCGGAAAGATCAATGATGTATGCAATGGAATACCGCCCGCAGGCAGGCGACCTGTTGGGTCGGCGAAAAGGGCAGTTCTATTTGCGGAAACTGTCGAGGCTCACGACCTCGGCCTCGCCATTTGTGGAATGCGTGTCCGGGTCGCTGTCATCCTCATCGGGCGCATCGTCCGCTTCGGAGTCGAGTTCTTCGGCTTCATCCTGCGAATCAAAGCGAAGGCCGAATTCGACCGAGGGGTCGACGAAGGTCTTGATCGCGTCATAAGGGATGTAAAGCGTTTCGGGCGCGTCCCCGAAGTTGAGCGTAATCGAGAACCCGTCAAGAGTCACTTCAAGATCGTCGAACCAGTGCTGCATGACCACGGTCATTTCCGAAGGATAACGTTCCTTCAGCCAGTCGGCGAGATGCGCGTCGGGGTGGGTTGTGTCGAAGGTGATGAAGAAATGATGCGCGCCAGGCAGGCCGTTATCCTGCACACCGACAAGGACGCGCTGGATCAATCCGCGCATCGCTTCGTGCATCAATTTTCCATAATCGATCGATCGAGACATCGTTTTCCCGAACCTCCTGCGCTTCAGCATAGGGGATTCGATGTAAAACGAAAGGCCCTCTTGCGTCGTTTCAACCCAGAAGATGCAAGCCGCCCGCAGCGGCCGCCATCAGGGCAAGGCCGAGGATCATGGGCAGGCGCAGAACCAGAAGAAACACACCGGCAAGCACCACCAATGCGGCGTTGAGCGGCAGGAAGCTGGCAAGCTCGGGGCGCGGACCCAAGGGGGTGCGGGTCACGGTATCGAACAGCACATGCAACGCGAACCAGACCGAAAGGTTGAGGATCACGCCGGTTACCGCCGCTGATATCCCCGAAAGCGCGCCCTCGAGGCGCGGGCGCGCCAGCAGCGCCTCGACATAGGGTGCCCCGGCGAAGATCCACAGAAAGCAGGGCGTGAATGTGACCCAGAGCGTCAGCGCACCCGTGAGGAGCGCCAGAGGCAGGCCGCCCTGCGCAAAACCCGCCAAGAGGCCGACGAACTGGGTCACGAGGATCAACGGCCCAGGCGTGGTTTCCGCCAGCCCCAGCGCGTCGATCATCTGAGGTGTGGTCAGCCAGCCATGGGTTTCGACGACGGCTTGGGTCATGTAGGCCAGCACCGCATAGGCGCCGCCAAATGTGACCACGGCGAGTTTCGAGAAGAAAAGTGCGATCTCGGTCAGGAATGTCGCGCCCATTGCCCAGGCCAGCAGGATCGGCGCCGCCCAGAGCGCGCCCCAAAGCGCCACAGTGCCAAGCGTCTGTGCAAGGGGAACCCGCGCCGGGGCGACGGAATCAGGCGTGGTTGCAGAACTGTCGGCACGGGCCATCCCCCAGAGCGCAGCGGCAAGGATGATCAGCGGGAAGGGCACCGAAAGAAAGAACATCGCCACGAAGGCGGTGAGGGCGAGCGCCCAGTCATCCCAGCCCGAAAGCGCCCTGCGCGCCAGCGAAAGAAGCGCCTGAAGCACGATCACG
>Ga0102925_1000152_pt1 | contig 33929 bp, 34 predicted proteins | sample SalPonR1_A_D1_MG_FD_78216 | JGI IMG/M metagenome (GOLD analysis project Ga0102925, IMG submission 78216) | Salt pond soil microbial communities from South San Francisco under conditions of wetland restoration - Salt Pond MetaG R1_A_D1_MG | ecosystem: Environmental > Aquatic > Marine > Intertidal...
CAATTTCCTTCAGAATCCCTTAGTCGGTATACTTGTTTTTTATGCGGAAGCGTCACCTTAACGATACTCTCAGAAATTTTAATCCTTGGTTTCCCGTGAGAATAAGCCAATTTATAAACCCCGTCTAAAGCAGCATCAGGACTTCCTATAACTAGATTAGTGCCTACGCCAAAGACGTCTATCCTGGCACCTTGTTCCAGCAGGCTTTTAATAACATTCTCCTCTAATTGATTAGAAGCAGCAATTTTAACATACTCAAGTCCGGCCTCGTCCAGCATCTTTCTGCTTTGTTTAGAGAGATAAGCTAAATCTCCACTATCCAGCCTAATAGCCATTAATTTCTCTCCGCGCTCCTCCATTTCTTTGGCAACTTTTATTGCGTTTGGAACACCACTTTTAAGCGTATCGTAGGTATCTACTAAAAACACACAATTTATTGGTCTAGCTTCAGCAAAATCCCGAAAGGCAGAAATTTCGTCATCATAACTTTGAATAAAGGAATGGGCCATAGTTCCTGAAACAGGAATATCAAAATCTCTACCGGCAATAACGTTACTTGTACCATCAAAACCGCCAACCATAGCCGCTCGAGTTGCATAATAGCCGCCCGGCCCTTGTGCTCTTCGCAATCCAAAGTCCAATAAAGTACGTTCCCCTGAAACCAGTTTTATCCTACTCGCTTTTGTAGCAATTAAGGTCTGGAAGTTAAGTAAATTCAGTAGAATAGTTTCAATAATTTGCGCTTCAATAATATTGGCTTCCACCTGCAAAACGGGTCGCGTAGGAAAAACTACATCCCCTTCCTGAACCGAATAAATCTTTCCGTGGAATTTAAAATCTTTGAGATATTCCAGGAATTTTTCATCAAAATTCTGATTTTTAAGGTAATCCAGGTCTTTGTCGCTAAATTTTATATTCTCAATGATTTCCAATAAATCCTGAAGCCCTGCAAAAATGGCGTATCCTCCTTCAAAAGGTAGTTTCCTAAAAAAATAATCAAAAATGGCTGTGTAATCTTTTTGTCCCTTTTTAAAATATACCTGGGCCATTGCCAGTTGATACTGGTCTGTATAAGTAGCTGAAAAATTTAGCATAGGTTCTTGTTAGTTTAAACTTCGTCAAGCATCGCATTATAAATCTCCAGATCTGCTTCACTGAACAGCACAAATTTAAGCTTTTGCAGGTGTTTCAGCTTTGGGATTTCGGCTAAAATTGTATTAAATGCGACTTTAGTCGCTTCTTTTATCGGGTAACCAAAAGCGCCGGTAGAAATAGCGGGAAAAGCCATAGATTGAACTTGCTTCTCTTCTGAAAGTTTCAATGCATTTTTATAGCAATTTTCTAAAAGCTTATCCTCTGGTTTATCCTTACCGTAAACCGGTCCCAAACAATGAATCACATAATCGTTCGGTAAGTTATGCGCCCCGGTAATAACTGCTTCCCCGGGAGCAATTGGGGCCAGTGGTTTGCATTCCTTGTAAAGTCCTGGTCCAGCGGCGCGGTGTATAGCTCCTGCCACACCCCCGCCAGTTGTAAGCTGCGCATTAGCAGCGTTTACTACGGCTTCCACCTCCGGTTGATCGGCAATGTCTCCTTTAGAAACTTCAATTTCTATATCCTTAAAACGCTTATTCATCCTTAAAAATTACGAAAATTAACAAAGATGCTGAAATTAAGACCAATAAACTTGCGGATAAAAGAATTAAGATTTAAATTGACTTGCTTAAATTCTGAATGTAAAAATGGTACAAGCTGCGGAAATAATAAACAACAATCAAGCTGAGATTATGGATGCCTGGGAAGAGCGCGTGCTTAAAGAAATTCCTGCGGCCAAAACATCCAGTAACCTCGCGCTAAGAAATCAGTTACCTAATGTGCTTGATGACATAGCTGATATATTAAAAAGACATCAGGGTTTTTTAAATATAGCCAAGGACGAAAAATACGAGGAAATCATAAAAAACAGCCTTGATCACGGCCGGCACCGGGCTACTACTTCTAACTATACCGTAAAACAAATTTTAAAAGAATATGTAATCTTTCATAGAGTTCTCACAGAACTTTTACTGGATAATAAGGTTTATAACGAGGAGGTGGGAATTATTCTTAAGTATACTTTAGAAACCGCTATGCTTAACTCGGCAAGTTCCTTCAACGATTCCATGCAGGAAATGAGGGAAAAACTAATTGGTACCCTCGCCCACGATATCAGGAACCCCATATCTACAGCTTATTTTGCCTTGCAAATCATAGATCCTAATGCTGACGAAAAACGCATTGAAGACCTTAAGAAAATGGGGTTAAGAAGTCTTGACAAGTCCCTGGAACTGGTGGAAGGTCTTTTAGATGCTATTAGTGTAAAAGCCGGTGAAGGGATTACCTTAAATTTCGAAGAAATAAATTTAGCGAAAGAAGTAAAATGGGTAGCCAATGAGGCTTCAGAAATTTATACTAATGAAATAAATTTCGAAAGTAACGCAGAAGAAATATCAGGAATTTTTGATGGCACTGCTATTCGGCGTGTTGTAGAAAACCTGGTCACTAATGCTGTAAAATACGGTTCTAGAAATAGTGCGGTAAGCATTCGGCTTGAAGACAGCCCGGAAGAAGCATACATTAAGGTGCACAATTTTGGAAAAGCCATTTCCGAAGAAAATAAGACTGATATATTTAAGTTTTTAAACCGCGGAAAGAAATCAACGGATTCTACTCTAGAGAGTTGGGGTATGGGCCTAACCCTGGTAGAAACAGTAGCTAAAGCACACGGGGGCAAGGTTCACCTGGAAAGCACAGATGAAGGAGGAACCACATTTGCCATCAGTTTAAAGAAATCGGCAAACTCTCCTGGCAAGGTGCGTACTAAACTGAATTATATAGAAAGTTAAAGCAGCCTGTTTAATTTATTCGCCTTTCAACTATAGAGGGGGTCTTGAGATTAGAGAAACAAGATACTTTAAGAAATAAGATCCGGTCTCTCTAAAGGCTGGGTTTTTTATTTATCGTCCATCCATATAAAAATAAGGAGAGACATGCGGCTTGAACTAATGATGCTTATATTAGTAACAACAATCGTATCAAGAGGTCTTCAATAAGGCACAGGAAAAGTTTATCTATAAATTACTCGAAATATTTCCACTAATTAAAATATTCGGTACCCAAATGCAAGACCAAATGTAGGAGTTAAAGCCGTGCTATCTGCATCAAAATCGCTAAGAAAACCCATTCCTATATGAGTGTTAAAAATAAAATTCCCACCTAAACTTCTTTGCAGCCCCCAATGCACCTCTGTAAGTAATGCAGGATTATAGGCAAAGCTACCGCTTTTTCCGAATGAATATTTAGTTTGTAGCGAAACATAATTACCGGAATTGTGTACGGTGACTTTCTCTTTTCTAATTCGTTTTTCGATATTATACACAAACTTAAGTTTGGATTTTAAGAAAGGAACAGGTCTTACAACATCCAAGGTGTAACTGGCACTATTATCTTCTGCATTCATTCCCATACCAGCGCCAATTGCATTTTCCCAAACAAATTTATTCGAAATAGGTAATTCATATCCAAAACTCAATCCGTGAAAGCCCAATTCAATCTTTCCAAAGTTATCTAGTTGTTCGTTCTCATTTTCTTGAGCGATGGCGTTAAAACCTAAAGTTGATAATAGAATTACAAGTAGTATTTTTTTCATAATAGATTGGGTTATAAAATCGAAGAGGATTTTAAGTGATGAAGTTTTTTTTTTTGATGAATGACTAATTATATTTTAACAATAAGTATCAAAAATTTAAAAAAGTTACACCTTAAAACCATTATTCTAAAGAAATAATCAAATGAATGGAAATTTGATGAAGAAAAAATAAGACTGAAGAAAATTCGGCGTAGAAGAAGATTACAATTTGGAAGTAGTATGAATTTGTCCTGATTGAATTGTAATACAGATATCTTTAGGAATAGCTGTAAAACAGAAAAGCCTTACATTTCTGTAAGGCTTTTCGCGAGTTGCTCCCCCTCTTGGGCTCGAACCAAGGACCCTCTGATTAACAGTCAGATGCTCTAACCAACTGAGCTAAGGAGGAGTGTTTTGCTCTTTTGCGGTTGCAAATATAGGTCAAATTTTAAATCACCGCAAAACAAAAATTGAATTTTTTTCAGGTTTTTTTCTAATGGAATTCTATTACTCAAATAACCAGCGATATACATCGTTACCATTGGCATAAAGTACCAAAGCAATTAAGATAAAGAAACCTACCATTTGAGCAACTTCCATAAATTTATCGTTAGGTTTTCTTCCGGTTATCATTTCATAAAGCAGAAACATTACATGCCCACCGTCCAAAGCCGGGATAGGTAGAATGTTCATAAACGCAAGGATAATAGAAATAAGAGCGGTAGTATGCCAAAACCCTTTCCAGTTCCATGTATCAGGGAACATATCGCCTATGGCTCCAAATCCGCCTAACTGCGTAGCTCCTTTTTGTGTAAATACGTATTTAAATTGAGCTACATAATCGTGTAGCGTCCAGTAACCGTAATCAAAGCCTTGCTTTATACTTTCAACAAAACTATATTCCTGGTTTTTTATTTCATAATTCCGTTTTACAGCGAAGCCAAGCATTCCTTCTTCATCTGGCGATACCATAACGCTTTTTATTTCATTATCACGTTTAAACACCAATTCCAACTCCTTATTTTCGCTTTGTTGAATCAAAGCTCTTGCTTCGTGCCAATAACCAATTTCTTGCTCATTAAGCGATATTATACTATCTCCCTTTTGAAGCCCGGCGATACTGGCTACTTTACCAGGTGCCACACTATCAATTACCGGGTTTTGAATAGGAACAAATGGTAACATTACTCCTTGTTCCCACATTTGTTCTCCAATATTTTCAGGAACTTCAATAACTTCTTCTTGCCCATTTTGGTGTAACACGGTGATACTATTTACATCACGCATAAACAAATAGCGGTTTACCTCATCACTATTTTGAAGGTCTTCACCGTTAATCTGTAGAACCCGATCTCCGTCTTTAAAACCATATTGTTTAAATTCTTCGGCAACTGCAAATCCTTCTGGCATTTCGTCTGGACCTACATAGTTTTTACCCCAAACGAACATGATCATCATATAAATAAGAAAACCAAGCACCAGATTTACCGTAACACCACCAAGCATAATAATAAGACGTTGCCAGGCCGGCTTACTTCTAAACTCCCAGGGTTCAGGCGGCTTTTCCATTTGCTCTTTATCCATACTTTCATCAATCATCCCAGATATTTTTACATATCCTCCCAAAGGCAGCCAACCAATACCATACACGGTTCCACCAATCTTTTTCTTAAAAAGAGCGAATTTCACATCAAAGAAGAGGAAAAACTTTTCTACCCTGGTTTTGAACAATTTGGCGGGAATAAAATGCCCCAACTCGTGTAAAACTATAAGTAAAGACAAGCTTAACAGTAATTGTACGGCTTTAACTATAAATGGATCCATGCGTAATGCTTCAAATTTTAAATCGCACAAAAGTAACCTTTTCTAGTCTCCTACAAAAGTTAAAAGCCTTCCTGTTTTTGCTAGCTGAAATTTTAAGTTTTAAACTGCGACTAATTGATTGCTAGGACTTAATTTTGCAATAAATTTCCCTTGGATAAGCTTGCAGGGATCAATTGAAAAAGTCGATTTTTCAACACTGCCTGGGAAATTTCGGAAAATTTAAAAGCTCATCTATTGAGAAAATCACCTCGAAGCAAACTCGAGAGATATTGATAAGGAACATAATTTTATTTGCGAGGTAAGCCTCAGAGCATTTAATCTCGATTATCGAGTAAATTTTATAATATGCGTAATCTCTTTAACTGGCTTAAGAAATTTGCCATTGTTTTATTTATACTTTCAGTAATTATAATCTATAGTATTTATTCGCTTTTAAAGCCGGAAGAAAGACTACCCGTTTACCAACCAGATATGGTAAATGCCGAGCTGGTAGATTCTACGGTGCGTTACGTTAGAAAATATCATACAGTAAAAGACTTTGAGCTCATAAATCAAAACGGCGATACTATTACCCAGGATTATTATAATGATAAAATTTACGTAGCCGATTTCTTTTTTACTACCTGCCTTACCATTTGCCCCGTAATGACCGATCATATGTTGGAAATTCAGGACGAAATTGAGGAGGATCCAGAAGTCTTATTACTTTCCCATACTGTTTTCCCTAAAACCGACTCTGTACCGGTTCTTAAAGCTTATGCTGAAGAAAAAGGGGTAATAGATGAAAAATGGAATCTTGTTACAGGCGATAAGAAACATATTTATGATCTGGCTAGAAAATCTTACCTCGCTTCAAAAAGTAATGGCGATGGCGGACCTTACGATATGATTCATACCGAGAATTTTGTGCTGGTAGATAAAGAAAAACGAATTCGAGGATTTTATGACGGTACCGATGCCGAAGCCATAGAAAATTTAATGCACGATATAAAGGTTTTAAAACGTGAATATCGCTAAAAGGGAGTTTTTCTACTGAAATTTTTTACTGCTGAAATTTTACCTTACTTTTGCCTTGTTTAAAATCAATCTAAATAAAAGTGAAACGTACTCTGGCCGACTTAAAACGTGGTGAACGCGGGATTATCAAAGAATTTTCAGAAGAAAATATTCCGCTAAAATTACTCGAAATGGGTTGTTTGCCGGGCAATGAAGTAGAAATGTTACAAATGGCTCCATTTAGAGACCCTATGTATTTAAATATTAATGGCAGCCACCTGGCCATTAGAAGAGAGATCGCTTTACTTATAGAAATTGACCTTATAAGCTAAAATGGCTAAACAAATAAATGTTGCGTTAATAGGAAATCCCAACACCGGAAAGACCTCTGTGTTTAATCAGCTCACCGGTCTTAATCAAAAAGTGGGTAATTATCCCGGCATAACAGTTGAAAAAAAAGAAGGAATTTGCAAACTCCCGCGCGGCCTTAAAGCTCATATTCTAGATCTTCCGGGGACTTATAGCCTTAACGCTTCTTCTTTAGATGAAAATGTGGTAATAGAATTATTGCTAAATAAAAGCGATAAAGATTATCCCGATGTTGCAGTTGTGGTTAGCGATGTAGAGAATCTAAAACGAAATTTACTCCTATTTACCCAAATTAAAGACCTTGGCATCCCTACCATCCTGGTAATTAATATGGCCGACAGGATGGAGCGTAAAGGAATTTCTCTGGATGTAGACCTACTTGAAGAACGATTAAGCACTAAAGTTGTACTTGTAAGTGCACGAAAAAATACAGGAATTGATGAACTGAAAGAAGCGATAATCAATTATCGCCATATCTCAGACGAACCTTGTGTGAATGCATCCGTAATTGCTCCTGAATATTTTGATCGCCTAAGAAAAGCTTTCCCAAACCAATCACTTTATAAGCTTTGGCTTGTAATTACTCAAGATGTAAATTTTGGGAATATCAACAGGAAAGAGATTACTGACTCCAATTATTTTGACACAAAATCCCATACCGAGCTAAAGAGACTTCAGCATAAAGAAACCATCTTAAGATACCAGTTTATCAATGGCGTTTTAAAGGAAACGATGAAGGTTGATGCCAGTTCTGCCAAAGACCTGCGTTCACGTTTAGATCGTATTCTCACCCATAAAGTTTGGGGTTATGCGATATTTTTCGGCATTCTTTTATTGATTTTCCAGGCAATATATAGTTGGTCCAGCTATCCCATGGACCTCATAGATGAAACATTTGCATTTTTAAGCGAATGGACAAAAAATAATCTTCCGGCCGGAGCTTTCACCAATCTCATTGCTGAAGGCATTATTCCGGGACTTGGTGGGATTGTTATTTTTATTCCCCAAATCGCTTTCCTGTTTTTCTTTATTTCTATTCTGGAGGAAACCGGCTATATGAGTCGGGTTGTGTTTTTAATGGATAGGATTATGCGAAAATTCGGGCTTAGTGGAAAAAGTGTTGTTCCATTGGTTTCAGGAACTGCCTGTGCTATTCCTGCCGTGATGGCTACCAGGAACATTGAAAGCTGGAAAGAACGTTTAATCACAATTTTGGTAGTCCCATTTACCACCTGTTCGGCGCGTTTACCCGTTTACTTAATTATTATCGCCCTGGTGATTCCAGACCGTGCCGTTTGGGGTTTTAACCTCCAGGGATTAACTTTGATGCTGCTTTATCTTTTAGGATTTGGTGTAGCCATTGGCTCTGCCTGGATCTTAAACGGAATTTTAAAAATCAAAAACCGAAGCCATTTTGTTATTGAAATGCCTAACTACAAGATGCCAATGGGGAAAAACATTGCCATCAATGTGGTTGAAAAAACCAAATCCTTTGTATTTGGGGCTGGAAAAATAATCCTTGCAATTTCAATTATTTTATGGGTTCTGGCTAGTTACGGCCCGGGAGAAAAATTTAACCAGGCTGAAGAAATTGTAACTTCAGAATATTCCCAGAGCAGCGAAATTTCAGAAAAAGAGCTAGAAGAAAAAATCGCTTCCTTTAAACTTAGAAATTCATACATAGGTATTATGGGAAGAGGTATTGAACCGGTTGTAGCTCCATTGGGTTATGATTGGAAGATTGGTATTGCTATAATAAGTTCTTTTGCCGCCCGCGAAGTTTTTGTAGGAACTTTAGCCACAATTTATAGTGTGGGCAGTGATGAAGAGGAAACCATCAAAAACCGAATGGCCGCAGAGATCAATCCAATTTTAGGAGGACCGTTATTTACTTTTGCCAGTGGGGTTAGCTTGTTACTTTTCTATGCTTTTGCCATGCAGTGTATGAGTACTTTGGCTATTGTTAAGAAAGAAACCAATACCTGGAAATGGCCCGTTTTACAATTAGTGGTGATGACCTTATTCGCCTACTTTGTAGCATTAGCGGCTTTTCAATTATTAAAATAAGTGTAAGATAAATTTTATAAAACGACTTAAATACTATGGAATTAATACAGGAAATTCTCGTTTTTATAACCTTCGCTATCGCATTGGGATATATCCTGACGAAATTTATCTGGAAACCTGCATTTCTAAAAAAGAAATCTGAAAAGACCAAAGCCTGCGGAGTTTCTGGGTGCGGCTGCGATTAATTTAATTTTCCATTCTCTTAGTTACTTTCATTTTAAGCCGGTAATCTGAAGCTTTTATCTTTTTAGAAGTTGTTGGATATGGGGAAAGTGACAGGACTTCAATATTAAGATCTTCCTCAAAAAATTTTGCCAGGCTGGTTTTAAAAGAATTCATATTTGCCCCAAGGGTAATGACTTCTTTTCCAAGAGATCTTTCATCTTTAAATATTTCTACCAGAATCTTTGCCTCACCGGCTCTCACACATGTTACATCGCTAGGGCATCTTGAATCTACTACCACTTCTTTAAATCGGATTGTTCTTTCATTAAAATTAAAAGATTCACCCACTTGAGTTTCTGCAAAATATGTTACAATTTCCGTCTCCTCCTGCGCTGATGCCGATAGAGCAAAGAGAAAAAGACCGATCACCAGCAAAACTGGTTTTAAAAGAATAGAAATTCTATTATTATGGTTCAATTTAATAATGCTTGGGCTTAATTGCATAGGTCTTTTTTACTAAAGACTCTACCTAAACTTTAATGTTGCAAACGCTTTTTAACCTAAACCAACATCCAGGGTCATCATCACCATAAAGCCTAAAATAAAGCCCATAGTGGCAATATCTGTGAAATTTCCTTTTTGAGATTCTGGAACAACCTCTTCCACTACTACAAAGATCATCGCACCGGCAGCAAAAGAAAGTGCATAAGGCAAAATAGGATCGAAAGTCATGACTGCCCATGCACCAAGCACCGCAGCAAAAGGTTCCACAATAGCCGAAAGTTGACCAAAATTAAAACTTTTCCAGCGGCTCATTCCCTGCCCCCGAAGCGGCATGGCAACGGCAAAACCTTCAGGAAAGTTTTGCAATCCAATTCCTATTGCCAGAGCTACGGCCCCACCAATACTTGCTCCTTCCAGTCCCGCACCGGCTGCACCAAAAAGTACACCTACCGCCAGACCCTCTGGAATATTATGTAAAGTAATTGCCAGGGTAAGAAGAACAGATTTATGCCAGGGTGTTTTAATTCCTTCTTTTTCACTCATTTTAAAATTTACGTGCAGGTGTGGTAATACTTTATCAAGTCCGAATAAAAAGAGTGCACCTAAACCAAACCCAATAAGTGGTGGCACTGTTTTTTCAAAACCTTCGCCGGGACTCATTTCTATCCCGGGCGCCAATAAACTCCAAAAACTTGCGGCCACCATAACGCCACCGGTAAACCCGAGCATACCATCAAATAACTTTCTATTCATTTGTTTAAATAGAAAAACTAACGAAGCTCCTGCAGCGGTAAGTAACCATGTAAATATAGTAGCCAGTAAAGCGGCCATTACCGGGTCTAATTGCTCAAAATAAGCGATTATATCTTCCATTTATTGAGTTTTTATATATAGATTATTTGATATTAATTGTGAAATTCTTAATTCTCTTTCTCCTATTAGGATTAACATAGATCCATCAAAAGCTTCCTTTTCCTGTACTTTAATTTCTTTTCCAAGTGAAATATTATTCTTGTCTAAAAACCTTAAAAATTCTGATGAAGAATCTTTTACTCCAACGCAAATACCACTTTCTGCTTTCCCTAGTTCAGATAATAGCATTTTATTAGCTACACTAAAATTTCCTTCAGCATCCGGGATAGGATCTCCGTGGGGATCTCGTTTAGGAAAACCCAGAAATTTATCTAATTCCTTAGTAAGTTTTTCAGATTTAATATGTTCCAACTGTTCGGCTATATCGTGTACCTCGTCCCAATTAAAATTGAGCTTTTCAACTAAAAAATATTCCCACAATCGGTGTTTTCTAATTATTTGTATAGCGGTCTTATCCCCTAATTCACTAAGTTTAACCCCCTGGTATTTCTTATAGATTACCAGTTCTTTTTCTGATAACTTCTTAATCATATCACTAACCGAGGAAGCCTTGGTATCCATTTCTTCCGCCAATGCATTGGTGCTCACACCTGCCTGGTATTTTCTTTCTAAATGAAAAATCGCTTTTAGATAATTTTCTTCTGAAAAACTAAACATACTTCTAATTTACCCGATTATCGAGATTTAAAAATTCCGAATTTTTATTCGAAATTAAAATTATTCCAAGTGCATACCTCGTGAGCTGAATCAGAGGTAATTTGCAATTCCCAAAAATACATTTTTAAAATTAAAAACCTATTTTTAGACTTATCTAAATTTAATTAATACATTTGCCTAAATTTAGTTTACCTAATTATAAACCATGAAACACCTGCTATACTTTTTATTCTTTACATCTATAGCCCTGGCGCAAGATCACCAGGTAAGTATTTCAGGCACAATAACCTCCAAAGGCAATCCTGTAGCATTTGCCAGTATATTTATAAAAGGCAAAGAGATTGGCACCGATGCCGATAGAAATGGCGAATATGAGTTAAAGGTTCCAGAGAATGAGATCACCCTTGTGGCACAAGCCCAGGGTTATAGATCTCAAGAGAAGACCATTGTACCTTCAGCAACAAAAAATGTGAACTTTAATTTAGTTGAAGATGCCCTCGGCTTAGACCAGATAGTGGTAAGCGCGACTCGTAACAGAATTAGTAAAAAAGAAGCACCCGTAATTGTGAATGTGCTTAGTCCAAAATTATTTGAGGCCACACAGTCTATTTCTCTCGCCGACGGACTTAATTACCAATCTGGAGTACGGGTAGAAACAAATTGTCAAAACTGTGGATTTACGCAGGTACGACTAAATGGACTGGGCGGGGAATACACGCAAATATTGGTAAACAGCCGGCCTGTTTTTAGTGCACTAAATGGAGTTTATGGTCTGGAACAAATTCCTATTAGCACCATTGAACGTGTTGAAGTGGTACGAAGCGGTGGTTCTGCACTTTTTGGTTCTAATGCAATTGCAGGAACAGTGAATGTAATTACCAAAGAGCCTATAAATGATAGTTGGGAAGTAAGCTCAAATCTTGCTCTAATTGATAGACAAACAGCCGATAGAAATGTAAACCTAAATGCCTCGGTGGTTAGTGAAGATTTAACCAGCGGTGTTACTGTATATGGAATATTTCGTGATCGTGGAGCCTATGATGCTAACGAAGATGGATTTAGTGAAATCACAAAACTTACTAATAATTCACTTGGCGCAAAAGCATTTTTGAGACCGAACAACAATAGCCGTATTGGTTTAGATTTTACCGGGATTAGAGAGTATAGACGGGGCGGAGATCGTATAGATCTGGCACCTCAATTTACCGATATTACCGAAGAACTAGATCATAATACAATTTTCACAGGATTGGATTACGAATTATGGGATGACGCACATAAGAATAACGGTTCGGCATATATTTCTGTGCAACATACCAATAGGGATAGCTATTACGGAGGTTTAGGTGGCGGCCGTACCAGAGCCGATTCTATTGCTGCCAACAATGCATTTGGGAATACTACAGACCTTGCTGTAGTTTCAGGAGCAAAATATAGTCATAACTTTAATAATAATGATGTCTTTACTACAGGAGTGGAATACCAACTAAACGAAACAAAAGACGAGATCAGTGGGTATAATCGTATAGTTGATCAACGGGTAAATAGTATAGGGCTTTATGGTCAGTATGAATGGAAACCTATTAAAGACTTTACTGCATTAATTGGAGCACGCTTAGATCACGTAGCGGTAGATGGGTTTTACACCATACAAAACATAGAACGTTCTTCAGAAATAAATGAAACAGTGTTAAGCCCGCGTTTAACACTTTTGTATAACTTCTCAGAAAATATGCAATTTAGAGGTGGTTATGCACGTGGTTTTCGTGCACCTCAGGCTTTTAACGAAGACCTGCATATCTCTTCGGTTGGTGGAGAACAGCGATTTGTAATTCTTTCAGAGAACCTGGAAAGTGAATTTTCAAATGCCTATACCGCATCCCTGAACTTCACTAAAGATTATAACAAACTACAAACAAACTTTTTAATAGAAGGTTTTTACACCGATCTTAAAAATCCCTTTACCATAGTTAGCACCGGAACTTCACTACCCAACGGTTCCATCTTAGAAGAATCCCGAAATGGTTCTGGCGCTTATGTTGCGGGTACTAACCTGGAATTCACGGTTTCTCCCAGCGAATCCTTATTTTTTCAAGCTGGTGCTACCATACAACGTTCTATTTTTAGAGAAGACCAGATTCTTTTTGAAGCCGATGGGAATACTCCCGGGGAAGAGGATGTGATTTTAGACGAATTTGTTCGTTCGCCTAATGTTTATGGGTTTCTAAATTCTAATTGGAGTATTAACGACAACTTTAATTTAGATATAACCGGTAGTTATACCGGCTCTATGATCGCTCCGCGGGTTATTAGTGAAACCGGATTTATTGATTTGGTTGATACCGAAGATTTTCTTGACATGACTGCAAAAATAACTTACCACTTTGATCCAATTGAGAATTTTCACGTAGAGCTTAGTGGCGGTTTTCAAAATATATTTGATAGCTACCAGGATGATTTTGATCGTGGCCCACTTCGAGACTCCGATTATATTTATGGTCCAAACCGACCAAGAACGGTATTTGTAGGATTGAAAATTGGAGATTTTTAACTGAAAATATGCGAATACAAGGCTACTTATTATTATTTTTCCTGCTGGTATACCCTGTGGTTAATGCCCAGGTAAAAGCTGAAATAAACTGGAAAAGCTGGTCTGAATTAGAGCAGGCGTTGGAAGAAGAATCAAAACCTGTTTTCATTTTTTTTCATGCAGAGTGGTGCGCTTATTGTAAAAAGATCGAGCGTGAGATATTCACTAATCCCGAGGTGATAAATAAGATAAATTCAAGTTATTACGCTGTAGAAATGGATGTTGAAACTACCGATACCATCCATTTTGATAATATAGAATTCGTAAATAAACAAGCACTTAAACAACGAAATGGAGTTCATCAACTTCCGCTTTTATTGGCTAGTCGAAAAGGAATACTATTTTCGTTACCAGCAACGATAATCTTAGACAAGGATTTCGCTGTGAAAAAACGGCTTTTTGAATATTACACTTCCACAGAATTACTAAATACTTTGTCAAAAAGGTAAACTACTTCGCAGCAAGCTCAAGAAGCATTATGATTGAAAGATACAATTTGATTTCGCGGCAAGCCTTAGAGTGTTTAATCTCGATTATCGAGTAAAGCCAAGGTGCTTTTTGCATTGATCTCAATGCGGCGGATAAACTATATCCCGCGTTCTTTTTGAATTTTGTCGTAAGCTTCCTGCACCTTGTTGAATTTTTCACGGGCGCCTTTTCTGTAAGCTTCGTCCATATGGCCTAATTTATCGGGATGGTATTTTTTCACCATATTTCTATAGGCTTTTTTAACTTCAGCATCAGTAGCAGATTTTTCAATCTCAAGGATCTTATAAGCATTATCGGCCGATTTGAAGAACATGGCTTTTAGACTCTCAAAGTCCATTCGGCCAATTCTAAGATAACCGGCAATTTCCTGGATAACCCGGGCTTCAGCCTCACTAACGCGGCCATCGGCCTGCGCTATTCCAAAGAGAAAGTGAATAATTTGCAAGCGTGCAGGGTATTTCGTTCTGGAAGCTAAATATTGTGAAATTCTTGAAGCTGAAATTTCACGATTTTTAATTAGTTCATTAAAAGTTCTAAATGTTGCATTGGCTCGCTCCTTCCCGTATGCCTGTACAAAATAGGATCTTACGTAATCCATTTCAGATTGAGAAACCTGCCCATCGGCTTTAATAACAAGGGAGCACAGGGAAAGTAAATTAAGTTCAAAATCGCCTGGAGATACATTTTGCTCTTGCTGCTGTCCAAACATTTGTTTAAACGCTCCGCCGCTACCTCTGGTCCAGTTATCGATAAGAGTTCCAATTATAAAACCTAAAATGGCTCCCGGAAACCTGAAATACATATAGCCAATTATGGCGGCAATCCATTTAAACATGAAGAAAATTTTAAATAAGCGGCAAAGATACTATTTTACTCATTAAATGAGATTTAAAAGCCCAAAAGCCTTTGTCGAGAATTTGCTGACCAAAATTGTAAATTTCAAATAAACTACTTCGTAGCAAGCTCACGAAGCAATATGACTGGAAAATACAATTTGATTTCGAGGCAAGCCTCGGAGCATTTAATCTCGATTATCGAGTAAATAACAATTTTCAGTTCATCGATTTAACCTATTCGTACATAATTAATTGGAATATGGGCAGCTGAAGTTAATTTGGTATCTTTGTTACTTACTAAAGTTTAATACAAAAAAACAAAATATATGTATCCAGCAGATTTAGTAAAACCTATGCGTGAAGACCTTACCAGCATTGGTTTTGAAGAATTACACACTGTAGAAGATGTAGAGAACGCAATGAAGAAAGAAGGAACTACCCTGGTAGTTGTAAATTCGGTTTGTGGATGTGCTGCCGCTAATGCAAGACCAGGCGCCAGAATCTCTTTACAGAATGCAAAAAAACCAGATAATTTAGTAACTGTTTTCGCAGGGGTAGACAAAGAAGCCACAGATAAAGCTCGTAGCTTAATGGTACCTTTCCCTCCATCTTCGCCTTCTATGGCACTTTTTAAAGATGGTGAATTAGTACATATGCTAGAGCGTCACCACATTGAAGGCCGCCCGGCTGAAATGATTGCCGAAAACCTTACCGGAGCTTATAACGAGTTTTGCTAAGAAGCAACAGCTAGTATAAATTACTAAATGGCTGGTTGAAAAAATGTTTTTAATCGTCATCCTGAACTTGTTTCAGGATCTAGTTTAAAATGAACTTAGAAGCTGAAATAAATTCAGCTTGACGTAATTAGACTTTTCAACCAGCCATTTTTTTTATTTCCCTTTCCCAGCTTAGTATTTGCAGGTTTAAGGCTTAAATACTTAATTTAGCCATATAATCTATGTGATGAAAAAAATACTTTCATATCCCCTAACGGTTTTATTCTACTTTTTCTTTTTTTTAAATCTACTGGTTTTTCATCCTATCCAATGGTTGTGCTTAAATCTTGATGGTTACCAGGCCCATAAAAAAAGTGTGGATATTTTTAATTTATTTTTAATGCGTAGCCTGAATATTTTAGGAACCCGATTTACTTTTGAAAATCCCCAGGATATTCCAATAGAAAAGCCCTGTATTTTCATATCTAACCACCAGGGAATGTATGATATCCCTCCAATAATCTGGTATTTGCGCAAACACCATCCTAAATTCGTGAGTAAAAAGGAATTAGGAAAGGGAATTCCGGGTATTTCTTTTAATTTACGCCACGGAGGTTCGGTTCTAATAGATCGTAAGAATAAACGGGAATCGCTTATCAAAATGGGCAAGTTTGCTGAATACCTTAACGAAACAAACCGCTCTGCTGTAATTTTCCCTGAAGGAACCCGAAGCCGCACCGGTGCCCCAAAGAAATTTGCAGTAAGTGGAATACAACTTCTTTTTACCCAAATGCCGGATGCCCTAATTGTTCCAATAACGATAAATAACTCCTGGAAACTCTTTAAACACGGTAATTTTCCTATGGAACCCGGCGTTCATATCAAGCTTAAAGTTCACGAGCCTATTCCTGTAGGATCAGATTCTCCCGAAAGCTTAGCGGCCAAAGTGGAAAGAACTATTATTGCAGATATTAAGTAAATATAAAAAATAACCGACCTGTATATTAGAAAGTCATCCTGAATTTATTTCAGAGCCTGCTCCGAGATTTATTCGGAGATATAAGATCTTAGATTGTAATAACACCTTAGAAGCTGAAATAAATTCAGCTTGACGAAGCGACACTTCCAAAAAATATTCTTTTATTTCAAATATGAATAAACCCCAGATATTAAAAAACACCGAAGTCTTCGTAAAAGAAACGCTTAAAAATGCTGAAGGCGGTCACGACTGGTTTCATATTCAGCGGGTTTGGAATAATGCGAAACTGATTGCAAAAAACGAAGATGATGACCTTTTTATCGTGGAATTGGGCGCCTTGCTTCACGATATTGCTGATTCAAAGTTTCATAATGGAGATGAAAGTAAAGGACCAAAAGTGGCTTCCAATTTTCTTCAAAAACAAAAGGTTGAAACCGAAGTTATAGATCACGTAATAAAAATAATAGAAAATGTATCTTTTAAAGGCGGCAATATTCAGCAAAATTTTAATTCTATAGAATTGGAAATAGTTCAGGATGCCGACAGGTTAGATGCCCTGGGAGCTATTGGTATTGCAAGAACTTTTAATTATGGCGGATTTAAAGAACGTGCGCTTTACGATCCAGAAATTAAGCCAGATCTTAATATGAGCAAAGAAGAATATAAAGCTTCTACTGCACCAACCATCAATCATTTTTATGAAAAGTTGCTTTTACTGAAAGACCGAATGAACACCAAAACAGGCAAAGAAATTGCTCAAAAACGCCACGAATTTATGGAGTTATACCTGGAACAATTCTATGCCGAATGGAACGGAAAAGTTTAGATTCTATGATTTCTCCTTTTGGCAAACGGGACAAAAATAAGTAGTTCTCCCGGAAACTTTAATTTGTTCAATTTTACCGTTATTTCTTGGGCAGGCTGCACCTTTTTTTCTTGCTGTCGTTAAATAGCTCTCCGGGAGTTTATCCCCTTCTATTCGAGCTTCTTTTACCACCTCCAGAACTTCTTCGATCTCTTTAAAAATTTCTGTTTTTTCTTGATCAGAAAGTTGATTAACCTTGGTTGTTGGATGAACTTTAGACTGGAATAGCACCTCATCAGCATACAAATTTCCAATTCCTGCTATGAGTTTTTGATTCATAAGCAAGCCTTTTATTGTTCCGGTTTTTCCATCTAAAATTTCTAAAAACTGTTCTTTTGTAAGAGCGAGCGCATCAATTCCTAAATCATTATCTTTTTGAAATTCAGCCAGACTTTCAGCTAAATACAGCTTTCCAAATTTCCGCGGACAGGTAAAGGAAACCCTGGAATTATCCTCAAAAGTAAGGGTAAGTTGAGCATATTTTGGAATCTCGTCATGTTGATAATATTCTAGTTTCCCGGTCATTCCAAAATGTATAACCAAACCTCCGTTCTTTTCCAAATTCAGGAATAAATATTTCCCCAGGCGCTCACTACCCGTAATTTGGTTCTTTGCCAGCGTTTCTTCAAATTCTTTTTTAGCAGACTGATATATTTTTTTATCGCCGGTTTCTACTTTTACGATCTTCTTATGTAAGATAGTAGCATCAGCATATTTTTTTTGGTAGGCAACTTCTGGTAATTCTGGCATATTTTCAATGTTCGGTTGTGAATAATGGGTTAGCAGTTTTTCTCTTGTCTCTAAAATATTAATGATTTTAGCTTTGAGCTTATAAATTCCTCATAAAATTTAAGATAAAAGGGTTCAAAATTGAACGTAATTTCTTTTCAACTTAGATTCGCTAAAAAATTCGGCATAAAGTCTGAAAACGAGCTCAGGAAGCCAGTAGTCTCTCAAAAGAGTTTCATTTGCCCATCTTTGAATTCTTCGTGCAGATCACAGGTTAGCGGCGGTCTTTCTTTGCCTTTTAAATATTTAGCGCGGGCTATTTTAAATTGTTGCTTCACCTGGTCTGCAAACTCGCCTTCCCCTTTCATTCTTGTTCCAAATCGACTATCATTGAGACTCCCGCCGTGCACGCTTTCAATTTGATTCAAAACCTTATCGGCTCTGTCGGGCATTGTTTTTTTAATCCAATCGGTAAAAATTGCACCAATGGAACCGTTTAACCTAACAATAGTGTAACCTACTCCCAGGGCACCTCTTTCTGAAACCTCTTTAACCAATGGCATAATTTCGTGGGAGTTGATGGCTGGAATTATGGGCGCCATCATAACACTAACAGGAATGTTAGCCATAGAAAACTTTTCTATTGTTTCAAGTCGTTTTTTAATACTTGCAGTTCTGGGCTCCAAAATCCTACGGGTTTTTTCTTCAAGCGAAGTTACCGAGAGGTTTACATGTACTAAATTATCTGCTGCTAACTCTCGTAAAATATCCATATCCCTTTGCACCAGGGCATTTTTGGTGATAATACCTACCGGGTGTTTGTATTTTAGAAAGGTTTCAAGTAATTGCCTGGTAATTTTCAGCTTCTTCTCTATAGGCTGGTAACAATCGGTATTACCAGATAGAACAATGGGAGCAGCGTCCCATTTTTTGCCGCTTATCTTCTTTTCGAGCAATTGAACTGCGTTTCTTTTTACAAGAATTTTCTGTTCAAAATCAAGCCCGGCACTAAAGCCCCAGTATTCATGAGAATTCCTGGCATAGCAATAAATACAGCCATGTTCGCAGCCCTGGTAAGGATTCAAAGAAAAGCCCATTCCCACATCTGGGCTGGTTACTTTATTCACAATACTTTTAGGAAAAGTATCAATAAAAACGGTTTTGGAGTTTTGAACCTCATCGCCTTCCGAAGCGCAATGATTTAGAAAATCATCTCTAAACTCGTGATTGTGGGCATCAAAACGATTTGAAACATTTAATTGTGCACCTCTTCCGTAAATAAAATCATCATTATTGGACATATTACAAATTTATGGAATATATCCTATCTGTGGGATAAAAAATAAGCTTTAACATTCAAAATATATTTTTTGAATGTCAAAGCTCTAAAAATTATTTTCCTGGAAAATCGGCTTTACGTTTGTTTAAAAAAGCAGATGTTCCTTCTTCAAAATCTTCGGTTCCAAAAGAACTTCCAAATTCACTAATTTCAACTTCAAAGCCATTTACTCCTTCTTCGTAATTAGCATTAACAGATCTTATCGCAGCACTCATAGCCACCAGGGAATTTTTCATGATCTTTTGAGCAATTTTCTCGGTAGATTCTATTAATGCTTCCGGCTCAAAAACGTGATTCACAAGATTGTACTGAAGCGCCTGGTTGGCATCTATCATACCAGCAGTCATAATCATTTCCATTGCACGCCCTTTTCCCACAAGTTGCGGAAGACGCTGCGTACCGCCATAGCCGGGAATTAAACCAAGAGAAGTTTCCGGAAGTCCCATTTTCGCGTTATCGCTTGCTGTTCTAAAATGAGCTGCCATTGCCAATTCAAGTCCGCCCCCCAGCGCAAAACCATTTATAGCTGCAATCACCGGTTTGGGAAAATTAGCTACAAAATCAAATAATTTTGCTTGTCCATCGGCTGCAAGGTCACGACCTTCTTCAGTAGAAAAATCAGAAAATTCACTAATATCAGCGCCGGCAACGAAAGCCTTTTCACCGGTTCCTGTTAGGATCACCACTTTTACTTCCTGATTGTCTTTTGCTTCAGAAAAGGCATCATGAAGCTCTTGTATGGTCTTCCTGTTTAGTGCGTTTAATTTCTTTGGACGGTTAATAATGATCTGTAAAATTCCGTCATTATTTTCGGTTAAAATATTTTCGAATTCCATAATTAAAATTTTGGTTCGTTATTTATTTACTTCGGAAAATGCACTCTAAAAGTTGTGCCTTTCCCTAGCTTAGAAGTAAAGGTAATACTTCCATTATAAGTTTCCACAATATTCTTTACCATAGCCAGCCCAAGCCCCATTCCACTGCTTTTGGTTGTGAATTTAGGTTCAAAAACCTTCTTTATATTTTCTTCGGAAATTCCTATTCCGTTATCTGAAATAATCACGCAAACATTATTTTCTTCTTCGTGAATACTTACTAAAATACGCGGATTCTGCTGACCTTCCATAGCCTGAATTGCGTTTTTCACAAGGTTGGTTATTACTCGAATAAGTTGTGTCCGGTCAAATTTGGCTAGAATTTCTTCTTTTTCACTGCTAAATTGAATGTAATCTTCATTGAAAATATCCAGAGCCAACTTTACAATTTTTGGCACATTCAGCATTTCATTTTGCTGGGCTGGCATTTTTGCAAAATTAGAAAAGGCCGCCGCTATAGAGCTCATGGTATCTATTTGATTGATAAGAGTCGTGGAGTATTCGGCGACTTTTGATTCAATCTCAGGATCGTTTTTATCAAAATTGCGTTCAAAACTTTGTACACTTAGACGCATTGGGGTTAGGGGATTTTTAATTTCGTGAGCAACCTGTTTAGCCATTTCACGCCAGGCCTGTTCCCGTTCACTGGCAGCGAGTTTAACCGCGCTTTCTTCCAGCTCATCTATCATACTATTATAAGCTGCCACAAGTGTGTAGATCTCCTCAGAAGCATCCTTAATATCAATCTTCTGGTTGCGTTTATCAAGCCGGGTTTCAGTAATTTTATCTGATATAATCTTAAGCGATTTGGTGATATACTTGGAGAGGAAGTAAGAGAGAATTATAGCCAGAACCAGCATAAACAAATAGACTTCTGCCATTCTTAAAAGGAAGTTATTTAGATCCCGATTAAGCACTGTGTCATCCTGCACATATGGAAGATAAAGAATAGCAAGTGGCTTAAATTTACCGTCCATGATATAGGTATAGGAAGACTGAAACTTTTGGCCGTTAATTTCGGCTTTTTCTATATAACGTTTACTCTCTGAGCGTTCCAGCCTCTTTAATATATGGTCGTCTAATTGATTGTGTGTAGTATCTCTAAAAAATGATTGATCTGATTTGATTAAAAGCTCTCCTTCCAGATCATAAATATTGATCTGCATCTCGTGCACCTGAGCCACTTCGTGAATTTTGTTGCGCTCCCTAAGAATATTATCGAGGTTCTCAGTATTTACAAGATAAGTGGTACTGGCCAGGATGAACTTAATATTTTCCCTAATTGCCTGTTCTTTTCTTTCCAGGCGTTCGCGGTGATAATTTTCAGCTTCCTGCTTATATTGATAAACAGTAATACCTACTATTAGTATTGAGGCCCCCAGCACCAAAAGGATCATGGAGATAAAAATGCGGGTACTTAAAGAAAGTTTTGAAAGCTTCATAAATAATAATTAGCCCAAATTAATCAATTATCACACCAATTAAGCATTGGGATTTTTAGTTCTAATTCGCTTATAAATTTTAACACCTAACATTAACATAACGCCTAGTAGAAATATACCCAGAACACCGTAAATCCAATTCAAAGCATCTCTTACGATTACTAGAAATATAACCGAAAAAAGAATTAATGTAGATACTTCATTCCAAAGGCGCATTTTGTTTGAAGTCCATTTTACAATATCACTCTGTAATTCTTTAAAAATAAGATGAGTCTTTATGTGATAAATATAAAGCAAAACCACAAAACCCAATTTTACCAACATCCAATCTTGCGAAAGCCACCCCGGAGATAAATACAGTAATAAAAAAGCAAACAAACTCGCTAAAATAGCCGAAGGCCAGGTAATGATAAACCAAAGCCTCTTCGTCATTAATTTTAGTTGGGTAGCCAGGATACTCTTTTCAGGTTCGGATTTTTGGGTAGCTTCAATATGGTAAATAAATAAACGCGGAATATAAAAAAGCCCGGCGAACCAGGTAATCACAAAAATAAGATGTAAAGCTTTTATATATTGGTAATATTCTGTCACAAACTATGGTTTTTTGGTTGGATTTTGATGGGTATTGAAAACACCGAGAATTATAATTTCGTTACTATTCAATTCATAAATTATTAAATAAGGAAAAACATCAAGAAGCGCATTTCTATAACTGTTTTCTAATTTAAAAATATATGGATTCCTTTGAATTCTATTTAAGGTACTTTCAAAATCAACTAGAAAACGTTTGCCTAAACCCAGTTGTTTGGCTTCATACCATTCAATCGCATTTTGTAAATCATTAAAAGCCGAAGTGTCTATTTTAAGGCTAAAACCCATATTTGCTTTCAATATCTTTCCTTGCGTCTTCCCATGAGATTGCTTTTTCTTTTCCGGTTTTATAAGCTTCAGAACGACGCTCTAATTCTTCCAGTTGTTGATTAGAAAGCAAGCTTTTATAGCTTTCTAACTGGTAATCTTCTCCAGGTTCATTTGCCTTCATTTCTTGCAATAGTTCCCCAATTAACTTCAGTAAATCAGGATCATTACAAGCTATAATCTTTTGCATCAATTTTATTTTTAAAGCATTTGTATCCATGGTATTTCCAGCTTTCTAACAAAGATAGCGATTTATGATTTTTCTTCGGAAAAATTATCGGGTGGTTTCGGGTATCAGTTTCCTCCTAATCTCTCTATTCAAAAAATATGCGGTAACCAGGATAGAAAGTAAATCGGCAATGGGAAAAGAGATCCAAACTCCAATTTCGCCGTAATAACTCGGTAAAATAAGAATTAAAGGAATAAAAAAGAATCCCTGTCTAGAAAGCGTAAGCAACAAAGCAGGAATTGCCTTTCCGACCGCCTGGTAATAAGCCGCTCCAATTAATTGAATAGCTACTATAGGTGTCGCGGCAAATACCCAGCGCATCGCGTTTGGAGTTTCGGCAATAATCTTTGGATTTTGAGTAAAAACTTCAACTATTTCTTCAGCAAAAAACATAATCCCACCAAAAACCAATAAGCCCAATCCACAGGCATATAAAATAGCAGTGTTGATACTTTCTTTAACCCGCTGGTATTTATAGGCACCATAATTAAATCCGGCGATGGGTAAAAAACCTTGTGTAACCCCTAAAACGGGAAAAAGGGCAAACATTAACATTCTTCCTATAATTGCATAAATGGCAACCGCGTCTTCGCCGCCAAGATCAAATAAAATATTATTCATCAATAAGTAAATAATACTAACTACGGCTTGTCGCGATAAAGTGACAAAACCAAGCGATCCAATTTCACTTAAAATAGGTTTATCGAGGCCGAAATCTGGTAGACTAATTTTAAGTTCAGAATTTTTAGAAACGAAAAACCAAAAAACATAGGCAAAACAAAAAAGATAAGAAGCGGTAGTAGCCCAGGCTGCACCCCACATGCCCCAACCCATTTGATTAATAAAGATATAATCAAGAAGTAAGTTCCCTACAGATGGGATTATCATGGCGATCATCGCGAATTTAGGTTTTCCCTCTGCCCTAATCACGGTATTTCCCATCATACAAAGCGCCAGAAAAGGCACTCCATAAAGCACAATTGTATAATAGACTTTAGCCGGTTCAAAAATATCGCCCTTTCCTCCAAAAGCAGGAATAAGAGAGTCCACGAAAATGAGTCCTATAATTACCAGGCTAATGGTAAGTATCAGCGTAAGACTTATTTGGTTTCCAAAAGTTTTTAGGGCTTTTTGGCGTCTATCAGCTCCAAGTGCACGACTAATTATGGAAGAACCGCCAATACCAATAGCCATTCCCAGTGCGGCAATAAAAAATGAAACCGGCAGTACTACATTTATTGCTGCGATAGCGGTAGAGCCAATCCAGTTCCCGACAAAAATGGTATCGATTAATATATTAAGCGACATCACCAAAATTCCTATGGAAGCCGGTGCCGCTTGCTGGACAAGTAGTTTACCTATTGGTTTTTCTCCGAGATTTTGAGAATTCGCCGAGGCCATTATGCTTCAACCGGCTTTTGGTGAGCCCACTCATCTACCCAACGAGAAAGCACCTTAACCCAATCATCCCGATCGTTTAAACATGGAACCACTGTAAATTCTTTGCCGCCTACTTCGTGGAATATCTCTTCGCCTTCCATCGCAATTTCTTCCAGGGTTTCAAGACAATCTGAAACAAAGGCAGGTGTTACAATAGCAAGTTTTTTCATTCCTTCTTTTCCAAAACGCTCTATGGTTCGATCTGTATAAGGCTGTAACCATGGATCAAAGCCTAAGCGAGATTGAAAGGAAACACTATAAGTATTTTCTTTTAATTCCAGGTATTCAGCAACCAGTCGGGTAGTTTCATAACACTGGTGGCGGTAACAAAACTGGTGTGCCGCAGAAGGCGTTTGGCAGCAACTTCCGTCAATTTTGCAATGTGACTTTGTTACATCACTTTTTCTAATATGCCGCTCTGGTACCCCGTGATAAGAAAACAATAGATGTTGGAAATCTTTCCCTTTTAATTTTTCAGCAATGCTTTCAGCTAAAACCCTAATATAGTCGGCGTGATTATAAAATGGTGGCACCGTAGTAAATTGCATTTTTGGGAAATGCTCTTTTCTAAGTTCTTCAGCTAAAACAAGAATAGTTTCCGTTGTAGCCATGGCGAACTGAGGATATAACGGAAAAAGTAAAACCTCGTCCACTCCCTGATCGTGTAATTCCTGCAGCCCAGATTTTATACTCGGTTCTCCGTAACGCATTGCCAGAGCAATGGGCACCGATGTATTTTTATCCATTTTTTCTTGAAGACGTTCTGACAACACAATGAGTGGAGACCCCTCATCCCACCAGATCTTTTGGTATGCTGCAGCCGATTTTTTAGGCCTGGTATTTAATACAATTCCTCTAACCAGAAGTGTTCGCGCCCAATAAGGCACATCTATAACCCGCTCATCCATCAGGAATTCGTCAAGGTATTTTTTTACATCTTTTGGGTCGGTGCTCTTCGGGGATCCCAAATTAACCAATAGTACGCCTTTACTCATAATTTTTCTTTTTCAATTCAAAAATAAGCTTATTTGCTGCGGAAATTTTTAATTAATTATTGCTGTTTTTTATACAACCATAGAGCATCTATTTTTCTTTTCCGAGCGCAAATAATATAGATTGTAAAATATGCTCCTGAAACTTAGGCTCTACATAGGATTCGATAGTGTGCCCCAAACCTGTATAAATCGAAACTCCGCCGTGGCCGGTTTCCCTAAACCAGGCTATTGGATGCTTTTCTCCATTTGTTCCTCCTTCGTAAGAATTCTCATCAAGGTAAAGCAATACCTGCATTTCAGGATTTATATTTTTATAATTGTACCATTCATCTGTTCGTGTCCAAATCTTTGGCAGGTGCGATACAGATGGATGCTTCGTCATATTTACATGGATATCAGCTTCCTGTATTTCCGGATGTCCGGCAAAATAACCACCAACTAATTCCCCAAACCATGGCCATTCATATTCTGTGTCTGCTGCGGCGTGAATTCCGAAGAAATTACCACCATTTTTTATATATGTTTTAAAAGCAACCTGCTCTTTTTCATCCAGCACATTTCCTGTCGTGCTCAGAAAAATCACGAGTTCAAATTTCGCCAGATTCTTTTCATTAAAATCACCTGCATCCTTAGTGGCGGTTACTTTAAAACCGTGATCTTCGCCAAGTCCTGAAATAAAAGATCTTCCTGCAGGAATTGATTTATGCCAATAACCTTCTGTTTTGTAAAAGATCAATACTTCCTTTTTATCTTTTTTCAATTGATCTGTAACTCCCTGGGCAAAACCAATGTTTTGCGTAATAAAAAACACCCCAAAGAACAAAGACCATATTAATCTGGACATAAACTAAATGTTTGGATTTAAAGACATAATATATTTCTTTGGCGTAGTTCCAAATTTCTTTTTAAAAGCTGCAATAAAATGGCTGGATGTGCTGTACCCCACCTTTAAACCCACTTCGTTTACGTTATAATCGCCGCTATCCAGAAGTTTTCGTGCAAATTCCATTTTATAGTCAAAAAGAAAGCTATACACCGAATCGCCATAAATCTGTTTAAAACCTTCCTTTAATTTTTTGAGGCTTAATCCAATTTCATCAGATAATTCTTGTAACGAAGGTGGCTCAGCCATTCGGGAAATCACAATATCCTTAGCCTTTCTAATTTTAATAATGTTTTCCTCATCGCTAAGAAATGGACATTGCTCCACATCTGGATCTTCTGTTCTATTAAAATACAAACTTAGTAACTCATAAGCTTTACCTTTTAAATAAAGATTTTTAATGCTTTGAGTAAGACTAAAATTCATTACCTGGTTAAGCACTATTGCCATAGAAGGCGAAATAGGCGCGTCCTTATAGTATTTTTTATCCTTGTTATCGGCGCTTAAAAAAGTGATATATCCGGCCTCCTGGGAAAAAAGAGAGTGAAATTTTTTAATAGAGATCACCAGGGAAATTAACCAGGAATTAGGTTCTATTACTAAATTGAGCGGAAGATCCTGCTGGGGATTATATAGCAATAGTGAACTTTCCTCATTAAGCGGAAGCTCGTAGTTACCATTATTAAATAGAAACTTACAGTTACCCTTTAAATTAAAGTGAAACTGAATAAAACTACTATCTATATCACGAATAATTTTTTGATTATCAGAAGTTTCGTTTTGAAACTTTAAAAGATAAAAACCATCTTCAATTTTCAATCCTTCTGTAGATCTTTCAGCGTTATTTTTATCCTCTAAAAGCATATATCTGATTTTTTAAGCTATTTAGAATTGTTCTAAACTATTGCCTGCAAATTGACTATCACTACTACAAATGTAAGCAAATGACGTTTTTATAGGATATAAAAAACCTAAAATAACTGAAAGCGATACAAAAAGTACTTTGAGCGTTACTTTTTGATTTATCATTAGTTTAATTTTGCCACCGAATAGCCTAAATAGGTACATGGAAGATTATCACATCGCAAGCGGAAAACATTTTTACACAATAGGCCTTAGCTACAAAAAGGCTGATGCAGAGATAAGAGGACATTTTAGCTTAAACGAAGAAAACAAAAAAGGTTTACTTCAACAAGCTAAAAATGAAGGAATTGATGCTATTATTGTTACCTCAACCTGTAACCGTACCGAAATTTATGGTTTCGCCCAACACCCCTTTCAACTCATAAAACTGCTATGCGAACATACGCACGGTACAGTAGAAGAATTCGAAAAAGTAGCTTATGTACACAAAAATAAGCAGGCTATTTCTCATATGTTTAGGGTTGGAACCGGACTGGACAGCCAAATTTTAGGAGATTTTGAAATTATCAGTCAGCTGAAACTTGCTTTTATTCGTTCCAAAAAGATTGGTTTGGTAAATGCATTTTTAGAGCGATTGGTGAATGCAGTGATCCAGGCAAGCAAACGTATTAAAAATGAAACCGAAATCTCCACTGGAGCCACTTCCGTATCATTTGCTTCGGTTCAATATATTTTGAATAGCGTTCCCGATGTTTCCGAAAAAAACATTTTACTTTTTGGAACCGGTAAAATAGGAAGAAACACCTGCGAAAACCTTATAAAACATACACAGAACGAACATATAACCCTTATTAACCGCACCAAAGATAAAGCGGAAAAAATAGCGGGGAAATTCAACCTAATCGTTAAAGATTATGCCGATCTTCAGGCAGAGATTAGAAATACCGATATCTTAATTGTTGCAACTGGCGCTCAAAACCCTACTATTTCTAAAGAACTAATCTATTCTAATAAAGATTTATTGGTATTAGATCTTTCTATACCTAAAAATGTATCGGAAGACGTAGCACATTTACTGAATGTAAAACTGGTTCACCTGGATCAGCTTTCAAAAATAACGGACGAGAACCTAGAACGCAGAAAGCAATTTATACCCGAAGCTGAAACAATTATTAAAGAGGTGGAAACCGAATTTAATAAATGGCTTGAAACCAGAAAATTTGCTCCTACCATAAAAGCTTTAAAGAAAAAGCTAAGAAGTATGAAAGATGCCGAGTTAGATTTTCAACGCAAGAAAATTTCAGGTTTCAACGATGAACAAGCTGAAATAGTTAGCGATAGGATCATTCAGAAAATTATGAAGCATTTCGCTAATCATTTAAAAGGAGATTCAGAAACTACCGATGAGAGCCTGGAACTAATCCAGAAAGTATTTCAGTTAGAAGAACAGGCCAAATGAACAAAGTAATTCGCATTGGTACCAGAGATAGCGAACTCGCACTTTGGCAGGCAAAAACAGTGCAAAATGCATTGGAAAAGGGCGGTCATAAAACCGAACTAGTTCCAGTAAAATCCACAGGAGACCTTAATCTAGACCAGCCACTTTACGAAATGGGCATTACTGGGATCTTTACCAAAACCCTGGATGTTGCTATGATTAAAGGCGATATTGATATCGCCGTACATTCCATGAAAGATGTACCCACAGCACTTCCCAAAGGCATTGTGGAAGCTGCAGTTTTAAAACGCGCCAATAATAAAGATATTCTTATCCATAAAGGCCTTGATTTTTTAGAAAGTGAAGGCACTATTGCCACCGGAAGCCTTAGAAGGAAAGCTCAATGGCTTAATAAACATCCTTCACACAAGGTGGTAGATTTACGTGGAAACGTAAATACCCGAATGAAAAAATTAGACGATAACGACTGGAACGGAGCTATTTTCGCAGCTGCCGGCCTGGAGCGAATCGCTCTAAAACCCGATAATTTTATAGATCTCAACTGGATGATTCCAGCCCCTGCACAAGGCGCAATGCTTGTGGTGGCGATGGAAGAAGACGAGTTTACCCGCAAAGCACTTGCCTTATTAAACCATAGAGAATCTGAGATTACTGTTCATATTGAACGCGAATTTTTAAAGGTTTTGGAAGGCGGTTGTACCGCGCCAATTGGTGCTTTAGCTACTATAGACAAAGATCTTGTTTACTTTAAAGGTGCCCTTTTTAGTCTAAACGGAAAAGAAAAAATTGGGGTAGAAAAAACTGTTTCTTTGAACGAAATTGAGAATCTTGGAAAGCGTTGTGCTGAAGAAATCCTCAATAATGGCGGGACAAAATTAATGCAGCAAATCAAAGCGGAAATAAATACCGAAGGCTGATTCTCATTTAAATATTTCGGAATGAAGAGCATTCTCTCTACCAAAAAACTCAGTAATTCCCAGAAACAATTGTTTCTGAATTCGGGTTTGAGCCTGGTAGAATATAATGCGATTATTATTGAAACTACCAATTTTAAAATTCCTTCAAAAAAAATTGAAAACGCAATTTTCACCAGTAAAAATGCGGTAAATTCGGTTATAGAAAAATTTGAACTTAAAAATTGTTTTTGTGTTGGAGAAAAAACCGCGGAACTTTTAAGTGATAATGGATTCCATATTCAGGAAATCGCAGATTATGGCAAAGATTTAGCCGAAATAATTGTTAAAAAATATGCAACTGAAGAATTTATCTTTTTCTGTGGAAATAAAAGAAGAGATGAGCTGCCTGAGATTTTACAAACAGAAAATATTCAGTTTAAAGAGATTGAAGTTTATAAAACAAGTCTGAATCCACAACGCTTTCCGCAGGAATTTGAAGGTGTTTTATTTTTTAGCCCCAGTGCAGTGCAGAGCTTTACCGCAAAAAATCAATTGAAAGAAACTACGGCATTTTGCATAGGAAATACTACCGCCGCAGAAGCCCAAAAACATACAAATAACATAATAATTGCTACCAAACCAACTATTGAAAATGTGATTGTTCAGGTAGTAAACTACTTCGGAACAAGCGCACGAAGCATTTAATATTTAAAATATAATTTGATTTCGAGTCAAGCCTCGGAACATTTAATCTCGATTATCGAGTAAAATATTCTAAAAAATGATAAAAAACGATCTATTTCTAAAAGCTTTAAAAGGAGAAACGGTAGAACGTCCACCGGTTTGGATGATGAGGCAGGCAGGCCGATATCTTCCTGATTTTATGAAGCTTAAAGAAAAATATGACTTTTTCACGCGTTGCAGAACCCCTGAATTAGCAACCGAAATCACCGTAATGCCTATCCACCAGGTAGGTACAGATGCTGCTATTTTATTTAGCGACATTCTGGTGATTCCACAAGCGATGAATATCGAGGTAGAAATGAAACCCGGTGTTGGCCCATGGTTGCCAAATCCAATTCGCACCTCTAAAGATGTAGATGGTGTAATAGTTCCCGATATCGAGGAAACCTTAGGCTATGTAATGGACGCCATTAAAATGACCAAACAGGAATTGAATAACGAGGTTCCGCTAATTGGTTTTGCCGGTTCCCCGTGGACAATTCTATGCTATGCTGTGCAGGGACAGGGTTCTAAGAACTTTGATAAAGCAAAGAAATTTTGCTTTACTAATCCGGTGGCTGCGCACCAATTGCTGCAAAAAATCACCGATACTACCATAGCCTATTTAAAAGCGAAAGTTGAAGCCGGAGTTGATGCGGTACAAATTTTCGATTCCTGGGGCGGAATGTTAAGTCCTGTAGATTACCAGGAATTTTCCTGGAAATATATTCAGCAGATCATTGATGCTTTAAAAGATGAAATCCCGGTTATCGCCTTTGGAAAAGGATGCTGGTTTGCCCTTCACGAAATGGCAAATTCGGGAGCTTCAGCTTTAGGTGTAGATTGGACGCTTAGCGCCAGGAATGCACGTTATCTAAGTGGTGGCAAAATCACCTTGCAGGGTAATTTTGATCCTTCAAGATTATATTCACCACCGGCAGAGATCAAAAGAATGGTAACCCAAATGATTAATGAATTTGGAAAGGATAGTTATATCGTAAACCTGGGACACGGTATTTTACCCGATATTCCAGTTGAAAATGCAAAAGCTTTTGTAGATGCGGTAAAAGAATATAAAGCTAATTAGTGGCAGTCTGGGCGCGGATTAAAAATATGAACTTTAAAGAACTGTTCGCGGTCTCTAAAGTTTTTATAAGTAAACCGCGCTATATTTTACCAACCTACCGGGCAACGATTGAAACTATAAGAATTTGTGACGATCTTTATAAAAAGGAACATCACAAAAATGGAAAAGAAAATGCCTTTAGACACGCCCTGTGGAATTATTTAATTTCCCAGAAATGTTTTAAAATTTCCGGATCGGTTGAGGCTGCCAGAATTTGGAGCGACCATTTTACAGGTTTACATGAAAAACTTTCTCCAAATCAAAAACTGGCCAAAGGAATGGATTTACACAATAACCGGTTTGGGCAAAAATTATTTGAGGGAAAAGAAGTTTCAACTGAAGTAATTATTAAAACCCTTCAGGAAAAAATGAAGGAAGCAATTAAAGTTTCTGAAGTTAAAGAAATAGTAAATACTAAAGATAAACTGGTTTATATTGAAGATTGAAAATGAGAGCGGAATTTTATAAATATATTGAAGATTTACAGGATCGCATTTGTGAAAAACTGGAAGAGATAGACGGTACAGCCAAATTTCAACAGGACCTTTGGGAGCGAGAAGAAGGTGGTGGCGGCAGAACCCGGGTGATAGAAAACGGTGCTGTATTCGAAAAAGGCGGTGTAAATATTTCGGCAGTACATGGGCCTTTGGCCCCGGCAATGCAACAGTATTTTAAAGTAGGTGATGTAGACTTTTTTGCCTGCGGACTCAGTTTGGTGATTCATCCTAAAAATCCAATGGTCCCCACTGTGCATGCTAATTGGCGGTATTTTGAAATGTATGATAAAGAAGGAAACGTTTTAGACCAGTGGTTTGGCGGTGGGCAGGATCTTACGCCTTATTATCTTTTTGAAGAAGATGCCGAACATTTTCATAAGGTTTCAAAAGAAGCTTGTGATAAACATTCTCTGGAGTTCTACCCGGAATACAAGATAAAATGTGATGAGTATTTCTGGAACTCGCACCGAAACGAAGCCCGGGGAATTGGAGGGCTATTTTTTGATTACTTAAAAGCTTCCGACGAAAGAAGCATTGAAGACTGGTATAATTTTGTAACCGAAGTTGGAGATAGTTTCCTTGAGGCCTATGTGCCTATTGTAGAAAAACGTAAAAATCTATCATATTCTGAAGCACACCGCAATTGGCAGGAAATAAGACGGGGCCGTTATGTAGAATTCAATTTAGTACACGATAAAGGCACACTTTTCGGCTTAAAAACTAACGGCCGAATAGAAAGTATTTTAATGAGTTTGCCTCCGCACGTACAATGGGCTTACGACCATCATCCCGATCCCGGCAGCGAAGAGGAGAAATTATTAAAGGTTTTGGAAGAGCCTAGAGAATGGGTTTAACTGAAACTGATTTACTGAGAACCGAAAACTGAAAGTATGTATCCACTAAGAAGAAATAGAAGATTAAGGACTAGCGAGGCGATGAGAAGCTTAGTTAGGGAAAACGCAATAACTCCAAACGATTTTATCGCTCCACTTTTTGTGGTAGAAGGAAAAAACAAAAAGGAAGAAATCTCTTCTATGCCTAATTATTTTAGGTTTAGCCTGGACTTACTGGAGAAAGAAGTTAAGGACCTTTGGAGCCTGGGCATAAAATCGGTTTTACTTTTTGTAAAAGTGCCGGACAACCTAAAAGATAATGCGGGAACTGAAGCTTTAAATGTTGACGGACTAATGCAACGCGCTATTAAAACAGTGAAAAATGCGGTTCCCGACATGCTGGTAATGACCGATGTTGCTCTTGATCCTTATTCTGCTTATGGACACGATGGCATTATTGCCCATGGAAAGGTTATCAACGACGATACTACCGCTATTTTAGCTGAAATGGGACTTTCCCATGCAAAAGCCGGCGCCGATATTCTTGCTCCCAGCGATATGATGGACGGCCGAATTTTTGAAATGCGCAGTTTACTTGAAGATGAAGGCTTCCACGACACCGGGATTATGAGTTACAGCGCTAAGTATGCTTCAGCCTTTTATGGGCCATTCCGTGATGCTTTGGATTCTGCACCTGTTGATGCTGAAAATATCCCAAAAGACAAAAAAACCTATCAAATGGATCCTGCAAACCGGGAAGAAGCGGTTAAAGAAACCCTTATGGATATTGAGGAAGGTGCCGATATTGTAATGGTAAAACCAGGCTTGTGTTATCTGGATATTGTTCGCGATATTAGAAATTCGGTAAATATTCCTGTAGCGGTTTACCAGGTTAGCGGCGAATATGCGATGATTAAAGCTGCAGCCGAAAAAGGCTGGTTAGATCACGATGCTGTAGTTTTAGAGCAATTAACGGCTATAAAGCGTGCAGGAGCTTCTATGATTGCCAGCTATTTTGCCAAAGATGCGGTGAAATTGTTATCAAAATGTCAGTACACAACATATAACTAAAGAAAAATTTTTA
>Ga0102925_1000156_pt1 | contig 33620 bp, 35 predicted proteins | sample SalPonR1_A_D1_MG_FD_78216 | JGI IMG/M metagenome (GOLD analysis project Ga0102925, IMG submission 78216) | Salt pond soil microbial communities from South San Francisco under conditions of wetland restoration - Salt Pond MetaG R1_A_D1_MG | ecosystem: Environmental > Aquatic > Marine > Intertidal...
CCGAGAATTTACTGAAATGGATATCCAGATATTTAACAAGCTTGCACCTGAACTTCAGGGAAACCTCATGTCAAATTCAGGACATAATTACCCATTCATCCTAAGACCGATATCTCATAAAGTAGCTGAGTCAGCTGAAGATTTCAAGGAAAGAATTGAGAAACTCGAGGCAGAGGAACTCGATTACATTGTTCAGCTTGCTATTGACGGAATAGAAGATATTCGCTCACTGGATGAAGATGATATTGATTCGATCATGGAACTTGTTGAAGAAAAGATATCAACTGAAAGACTAAAGGAACTGAAAGCAGCACTTGGATTTGCATGAGTTCATCCCCCGATAAACTACTTTTTGGAACTGCTGGTACTCCAAAGAGTTCCACTAAAAGAAGCAGTCTTGCTGGTATAGAGAGAGTGAAAGAGCTTGGACTTGACTGTATGGAACTGGAATTTGTCCGTGGAGTCAAGATGGGTGAAGCAACAGCCAGAGATGTACTTACAAAATCAAATGCTGAAAATATCTCTTTGAGCGTACATGCACCATACTACATCAACCTTAATTCCCAGGAATCCGAAAAGGTAGATGCCAGTCTTGAAAGGATATACAGAGCAGCAAAGATCGGAGGGTTTTGCGGAGCAAGGAATATTGTATTCCATCCGGCATATTACCATAGTAATAGTTCAGATACTGTTTTCGAAAAAGTCTCCATGTTGTTGAAACAGCTTTCAGAACGCCTTGAAGACGAGGGAGTCAATGTGATCCTCAGGCCTGAGACCACGGGTAAAGCTTCACAGTTTGGAAGTCTGGAAGAAACAATAAAGCTGGCCAGTGAAATTGAGAATTTACTCCCATGCATTGATTTTTCACATCTCTATGCACGTAGTTGCGGAGAGCATAACTGCTATGATGATTTTTCAGCATTCCTTGGTAAAATAGAAGAAGAGCTTGGCAAAACTGCACTGAACGATATGCATATGCATATTTCAGGTATTGAATATGGTCCAAAAGGTGAGAAAAATCACCTTAACCTTGAAATTTCGGACATGGATTACAAGAGCATCCTACAGGCTTTGAAAGATTATAAGGTAAAAGGAACTGCAATATGCGAAAGCCCTGATAATGAAGGAGATGCGCTGTTGTTAAAAGAATCATTTTATGCACTCTGAGAATTAATTATTTTTAATCAAATTTTAGATTCAGGCTGGCCATCGTCGCCATTCACGACACTTATAGGAAGATTGATACCACTCTTCTCAATATATCCCCTTATACGCTCAAGTGCATGATCGACCATCCCACCACTTGTCATTATAAGACAGCGTTGACCGGACAATGCATTTAGGATAGAACGATCGATAACACCAGCGGTCACGTCAAGATAAATATCATCCTGTTCAGCAAGCAGCTTGCTCTTTTTACCCATGGCACCAAGGCATTCGATCCCATCTCTTTTCATTATACCCAGTAATTCATCCCTGGAGTAATCAGTAGTATTATATATGCCAATTGAACCAGCTCTGAATGTTTTCTTATCCAGTTCCACTATTGCAAGACCATCATCATGAAGATGGAGAACTTTACCATTCACAGCTTCGTAAGCAGAATTCTGGGCAAACTCACCATATAGTATTCCCAGATTAATGCTGTCACCCTCCTTAAGCTCAGGCGGTACATCAACCCACATCAAGTGCTGCGGACGCAATGTATGAACTAGATCAGGAATATCCCGGGGACAGCACTGAGAACGTGCAAGTCCACGCCTTTTGATTTCCTCATACATTTCAAGAGTAGTGGGTTTCCTCAGATATGCGTCTTTCAGATTGTCATTCTGAGTGAATATGTCCTCGGGACTGCCCTCACTGACGACCTTACATTCATTCATTAAGAAAACATAATCAGCCCAACGATATGCAAGATCAACATCATGAGTGGAGATAATGATGGTTTTCCCGAAATAGTTCAATTCATTTAGCAAGTCCATTACCTCATCCGCACCCACCGGATCCAGATTGGAAAGAGGCTCATCGAGAATGATAAGCTCAGGGTCCATGGCGACAATGCCTGCAATTGCAACCCTCTTTTTCTGACCGCCGCTTAGATGATGAGGAGGTTTGTCCTTAATACTGGTCAGTCCTACGTACTCAAGGGTCTCATGCACTATCTGTTCCACTTTATCCTTTGGGTAATCCAGGTTTGTAGGCCCGAAGGCAACATCCTGATAGATAGTAGGTGCAAATATCTGGTCATCGGAGCTCTGAAAAACGATACCTACATTTTTTCGAAGATCCCGAAGAGACTTTGAATCATATTTCACAGGTTCGCCATGGAAAAGCACCTGGCCTTTTTGTGGCCTGTTAGTACCGTTGAGGGAAAGGAAAAGTGTGGATTTACCGGAGCCATTTCGGCCAACAAAGGCTATCTTCTTACCTTTTTCAATTTTTATGTTGATGTTCTCAAGAGCAAGAGTCCCATCGGGATAAGAGTAACTAAGATCTTTTGTTTCCAGTATTACCATTTTTTCACCTCAGACTACGAAAATGCCCCTTGTATAATAGAACATGATGATTATAAAACTAAAGTAAAGAGAAGTAAGCAGAAATTCGGAAGCTTTTACTGGCCTTTTTTCATCAAATACTATCAGCTTTCCATCATAACATCTTGAATTCATAGACAAATAGAGCTTCTCACCCTGCTCCCATGACCTTATAAAAAGATTCGTCCCCAGCATTACCATGGACCGGAATGATGTTCTGAAATCTTTGTAGCCCAGGCGCATAGTTTGTGCATTTCTGATACCCATTGCAACATCAAGGAATACAAAGATGTAGCGATACATCATCATGGCTATCTCAATGAAGGAATCCGGGAATTTTGTTGCTTTGAGAACTGAGAAAAGCTCTACCATGGGTGTTGTGAGAGAGAGGAAGAACAGACATGACATGCCACCTAGCGTTCTTGCCAGTACCAATAAAGCCATGCTAAGTCCCGAGGAACTCACACCAAGTGTGTATCCAAACACATCAAAAGAGAAAAGATAAGTTCCTCCTCCAAAAAAAAAGGCTATGATAATAACACTGACAAGTACAAATCCTGCAGGAACTGAAAGTATCTTGAAATAGAATTTTGCAGGGATCTTAGCCAGAAATATTGTCGCAAAGCTCATACACACTGCAATTAAGAACGGAGTAATTGGTGAAGGAGAGGAAACTCCGATAAGCACGCCGAAAGCAACAATAGACAGTTTCAGCCAGTTGTTCTTAGTCCTCAAAGGACTTAAGATCGCATAGTCATCAAGAATATATGCCATGACACATCACGTTTTCATATAATAATGGAATAAACTTTACTTTATTTATCCGATGCAATTGTTTTAGAAAGGAGCCACTTCATACATAAGCATTATGGTTAAAAACGGCATCAGTAACACGATATTACAAAATGATGAGAATCAAGCATATATGCAAATAAATATACACCACGCAGAAATGAAAATAAAACAAAACGAATTGATAAAAGCTAAAATAGAAAGCAAAGGGAACCCCCTTGCATAAAAACATTATTTGCTACTTTTGCCCTTGTAGTAGCCGATGGTATAACCAATGACTACAGCACCAAATGCTGCTTGTAGTGCGAATAGCAGACTTTCGGTTTCTCCGCCAGGTGGTTCAAAGCCGATACCCTCAAACCATGGTTCATAGCCAGGGCTGATCTCACCAATTATATCACCTGCAGCACCATCGGCTCCACCAAACTCAGAATCAGGATTTATTGAAACACCGTAAAAGAACTGAGCAGCAAAAAGCACCACGACTATAGCTACTATATACTCGAGTTTCATTTCATTCCCTCCTTAAGCTTAGCAACAGCCTCAGGAGTTAGAATTTTAAGATCTACTAGTACGTCACTCTTGATCTGCACAACATATTTCATAATCAGTGCTGTGAGAGCACCTTCCAGAATTGCAAGTGGCACCTGAGTGGTTGCAAATATACCAGCAAATCCAGCCAGTGATACCAGCACTCCACCTTCAGGATGTGGGAATGCCAGCGCAAGTTGTACCGATGTAACAACATAGGTAACCCAATCAGCAATTGCTGTTGCAAGGAATACATTCAGATAGAAGTTCACTCCTGCCTTTGATGCTGCCTTGTAGAAAAGAAAAGCAACCAGAGGACCGATTATACCCATTGATACAGTGTTTGCACCAAGTGTTGTAAGACCACCGTGTGCCAGGAAAAGTGTCTGGTAGATCAGGACTATTACACCAAGAACTGCTGTGATAGCAGGTCCAAAGAGAATTGCTGCAAGACCAGTTCCCGTTGGGTGGGATGAACTACCCGTAACAGATGGAAGTTTCAATGATGATAATACGAAAATAAAAGCACCTGCTACTGCCAGAAGAGGAACTACCTCACGCCTTTCATTTACCAGCTTATTAAGCTGATACATACCGAACAGTATCACCGGAATAGATACCACAAACCATATCTGCCACCAGGGAGAGGGCAGAAAACCTTCGAATATATGCAATTAATATCACCTTCTTTTTTTGTATAAGTACAACAAATCAAGTTAAATTGAATTGAATGAGACACTGTTAAATGTTATTGCATATAAATATAACGATTCTATATTTGATTAATGATTATTATTACATTGGATAATAACCATCTGCAAAAAAACAACATACCACATTGTAACACAATATAAAAAATCAAAACCCATAAAAAATGGCAAAGAGAGCTCCCCTTGCACAGTGACATTAAGTCCAAAATCGAGAAAAGTTTGCTTGATGAGTTATCGAACCACCATCATACAATACATGTCAGACTTGTTCAATGGAGGATTAGCCACAGAGCCAACTACAGCCCTCTCATACGGATAACCAATATCCTCATAGATGCATATCTTCGCATCAATATCCATTTTTTTAAGAATAGATGCAATCTCCTGTGGACCGAGTCCATCGGCTGGAAGCAGGAATATATTCTTACCTAATTCAAGTTCTCTGATCATTTCTTCTTTTGCAGGTTCAGGATCCCTGCCATGTGCAGTGATCATTGCAAGATTTGAAAGCCCTACATGGAATTTAGCACATGATGCCTGTATGGATGATATGCCAGTGATAATATGGTCATTCTCACCTGCAAACTTCCCAAGTCCTGAGAACATAGGATCGCCAGTGGAGAGGATCACAGCATCTTCTGGAAGAAGATGGAGGTTCTTGAAGCTTTTAATGGGCTGAGCTTCACATTCAATATATTTCTGTGCAATCTCAATTCCCCTTCTGGAGCCATAAACAGCAGGAGCATTGCTAATAGCTTCAATGGCTTCTTGGGTGAGCATTTTAGGACCAACACCCACACCAACGACTATCATGTTTTCTCTCCACTGTCCATCAACACAGTGCCATCCCTTGCGACAACAACTATGCGTGCACCTTTGCCTTTTTCAACTGCCATGTTAAAAGCCTGTTTAAGCCGATTATTTTCAGGATCAAGGTCAAGCATCTCTACAACTGTTGCAAATCCACTGTCCTTAAGCATCTCGGGATCTCCCCATTTTAAAACAAGCCCAGGCAGACCACATATAACAATGTCACCATGAGCTGCATCAAGTGCTTCGGAAATCCTACTTCCTGCTAACACAACGGTATGTTCCGGGAAAAGCATGGTAGAATACCTAATACCTATCCTGCCGGTGGTCAGCACAACTTTATCAGAGTCACGAATGAGATCACCTTTCATTTCACCAAGATGATCGTTCCATGGCTCCACAAAACCTGTAGTCCCGAGGATAGAGATACCATCAATGACACCGATTCGACTGTTCAGGGTTTCCTTTGCAATTTCCTTGCCTCTTGGAAGATAGATTGTCACCTCTGCGCCACGAAGACCCAGTTCCTCAACAGCTTCTGCAATTGAAGCCTTGATCTGCTCCATTGGGCGTGGATTTATTGCAGGATGTCCTTTTTTAGATTCAAGACCACTCCTTGTGACAATACCAATACCTTCACCTGCATACACAGAAATAGCATCAGCCTCTTTGGCATCAGCCATGAACGCAAGGCCACGAGTGATATCGGATTCATGATCATTATAAAGTTTCACAGCAACTCCGTGACCCTTGCTGCCCTCTACATCCATTTCAGCACGAATACCAACTAAAGTTGGAACTGAAACATGCGTCACATCACCTGCAAGGGAAAGTACCGCAGTCTTTGCAGCTACTGCTGCTGTGGTTCCGGTCGTGTAACCTCTTTTAAGTATAGAACCATCACTCAAAACAACGAGCATTCCGCCCTTTATACCTTCTTCCAGCTCTTTGCGTGGAATTTTGGACTTTTCTATCCATTCATCAGGTATCTTGGATTTATTAACCGGGTCGATCATCTGAAATCAATTGTTGTTAATAGTTTTAAAATTTACCGACTCTCAAGTCCTGCCAAACATTTTCCCAAGCTCATCCTTAGAGAAGGAAATCATTGTAGGACGCCCATGTGGACATGTATACGGATTATCGCATGTCATCAATTGGCCCATCAGCCCATCCATTTGCTCAAGATTACAGGGGGCACCTGCTTTGATAGACGCCCTGCATGCCATAGTACTACAAAGATTGTTATATATCTCAGTGTCACCTTTGACCCTGCCATGCGACAACAGGTCTGAAATGATATCATGGATGATCTGCGGGTCCTCAAATTTGCCGAACATACTTGGCACAGTGGTGACCACATAACTGTTCTTACCAAATTCCGATACTGCAAAGCCCATTTTTTCCAGTTGCGGTATATAATCCTCGATAATTACAACTTCTTTAAGGGTCAGATCAAGTGTAATGGGCGTAATAAGCTCCTGCCACCCCATATCCTGCATTTTCAATACCTGTTCATACATCACACGCTCATGTGCTGCGTGCTGATCCACCAGAACAAGTTTAGCATCCATTTCAAGTATTATGTAAAGATCTGCAAACTGCCCCAACACCTTCAGATCAACATCATGTGCTACATCCACTTCCGGCACATCCCTCATCTGGAGACGCTCACTCCTTTTCAGGCGTTTCTGAGTATCCTTTGCAGAATAATTATAAGCATCCTTCTTTTCATGGATGATCGATGTCTGCTCTGGCAATTCATTTTTACCATAGGCATTCTCAGCTTTACTTAATTCCTGCTGATCAGCAGTTTCCTGAAGAAAATCATACTTGGAACCGCATTTGAAAGAACAGCCTTTGTCAGGGCTTATATTTGCCCCAGGGACATTGGAATTTGATATTAAGGATTGCACGTGCTTTTCTTTACTTTCCAGATTCACATCAGGTACAAGAGATGCATTCTTTAAAGCCTGTTCAACTGCGGAGATTACAGCCGATTCAATCTTTTTTTCATGACTTAGGCGGACTTCTTTTTTAGTTGGATGCACATTTACATCCACATTTTTCGTATCGATACTGAATTTGAGAAATGCGGCGGGATATCGGCCTTTGGGAAGAAGGGTGTAGTATCCAAGTCTTATTGCAGCACTAAGTACCCGGGAGGAAATATTCCGGCCATTTATGTAGAGAGATTGCAGGTCATTTCCACTTCTTGTGAGCTCTGGTTTTGAAATATATCCCGATATTGAAACAAGGTCGGACTCATATTCCAGCGGAACAAGTGAACGCGCCACTTCTGCCCCGTAAAGATGCACGATGCCATCAAACAGGTCGCCTTTGCTTGGAGAACGTATTATGAGTTTACTATCGCTTACAAGAGTAAAATAAACATCAGGGTGAGCCAGTGAATGTTTTGCAATCACATCTGTGATCTGAGCAAGTTCCGTACGCATGCTTTTAAGATACTTTTTCCGTGCAGGTGTACTATAAAAAATATCATTTACAAGGATAGATGTGCCAACTGGTGCTCCTGCTGAGGAAATACTAAGTATACCACTGCCATCAGCTACGACCTTGGTGGCAGAGATATCACCTTCCTGACGGGTTACCATTTCCACTTTGGCAACAGATGAAATAGATGCAAGAGCCTCACCTCTGAAACCAAGAGTTAGAATATTATCCAGATCCCCTATTGCACCTATCTTGCTTGTAGCATGTTTCTTAAAAGCAAGAGAAGCGTCAGCATGACTCATACCCACACCGTTATCAACAACATGAATACTTTTCGTGCCTGATCCCTTTATTTCCACTCGAATGTCAGTAGCATGCGCATCAATGGAATTATCAATAAGTTCCTTGATAACAGAAGCAGGCCTTTCTATCACCTCACCCGCAGCTATCTTATTTATTGTAGATTCATCCAGTTGCCTTATTCTGGACCCTGAAATATCACATGCTTCATCTGTCATTGATCGCCACCACCATTTGATAGATTTTTCTTAAGCTCACTGAGTTTATTAAGAGCATCCAACGGAGTAATTGAATTGAGATCCAGAGACCTTAACTCATCAATTACAGGATCTGGCTTATTTTCATTGTAGTTACTTTGCTGATCAAATATCAACTGTGTGTATTTGGCAGATGCCTTATGTTTTTTGCCAGCTTTTGAATCATCTATACTAATTGAATCTTCATTCTCAATGTCATCAAGTATCTCTTTTGCACGGCTTGTAACATTATGCGGAACACCGGCAATCCTGGCTACATGGATACCATAACTTTTGTCTGTTGCACCAGGTACGATCTTTCTCAAAAATACAAGGCCATCTCCTTCCTCTTTTACTGCAATATGGAAATTCTTAACCCTATTCAGAGTGTTTGAAACATTTGTAAGTTGATGGTAATGGGTGGCAAATAGCGAGCGTACGCCCACCCTACCCTTATTGTGAATGTATTCTACCACAGCTTTTGCAATACTGTAACCGTCATAAGTACTGGTACCTCTACCCACCTCGTCCAGAAGGACAAGGCTTTTTGGAGTTGCATTGTTCAGGATATTGGCAAGTTCTACCATTTCCACCATGAAGGTACTCTGTCCACTTGAAAGGTCATCGAAGGCTCCGACCCTTGTGAAGATCCTGTCAACAATCCCTATGGATGCATGTGTAGCAGGCACAAAAGAACCCACCTGTGCCATGATCACTATCATGGCAATTTGCCGCATATAAGTAGATTTACCAGCCATATTAGGCCCGGTGAGTAGCAGGAACTGATTGTCACTGCAATTCATCTCGGTATCGTTTGGAACAAAGCCACCGGAGACAGTACTTTCGACTATCGGGTGTCTGCCATCCCTTATTAAAAGTCGGCAGTCGGGCGTGATAGATGGTCGAACATAATTGTTATTTGCTGCCACCTCTGCAAGATTTGCCAGTACATCCAACATACCGATCATTTGTGCTGTATTCTGCAACTTCTTTGAGTGAGAAGCAACGATTGAGTTCAATTCGCAAAGGAGCTCATATTCAAGCGCGATCATCTTCTCATTTGCTGAAAGTATTGCACCTTCACGCTCCTTGAGCTGTGGAGTATAGAACCTTTCAGCATTTGTCATGGTCTGCTTGCGGATGTAATCTTCCGGAACCTGAGAAATGTTGGCTTTTGTAACTTCAAGATAATATCCAAATACCTTATTATAGCCCACTTTCAGTGATCTTATTCCAGTTCTATCACGCTCTTGCTGCTGGAACTCTGCAATCCACTGCTTTCCGTTCTTTGACAGGTCCTTTAGTTCATCCAATGCAGAGTTGTAACCATGTTTTATCATCCCTCCGTCTCTGACACTGACCGGTGGTTCATCCTCAATGGCATTAGCTATGAGCGATGCCAGTTCATCCAATTCACTGAATTCCAGAAATTGAGACAAAATATGAGAAAGAAGTTCCGGGTCTGCACACTCATGCAATGAAGAAATTACCTGAGGTATGGTTTCCAGGGAACTTTTCAAAGAAACGAGATCCCTTGAATTGGAATTCCCATACATGATCCGGGCAAGCAGCCTTTCCATATCGCTTACATAAGATAGTTGTGACCTCAATTCAAAACGTATTAGTGTATTTTTCTCAAGTTCTGAGACAGCATCCAGCCGGGCATTGATACTATCTGCCGATATCAGCGGTTTGAGCAGCCATTTCTGTAAAAGTCTGCTACCCATTGGAGTTTTTGTATCGTCCAGAACTTTGAGTAAGGATGAGTCGTTGCCTTCACCCATGACATTTTTTACAATTTCCAGATTTCGCAGGGTGATGGCATCAAGTATCATGAACTCGGAATCAAAATATGTCTTAAGGTGCTGGATATGGGACAATTCCCTCATCTGTGTATCCATTGCATATTGTAATGCTGCACCTGCAGCTGAAACTGCAAATGGGAGTTCCATGCAACCCATACCTTCAAGAGTACTCACTGACATGTGCTCTGTGAGTAGCTTGTTTGCTGTTTCACTTTCAAAGGCATAACTTTCGTATTCATGGATAATTATTCGCATTTCCTTCATACGTTCTGTCAGCACATCATTCTCAAGCAGTGAAGGAACTATGATACACTCAGCAGGAGACATGCGGACAAGCTCACTGATAATCTTGTTATACGGAGCGGTATCAGCAAACTGTGTAGTCAGGAATTCACCAGTGGAAATATCCAAAAACGAGATGCCGAAAATATTTCCTTCTCCGTAAATACTCATGAGATAGTTATTGGCAGCATCACTGAACATGGAAGAGTCCATTGCAGTTCCCGGCGTAACAACACGAACTACACCCCTTTTGACTACTCCCTTCGCTTTTTTTGGGTCTTCGAGTTGCTCACATATGGCTACCTTATAACCCTTTTTCACAAGCCGTGGAAGATAAGCATCAATTGCATGATAGGGGATGCCAGCCAGAGGCATTTTCTCGCCATCTTTAGACTTTCCTCGGGTGGTCAGAGTTATCTCAAGTTCCTTTGCAATGGTCTTTGCATCCTCTCCAAAGGATTCATAAAAATCGCCCATCCTGAAAAATATGAGGGCATCCTTGTGCTCTTCCTTGGCAGCATAGAACTGCTGCATTGCAGGGGTTATTTTACTCATGATCATTCACGCAAAACTTATCTTGGCAAAATATCTGGCTGTTAGTATTTTTGTGTTTGCATTGGAAAACTAAAAGCGCAAGGAGAAAGAAAAAGAGGGAAATACATTCCCTTCTCAAACCACAGTCACATCCATTCCCTTACTCTCAGCCACAAGCTCAGGGTTGTAGTAAGAGTAAGCCTTGCTCTCGGACACTATAGCCCTTACAGGGAACAATGCCTTAACCTGGATCTCAAAGTTGATCTCCTCTCCTGCCTGCATCTCATCAATGTAGAGGATGATCTTGCGACCTGCGATCTCGTAGCGGGTTATCACAGCATCTTCCTTGAGATCTTCAAGGCTTGATGAGACAGGCGTGAATCCTGTGGGCACTGCGATGTCCACTATCATCATTCCACTGGAAGTTGAACTGCCATCAATTCCACGGATACCGTTGTACTTCACACGAGTACCCACAGTGACAATATCATTCACAGCAACATCGGTGGAATCGTAGTCCACGTCAAGCTCGATCTCATTTTGCTTGATGATCTCTGGAAGTATCACATTGAAACGCCTGAGAAGCTGATATTTCAAATCCCCTGAGCCTTGCATTTCAAGCTTAACTTCTGAACTGCCTTTTGGAATCTCGATTATCTGCACCACATCAAAGTTCTGTGGATTAACTTCAACTGACCTGAGCTCAGTTCCATCAGCTATTACATTCACTGTAGCATCAATATCCCGACCAGCATTTGCTGCTGCACTCATCAGTGCCCGAAATGCCATGACTGTATCCTGAGTACTGGAAAAGCCTCCATTGGAATTGCGTTGTGCGGATATCCATTTCAATGATGAGCTGGCTATTGGATTCTTTGCCTCGATCAGTGCAAGGGTTGCATATGCAGTGGTTTCCACATTCTTGCTGGATGGAGCAATGTAGTTGTATCCACCATGCTCGTATGGCAGAGTGACAGCCCCGTCACCGTATCCCCAATAAGTGCCATCATCATCCTGCTTTGATATTGCCAGCAGTTCATTGATGCCTTCATCCGCGAATGGGCTATCAAGTTTCTGCAATGCCAGAGTGCCAATTGCCAGAGCATAGGGATCATCCTGGTCTGCAAGATTGTGCTCAAGATATTTCTGGGCATCAGCCATGACAACAGGACTTGCATAACCATATTCATCCAATGCCAGAGTAACGTATGCTGTAAGTGCATAAGCACCATTCACACCCCCAACCATGTCCTGATGGATAACAAAGCCCACAGACTCCCATGAGCCATCTTCCTGCTGATGAGATGCTATCCAGCTTGCAGTATCTGCAAGAATATCCTCGTCAATTGTTGTCAGGTCCCTTGCTGCACTGAACTGGGAGAGCACAAAAGCACTTAGCCAGAGGCTGCCTTCAGGATCGCTTTCTCCGAATGCTGAGAAGGAGCCATCACTGCGCATGTATGTAAGTTCACGCTGGTATCCAGTGGTGATGAACATCTCGGCTTTGGCCTTCAGCTCTGGATCATCCTGTCCTGTTGCTTCAAGGTATCTCAGCACCTCAACATCAGTTGAGAAGAGCATCATGTTCTGCTCACCGCAGCCGTATGGCATACCCAGCAGATCATCAACACCATTGATGGTTTGAGCCACAATACTTGGAGTGAAACTCACGAGCACCTTTCCGGAATCCGGAACTATACCCTCCGGAAGAGTTGGGTCCAGTACAACTGTAGCATTCTTCAAAATACCGTTGTCCACCAGTTCACGGGTTGCACCTTCAGCTTCAACTATCATATCCTTTCGAACTGCATCTGCTTTCTCAGTGGTCTGTCCTGTGATCTCAACGATCTGTTTACCAACTTCTGTGGGACTGATAATGAATGTAGCATGGCCAACACTATTTGCATCCACGCTCACGGTCTGTACATCTTCACCGATGATATCGAACCAGTCCGCGCCTGAAAGCGTGAGTTTCACATCCTGCTGCCTGTCCAGATAATTGTATACCTGCACCTGTACCGGGAACACTTCACCCCTGGTCACTGCATAAGGTAGATCAGGATCAACAAAAAAGTCCTGGAAAACCGTAAGCTGTGATTTGGAAATGCCAATACCATCTGGTCCTGATGATACAGCATGCAATCTCCACGTAGTGATGCTGTCAGGAGCATTCAGCTCAAGGCTTGCAAGTCCATTAGCATCCGTGAGAAGTTCCGGCATCCATACCCATGTTTCAGGGAAGAACTGGCGCACACGCTGCACCTCTGCAAGCTCCCCAGTGTCTCCATCCATTGCTTCTTCCTCTACAACCTCCTCAACTGGAATTTCCATTTCAGGCATATCAGCGTCTAGCATCATCTCATCTTCGACTGCCACCTCCCAACCATTTACCTTAAAATCAGTAGAATCAGATTCTGACTTTGGCACTTGAAGACCTTGTGATGCCATGACTACCATACCAGTGCTATCAAGCAGGTCGTATGCGCCTTCGTGATGCCATACTGGATGTGATTCTGCCTGAGGCTCCTGGAAACGCAATTCAAGTTCATCAAATATCTGTTTGAGATTTAGCCTTCCTTCACTGAGAGCATAAACTGATTCATCAACTATGGAAAAGCCGATCATGGATCTGCTGCCTGCATCAAAATTAACGGTGACATCAGCACCCGGTTCTACGGACTCGCTGTCAAATGAACTGGAAAGGTCGACCTGTGTGGAGAACTGAACATCAAAGGGCATTACATCCACTGATACCTCGCTGTTGGGATTTATCATGTAAGCAACAACCTTTGCCTGCGGACTCATCTGGGGGCTTACAGGAATATTGATATCCTGTTCATCACTGGTTGCGGAATACACAGTCCTGCCATTTGCAAAAACATCGTAGAACACAGTGCCTTTGTTGGTGGAATAAACTCTGAAGCTGATGCTCTCCCCGACTTCAGCAACTCCATCGCTGGTCTGGCTGATATGGATGAAGCTTGCACTTGGAGAATACACAGCTCCGAGTTCCTTGTTAGCATAAGCATCGTCTGAACGTGCGTTAATGTAGAATTCAGTTGTGGATTCTGGAATCTCAAAACTCAATAGTGCAATACCGTTTTCCGTACTTACGGATTCACTAACCTCTTTCTCCTGATAGTTTTCATCTCTGGATCTTGTGTCTATCTCGACCTTAGCATCAACCGGATTGCCACCCGGATCCTTTGTCACCACAAGTACCTGAAGTGGCATACCCGGTTTGACGTAGTTGGATTCAGGAATAATCTGCATAACAAGCGGGGATTCCGCAATGATGAGCAACTTGTTGCTTGTTTCACTATGATTGCCAGTATCAGTAACTGTAACGTTGAGCATGAGACTTGCCTGCCCACCTGCACCATAGGTACCTGCTGCATATTCTACTGCAGGAAGTTCGAACTCCACTGACCCAGCTTCAAGTTTTCCGCTGAATGTGGCATATTGCTCCCATTCACCCACATATCTGGAAGCTTCAACGAGAACTTGACCATCAACATCTTTTCCAAAGAAATATTCCGCTGAAACCGTGCCGGTTATCTCATCTGATACAAGGAACCATTCCTGAGGAGTTTCTAAAGATACATCAAATTTCGGAAGCACGTATTTATCGACCTGAATATCCACATTAGAAACGGATTCACCGGCACTTGTCTTTACCTTCCACGTACCCAGATTAAGCTCGCTTGCAAGTGGAAGATCAAAGGATGCCACGCCGTATTCATTGGAACTCATTTCCTTCTTGAAGACTTTGATCCCCTTGGCATCGGTTATCTCAACTGTGATATCCTGTTCCACAGGCACAAGGTTGTTGTTCAGAGAAAGTATCCTGCCATGAATTGTCTGTCCGGGCTTGTAAATCGGTTTATCGGTTTCAATGAAAAGAGGATTGTTCCTGACAACTTCAACAGTTGCCTTAAAATCCTTATCATAGCCCTGTGGCCTTGCACTGAGCACATAACGGCCTTCTTCAACATCCGGCACCTCAAAGGCTGCTACAGAATTACCTGCTTCTGATGTAGAGGCTGTAAGCAAGGGAATTTCATTGTTATCCTCATCAATAAGCACATATTCCACACAGCGACTAACAGTTTCTTCATCAGAGAAGGCTGCCATGGTCACCGAGCTTTCCCCACCTGAGAATAGCATCTTTGGTGCGAGAATCAGGAAATCATCACCTGCATCTGCAAGCTGTCCACTGCAATCTTCTGCAACATTAGAACTTAGTCCACCTTCTTCCACGCACCCCGAAAAAGGTACAACTAAAAGCAGAGCAATCAGTAGATACGATTTAAGTTTGTTTCCTTTAAATACCATATTATCACTTGCATCTTTCATTTTCAATATCTTTATGATAAGATGTTAGAGACAAAATGGTATATACTTTGCTTAAACTTCAACAATGTTCGCAGTTATGTAAAAATAAAAAAGGAATTAGAGGCTCATTAAGTTCAAATTTAGCCTGAAGTAAATAGACTATTAATCCACAAGCTTCTTCGTGATATCCGCCACGTGCCTGCCCTGGAACCTGGCTATTGCCAGTTCATTTTCGCTTGGATGGCGCATATCAGGACCATTACCTGCAACGGTAGTTGCCCCATATGGACTACCACCTGTGATATCATCAAGAATTGTTTGCCTTTTTTCCGAATAGGGAACACCCACGATGACCATACCATGATGCAACAGGGATGTATGGAAATTCAGGATCGTAGATTCCTGTCCGCCATGTTGCGTGGCGGTGGAGACAAACACGCTACCCACTTTGCCGATAAGATCTCCCTGAGACCAGATTCCTCCGGTCCTGTCCAGAAAAGCACGCATTTGGGCTGCCATCATTCCGAATCGTGCTGCAGTACCAAATATCACGGCATCTGATCCTGCAAGGATATCAGTGGTAGCAATTGGAAGATGCTCGAATCTTTTCTTACTTTCTGTTGCCCCCATATTCTCAAGTATCTCCGGAGTAAAGGTTTCCTCTACCTGATAGAGTTCTACTTCCGCTCCCTCGACTTCTCTGGCACCTTCTGCCACTGCCTCTGCCATATCATAGATATGGCCATAAAGGCTGTAAAAAACTATGCTTATTTTCATTATTCCCACCTGTTTGACTGTTACCCATAATAACAATTATCCATTGTATCTGGGAACTTGTAGAATAAATAGATGACCTCTTTTTCAGGCTAAGATATAATATTACTCAGGCAATGTTAAATATACATAACATGATAATACAAATATCCAACATAATGTTAGAATAAGATATAGAGGAATTATATGGAAAAACAGGAAGTATATATAAAGATCAGTTATTCACTGGCCACTGCCCTCATCCTGATAGGTGTAGCTTTGCTGACCCTGTTTGAGAATTATCAGCAGGGCGGCATTAGCCTGATAAATGTAGGAGCAATTATCCTCTTTGTCACATTCTTCAGAGTAAAAAGATATCGCAGTGGACCCTTAAAGGATGAAAGAACTGTAAGGATAGGCGCATACGGACTTTCTTACTCCTGGTTTGTCAGCTTCCTTGTGCTCAACCTATTGTTCTGGATAGACAACATGGCACTCCTAAAGCCCACGGTTCCACAGGTGCTTGGCATCATGTTCTTTGTGATGATAGTAACAGCAAAGGGATTCCAGTGGCACCTCCTGAGAAAAGGAGATGTGGAATAGACAGGAGCATCGCATGAAGACCAGAATGAAAGAACTAAGAGCAAGGCATGACCTCACCCAGGGAGATCTTGCTGAGCTGGTGGGAGTCAGAAGAGAGACCATCGGTTTTCTGGAAAAGGGAAAATATAACCCGTCCCTAAAACTTGCATATAAAGTTGCAAGACGTCTTGAAACAACTATCGAAGACCTGTTCATATTTGAAGAAGAAGACCTCGCATAAAACAGAGAGGAAGAAAATGGAAGCAAGAACAAAGGTATGGATTGCAGAAGATGGAAAGCCCATAATAGGTGCCGGAAAAGTTGCCCTGTTAAAGGTGATAGATGAAGAGCGTTCCCTGAAAAAAGCATGTGAAAAGCTCAAGATATCATACAAGCATGCATGGAATGTACTCAACACAATGAACGAAAGAATAGGTGAGGATGTGGTCAGGACCGTGCGTGGCGGAAAGAACCAGGGAACATTTCTCACAGATAAAGGAAGAAAACTCATCGAAGAGTACGAAAGGAACGACCAGTTCGTCCAGGATACCATGAAAGATGAAGTATCCTGGGAAAATATCGGCCTTAAATTGTCTGCACGCAACAAAATACCAGGAAGAATTACCAGAGTGGAAAAAGAAGGACTTGTATCAAAGGTCACCATCGAAGTAGATCCTTCTGTTCTAACATCAATAATCACCAGCGATGCAGTAGACAGACTGGAACTGAAAGAAGGAGACCAGGTTTTTGCAATCATTAAATCTACTGAGGTACTTGTGGGCAAGAGCAATTAAAAGTAGGATCTCTGAGAAATATTGATCCAAGGCTGAACTGCGATAAGTGTATATAATTTAAAAATGGATATATTACATTGAAGTTGATTTTACGAGGACACATAAATCCTATACGGTGATCCGATGTCATATCACAGTGACTACTCGTGGGGAAAGGAAAGAGTTACTGACACCCACAAAACTGGGAATATAGTAACAATACCTGTAGACCCAGATAACAACAAAAAGGATGATCTGCTAGATAAGGAACTACACACAGACATGGCCATTGACGAGTTCAAAGAGAAAGTAGCAAAGGTACTTTCTCAGGAACTTCACAAAGACGACTGAAAGTTTGTTCCATTTATATCAATTATCCTATTTCATTTCTTTATAGATACCATATATCATCAATGGTATCAATAGCACTGCAAATGCTGTTTTTATTTCTTCGGGCATTGTTTCACTAGCACTTCCTACAATGGAGCTTGCTTCTATGCCAAGATTGAAATAAACATAATCAAGCAAGAACCCAAATCCCATCGAACAAAGTGCGATCATTCCAAGATAGAGCACTGCAGTTCTTTTTCCCAAAAATTTAGTAACCATTGTTATTGTTGCAGCATTTGTAGCAGGGCCTGCAAGCAAGAATACAAAAGCTGTACCTGGACTCATTCCCTTAGCGATAAGCGCTGCTGCAAGGGGTGTAGAGGCGGTTGCACATATATAAAGTGGAATTCCCACAAGCAACATAGCTAACATTGAGAGAATACCACCCCCAAAATACGTGTGGATGAGATCTGCCGGGATCATGTACGAAATAACTCCTGCAAAGACAATACCGACAATCAGCCATTTGGAAATATCGCCCAGAAGTTCAACATATGCATACCTCATGCCTTCCATAATACGCTGTTTTGCAGAAAGTTCAGATAGATCCACAGAATCAGATCCACATGAGCACGAGGAATCACTACATGACAATGGAGCTTGCATAACAAGAATATCTTTTTTTGCAGATCTTTCTGGTTCTTGTATTTCTTTTCTGCCAAGATAATTCTCTGCTATACCTGCAGATAAAGCCGTAATGAGGGTTGCAATCGGTCGGAAGATCGTCATGATAGGATCAAGCAGTGCGTAGGTGATAGCAATCGAATCTACACCTGTTTCCGGAGTTGATATTAGAAATGACAACGTTGCCCCCTTTGTAGCACCTCTTTTTTTAAGAGATAGTGCAGCAGGGATCACACCACATGAGCAAAGTGGAATAGGAATACCCACTAACGTTGCATTGAGTGCTGAGCGCACTTTACCTGCTGAACTCCCAAGGTACTTCATGATCTGTTCATCCTGAACAAAAACATGCAGCAAACCTGCAATCGTAAAACCAAGAAAAAGATAAGGAGCAGCTTCCTCAAACATATACCATGACTCTGCAGCAATCCCAATAATAACTGCCTGTATATCATTCAGTTGTATCATTATTCCTCCAGCACATGTTCCTGACACACATTGATCAGTTGCTCAACATGTTTGTCTGCAATTGAATATACAGCAAATCTACCTTCTTTTTTAACTCTCACAAGATCTAATTGCCGAAGCAACCTCAGGCTATGGGAGATAGCAGATTGAGATACGCCCAGTGCAAGCTCAAGTTCTCGAACACATAGGTCATTGTTAGACAAGAGAAACAAAATATTTAACCTGGTTTCAGATTGCAAGGATTTGAAAATATTACACATTTTTAGTAATACATCAGATGATGGAAGTCCATATTCTTTTTTAGAGATTGTAACTTCATCGGCGCATATATGCTCTGGAGAACTATCCATAATCATATGAATATATGTTCATATATAGATGCTTTGCTGAAAAACAAAGATGTAGGAAAGTGCGATCAAAAATCCTGCAGAACTGGCATGAAAAATATTATTGCAGACAAAAGCCCGAAAATCGAAATACACAGAAAGTCCATTCTGCCAAATCTCAGATCAAAGATAGAAGTTCTATGCACACCCTGATAACAGCGGCTTTCCATTGACATTGCCAGATCATCCGCCATACGAAAAGCCACTCTGATCATTGGTACTGTCAGGGAATACATAGCTTTGAAAGGATGTCTCTTCATATCCAATCCTCTTGATAATTGAGCATCTTTCAGATCATTAAAACTACCGTGCAACAAAGGCACAAAATAGAGAGACATTGACATCATAGCCGCCAAGTCAAATGAAGATATACCCAATACTTTAAGAGGAAATGGTCGCAGGAGTCTTTCTATTCCAACTGTTATCAAAGATGAGGGAGTACTTGAGGTCAATAATGATGCGAACATCAACAAATAGATAAATCTTAAAGTAACGGTTGAACCCTTCAAGAGTCCCTCATAGCTTATATTCATTCCAAATACAGATAGTATAGATGACCCTTCAGTGAAGAAGAGATGAATCGTGAAAATGAAAATAAGAATTATTCGCATCGGATATACGGAGCTATATACCGCTTTTACTGTAGTTGATGATAGGAGAAAAAGAATAGAGAAAACAACTCCAATTGCCAGCATTTCATAAACGCTCATTGCTCTGAAAATAAGAATACTTGCCAGCATAATACCGATGATCTTACTGCGGGGATCCAGCCTGTGAAGCAGGGAATTGCCCGGAATGTAGCTAAAGAACATGCCAGTCATTGTTCATCCACCTTCTGTGGGTTTAACAAAGATGAGACCTCATAAAAGGCCTCATCGATATCAAAAATATCAAACTTTACATCAAAGCCCCTGTCATGAAGTTCTTTCATAATCCATGGAATGTCTGGAAGATATAAATTGGTCGAGCGTAAATATTCATCCGGACTTCCTTTAAAAACAATCTTTCCTGAGTCTATCAAGAATAACCTGTCGACAAGCGGCAGAACATCAGATATCTGATGAGAAACAACAATAATGGAAATGCCTTTAGAGTTCAGCTTTTTAAGTATAGAGAAAAGGATCTTACGGTTTTTAGCATCAAGTCCTGAGGCAGGTTCATCCAGTATAAGGTAATCCGGTTTTGATGCCAGAACACCTGCCATTGCCACAAGTCTCATTTGCCCACCACTTAGATCAAAAGGTGAAACTGAAGCTATGGATTCATCAAGGAACATAAGATCCATTGCTTCATGAACCTGTTTTTTAAGTTGATTGCCTTTTATACCAAAATTAGCAGGACCAAAGGAAATGTCTTCGTCTACCGTTTTTCCGAAAAGTTGTTTTTGTGGGAATTGAAAAAGCATCCCTACCTTTGATCTAATATCTTTTTTGTGAGTTGGAATACCATCCACTTCAACTGAACCAGAGCATGGTTTCAACAACCCGTTCATGTGTTTGATAAGTGTTGATTTGCCTGAGCCCACCTCACCACTTATGAGAACGAAATCCCCTTTTTTAATGGATAAACTCACATCATTGAGTGCATGCTTCTCAAGAGATGTTGATCTGTTGTAGCTGAAAATCAGGTTTTTAATATCAATTGACATAAATCCTCCAGCAGTTCATCTTTTGATAGAGCAAGATACCCCTGCAAAATACCAGAATCTTTGAACTTTTTTGCAAGAGCAATTATAGGCGGGAGCTCCAGACCAAAGTCGGAAACTTTACCGGACAGAAAAATATTGGAAGGAGTATCATCGAGAACGATTCGGCCTGCATCCATAACAATTAGCCTGTCGGCAGTGGTAGCCTCCTCAAGACGATGAGTTACATGGATAACTGTTTTTCCAGCTTTGTGAACACTGTTGATAAGATCCATAACATCGTTGCATGAAGCATGATCAAGCATAGAGGTTACTTCATCGAAGATAATGCATTCCGGATACATTGCGAGTACAGATGCAATTGCAACTTTTTGTTTCTGCCCACCACTTAGGTGTATTGGAGATGTTTTACTGTATTCCGAAAGACCAGCAAATTGCAGACAGCGGTCTACAGATTCACGGATGTTATCAGAAGCCATACCTAGGTTCTCAAGGCCAAATGCCACATCCTCCTCGACTGTCATTCCTACAAACTGGGAATCGGGGTTCTGAAACACCATTGAAACTGCCTGCCGGATATCCCAGTGATCTTTTTGATCGGAGCTACCCATACCATTAACAATCACATTCCCACTGGATGGTAAGAGCAAGGCATTCATGTGCCTTACAAGAGTGGATTTACCACTGCCATTCCTGCCAGCAATTACTACAAATTCTCCCTTTTTGATATTCAGGTTCACTGAATCAAGAGCAAGGTTTCCATTTGGAAAGCGATGGCTGAGATCATTTATCTGTATCATTTTGTTTGTCTAGAGAGTATCTCGAAGCAATGAATGCTGCAAGAAGTATTTTGATAATACCACCTGGAATGAAAGGTAAAATACCTGCTGCTACTGCCCCTGGGATACTAAGGTCTGCTACATGCATAAGATAAGTAGCACCCAGAAGGAATATCATAGAAAGCCCTACGACCATATGAACAGTATTCCACAGTATACTTGAGATGCCTTTTTTATCAGATAGATAACCGACTACAAATGCAGCTATTATAAATCCGAAAATATATCCACCCGTAGGTCCCAGGATCACACCAAGACCGGAGGACCCACCTGAAAATACAGGAAGGCCTACCAGACCCAGAAGAACATATACAACCATACTCAATGAACCCCATTTTGCACCAAGCATTGCTCCGGCAAGCAAGACGAATAGTACCTGTAACGTAATTGGGACCAAAGGTAAAGGTATCTCAATATATGCACCTACTGCAACCAATGCAGCAAAAAGGGAAGCATACGCCATTTTTCTTATATCACTATTATATGAATTTACATAATCCATTCTGTATTCACCTAATATCAAGAAAGGTGCTTCTTAAATCAAGAATCACAACAGTATTGTAAACTGTGATTGTCGCTATAGTTTACAATATAATAAATACTTTACCACAAAAAAGTGAAACATACAAAAGATGATATTTAGTTACAAAAAAGAAAGGTTCTGTGCCGGAATTGTCCAGCACAAAAGAAAAAATGTATTTACATTTCCATAGGTGGCATACCCGGAGGCATTCCTTCTGCACCAGGTGGCATTCCTTCTGCACCAGGTGGCATTGAACTTGGTTTTCTGGATGCTGCAACAACATCGTCGATCCTGAGGATCATAACTGTTGCTTCCATTGCAGAGTTGACTGCCTGGGTCTTGATTCTGAGTGGTTCGAGGACATCGTTATCATACATATCTACAACCTTTCCGGTGAACACATCAAAACCAGCATTCTTGTTACCCTGTTCGTGCTGTAAACGGAGATCTACAAGCATATCTATTGGGTCAAGACCTGCATTTTCAGCAAGGGTCTGTGGAATCACGTCAAATGCTTCTGCAAACTTAGTTACTGCAAGCTGCTCTCTGCCTTTGAGTGTTGATGCATATTCTCTGAGTCTGAGTGCAAGCTCGATCTCAGGTGCTCCGCCACCAGCTACGATCTTCTTATCCTCAAGTGCTACACCGATCACACATAGTGCATCGTGAAGTGCGCGGCTGAGTGTATCAACGATATGGGTTGTACCACCGTGGAGGATAAGTGAAGAGGTTTTTTCTTCTTTGCATCCTGTGAAGAAGGTCATCTTTGTACCGGTTACATCTCTCTCTTCTACTAAGTCAGCATGACCAAGGTCTTCTGGGCTCATATCTGCAATGTCCTGGAACAAAGTTGCTCCTGTTGCCTTTGAAAGCTTCTGGAGGTCACTCTTCTTGATCCTTCTGCATGCATAGATACCAGCTTTCTCAAGGTAGTACTGAGCAAGGTCGTCAATTCCTTTCTGTGTGAAAACAACATTTGCACCACTTGCAATTACCTTGTCAACCATTTCCTTGACCATTTTCTCTTCCTGGTCGATGAAAAGCTGCATCTGATCAGGTGATTTGATCTTGATCTCTGCATCCTTTTCGATCTTCTGGAATTCAAGAGCGAAACCTGCAAGAAGGATCTTTGCGTTTTCTATCCTCTTTGGCATGTTAGGTCTTACACGTTCTTTGTCAATGATGAGACCTTCAACGAGTTCAGTGTCAAGAATGCTTCCGCCAGCTCTCTTCTCGATAGTAATGTCCCCAACGTCTACTTTAAGGCCTTCTTCTGTCTCTTCAACTACTGAAAGAACTGCATCTATTGCGACCTCTGCGAGAAACTCCTTGTATTCACCAGCACCTTTACCAGTAAGGGCGGTCTTGGCTAACTTTGCCAGTGTTTCCCTGTCATCGGGGGAAACATCGATAGTGATCGTATCAAGGATCTCAGTTGCCTTTTCTGCAGCATGTCTGTAACCGGTTGCAATAATAGTTGGGTGCACACCTTTGTTCATCAGTTCTTCTGACATGTTAAGCAATTCACCAGTAAGTACAGCTGCAGTTGTTGTACCATCTCCGACTGCATCGTCCTGTGTCTTTGCTACTTCAACTACCATTTTTGCTGCCGGATGGTCGATATCCATTTCCTTGAGAATTGTAGCACCGTCGTTGGTAATTACAATGTCACCAAGTCCATCTACAAGCATCTTGTCCATACCTTTTGGACCAAGGGTGGTTCTTACTGCCTTTGCAACAGCTTTTCCAGCCAATATATTAACAGCTTGAGAATCTCTTGCACGAGTGCTCATGCTTTTGTTCTTTAAAGCGTATGTGGGTTGTCCTGCCAAATAAATAACCTCCTGAAATAATAGATCAAATTGTTAATGTAATTATGAGCGATAGAGTATCGTAAATACTCATGCCGCTGAATCTAGATGCAGGCAGTTCTATATAAATGTAACCAATCAGACATGAAAAAAAGAAGGACTAAAAAAGAAGAAAAAGAGACTATATAGCCTATTGCAATCCATAGATCTTTTTCAGATGAGCACGTACAAGGCAATAAACATGTTCCCTGTAACATTCTGCATCGGGTATATCAAATATCGCCATTCCACCTGCTGACCATGACACATTAGTTATCACAGCTTTTTCTGACATTTCATCAATCATCATTTTGAGCTTACTGAAATCATCTATAACACCCCTCCAGTCTCCCGTATGAACAGCAGAGGAGGCTGTTCCCTCGGCAAGCTCCAGTTGTTCCAATGCAAAATGATAGTTCTGGAGCCACTGGAAATCATCTTTACTAGCCTTAGCCGCGCCGGCCTTAGAATCCTGAAGAATCGCTTTTGTAACCAAAGGAATATCAGATGATTTGAATGACCTCTGATCTAGCTTCTTGAAATAGATATCAATTTCCACCATACATATCACCAAACTAAATAATAAACTAAGAATTATTATTATGAAAGTAAAGTCACATAAGGATTTTGTTCAAAATATATCATTCAACTTCTAAGTTCGAACTGTTCCATGCGAATTTCACTGCGTGTAAACAGCTAAAAAATGAAAAACGAAATTTGAAGGCAAATACTGCCTTCGACTTATCAATAAAACAGATCAAAGATTCTCAGCTATCTGCACAGCATTAAGTGCAGCGCCCTTGAGCAACTGGTCACCACAAACAAAGAATTCAAGCCCTTTTTCACCGAAAACGATATTCCTTCTGATCCTGCCAACTTCTACATCATACTTTCTAGTAGCAGTTATTGGCATTGGGTAGACGTTATTTGCAATATCGTCTTTCAGTTCCACGCCTTCAATAGAGCCCAATACTTTCTTTGCATCTTCTGGATCCACTGGTTTTTCTGTTTCCACAACTATGCTTTCAGCATGAACTCTCATTGTAGGTATCCTAACGCAGGTACAACTGATTGGCATATCAGGTTCACCGAATATCTTGTGGGTTTCCCAGACAACCTTCATTTCCTCACGAGTATAGTCATTTTCCTGGAAACTGTCGATATGTGGAATTGCATTGAAAGCTATTGGATATGCAAACACCTTGTTACCTACCTTTTTACCATCAAGATAGTTTCTCGACTCTGTCTCCAGTTCGTTCATACCAGCAGCACCTGCACCGCTGGTTGCCTGATATGTACTGATTATTACCTTCTTGACACCATATTCTTTATGAAGGGCATAAAGAGGAATTGCAGCAATAGCTGTAGTACAGTTTGGATTTGCCATTAATTTTGAATCGCCGATCGCACTGCTATTGATCTCAGGTACAACCAATGGAACATTGTCATCATAGCGGAAAGCACTACTGTTATCAATTACATAGCATCCTGCAGATGTTGCCTTTTCAGCATTTGCCTTACTCCATTCACCACTTATTGCAAAAAATGCGACATCAAGTTCAGAATAATCTGCTTCATCGGCATTTTCAATTGTGATCTCCCCATAAGGAGTCCCCATTACTTTACCTGCACTTCTTGATGAAGCATAAAGCCTTAGTTTTTCCACAGGAAAAACCCTGTTGTGCAAAACATCAATAACCTCTCTGCCTACTGCGCCAGTAGCACCCATAATTCCAACTTTGTAGCTCATAATATGTCATCCTTCCAATTACAAGAAATTCATAATCCAAATGTATAAATCACTTTTTTCTCAGCAGTTCTACCTGAACTTATATAAACCTAACAACTGGAAGGGGCGATTGCAAAAATGATAAGGATGTATTAAATTATTTGCATATTCTCGGCGATGCAATTTCAAAATAAACTGAAATCAAAAAATATTGAAACTGTGCGAAGATATAATATATGACTACTTGACAATTCACATTGTGAACTTGATATACCCTGAACAGGAACGATATAATGAGTGAAAAACAGAAGATTAAAGGATTTGCACTGTTCCTTGTGATTAGTTTATTTGCCGTATCGGCATCCATGTGCCTGGATACAGAAAAAGAAAGTGACGATGAGATAGTTTTTGCGCATCAGGACAAAGTTGCCGGTGCTGCAACTATAATTGCATTCGAAAAAGGATTCTTTGAAGAAGAAGGATTGAATATAAGATCAATGCAGTTTAGCAGTGGACCTGCATGTGCAGAGGCTCTTTTGTATGGAGATGCTGACTTTGGCACAATGGGAGATACAACTGCCATCACCAGTGTTTCACAGGGACATCCCGTAACAATAATAGCATCCCATGGCAGCGGGGAAGATCGTCATCGACTCATCGTTTCTGATAAAAGTGGAATAACTAATATCGAGGATCTGGAAGGAAAAAGTATAGGGATCAAAATGGGAACATCAACACATGGAGGACTTCTTCTTTTCGCAGAGAGAAATGGATTGGACCTTGATGAAGAGATGCTTGACCTAAGACCTTCTGAGCAACTAACAGCTTTTGCAACTGGAGAAGTGGATGCAATAGTTGCAAGTGAACCCACGCCTTCAATTGCAGAATATAATGGATATGGACGCGAACTTACCACACTAGGTGGACTTGACAACACATATCCAATAACAATACTAGTGAATAATGAATTTGCTGAAAATAGTCCGGAAAAGGTAACAGCTATCCTCAGAGTATTACAGAAAGCTACCGAATTCATTAATGAAAATCCAAATGAGGCTGCGCAGATACAGGCAAATATCGCAGGAGTGGATGTTGAAGTTATAGAAAATGCAATGGAACTCCACGACTATGAACTGGATATGTCCAATAGAACAATAGAAAGTCTGGAATCAACAGCAGCGTTTCTTATGGATATTGAAAAAATAAGAGAAGTACCTGATTTTGACATTGTTGCAGATCGATCATATATAAATGAGCTGAATTAATCTGCGTCCTGTAAAACAAAAGAAGAAGGTGTTTGGATCAATAAAAAACAAATGATACTTTCAATGGTGCAGGATGCCGGAGCACCTATGAAAGTTATCCCATTATCAGATATGCGGGATAAAAAAGAAGGTGTTTCTAACTATGAAATGCTCGAATTTGATTTTAAGGAAAGTAAGATCAAAAAAATAGCAAACCCTGCCCTTTATGTGATCATATCCATGGCCATTGTTTTCATTATATGGTATTTTGTAGCACAATGGGGAATACATATCAGAGGAGTTCCATTTCCAACACCAATGGAAACATTGTACAGGCTTTCCAGCATGCTACAGGGCGAAGCTCTTTACGGCAGGACGATATTCGAGCATCTTTATGCCAGTTTGATGCGATGGTGTGTCGGATTTTCCATTGCAGTTATTTCTGGTATCCTGATGGGACTATTCCTTGGATCATCTGAAATGCTGCAAAAGACAATAATGCCAGTAATTTATGTGATACAACTCATACCCGGACTCGCATGGATACCTATTGCTCTACTTATATTCGGGCTTGGAAACACCTCCACCATATTCATGATAGCTGCTACGGCTTTTGCACCCATAGTCATTAACACAAGTGGAGGAATACGGGCTGCTCCAACAGTATATGTAAGAGCAGCAAGGATGATGGGAGCTGGAAAAGCCACTATATTTTTACGGGTGATGCTGCCTTCAGCTGCGCTTTCCATAATAAACGGGCTGAGAATAGGCCTTGCAAACGGATGGAGAGTGCTGATTGCTGCTGAAATGATAGTAGGTGTGGGACTGGGACTTGGATATTCAATAATACAGGCACGCTGGTCTCTTGATTTTGAGGCTGCCTTTGTAAGCATACTTGTAATAAGTATCATTGGATTGCTTATCGAAAAAACGCTCTTTTCGGTACTGGAGAAAAAAGTTGCTGAGCAGCTGACATAGGAGGTGCTGATGTGCTTGAAGTGAAAAATGTTTCAAAAGCTTATATTGATAAGAATCGCGGACGTGGAATGGTAGCTCTGCGAAACATCAACCTGACTGTAGAAAAGAATGAGTTTGTCTGCATAATAGGGCCCAGTGGTTGTGGAAAAACAACTTTATTGCACATGATAGCCGGTTTTGAGAAACAGGATGTTGGCAGCATTTTGCTAAATGGCAAGGGAGTCACGGGACCTTCTCCGGACAAAGGGGTGGTCTTCCAGGAAAGCAGCCTTTTCCCCTGGATGAATGTATTGGACAATGTGAAGTTTGGATTGAAGGTACAGGGAATTGCAGCCGATAAGCAAGAGGAAATTGCAAGAAAGTATATCGAACTTGTGGGATTGAGATCTTTTGAGCACGCTAAACCCCATGAACTTTCTGGTGGTATGAAACAGAAGGCTGCCATTGCAAGAACCCTGGCACTTGACCCTGAAATGCTGCTTATGGATGAACCTTTTGCATCCCAGGATGAACAAACGCGACAGCGTCTTGATAATGAGCTTTTGAATATCTGGAAAAAGGATATGAAAACGGTCATCTTCGTGACACACAATATCGAGGAAGCGATCCTGCTTGCGGACAGGATACTTGTCATGGCATCGCGTCCCGGTGAGATATACTGGGAAGAACAGGTGAAAATACCCAGACCACGCTACTTATTTAGCGAAGAGGTTGTGGAGCTTCGCAAGAAACTGCTTGAGGATATCGGCTGCTGCCATCGCTAAGTAGAAAGAATTGATGGATACCTGGCTAACTTCGAAGCTAATATCCAGCCTAAGATCCTGGTTTTCGTTGTTAATCAGTACTACGTAGCAATATAAGCATCGTAACTAACAGTGAATTCTACGTTTGTGGACAGACTATCTCATAGTACCTATCATACTGGAAATTACCCATGTTCCCGTAACGGTATAGATCCTCACTGTCCAGAACGTATAGCTTCCGGCATCCAGTACAAAACTCTCTTCACCTGAGTAACCAGTACAGCTACTGGATATTTATTGCGCAGGAGAACGGTTGAAACTAAAATGAAAACAAAAGAGGCAGCATTTTTTATGTTCACGAAGATAGCACCCTTTTTGAGAACTTAAATTTCATCCATTTTTTACTGTATGATTAATATTTATATACCCGGACCTTATTTTAAGTTCATGGAAAATAAGAGATACCCAAAAGGCCGTTTTATGGGTCTTGGCATCGCCATCGGACTCCCACTTGGAATACCACTTGGAATAGTCATGGGCACACTTGCCATTGGACCTGCAATTGGATTGGCTATTGGTGTTACACTGGGAGCGATCATGGAGAAGAAATACAATCCTGACCCTCTGCCACTGCCACCTGAAGAAGAAGAAAGGAGAAAAAAACTCATGCTGGCCCTTGGAGCATTCTTCCTGCTTGGAGTCATGGCCTTTGCAGCCATTTACATGCTGGTGATCTAAAGATCATCATCATCCAGCATCGATTTGTGATAGGCCATTGTCAATGTCCGGTTAACAAGATCAATGGCTTCTTGTTCTGAATCTACCATCCTGATAGTAACCTTCCCATTGTCAAAGAAGTTCAATTCCCGAATACCAGTCCTATACGCCACCATCCCAAGATCTTCCGAATACTTGCAGTCAAGATATTTAGCAAGCAAAGGAATATCAGGCCCTTCATCAAGATGAGCAATTATCCTCAATTTCCACGGATCTGCAATACAAGGATATACTTTTTCAAGGTGTTCTACCCGCATTTAATCGCCTTTTGGAAATGGAAATTAAAATATTACTGAAATATTTTGGCAATGATTAATTAAGCTTTTTTATTTGATTTTATGAAAGTGATTAATCGCCCAATGCTTTAGGGGTACCTGAACTCCAGTGGAAATAAGGGGGTTGTACATTAACAATCGTGATGTATACGTATCTGAGTGTAAACAAAAAGACACACTAACTTAGTTTAGCATCTGCCTACCGCCATCATTGCAAGCGATTAAAGCCCCCACCTTGGACGGCTCATAGACAGAATTTCAATATGGTGCTTGTTATGCTTGGATGCAGAAATACCTGAACGTTCCCTCTGGCGCTATATCATCTACTGGAAGTCTAAAGGCATCCTTGACCCAGCCAGAGAACACTGCACAAAGGTATTCTTCAAAACAAAACGCTTATGGGAAAGCACAAAAGACCCACTAATTAATTTCTGCTCTGCTCTTGATATTGGTTTCAAAAAGATATTTGGTCACGTATTCATAGGTTCAGGTGTAATCCGACCCTACAAGGAACGAAAAAAGAACCTGAAACCAATTAAGCCTAAACGAATCCCTGATTTAGAACCTATCATAGTAGACACTTACCAACAAGCCAAGAAATTAATGAAAGAATTTAAAGAGCTTGGTATCACTCACAAGATTGCTGTTAAATCTAATCATAACACAGTAAGGTATAGTCGTGTAATCTGAATAGCGTTAGCTATGCAAAATGAACAGCTTGAATAGATTATCGAACAAAATTAGTGTTTCCAAGTACCCATAATAAAGGAGATCAAGCATGACTAAGAAAAGAGGATCATATGAAACACTTCAACAACTTAGAGAGATATTCCCGGTTGTTGGTTTCGAGCCTTTCATGAGTAGAGATTTGCGTGCAAGGGGCATTGATTTTACAAGAGTAAGGGATGCTGCTTCTTGTGAATATATTAAGCTCATTGGCAAGGGCAGAGGGAACCGATCTATCTGGAAGATAGCAAATACAAAGTTCATGTAACGCCAATAAAATGAAATGTAGATCCTAAGAGGAATTAAATCCTCTTTGGTTCTGTCGATATGATGTTTTCGCTTTTCATTTCTTCTTGCGATGTCGAGTTATAACACGACTGCCATAATCAGCAATCTGAATAACTTTCAATGCAAGCTTTAACATGTCATCAATGTCCATGCTATCAGCTCCTTGTTGTTAATTTGGAACTCAAAACAAGTGCGACCATCGTAACATATATTAATAAATTGTTACAATGGTAACATGTTGGATTTGCTTGTTTCAAGCTATCTGTACTGCAGGCATTACGGACGAGTGCCTGTTACTCAATGTATGTAGCTTTTCGAGAGCTACGTACTCTTCTCTTTCTGAGTACTATTAAGATGTAATATCTTTAATAAATCATTTGTTCTTAAAATAAGAAGAATGTAAAATGCAATATTCTTCTTGATAAGTTGTATTAATTAAAAGATGTAGTTCCCACATAAGTGTGCACTGCATATGCCTGCCTAATCTGCCAAATAAAGGAAGTATGATTGTGTAGATTCTTAGAAAAGTTGAAAAATATCCCTGAGGCATGTTTATTGAGGAGTGGCATTGTTGGGGTGGTAGTGAAATTATACTAAAAAAGTTCACATGCCTCACTTAACGATTATCCTCTTGGTACATATATCTATTCATTTGAATATATATTAAAATTGCCTCATAATATATCCAAACATGCCCACAAGTAATGATTTTTCATTTTATACCATACAAAAGTTTAATGTCATTATATTTTACGATGTGACCAAAAGATAAAACACGTTAATATTAAATAAATAAATGACATATGTTTTTTTGTGGGTTGGGGAGTAACTCATAGAACGAGATACCTAGGGGAGGTATTCGTTTGGAAAGGAGATATCTATAAAGGGTGGTACCAAAGATATCTCTTTTCTATCTATAAAATTGATTTTGAGGTACTACTTTTATATCTAGGTGTTAGATATATATTTTACGATATTTCTAAAACGCCAAGTAAAGGGAAATAAGAAAAAAATCATCGTGTGTTTATGATTAAGAGTGATTTGATAAAATCATTTCGAAAACTAAGTGATTTTCCAAAGAAGGATAGAAAACGTATAACATTCTGTGGGATTGTTGTGGTTTTTAGTGGTGTATTTTTTTGGGCTGGGTACTTATGGAGTCTATTAGTTGTTATTCCTGCCATCTTGTATATAGCATACAATGTAGTTCGAATAGCAATCAAAGCTCCTAAATAGTGCTTCATAAACTGCCAATAAAAGGAAACTGTAATTCTCACTCCACCAAGTAAAGGAAATAGTGATTAATAGTCAGTAATCTTTTTTTTAAGAAATATTTGATCATCTATTTATCAAAGTAATCAAAAGATAGGTGCTCCCAGATAGCTAATTAATACGAGTATGCACAGAGTAACACTTTTGCGATTTCCAACGACATACTACAAAAACTTGATTTCCCTTTTATACAATCTCGGTTTTACTCGCATCTGTTAAAGGTGCGGAAAAATATTTCCTCTTAGTTTCACAAAAAGGAAATCACCAGTTTATTTTCAGTGAGTTATTCCCCAGTTTTTCCACTGCAACCCATCTATACCGTTGTACTGTAAAAACCACCATTTCCTTTTCTCCAAAAATCACCCGATAGCGATTTCTAAAAAATAACACTGGAATTTTAAAACTTTACATACCCAGCACTTGCGCCGCTTCGCGGCGCATCTGGCTTTTTTCCTCCATTCCCTTAGGTACACGATTAAGGCGTGTGTGCCACGCTTGACACACATACCGATTTTATACCTTGAGATCTCCATTGGAAATACACCGGTTGAAGCCATGCACTAAATCTAAATAATTTCAACTATTGTGTAATATAGCAAAAAAGGGGTGTCAAACATGAAAATGAGAGTTATAAGTTCCAAAGAAGAGATTGATACAATTAGCAAAAATGAAAAGATGATCCATATTGCATTTAGGCCTTCAAACACCGATATTCTTGCAGTTATTTCAAAATGTCCATACCTAAAAGCCATCCAAATCCCACCTTCATATAAGCGAACTATTTCAAAGTCAACACAAATGCTGTTTGAAATGCAGAACATTTCACTCATTGAAGGTGATATCTCGGAACACAGAAAAGATACCAATGAATACTCAGAACTGTCACAAGAGATCTATGACAAGATAGATCAGTATCTATCAGAAGGATTGACAGAAAAGGAAATAAAAGAGAAGATGTTACTTTTTACAACATTGAGCAATGAACTTCTCGGATTCTTGATCAAATCCAGAAAACAGTAATTTTTTTCAAGAATACCCTGTGAATATTGCTACTAGATAATTTTTTGATATAACTCTACAAAATATGAAGGAATCGATCATGAAACTTAAACTATTCACAATCCTACTTTTAATCATATTGACAAGCGGCTGTGTAATAGATAGCAGTTCATCATGTGCTGAAGATCCCGTTATACAAGACATGGAATCTGAGCACAATGGATCCGATTACGAAACTGAAGAACCCGAGTACATAGAACCAGATACCAACTCATCAACTGCTAAAAATTCAGTCGTCGAAGAAATAGAATCTGAGCACAATAATTCCTCTGCCCTACATTGATCCACAAGAAAGCTTCAGAATTACCCTTCCCAGGATGCAGGTCCATCCATGAAGCCAGATATGTTGAACTAAAAATAACTTTCCGCAAAA
>Ga0102925_1000159_pt1 | contig 33501 bp, 31 predicted proteins | sample SalPonR1_A_D1_MG_FD_78216 | JGI IMG/M metagenome (GOLD analysis project Ga0102925, IMG submission 78216) | Salt pond soil microbial communities from South San Francisco under conditions of wetland restoration - Salt Pond MetaG R1_A_D1_MG | ecosystem: Environmental > Aquatic > Marine > Intertidal...
CATCGGGTAGATTATTGCTCGAAATGCTGCAAGTGCGAGATCCGGCAGCCGCGAAGCCCGGTACATCCTGCGCCATGCAACGCGACTGACGGGAGTATCGTGCGCAGGACGCGGGTTGAGGCGCAAAATCGTCATCGGATCGCAGGTTTGACGCCATGCATTAGAGAGAACATTGAGCTTGGCCGGTGGCATCTCCATTCTGACCGGACGGAGGCCGACATGATCCAGACGCCATACCTTCTCTTCCTCGGCGACGCGCCGGACCAGCTTGCGGCCAAGGTCGCTCAGGGCGTTCGGGACTGGCGGCCGGACTTCGCGCTGGGCCAGTTGCGCATGCCGGGCTGCAAGGCGGACCTCGGTCTGCCCGACATGGGCCTGTCAGAGGCGCGCGAGGCTGGTGCGAGAACACTCGTGATCGGCGTCGCCAACCGCGGCGGGGTGATTCCGGACACGTGGAAGGCCGAGTTGCACACGGCGCTAGAACAGGGCTTCGATCTTGCGAGCGGGCTGCACGAGCTTCTCACCGACGAGGCGGACCTTGTGGTGACGGCAAGAGCGCATGGCCGGGCGCTGCATGACGTGCGGGTGCCCGAGGTGAAATATCCCATCGCGAACGGGATCAGGCGCACCGGCAAGCGCTGCCTTGCGGTGGGCACCGACTGCTCGGTCGGCAAGATGTACACCGCGCTCGCCATGGAGCGGGAGATGACAGGGCGGGGCATGAAGGCCACCTTCCGTGCGACCGGGCAGACCGGCATCCTCATCACCGGGGACGGCGTGCCGCTGGATGCCGTGGTCGCCGACTTCATGGCGGGATCGATCGAATGGCTGACCCCGGACAACGACCCCGACCACTGGGACCTGATCGAGGGGCAGGGGAGCCTGTTCCACGCCTCCTTCTCGGGCGTGACGCTTGCGCTGATCCACGGGGGCCAGCCAGACGCGTTGATCCTCTGCCACGAGCCGACCCGCGCCCATATGCGCGGCCTGCCGGATTACGCGCTCCCCTCTCTGGAGCAGCTCCGCGACACGGCGCTCCCGCTGGCGCGGATCGTCAACCCGGCCTGCGAGGTCGTGGGGATCTCGGTCAACACGAAGGCACTGGGCGAGGACGAAGCGCGGGCGTATCTCGAAGAGACCGAAAAGCGGATGGGCCTGCCGACCGTCGATCCTTACCGCTATGGGGCTGGGCGGCTCGTCGATGCGCTGGACGGCACCTAATGGGGATCGTCGCGACGCCGGAGAGCTTCCGATTGCGCGAGGCCTTCACGATCTCGCGCGGATCTCGGACCGAGGCGAAGGTGCTGACGGTTGAGGTGGAGCGCGACGGCGCCTCGGGGCGGGGCGAATGCGTGCCATATGCACGGTATGGCGAAAGCCTTGGGAGCGTCGCGGCGCAGATCGCGGCATTGCCCGAAGGCATCACCCGCGCGGCGTTGCAGGAGGCGCTTCCGCCCGGCGCCGCGCGGAACGCGGTCGATTGTGCGCTCTGGGACCGGGAGGCCAAGACGGCGGGCCGGCGGGTCTGGGAGCTTGCGGGCCTCGCGGAACCCGGGCCGGTCGTGACGGCCTTCACCCTTTCGCTCGACACGCCCGCGCGGATGCGCGCGGCGGCGGCGCGGAACGCGCACCGGCCGCTCCTGAAGATCAAGCTCGGTACGCCGGAAGACATGCCCCGGGTCGAGGCGGTGCGGATGGGAGCTCCCGAGACCGCGATCATCGTCGATGCCAACGAGGGCTGGACCGCCGAAGTCTACGCCGACCTCGCGCCGCATCTCGTGCGGCTCGGCGTCGCGATGGTCGAGCAGCCGCTGCCGGCCGGAGAGGACGAGGCGCTCGCCAGGATGGCGCGTCCGTTGCCCGTCTGCGCCGACGAAAGCTGCCATGACCGGGCCTCGCTTCCAGGACTTCGAGGGAAGTACGACATGGTCAACATCAAGCTCGACAAGACCGGCGGGCTGACGGAGGCGCTGGCGCTCCGCGACGCGGCTCGGGCGGACGGCTTCCAGGTGATGGTGGGCTGCATGGTCGGCACCTCGCTCGCCATGGCCCCGGCGGTCCTCGTGGCGCAGGGCGCCGAAGTGGCCGATCTCGACGGGCCGCTGCTTCTGGCGGAGGACCGGGAGGTGCCGCTGGATTATGACGCCGCAGGAGTGCATCCGCCCGCGCCCGGCCTCTGGGGGTAGCGGTCGAGTTCGAGCGCCGCAAGAACGCCCCGAGCCTTCCGGTGCGTGCCGGATGCGATGGCATGGACTTGACCCCGCGTCCGCTTCGTCCGATGACGCGGGCGAACCAACAAGGAGCATGTCCCATGTCCCGCACCGTCTACGTGAACGGAGACTATCTGCCCGAGGAAGAGGCGACCGTCAGCGTCTTCGACCGCGGGTTCCTCTTCGCAGACGGGGTCTATGAGGTGACCAGCGTGCTGGGCGCCAAGCTTATCGATTTCGCGGGACACGCGCGGCGGCTCTGGCGGTCGCTGGGCGAACTGGGGCTGACGAGCCCGGTGACCGAGGAGGAGTTGCTGGAGATCCACCGGGAACTGGTGCGTCGCAACGGGATCGACGAGGGCCTCGTCTACCTCCAGGTGACGCGCGGCGCGGCGGACCGGGACTTCGCCTTTCCGACGGATGCGGCGCCCACGCTCGTGCTCTTCACCCAGTCGAAGCCGGGGCTGGCCGACAGCCCGGCGGCGCATGCCGGCATCCGGGTGATTTCGATCCCCGATCTTCGCTGGGGACGGCGCGACATCAAGACGGTGCAGCTTCTCTACCCGTCGATGGGCAAGATGATGGCGAAGCAGGCGGGCGCGGACGACGCCTGGATGGTCGAGCACGGCCACGTGACCGAAGGCACGTCGAACAACGCCTACATCGTCCAGGGCGACACGATCGTGACGCGCCACCTCGGCAACGAGATCCTGCACGGCATCACCCGCGCCGCCGTGCTGCGCTTCGCCCGCGAGGCGCAGATGACCGTCGAGGAAAGGTCCTTCACCATCGACGAGGCGAAGGAGGCCGACGAGGCCTTCATCACCTCTGCCTCCGCCTTCGTGATGCCGGTCGTGTCCATCGACGGCGCGATGATCGGGAACGGCGCTCCGGGACCGGTGGCGAAACGGCTGCGCGAGATCTACCTCGACGAAAGCCGGAAGGCGGCGATCTAGAGGCGCGGCACGGTCGCGGCCTGCAAGCCTTCGCGCGGATCCGTCGCGCCGCAGCGTCCGCTGCGCTCGCGCGCTTGAATTCGTCCACCGTCGACGGGAGCGACGACCGGCCTGGCGAAAGGACGTGACGCGGATCAGGATCCGCCCGGCGCCGCCTCCATCTGTCCGCGAATATCCCGGGGGAGCCGCGCAGCGGCGGGGGCAGAGCCCCCATCACCGGTCTCAGCCCTTGCCGGCGTTTCCGGCGAAGGCCTTGTCGAAGGCGGCCGTCTTGGCGTCGTCCGCCTCGGTCTGGTTCTGCGCTCTCCAGACGTCGTAGGGCATGCCGTAGAAGATCTCGCGGCCCTCCTCCTTCGACATCTCGATGCCGCGCTCATTCGCCGCTTCCTGGTACCAGCGCGAGAGGCAGTTCCGGCAGAAGCCGGCTAGATTCATCAGGTCGATGTTCTGCGCGTCCGGCCGGTCCTCCATCAGGTGCTTGCGCAGGCGGCGGAAGGCGGCGGCTTCGAGTTCGATGCGGGTCTGGTCGTCCATGGCGTCCTCCTTGTCTCACAGATTGGCGCGGCGGCGGGCCTCTTCAAGCATCGGCGCGAGCCGCGCGGCCCAGCCGTGCTGGCCGACAGGGTCGGTGATCAGGTCGTGGCGCAGCTCGATCAGCGCGTTGGGACGGCCCGGGATCAGCGCGTGCCGGTCGACAGCGTCGCCCGGCAGGTGACCGGCATAGGGCTGGTTCTCGCCGACGCAGAGGTCGTCCTCGGCGCGCAGAAGCTCCAGGAGCGGGCGCGAGAAGCGCTGATCCCATTCGGCGCGGAGGATGCCGATGTGCCACGGGCGTGGCGCGCGGCTTTTGAGCCGCGGCGTGAAGCTGTGGACGGCGACGATGATCGTGGCGGGACGCCGGGCGGCAAGCTCGGCATAGGCGGCGTGGTAGGGGCGGTAGTAGGCCTCGAGCCGCCGCTCGCGCTCGATCACGTCGATGTGCCGGTTCCCGGGAACGATCGTGCCGTCGTAGAGCTTCATGATGAGGGTGGGATCGTCCTCGCCCCGGTTGGGATCGATGACGAGCCGCGAGAAGCGCCCGAGGATCGCGGGGGCGCCGAGGAGGTCCGCGAGGTGGCGCGTCACGCCCGCCGCGCCGACGTCGTAGGCGATGTGGCGGGCCATCTCGGCCTCGGACAGCCCGAGCGAGCCACCGCCGGTTTCGGACGGCACGTGGTTCGAGGCATGGTCGCAGGCGATGAGCCAGGGGCTGTCGCGGTCGGCCCCGACGATATCGAAGGGTTGGTCTGTCATGCGAAAGTCAGGATATGTTCTCCGGGGTCTTTATGCGAGCCGGGCGGAAAGCGCCAGTTGTCACCCCGAGGCAATTCCGACATAACGCCAGCAGCCGACCGACAGCGCTAACAGGACCGGACGAGGCAGCATGAGACGCCTTCGCAACATCAAGATCGTCGCGACACTGGGTCCGGCATCGAGCGACTACGACACCATCCGCAAGCTCTTCGAGGCCGGGGCGGACGTGTTCCGGCTCAACATGAGCCACGGCACGCACGAGGAGATCGCCGCGCGGCACACGATCATCCGGCAGGTCGAGGAGGATTCCGGGCGCCCGATCGCGATCCTTGCGGACCTTCAGGGGCCGAAACTGCGGGTCGGCGTCTTCGCCAAGGGCGAGGCGGTGCTCGAACAGGGCCAGTCCTTCCGCATGGATCTGGAGGACGCCGAAGGCGACGCGACACGCGTCACCCTGCCGCACAAGGAAATCTTCGATGCGCTCGAACCCGGCTCGCATCTTCTCGTGAACGACGGGAAGATCCGGCTCAAGGTCGAGGACTGCGGAGAGGATTTCGCCGACTGCATCGTCGAGGTTGGCGGCGTGATCTCGAACCGGAAGGGCGTCAACGTGCCCGACGTGGTGCTCCCTGTCGCCGCGCTGAGCGAGAAGGACCGGCGCGATCTGGAATTCGTCTGCGAGCTTGGCGTCGACTGGCTCGCACTGTCCTTCGTGCAGCGCGCCGCCGACGTCACCGAGGCACGGGAGCTCGCGCGCGGGCGCGCGGCGCTCATGTCGAAGATCGAAAAGCCGGCCGCGGTGACGGCCTTCGACGACATCCTCGCGGTGTCGGACGGCGTCATGGTGGCGCGGGGCGATCTCGGCGTGGAACTGCCGGTGCAGTGCGTGCCGCCGATCCAGAAGCGGCTGGTTCGCAAATGCCGGAATGCGTCGAAGCCGGTGATCGTGGCCACGCAGATGCTCGAATCGATGATCGAGAGCCCGATGCCGACGCGCGCCGAGGTGTCGGACGTGGCGGCCGCGATCTACGAGGGCACCGACGCGGTGATGCTGTCGGCGGAATCGGCGGCGGGCCGCTATCCGGTCGAGGCGGTTGCGACGATGGACGCCGTCGCGATCGAGGTCGAGAGCGACCCGACCTACCGGCAGGTCATCGAGGCGAGCAGGGGCGGCAACAAGCAGACGGTGGCCGACGGCATCGTGTCGGCCGCCCGCGAGATCGCCGAGACGACGGACATCAAGGTGATCTGCTGCTTCTCGCAGTCGGGCCGCACGGCCGCGCTCGTCGCGCGCGAGCGCCCGCGCGTGCCGATCATCGCGATGACGCACCTGCGCAGCGCCGCCCGCCGGATGAGCCTGACGTGGGGGCTGCACTGCGTGATGACGGGCGAGTTGGAGCGGTTCAAGCAGGCGGTGGTCAACGCCGCACGCGCCGCGAAAGCCGACGGCTTCGCCGACGAGAGCGACCAGATCGTCGTGACCGCCGGTGTGCCGTTCAACGTGCCGGGGTCCACGAACATCCTGCGCGTCGCGCCCTGCGCCGAGCGGCTGATCTTCAAGACCGAACCCGAATAGGGTCTTGCATGGCGGGCCTGCCCCGCCTATACGCCCCACTTCGGAGCGCGGCCGGCCTTTTGGGTCATGCCGAGTCGCGCGCTAACCGCCCGAAAAAGGAGACGGAAATGCCCAAGATGAAGACCAAGTCGAGCGCCAAGAAGCGCTTCAAGGTGTCGGCGACCGGAAAGGTCATCGCGGCACAGGCCGGCAAGCGGCACGGCATGATCAAGCGGACGACGAAGTTCATCCGCCAGGCGCGTGGCACCACCACGCTTTCGGCCCCTGACGCGAAGATCGTCAAGGGCTACATGCCCTACGATCGCTGAGGAGGATCTGACACATGGCACGCGTAACGAGCGGCAAGGTCACCCACGCCCGCCACAAGAAAGTCATCAAGGCAGCGAAAGGCTATTACAGCCAGCGCAGCCGCAACTTCCGGACCGCGACGCAGGCCGTCGACAAGGCGAACCAGTACGCGACGCGCGACCGGAAGAACCGCAAGCGCAATTTCCGCGCGCTCTGGATCCAGCGGATCAACGCCGCCGTGCGGTCGCATGACGAGGCGCTGACCTATTCGCGCTTCATCAATGGCCTGTCGCTCGCCGGGATCGAGGTCGACCGCAAGGTTCTCGCCGATCTCGCCGTGCACGAGCCCGACGCCTTCGGCGCCATCGTCGACAAGGCGAAGGCCGCGCTGGCGTAAGTCTCCCGGCGATCGGGACCGTATCGGAAGCCGCGGACCCATGGGCTCGCGGCTTCTTGCGTCTCGGGGTCCTGCCCGCTAGCAGGTCAGCGAGAAATCCAAGGGGGTCAGGATGGACGATCTGAGGCACAAGTATCTCTCCGCGATCGCCGAGGCCACCGACGAGGCCGCGCTCGAGGACGTGCGGCTGCAAGCCGTGGGCAAGAAGGGCGAGGTCGCGCTCAGGATGCGGGAGTTGGGCCGGATGACGCCCGAGGAACGCCAGAGCGCGGGACCGGCGCTCAACGCGCTGAAGGACGAGATCAACGCTGCGCTCGCCGCGAGGAAGGCGGCGCTGGCCGATGCGGCGCTCGACGAGCGGCTCAGGAGCGAGTGGCTGGACGTGACGCTGCCGGGGCGGCCGCGCCGGCAGGGCACGATCCATCCCGTCTCTCAGGTCACCGAAGAAGTCACGGCGATCTTCGCGGACATGGGGTTCGCGGTGGCCGAAGGCCCGCAGATCGAAAGCGACTGGATGAACTTCGACGCGCTCAACATCCCGCCCGAGCATCCCGCCCGGCAGGAGCACGACACCTTCTTCATGCACCGCGCCGAAGGCGACAACCGCCCGCCGCACGTCCTCCGCACCCATACCTCGCCGGTGCAGATCCGGGCGATGCAGGCGCAGGGCGCGCCGCTCCGCGTGATCGCGCCGGGCCGGGTCTACCGGATGGACATGGACCAGACGCACACCCCGATGTTCCACCAGGTCGAGGGGCTGGCGGTGGACCGGGACATTTCGATGGCCCAGCTCAAGTGGGTGCTCGAGGAATTCTGCCGCGCCTATTTCGAGGTGGACGAGGTCGAACTGCGCTTTCGCGCGTCTCACTTCCCGTTCACCGAGCCGTCCGCGGAGGTCGATCTGCGATGTTCGTGGGAGGGCGGCCAGCTCAAGGTCGGCGAGGGCGACGACTGGATGGAGATCCTCGGCTCCGGCATGGTGCATCCGAAGGTTCTCGAGGCCGGGAACATCGATCCGGGCCAATGGCAGGGCTTCGCCTTCGGCATGGGCATCGACCGGATCGCGATGCTGAAATACGGCATTCCGGACCTGCGGGCGTTCTTCGAGAGCGATCTGCGATGGCTCCGGCACTACGGGTTTTCCGCCCTCGACGTGCCGACGCTGCATGGCGGGTTGAGCCGGTAGGGGAGAGAGGCCAGCGTCAAAGACGGGCGTTGCACGCCGGCTCACTCGCGCAGGTCAGGTGGCGATAGGCTTCTTCGACATCCTCAAACCCCCGGCCGGATCATGTGCTGCGCCCGCGTATAGCCGCGCACGTCCGCGCGTTCGCCGGGTTGCGGGGTGTCGCGGATGCCGCGCTGGTCCTCGGAGTAGGCGGGGCGGTCCTCGTGGCGAAAGGGGACGTACTTGGCCCCGGCATACTCGGTGTCGAGCGCGTCGATGTCGCGGGCCTCGCCCGGATCGCGCATGATGGCCTTGATCCGGTCCAGATGCTCGGCCTCGTCCACGTCGACCGACAGCACGTAATCGCCGTTCCGAACCGCCTGCTGATAGGTGCGCATGTCGTCCTCGGGCAGGTGCAGGTCGTGGAGGCTGGGATTGTAGGCGTCGAGGTTGCGATGTTCGCCTTCGGGCAGGCTGTCCTCGGTCTCCGGGATCAGGTGAACATGGCCGCCCGGCATGCCGAGACGCTCGAGCGCATCGCGGACCTGCGCGGCTCCTGTGTGGGTGGGATAGATGGCGGTGATCGCGCGTTGCATGGCCGGACTCCTGCGTTCGGTTGAGACCCGACAACGGGCGAGCGGCCGTCTCGGTTTCCGGCGGGGCGAAACAAGTCGCCCCACAGGCGACGTCCCGCCCAGGTTCGAGGTGTGGCGGAACAACGGTCGCTCCCGAGACATTGACAGGTCGAATCCGATCTGAAGGAGACGATCATGGCTCAGGACCCGAAGAACTACCGCGATCCAAAAGTGACCCAACCCTCGCGTACCGGCGGCGGCGCGATGCGCTGGGTCTGGATCGCCGTCGCGGTCATCGTGGTGCTTGTGCTCCTCGCCTGGCTCTTTGGCTGGAACGACCGCGACACCGTGGCAACGACGCCGGTGGATGACGCGACGGTGGTCGAGCCGGCCGGCGACGCTGCAGTGGTCGAGGACGAGGCGGCAGGTGCCCTCGACGAGACCGAGGCTGCCGTGGAGGGTGCCGGAGAAGCCGTTGAGGGCGCGGCCGAGGCGACAGGCGACGCGGCCGGAGGCGCTGCCGAGGAAGCAGTCGACGTGCTGGAAGGCGCGGCCGAAACGACAGGCGACGCGGTTGAAGGCGCGGCCGAGGCCACGGGCGATGCGGTTGAAGGTGCGGCCGAGACCACGGGCGACGCGGTTGAAGGTGCGGCCGAGACCACGGGCGATGCGGTTGAAGGCGCGGGCGAGGCCGCGGAAGAGGTGGAAACCGAAGCGGAAGAGGTGGAAACCGAAATCGTGCCCGTCGAGCCTATCGAGTGATCCTCGTCGCGGGATACCCCGAGCGTCAGGGGCCGCCGTCTTCAGGGGCGGCGGCCCCGCCCCGTTTCGGAACTTCGCCCGATCTGACGGCTTGGGCAGGAGGAAAAGGAGATCAGCCATGGCGAAAGACCCAGACGACTCTCGTGAGCCACGGGAGACCGGCTATACGCGGGTGAGCGATCGTGGCATGAAGTGGCCTCTGATCATCGCTGCCGCGATCGTCCTGCTCGTCCTGCTGGCGTGGGCCGGAAGCTACGATGACGGCGGGGGCTGGCTGTTGCGCGAGGACGCGACAGACGCCGACGCGACACCGAACGTCGACGCCGACGTGACGCCGAGCGATCCGGTCGAGTAGGGCCTCGCGCCCGCGGAGACCCGAGGGGGCCTTTCCCCGCCGGGACGGCTGAGGTAAGAGGCCGCAGACCTTGAGGAATAAGGCTGCCGGCCCATGAAATTCACGTTGTCCTGGCTGAAGGAACATCTCGAGACGACGGCCTCGGTCGACGAGATCGCCGAGACGCTGACCGACCTCGGGCTCGAGGTCGAGGAGGTCGCGAACCCGGCGGCGCAGCTTGCCGATTTCACGATCGGCAAGGTGCTGAAGGCCGAGCGGCACCCGGACGCCGACAGGCTTCGGGTCTGCATGGTGGCGACGGACCGGGGCGATCGCCAGATTATCTGCGGCGCGCCCAATGCGCGCGAGGGGATCACGGTCGTGGTCGCCCACCCCGGCACTTACATCCCCGGCATCGACACGACGATCCAGATCGGCAAGATCCGGGGCGTCGAAAGCCACGGCATGATGTGCTCGGAGCGGGAAATGCAGCTTTCCGACGAGCACGAGGGGATCATCGAACTGCCGTCGGGCGAGGTCGGCGAAAGCTTCACCGGCTGGCTCGCGCAGAACGATCCCGGCAAGGTCGATCCCGTCATCGAGATCGCAATCACGCCGAACCGTCAGGACGCGCTGGGCGTGCGCGGGGTGGCGCGTGACCTCGCGGCGCGCGGGATCGGCAGGCTCAGGCCCTACGAGGTCGAGCCGGTCGCTGGCACCTTCGAGAGTCCGGTCAAGGTGGAGATCGACCCTGCGCTGAAGGACACAGGCTGCCCGCACTTCACGGGCCGCGTGATCCGCGGCGTGACGAACGGACCGTCGCCGCAGTGGCTTCAGGACCGGCTGGCGGCCATCGGGCTCCGGCCGATCTCGGCGCTCGTCGACATCACCAACTTCTTCACCTACGACCAGAACCGGCCGCTGCATGTCTTCGATGCGGACATCGTGAAGGGGAACCTGCGGATCCATCCCGCCGAGGGCGGCGAGACGATCCGCGCGCTGGACGAAAGGGACTACACGCTTTCGCCGGGAATGATGGTGATCTCGGACGACGCCGGACCCGAGAGCATCGCGGGGATCATGGGCGGGGCGCATTCGGGCTGCACGGGGGAGACGGTAAACGTCTTTCTCGAAAGCGCCTACTGGGATCCGATCACCATCGCCGCGACGGGCCGGGCGCTGAAGATCAACTCGGACGCGCGGTATCGTTTCGAGCGGGGTGTGGACCCGGAGTTCACGCTGCCGGGGCTCGAGGCTGCGACGCGGATGATCCTCGAGATCTGCGGCGGGGAGGCGTCGGAGGTCACGGCGGACGGGGGAGTGATCGACACCGACAGGGCCTACCGTCTCGACACCGACCACGTGCAGTCGCTCGTCGGCATGAACATCCCCGCGGAGGAGCAGCGGCAGACGCTGGCCGCGCTGGGCTTTCGGCTCGAGGACGACATGGCGCATCCGCCGTCGTGGCGGCCGGACGTGCAGGGCGCGGCGGATCTCGTGGAGGAGGTCGCGCGGATCGCCTCTCTGACGAAGCTTCAGGCAAAGCCGCTTCCGCGCGCGCAGGTGGGCGTGCCGCGCCCGATCCTGACGCAGGCGCAAACGCGCGAGCAGATCGCGCGCCGGACCATGGCGGCGCTCGGCTACAACGAATGCGTGACCTATTCCTTTCTGGACGCCGAGGCGGCGGCGCTGTTCGGGGGCGGCGGCGATGCCACGAAGCTCGAGAATCCGATTTCGTCGGAGCTGACCCACATGCGGCCCGATCTCCTGCCCGCGCTTCTGCGCGCGGCGGCTCGGAATCAGGCGCGCGGTATCGCCGACCTCGCGCTCTTCGAGGTCGGCCCCGCCTTTCACGGCGGCGAGCCGGAGGAGCAGCACACGCAGCTTGGCGCGGTCCTGATCGGCGCCTCCTCGCCCCGGACCCCGCACGGCGAGCGGCGGCCGGTCGACCTTTTCGACGCGAAGGCGGACGCGGAGGCGGTGCTCTCGGCGCTCGGCGCGCCGGCGAAGGCGATGGTCCTGCGCGACGCGCCCGGCTGGTGGCACCCGGGCCGGTCCGGGCGGATCGGCCTCGGTCCAAAGAAGGTGCTCGGCGTGTTCGGCGAGATCCATCCCAAGATCCTGCGGGCCTTCGACGTGAAGGGACCGGCGGTGGCGCTCACGATCTATCCCGACCGCATCCCGGTTCCCAAGGCGAAGACCGCAACGCGACCCGCGCTCGAGATCAGCGATCTGCAGGCGGTCGAGCGCGACTTCGCCTTCGTGCTCGACACCGACGTCGAAGCGGCGGCGGTGGTGAACGCGGCGGCCGGGGCCGACAAGGCGCTGATCGAGGGGGTGCGCGTCTTCGACGAGTTTGTCGGCGGATCCCTGGGCGAAGGCAAGAAGTCGCTCGCGATCACGGTGCGGCTGCAGCCCACCCGGAAAACCTTGACCGAAGCCGAGATCGACGATGTCGCGTCGCGTATCGTCGAGAAGGTGAGCAAGGCCACCGGCGGCGTGCTGCGGGGCTGAAGCAACAGCCTCGCGAAACCTCACCGCCGTGGATGCGTTGGCGAGAGGTAAATCGCGGGGAGGTGCCGATGTTCAGGGATCGTAGTGAGGCGGGCGGCGCTCTGGCGGATCGTCTTGACGAGATGACGCTGACCGATCCGGTCGTGCTCGCGCTGCCGAGGGGCGGCCTGCCGGTGGCGGTGCCCGTGGCGGAGCGTCTCGGAGCGCCTCTCGATCTCCTGCTCGTGCGGAAGATCGGCACGCCTGGACACGAGGAACTCGCCGCCGGAGCCGTGGTGGACGGCGACGTGCACCAGGTTGTCTTCAACAGCCATGTCCTCTCCATGCTGCGCATGACCGAGGATGATTTCCGGGAGAAGGTGGCGGCGAAGCTCGCGGAGATCGACGAGCGCCGGACACGCTATCTCGGCGACGCGGTGCCGGTCCCGGTCGAAGGGCGGACCGCGGTCGTGGTGGACGACGGAATAGCGACCGGGGCAACGGTGAAAGCGGCCCTGCGGGGTTTGAGGCTCAGGAACCCGAAGGCGATCATCCTCGCCGTTCCGGTCGCCCCCCGCGATTCACTGACCGAGATCGCGCCCCTCGTCGACGAAATCGTCTGTCTCGAGGTGCCCGAGCCCTTCAACGCCGTGGGCGCGCATTACCAGCACTTCGACCAGGTCGACGACATGCAGGTCGTCTCGATGATGACGGCGGCGCGAAAGCGCGATCTTGCTTAGCAGAGCAGCGATCCGTCGAATCTTCGGAAAGTTGCACCACTCCTGCGGAACTCCGCCGCAATCGCGTCGCGTTTCGACCAGAGGGTGCAGCTGTCCAGTGGACGCAAAAGCAATCCGACAAGAGGTGTGCGCCGGTGTTTGTTTCGATCGCCATCATGCTGAGCGACCCGGTCGCAGAGCGCTATGGTCTTCTCAGGTGGGACAGGTTGCGGCCGTACACCTGTTCGATGAGGCTGTTCGGGGCCCGCGCCGGCCGGACATGACATGAGTGTGCGTGCGACGAAGACCGCGGCGTCGACCTGGCGCCAGACGAGCGTCGAACGGCAGCACACGCATATGTGACCGCGTCGGTTGCGAAGGACGGGTCGCCTCCTGCGGAGCCCGTTGCCCGCGCATCCGTTCGCTCATCCTTCGCGCACGGGGAACGAGAGAACGATCGGTGGTCCGAGGAGGAGAAAGCGTCCTTCCGCAGGTATCGGGCGGTCGCTGGCCCCGAGCCGCTCTCCGGTTGACCGAAGCGGATTCGGGCCATAGTGCCGTCGCAGCAAGCTACAGGAGATTGTCATGAACATCCGGACTGCTGCTTTTGCTGCACTGATCGCCGGGCACGCGGGGTTCGCCGCGGCGCAAGGCGATCTGCCGCCCCTTCTCGCGCCCGCGGACCTGGTCGAAGTGATCGAGCAGGGCGCGCCGCTCATCCTCGATATTCGCGCTCCGGGAGAGCCGGGCGATGCGGCGACCTACGCGGGAGGCCATATCGAGGGCGCGGTCAACGCGCCTTATGCGCTGTTCCGCGGCCCGGCCGAGAACCCCGGCCAACTGCCCACGAATGCAGAACTGACGGAGGTCCTGCAATCGCTCGGCGTCACGACCGCCCGCCCGACGGTGATCGTCTACCAAGGCGCCAACGAGTCGGACTTCGGGGCGAGCGCGCGGGTCTACTGGACGCTGAAGTCGAGCGGCGTGAGCAATCTCGCGATCCTCAACGGAGGCATCAATGCATGGACCGAAGCCAAGCTTCCGCTCGACCGCACCGCCGTCACGCCGGAGCGCAGCACGATCGAGGTCGCCTTCTCCGACGAGTGGCTTGCCACCGAAGAGGACGTGCTGGCGGTCGTCGAGGGCCGGGCGGATGCCAGGCTGGTAGACGCACGGCCCGAATCCTTCTGGGTCGGCCGCGACTCCCATGCGGAGGCGGCCAAGCCCGGAACGCTGCCGCAATCGGAATTCTTCACGCATTCGAACTGGTTCTCGGGCGGTCCGGCAATCGTCGATGCGCGTGCTGCGCGTGAGCTTGCACAGGCCGCCGGCTATACCGACGACGCGCTGATCTCGTTCTGCAACACCGGCCACTGGGCGGCCACCAACTGGTTCGCGCTGAGCGAACTGGCGGGTATCGACAACGTCCGGCTCTATCCCGAATCGATGGTCGGCTGGTCGAACGCGGGCCACGAGATGGCGAATGTACCTGGGCCGCTGCGCCGCGTCTGGCAGCAGATCACCGGTGTGTTCTGAGCGCCGGGATGTCTGATGCGACGGCTGCACGGCGAATGGGTCGGGGAACGGAGAGGACGATCCTGATCTTACTGGCGCTCGCCGCGGTCTTCGCGGTGGCCGCCGCGACGGGCGCGCGCTTCGGACTTCTCCTGCTGATCGGTCTGGGTTTCGGCATCACGCTCGAGGGTCTGCGCTTCGGCTTCGCCGGACCGTGGCGGGCGATGATCGTGCGGCGCGAACCGGCGGGGCTTCTGGCGCAACTCCTCTCCATCGGACTCGTCGCGATCGTGGCGATCCCGCTCATCACCGAGAACGGGACCGAGTTGATCGGAGCGCACGCACCGGTAGGCTTCGCGATGATCGGCGGAGCCTTCGTGTTCGGTGCGGCGATGCAGGTGGTGCTGGGTTGCGGCTCGGGCACGCTCGTCAACGCCGGAAGCGGCAATCCGGTTGGGGTGCTCGCCCTGCCGTTCTTCGCGATCGGCAGCTTTCTGGGCGCCTCGCATCTGACATGGTGGACCGATCTCGGAACGGCGCCGATCATTGTCCTCGACGGATATGACGGCGCCGCGATGACGCTGGCAGGCCTTGCGGCGGTTGCGGCGGTTCTCCTGCTGCTGGCAGCCCCGGGAAGCCGGAAGGTTCCGCCACGGCTCTGGGTCGCGGCGGGATTGATCGCGGCCCTTGCGCTCGCGAACCTCGTCGTCGCGGGCCAGCCGTGGGGCGTGGTCTACGGGCTTGGCCTCTGGGCGGCGAAGGGGGCGCAGGCCATCGGCGTCGATCTCACCGCATCCCTGTTCTGGAGCGCTCCGGGCAATGTCGACCGGGTGAGGGAGACGATCCTGACGGATGTGACCTCGCTCACCAACATCGGGATCATCGGCGGCGCATTCCTCGTGGCGGCATGGCGGCACGGCTTCACTCAGCCGATCCCTGACCTGCCGCCCAGGGCCTGGGTGGCGACGGTGGTCGCGGGCCTGCTCCTGGGGTATTCGTCGCGGCTTGCGTTCGGGTGCAATGTCGGTGCGTTCTTCAGCGGCGTGTCGACCGGAAGCCTTCACGGGTGGGTCTGGTTCGTGGCCGCGTTTCTCGGATCGTGGTGGGGTGTCAAGCTCCGCCCGATGCTTGGGCTGGAGGGCCGTCCGTGACCCGCCGTGCGACGATGCTCGCGGTCGCCATCATGGTCGGAGGGCTGATCGCGCTGGACCTCGCGGCCAGCGTGCCGCCCAACCCGTTCAAGGCGCCTCCGCTGCTGGCACTGGGGTCGGGGCAAGCGTCGGGCGGTGCACATTGCGCGGCTCTGCCGCCCGGGCGCTGATGGCCCCGCGGCGCCGGGTCAGAGCGCCTCGAACCAGTCGAGCGCCATTGCCGTCCATCCTTCGGGAACCGCGTGACCGCCGTTGAAGAGGGCAAAATCGAGCTGCCGGCCGCTGTCGCAATCCCAGCCGCGCCGCCAGAAGATGCCGGTTTCGGAATACCTGCTGGCATTCGACCGGCACCCGTTGGCGGCGCGCCAGATCGCCATCGCCCTCCAGACATCGGCCTGAGCGAACTCGCCTTCGTCGTCGAGCGAGTCCGCGCCGCCGAGGATCCGGCCTTCCAGCGGCACCACACCATCGGTCCAGCCGTGGGTGTGGAATAGGTCGACCGGTCCCGCGCAGTCCGCCGGCAGCGGATGCCAGAATGCCCCCGCCACCGGACCATAGGCCGCGAAGGAGGAGGGGTCGGCACAGGCGAGATAGCTGACCATCGATCCCCCGATCGAGAACCCTCCAAGGAGCATCCGGCCGCCGTCGATGCCATGGCGGGCGACCGCGTCGTCGCGCACCGCCCGCAGGAAGGCGATCTCGTCTCGCGGCCCGGGACGGTCGGGCATGAACCCCCAGCTGCGCCCGTTCCGGCCCTCGCGGGGAGTGCCGTCCGGCGCGATCACGGCGTATCCGCGGGCCAGCGCCGCCTCGACCATCCCGCGCATGTTGAGCGTTCCCTGCCCGCTCGATCCCCAGCCGTGCAGGAACATCAGGGCGGGAATGGCATCGCCATCGGTGGTCGGGGCGGAGGGCATCACGATATGGTAGCTGCCGTTTTCTATCCGGCAGGCATCGGCGGCGTCACCGCAAACCGCCTGCGCGGCCTGTCCCCAAAGTCCCGCGGTGAGTGCCAGGCCGACGACCGTCTTCGTCCATGCCGGGAGTACCCGTTTCATCGCCATCCTTTCGCGACGTGGCTGCCGAACCTGTTCCGCGCCACGTTCCGGGTCATTCCGCCGCGATCGCGGGGGGAGACGCCGCCTCCGACGCAAGCAGGTATCTCAGTCGCGCCCGCTCCGCCTGCGCGGCTCGCGCCACGCGCGGCACGCGCAGACTGCAGGGCGTGTCGAGCCGCAAGGGACCCATCGCGCGCCCGGAGACGCGCACGCCCGACAGCCGGGACAAGACCGGCGCGGCGATCAGGCTGACCGTCACGAGCGACAGCCACATCGACAGCAGCCCGCCCGCGATGCCCCAGACCAGACCGGCCCCGAGCACGACCTCGAGCCAGTGGAACCGCAGCAACGTCAGCCAGCCATGATCAACGGCACCGCGCCTTTGCGGCACCCAGATTTCGGGCCGTCCGGCCACCGCACGCAGAACCGCCTTGCTTTGTTGGACCATAAGGATCGGCGCATAGAGCACGGCAAGCACCATCTCGATCAGCGTGGTGGCCAGAAAGACAGAAGCCCCTCCGTAAAGCTGCGTGACCCCCCTGGTCCGCAGCATCAACCCGGCCGCCAGGATCTTGGGGAGGAGAAGCATCGCAAGCACCGCCGCGAGCAGCCAGCCGCCGTCGATCCCACCGAGTTGCGGCCAGACCGGCCAAGCGGGGAAATGCGGGTTCTCGGGACTGAAGTAGCTCTCGGGCGGTCCGGCGATGGGCAGCAGCGCGGCCCAGATCACGAGGAACGCAAACCAGGCGGGCGACAGCAGATAGGCCATCGCTCCGTGAAAGAGGTGAAACCTCGAAATCGGGTGGAAGCCACGCGCCGACAGCAGGCGCAGGTGCTGCATGTTGCCCCGGCACCACCTTCGGTCGCGCAGGATGTAATCGACGAGCGTGGCGGGCGGCTCCTCGTAGGAACCGCCCGGCCGGGCGAGAAAGCGCACCGACCACCCGGCCCGGCGCAGCATGCCGGCCTCGATGAAGTCATGGCTCAGGATTAGCTGCGTGCCGCCGTTGCGGCTGCGAAGATGCGGGAGCCGCGCGCTCTCGGCAAAGGCGCGGACCCGGATGATCGCGTTGTGGCCCCAGTAGTTGCCCTCGGTCCGGGACCAGAGCGCGAGCCCTTCCGCCGACAGCCAGCCATAGACCGAGGTGGCGAATTCCTGCATTCGTCCGAAGAGCGTCTCGGACGAGATCAATAGAGGGAAGGACTGGATCAGACCGGCATCCGGGTCCCGCGCCATTTCGTCGGCGAGTTGCCGGATGGCCGCGCCCGACATCAGGCTGTCGGCATCGAGCACGACCATCGCCTCCCAATCGGCGCCCCACCGGGTGATCCAGTCGTTGATATTGCCGATCTTGCGGTCGGTGTTGGCGGGGCGGCGGCGGTAGTAGACGGGGATGCCACCGGTGCCTGCCGCCTGCAGATGCGCAACGGCGCGCGCCTCGTCGGCCGCGATCACCGGATCCTGCGTGTCGCTCAGGACGAAGAAGGCATAGCGGTGCCTGCGCGGGCCGGCGGAAAGGCTGGCCCGCATCGCAGCGATGTTGCCGAGCACCTCGGCGGCGCCTTCGTTGTAGACCGGCACCAGCAGCGCGACGCCGAGCGGTCGGCCACGGTCGGTTCTCGGGGCGCCGGACCTGCGGGCCATATGCGCCAGCGCCAGCGCCACGGCGCTGATCGACAGCGTGACCCAGACGAACGTCGTGCCGATCAGCAGCACCACCACGACCTCGCCCCACGTCGCATTGCCCCGAGGCAGCCACCACGCCAACCCCAGCATCAGGGACATTGCGAGCGCGACGGCGGGTCCGAACGCGCCGATCCGCCAGAGCAGGTCCGTCCGCCGCGCCTGCGGGATCGGGCGACGCGCCATGTGAGGGGCGCTCCCAAACGTCTGTGCCGGCATCGCCAGTGGCGCTTCGGGCGGCATCATCGGCGTATCGCAGGATGCCGCCATCAGTCGGCTGTCCAGCGGTAGAGCCAGACCTCGCTCAAGGGCGCGCCCTCGGCTGTCCGAAGCTCGGCGCGCATCTCGGCGATCCGGGCGTCGCCCGGGCGCAGGATGAAGTTGAAGCGCGGTCCGCCCGTCGCCGGATTACGTTGCAGGATGCCCGTGCTGACCTCGCCTGCGCTGGTCCGGACGAGGGTGGAGATCTGCGACAGGTCGTCGGGCACGTCCGCGCTACCCTTGAAGTCGATCGCGAAGACGATGCCGTCGCTGCGCGACCGTCCGGCGCGGGTGTTGAGCACACGCAGGCCCGTGCCGCGCGCGGTTTCGGCCGACCATGTCATGTCGTAGCCGAAGGTTAGACTGTCGCCCGGGGCCAGCGGATCGGCGGGGCGCCAGTAGGCGACGATGTTGTCGTAGATTTCGTCGTCCGTCGGGATCTCGACGAGTGTGACGGCGCCCCGGCCCCATCCGGCGCGCGGCGCGATCCACAGCGAGGGGCGGCGATGATAGAGCGCCTCGAGATCGGCGAAATCCTCGGGATCCTGCGCGCGCTGCATGAGGCCGAAGCCGCGCGGGTCGGTGTCCTGGAACGCGCTGATCTGCAGGCTGCGCGGATTGGACAGGGGGCGCCAGATGGTCTCTCCCGCGCCGTTGTGCATCAGAAGCCCGTCGCTGTCATGCACCGCCGATCGGAAATCGGAGAACCGGTCGCGGTTGGTCTCGTCGAACTGGAACATCGAGGTCAGGACACCCAGCCCGATGTGGCGAAGCTCCCGCCGGGCGAAGATCTCGGCCTCGACCGTCATCTCGAGCGCGGCGCCGGGGCGGATGCGGAACCTGTAGGCGCCGGTGCAACCGGGACTGTCAAGCAGGGCGTGGACGACGAGGTCGGAAGCGCCCGGCGTCGGCCGCTCGATCCAGAACCGGCGGAACTCCGGGAATTCCTCGCCGCGCGGTTCGGCCGTGTCGATGGCGAGACCGCGCGCCGAAAGGCCGTAGATCTGCCCGGTTCCGATCCCCCGGAAGTAGCTTGCGCCCTGAAACACTGCGAACTCGGTGAAAATGCCGGGTGTCTCGAGCTGGGCCCGCAGACGGAATCCGGAATATCCGAGCGTGTCGTCGACCGGCAGATCGGGAAAGCGGTCGGTGCGATCGAAGACGCCCATGTCGAACAGCACCGGGCGCGCCGCGCCATCCTCGACCACGTCGATGCGGATCGGTGTCGGGAAGTAGAGCCCGGGCGGGAACGTGTCGACGCGGAACGGCTCCCGTCCCGAGGATTCCCAAAGGGCATTGCGGCCATCGAACCAGATCCCCCGGTACTGGTCGTAGTCGATGTCGGTCCACGCCTCGGGTATCCGCTCGGGCGGGACATGGGGCGATGCCGCCAGTCGGCGCGCCATCTCGCGCAGGTCCTCCGGCTGGAAGGGATCCGCCGCGCCAAGCTGCAGGCCGGGCTCTTCGGCGGGCGTGGCGGAGCTCTGCGCCCGCGCCGGCAGGGACGCACACGCAAACAGTCCCGCCAGAACCTCCCGCCTCAGCATGATCCCACCTTCCGCTGTGTCTGTCGCCAGGGGCTGGATTTGAACCACTCTGCGCAAAAGGCAACAGCGACCAGAACGCCCATGCCGCCGATGTTGACCAGCGCCATCGTCAGATGCGTCCGCCCCGCGACGTCCAGCACCACGCCCAGGAGACGGGCGAGGTACATCGAGACTATGAACACCGCCAGCGACTGCTGTCCGACCTTCAGGATGAGGGCCAGCCCGGTGCGCCACGATCTTTCCGCGATCCCGTCCCCGGCCGGCGGAACGAGGCGCGAGCCGACCGGCCCCACCGCGACCCATGCGAGATACGCAAGCGCGAGGAAATGCACATAGCGCAGGATACCGAAGTCCGTTTTCCCGATCAGCGGAGCGAGCGCCGCGCGCGACTGCCCAAGCGGCTCCACGTCCCGGTAGATCGGGTAGTGGGCCAGCGGCAGGATCATCAGCACGATCGCGGCCGACAGGACGACGAGCCGCCGATCGACCGGCGGAGCCGGAAGCCAGCCCGACATGAGCGCGAAGCCGGTGAAGAAGACAAGTTGCCAGCCGAACGGATTGAAGAACCATTCCCGGTCGGACCAGGGTTCGGCGGGAAGCGCGAGCAGGCCCGTCTGCGCCAGAAGCCAAACGCCGACCACGGCGGAGAGAGCAGCCGAAACATTCAGGCGCGCCAGCCCCACAAAGGCCGGCAGCATCACGAGGATGATGAGATACATCGGCAGGATGTCGAAATAGTTGGGCACGTAGGTCAGCGTGACCAGCCCGACGAGGTTGACGGCCGTGTCGTCGAAGAACGGGTGGAGGTTCAACTGTCCGACGTAATCGCGCGGAAAGGCGCCGGTCGCGTTGAGGAGCGCCATCGTCGCGGCGACCGCGAGGAAAAGACAGATGTGCGCCCAATAGACCTGCCAGCATCGAAGCGCGACACGCGCAGCTCCCATGCTCCACCCCCGGTCCCGGAAAACCTTTCCGAAAGCGATGGCCGAGGCCATGCCCGAGCAGAAGACGAAAATTTCGGTCGCGTCGGAAAAGCCGAACCGGGCCGGGATCCAGAGAGTGACCCAGTTGCCGGGAATATGGGCGATCAGGATGATGAACATCGCCAGCCCGCGAAAGAAGTCGAGCCTCGGATCACGGACAGATGTCCGCGCGGCTGCGTCACCCCGTTCAGCGCCACGGCCGCTGGCCGGAGAAATCATCGCGGGGTCGGAGAAAGACATGGCGTGGCGCGACTCGACAGGCAACCGGTTACTGCGCGGCACAGGATGCCGCCTCGACGCGCGCATCGGCGATCTGCGCCATGCGGGTCTCCGCGAACGCGTCCACATGACCTCCGCGCGCAGCGACGCGGTCCTCCAGAATGGCCTGCGTCGATGCGAGACGGCCCGCGCGAATCCCCGCATCCACGGTCATGCGCTCGAAGACGTCGCGCTGCGCGTGGCTTCCGCCGACGGCGGGCATGTGCGCCCGCGCGAAAGAGAGTTTGTCGAATGCACGGGAGTACCGTCCTTCGCCGAAGTCGGCCAGGCCTTCGGCAGCGGCGATGCCCGGATGCGCGGCAATACGGGCCTGTTCCGTCTTCGCGTCGCCCGATGCGGTCACCTGAGCGACGAGACGGCGCGCGGCATCGCCTCGGGTATCGCCGGTCAGTGCCAGCATGTAGTGCAGATCGGCGAACACGAGACAGCCGTCCCCGATCCGGGTTTCGGCCAGATCCGCGAGTTCGCACCAGCGGTGGCCGACGTCGATACCGTCCAGTTCCAGACGCACCAGCAGCGACGTGGCATTGGAGACGTCCCTGTAATCATCGGTCTTTTCCTCCCGAATCCTCGCATCGTAAAGAGCCAGAACCCTATCATGCTCGCCCCTGTCCAGATGCAACAGTGCCTTGTGCCACCAGACGTGGAACCGGAAGTTGTTGCAATGGCTCCAGGCTGCTTCGTTCTGATCGAGCAGGGCAATGCCGACCTCGGGCCGGTGGGTCATGTCATGGACATGGGCGACTGCGTGAAGTCCCCAGGCATCGTCGGCGGCAAGATCGAGTCCGGCGCGTCCCGCGGCCTCGGCCGAGCCGTAATCGCCGGTTTCTTCCAGTGCGAAGGCATGGCAGCCGAGCGCATATCCCCTCAGCGGGTGATCGGCGCCGTGATCGGGCAGCGCGCGCTCGACCGAGCGGCGCATGCCGGGCGCGTCGCCGAGCATGAAGCGGATCGCGTGGCTGGCTTTCATCGTCAGCGTGTCGGCCGGATTTCGGGCAAGTACGCCTTCGAGGTGGAAGATAGCACCGCCCGGCGATCCGGCCACCCAGCATTCGAGCGCGGCGAGCCAGGCCTGCGCGCGACGGGGCGCCCCCCGTTCATCCAGGGCGCGACGGGCCGCGACGGCCGAATCCCTGGCCGCGGCGACCATCTCGCGGCGGGCCAGCATCAGGGAAAAGATACCTTTCGCGGCAAGCGGCAGGACGGCCTCCGGTTCGTGCTCAAGCACCTTGCCGAGATGAGCCGGCGTGTCGGCGCCGTGGGCGAGGAAGGAGACCACCATCCTGTTCCACGCAGCGGTCGCCTCCGGACAGGACAGGCCCGTTTCTGCACGGCAAACATCGGTGCTCATCGGCAAGACCTTCCTGCACATTGCGGGACACTCATTGGGCGGGGAGCCTAAGGCTTCGTCTGCGCGTTGACACGAACAGGTGGACGACCCCGCGCATTTGTGACCGTTCGTGTACCGGATCAGCCCTTCGAGTCCCTGCCTGCGAGAACGTCGCGAAGGCGACACAGGATACCGTCACCGTCCTGTCCCAGTCGCGGCGGAGCGTATCGCATCCGCACCGGAGTCCGCGAAAACTTGAGAGGATTGCCAAGGACCTGCAGCCGCCCGCCCTCGACATCGTCCCGTGGAATATGGGCGATGGCGCCGCGCGCCGCGGCCTGATCGGAGCGAAGCGCTTCCGCCACCGTGTGGATCGGGCCTGCAGGAACCTTGGCAGCGGTCAGCCGCTCCATAATCAGGCGCTTCGGCATTCCCGACAGCGCCTTCGAAATCATGTCGCTCAGCGCCTCGCGGTGTCGAAGCCGGTCGGGATTCGTCACGAAGCGGGAATCGGCCGCGAGTTCGGCCATCCCGAGCGCTTTCGCGAAGCGCCGGAACTGACCGTCGTTTCCGACGGCGATGATCACATGGCCGTCGGAGCACGCGAAGACGTCGTAGGGACAGATGTTGGGATGAGCGTTTCCGCGCCGCACGGGTTCGACTCCCGACGTGAGGTAGTTGGTCCCCTCGTTGATCAGCCAGGCGATCTGCGTGTCCACCAGCGCGAGGTCGATGTGCTGACCCTCACCGGTGGCGTCGCGGTGGCGGAGCGCGGCAAGGATGCCGACGCAGGCGTACATCCCGCACATCACGTCGGCGATGCCGACACCCACCTTGTGCGGCGCTCCTGCCGCCGGGCCTGTCAGAGACATGATCCCCCCGTAACCCTGCGCCATCAGGTCGTAGCCGGGACGATCCCGGTTCGGGCCGGTCTGGCCGAATCCCGAGATCGAGCAATAGACGAGGTCGGGGCGAGCGGCGCAGAGTGTCGCGTGGTCGAGCCCGTATTTCTCCAGCCCGCCCGGCTTGAAGTTCTCGATGACCACGTCTGCCTGATCGGCGATCCGGCGGACCAGCGCGGCACCCTCGGAGGTGGAGATATCCGCTGCAACCGACAGCTTGTTGCGGTTGGCGGCCATGAAATACGCGGACAGGTCGCTGCGCCCGTCCGTGGTCCGGGCGAAGGGCGGACCCCAGCTTCGGGTGTCGTCGCCGCCGGTCGCGGGGTTCTCGATCTTGATCACCGTCGCACCGAGATCGCCGAGCAGCTGCGTCGCGGTGGGCCCTGCGAGGATGCGCGAGAGGTCCAGCACGACAAGCCCGTCGAGCGCACCCGCGGGGTCAGATCCGGCCATCGTATGCCCTCTTGTCGATCTCGGCGGCGATCACGGTGAACGTTTCGGCGGTCAGAGCGGCGTGCAGCGCGGCCTCGAGCATCGCGACGGAGGTGACGGTATGCCCCGCGCCGCCCATTGCCCGGCCGACTGCCGCGAAATCCGTGTGGCCGAGGTCGACCCCGGCATTCGGCAGCTGCCGCCCGCGCTGTTTCATCTCGATCAGCGCGAGGGACCGGTCGACGAAGACGACGAAGATGGTCCGCAACCCCAGATCCGCCGCGGTCGCGAGTTCGCCCGCCACCATCAGGAACCCCGCGTCGCCCGAAAACGAGACGACGGTTCGGTCCGGTTCCGCGATCTGCGCGCCGATCGCCAGCGGCACGGCGCAGCCCATCGTGCAGAGGCCCGAGGACTGCATCAGTGCTCGGGGATAGCCGCACCGCCACATCTGCGACAGCAGAATGCGGTGCGCGCCGCTGTCGACGCTGGCCCGTGCATCTGCCGGAAGGACATCGCGGCACGTCGCGATGACCGTTCCTGGCCCCCAATCCGGCTCGGGCGCGAAGGCGTTGGCCAGGGCGGCCTTCGCGGTGGTGATTTCGGAACCTGTCCAGCGGGGACGGGGCGCGAGGCCGTCGGTCAGCGAAACGAGCGTCGGTCCGACCGATCCGACGATATTGACGCTGCCCTGATGCATGTAGTGGCTGTTGGGGGCGGCGGTGACGTCGATGACGGTCTGACGGTCGGGGTCGAAGGCGTCCTGCCAGCCGGGCCGCATCTCGATCGGATCATAACCCGCCATGAGGATCGCATCGGCCGCCCGAACCACCGGCAGAAGGATGGCGTCGGCCCTTGGCGACAATCCCGCGCCGCCAAGAGCCAACGGGTGATCCTCGGGCAGCATGCCTTTCGCCTTGTACGTGGTGATGACGGGTGCGCCCATCGCCTCCGCCGCGTCCTGCAACGCGCGCGCCGCGTCTTCGTTGAGCGCGTCCACTCCGGCCATGATCAGCGGCCGCTCGGCGGCGGCCAACGCGCGTCGCGCCTGGTCGAGCCACGGTCCGGGCGCGGGTGATACCGGCATTGCACGGCGGCGGCGCAATTCGGGGCGCGCGGTCGCGGGCGCATCGGCCACGAAGATCGGCAGGTCGATGTGCACTGGCCCGGGCCGGCCCGTCGTTGCGGCGGCGATCGCCTTGTCGACGATCACCTCCGCCGCTTCGGACACCATCGTGAAGCTGGCCTTCGTGACAGCCGCGAACACCGCGCGCTGATCGGCGACCTGATGCGTGTAGCGGTGCGCCGTTTCCTCATCGATGCACCCCGTCACGACGATCAGCGGCACCCGGTCCTCGCGCGCGTTCTCCACCACGTTCACCGCATTGAGGGCTCCGGGTCCGACGGTGGCGACAAGCAGACCGGGCGCGCCAGTCGCATGATGCACGCCTTCCGCCATGAAGCCTCCGGCGTTCTCGTGGCGCACGAGCACGAAGTCGATGCCCGCGCGGCCAAGAGCATCGACGAGGGTCAGCACCTCCCCTCCGGGCATCCCGAAGGCGTGGCGGATCCCCGCCGCATGGAGCCGCTTCGCAAGAACATCCGCGGTTCGCAGTGGGGTGTCCGGCATCGGGATCCTCGTTTCAGCGTCGCGGCTACAGGAGCGGTCGACGGTCGGAATGACAACTCAACTCATCGTGGGACAGGTCACGCGGGCACCGTCAAGCCCGGTTCGCGCCGGGCAAATCCCGGTTGCCGCGTGTCGATGGCGAAACTCCTCGGACGGGGGGTGCTCACGATTGATGCACGGATCTGACACGGCACTTTGAGTATCAAGTGATCGCCTCGGGCCATACCCTATTCGCCAAGAGAGACATCAATGCGATTGAAACTCGGAGAGGAGACGATCATGGCGGAGACAGGATTTGGAAGGCGTGAATTCCTCGGGGCGGCAACGGCGATCGTCGTCGTCCCTGCCGGAACGGCCCGTGCCGAGACGGTGACAGCGGCAGGCGACTCTGACTTCACCTTCGAAATCACGCGAAGCGACGCCGAATGGCGTGAGCGCCTCGGCGACGAAGGCTACAGGATATTGCGGGAAGGCGGCACGGAGGCCAAGCATTCGAGTCCCCTTGTCGACGAGACGCGGGACGGCGTCTATTGCTGCCGCGGATGCGACCTTCCGGTCTACGAATCGGTATGGAAGGTCCAGCTCGATATCGGCTGGGTCTTCTTCCGGCAGTGCCAGCCGAATTCGGTGCTGACAGGAATTGACGGACCCGCCTTCGATGGCACGGTCGATCTCCGCATCATCTCGATGATCGAGGCGCACTGCCGGAGGTGCGGTTCGCATCTTGGACATATCCAGATAGTGGAGGGTCAGCTGCTCCACTGCATCAACGGGGCGTCCCTGGACTTTGCGGAGGCCTGACCACGCCTTCACCAGTGCAATTCGGAGAGCCGGTTTCCCGTCAGGGGCCGGCTCTTGGTTTATCCGGGTCGACTTTCTCGCCGAATATTTGTGTTACCAATCCCTCACGTTGATTTGGCGTACAGAAATATTCGTACTCGTCCACTTTGAGACAGATGCCTGCCTGACCCCGATAGCGCCCTTTGCACGTTGACGTGAAGATGCGTGAGCGCCCGCATCTCAGGAAAATTGTCGCTGAACAGCATCACGCAAGATTCGCCTCACAAACCGATCACACTCGCTCCCAGACAAATCACTAATCAGTGAAAAGTCGTGAAAAGTTTCGTGTCTTTTCGATGCCGACTGATTGCGCAATACCGATGAGGCCGGCATGCCCGGCTAATCGGAATCTGAAGAGGAGAAAACTCATGCACCGGACATTCATCGCCTTGGCGTTTGCCGCAACAGCTGCGACCACGTCGCTTCCCACCTCCGCAATCGCCATGGAGAACGAGTACAACATGCTCACCGGAGCCGTATACAATTCACTTCGGCAATTCGGGGTCGAGACGGACAACATCGATCAACTCACGCTGCAGGAAATCGCGGAACTCAGGACGATCCTGAGCGGCGACAGCATGTCGGAGGAGCAGAAGCGTGTGCGGATCAGGGCTCTGCTGGAAGACAACTAAGGCGCGGCTTTCAGGCGGAGTCGAATAAATCGATCGGGCCGCCGCTGGCGGCGGCCCGATCCATCGTTTACACTAGCCGTTCTACCCGGACACGGGACGTGCAAGGGGTGCATTCGATGTGCCTGAACGAAACTCCTTTTTCCGAATGAAAACCAGAGTACGATTGCCCGTCTTTCAATCGTGGATTTCCCGGAATCACTCGGAAAACTTTCGGGCTCCCAGAGGGAACATATTCCCACAGGTACAATTGTCCCTGTAGGGGTAGCCTTGGAAAACCCATTTTTCAAATACATCTCATTCAGAAATCCTGTTCACGTGAGGATCACCGGCAATCTTGTCTTCGCGAGTTTCCGATCACGTGAAATCCTCAACTCGTGACGCTTCAGGTATGCCGCAGTATGCAATCCTCGCGTCAGCTCGACCATTTCGGACGAGCGACGGAAGAGGAGAATTGAGCTATGAGGAGTGTACCGACTACCCAGAGTAGCATTGTCTTTATGACAGCATTGGCAGCCGCTTTTCCTGCGGTGGCGCAAGAGAATGCCATCGAGACGCGGATTTCCGCGCTTGAAGCCGAGATCGATAGACTGAGTTTCGGGTCGGGGACGGAGGTTGAAATATACGGGTATGTCAAGGGCGACCTGATTTACGATCTCGACACCGACCTCGGGACCACGATCTTCGGTCTGGCAAACCTGACGCCGGGTTCGAAGACGGGCTCCAACTTCACCGGACAAGCCTATCAGTCGCGGCTGGGCTTCCGGGCGACGACGCCCACCGCCGACGGAGATTTCTTCGTTCGGGTCGAGGGCGACTTCTTCGGGGACGGCGGCGGAAGTTTCAGGCTGCGCCACGCGTACGGTGAGTATCGCGGCTTCCTCGTCGGTCAGACCTGGACGAATTTCATGCCCATCGAAAGCTATCCCGGAACTCTGGATTTTCAGGGACCGGCGGGGATCCCTTTCGCTCGCAAAGCGCAATTGAGGTACTCTCTCGACATCGGAAACGGTCTTGGGGCATCGTTCTCGATCGAGGAGCCGGCCGGCAATTCGGACAGTCCCGCCGCCACGGCGGCGCTGTTCTATTCCGGCGAAACCTACTTCGTGAAGCTTGCAGCGCTCGCGACGACGATCGACTTCAACGGCCGGTCGTTCGACGGCTACGGGGTCAACCTTTCGGGAAACGCACAGCTCTGGGAAGGCGGCAGCGTTCAGGCGTCCTTCACCACAGGCGAGGCCATCTCGTCATACATGGTCTTCGGCGGCGCGGACGTCATCTCTCTCGCCGGCGGTGACAGGGCCGTCGAGACAACCGGCGTCACGCTCGGTGTGTCGCAGGATCTCGGGGAGCGGTTCTCCCTCGGGCTTGCCTACGGGCTTCGCGAAATCGACCAGGGCAATGCCGGCGACACCGAAAGCCTCGAGACGGTCCACGTCGGACTGCGATACACGCCGGTCGAGAACGTCAGCTTCGGGATCGAGTACATCGCCGGGACGCGGGACACCTTCGGGGGAGGCAGCGTGTCGGCTGACCGCGTGCAGGCGGCGGCGCAGTTCAGCTTCTGAGAGGGCGGTCGTGCAACGCGCGGGCGGGTCGTCCGGCCCGTCGCGCCCACGCGTTGCACCCCGATCAGCGATCAACGTCCTTCACGCGAAGCCACAGGTACGCGAGGCGGGGTGCAATGGAATGGACGGACCCTCGCCCGGGTGGTCCACTCCGACAATGGCAAGCTGGATCGACAGACTCTCGGACGAAGGATTCCGGACCACGCTCGGTGGCCGTTTCGAAGCGGCGACCGGAGAAGTGTTCAATGTTCTGCGATGGTCGTTCGTGGTCGGCTTCGCCCGCTTTCTGACCCTGACCGCCCCGTCGATTTGGTTCGATGCGATCTACTGGACGACGAGTGTGATGCTGTTCGGCTATCTGGCATCGCGTTTCCTGTTGCGTCCCGAAGTGCCGATCTTCGGGGCCACGGACCGGCGCTGGAAGCGTGTCGTCCAGAGCGCGGTGAATTATGTGCTCTGCCTGATCGCGTTCGTGCTGGTGATGTGGACCCTGAACCATTTGGTGGAGGGCATGGCGCGGCACCGTTTCGCTCCGGTCGCCGCATGAATGATCCGGGGCCCCGGCAGCTACCTGCCCTTTGATACTCGCTTTCCCTTGCTTGGCGGTTCGGGGCGCTCTGCCCGCGGCAGCGCGGCCGGCGCCAACACGCCTCACGTCAGATCCATCACCGACGCCTTCGAGCTCCAGAGCCGCACCTTGCGGTTCCTGAGGAGCGCATAGATCAGGGCCTTCGCGCCGGCCGTCGCTCCCGTGATGAGCTTGGCCCGGTCCGCGTTCGTGCCTATCAGCGCGTCAGGGCCACGGTCGTTGCAAAGCTGGAGAAGCGCCGCGCTCGAGATCAGGGACAGGTGCGTGAAAGCCTGGGGGAAGTTTCCGAGGAAACTGCCAGTGTGGATGTCGACTTCCTCGGCATAGAGCCCAACGTCGTTCGACTTCGAAACGAGGCTCTCGAAAAGCGCCTCCGCCTCGTCGAGGCGGCCGACGACCAGCATCGCCTCGACGAGCCAGAAGCTCGTGATGAAAAAGGCGCCCTCGTCACCACTCAGGCCGTCATGCCCGCGGTAGCGATAGACGACGTCGCCGGTGCGCAGCTCCTTCTCGACCTCCCGCACGGTCCGCGCGAGGAGATCCTTGTCGAGCGGCAGGCCCAGAAGCGGGACCTGCAGCAGCGCCGCATCGGTTTGGCGGTCTCCGAAAGACTGGACGAGATGTGGCGGAGAGCCTTCACAGCCATTCTCGAGGATCGCCGCGAGGATCTCGTCCCGGGTTCTGGACCAAAGCTCGTTCGGACCGAAGATCCCGAGCGCTCGGTCGAGCGTCACCCACGCCATGGTCTTCCCGTGAGTGAAGTGCCGTGGCTCGCATCGCATCTCCCAGAGGCCCTGATCGGGCTCCGTCCACACATTGCAGACGTGATCGGCGACGCCGCGGAGAAGCGCCAGCTCGTCGCCGCCCAGCCGCGAGCCGAGCGCGACCCGCAGCTGCGCCCAGTCGAGCAGTTCTCCGAACACGTCGATCTGGCTTTGTTCGACCGCATGGTTTCCGACCCGGACCGGTCGGCTGGACCGGTATCCTTCGAGATCGTCTAGGGTTCTCTCCGCCAGGAACGGTTCGCCATCGATCCCGTACATGATCCTGAGCGTGCTGCCCTCGCGCAGACAGTTCCGGCGAAGGAACCGGGCGAACTGGTCCGCTTCGGCGCTGTAGCCGAGCACCGCGAGGGCAAACAGAGCGAAGGTGGAGTCCCGGATCCACGAGAATCGGTAGTCCCAGTTCCGGCTGCCGCCGATTCCTTCGGGAAGCGAGGTGGTCGGCGCCGCCACGATCGCGCCGGTGGGCGCGTATGTGAGAAGCTTGAGCGCAAGCGCGCTACGCTGGACGGCGCCCGCGTAGGGCCCCCTGTAGCGCGAATATTCGCACCATTCCGACCAGTAGGCATGCGTCGTCTCGAACAGTCGCTCGGCCCGCGACCGCGGATCGTAGAGCGGCGGCACCTGCGTCAGGATGCAGTCATGGCCTTCACCCTCGCCGAGCCGGAACGACACCTCGACACCGTCCTCCGACGCGACATGCTCGCCATCGCTCCAGAGGGTCGCCCCGTTGGCGAAGCGAATGCACCCCCCCTCAAGGCTGGCGTGGAGCGCTTCGGTCCGGAAACCCGCGTCACGCGGCGAAACCCGCATCGTGACGCGGATCGTGCCGGACAGGCAGCGAAGCCGTCGCACGATCCACCCGGGCGCGCTGAGCGAGACGTAGTCATGCGTGCCGGCCTCCCGCGTCCGCCCGACCGGCATGAAATCGGTGACTTCGAGGACGCCGGACGCCGTCTCGAACCGGGTGCGCAGGATATTGGTCCGGGGCAGGTAGTGTCTCGAGGTGCTCTGTGTGTCTTCCGGCTCGAGGCTCCATCCGCCTCCGTGCCGCGCGTCGAGAATTCGGAAGAAGACGGGATCCCCGTCCATCCTGAGCGCTGCGCACCAGTCGATGCTGCCGTGGCGGGACACCAGCGCCACGCCGTGACAGTCGCCGATCAGCGCGTAGTCCTCGATCGGAATATAGCTTTCGTCCCGCGTGCTCATGACGGTTCTACAACCGCCGTGCCGGGCGAAAGGGTTCAGGCGGACGCTTGCCTCACGCCGATTTGACCGGTCGCGGCCGCAGGTGGCGGCCCGCTCGCTCCGGAACTCGCCGGCGGTGTCCGTGTTGTTGCCCGAGAACGGCTCAGGAGGCTCCCATGCCGCCGATGACTGACAGTCTCGCAGGACAGCGTGCGATCGTGACCGGAGGAAGCTCCGGCATCGGGGCCGGTATCGTGCAGGCATTCGCCGCCGCCGGCGCGGACGTCATCCTCAACCACCTGTCGAGCGGGGAGGACGCCAGGAGCATCGCCAAAAGCGCAAGCCGGGACGGCGGCAATGTCGTGCCGGTTCAGGCGGACGTCTCGGACCCGGAGGGATGCGGATCGCTCTACGACGCGGCCGTCGAGACATTCGGGGGCGTCGACATCCTCGTGGCGAACGCGGGCATCCAGCGGGACTCGCGCTTCACCGAGATGTCGCTGGACGAGTGGCGGCAGGTCATCGACGTCAACCTCACGGGACAATTTCTCTGCGCCCAGGGAGCTGTCAGTCGCTTCCGCGAGCAGGGCTTCGACCCGGATCGCTCCTGCGCGCTGGGCAAGATCATCTTCATGAGTTCCGTGCATCAGACGATCCCGTGGGCGGGGCGGGCGAACTACGCGGCCGCCAAGGGCGGGGTGAAGCTCCTGATGGAGTCGGTCGCGCAGGAGGTGGCCGCCGAGAAGATCCGCGTCAACGCCATCGCCCCCGGTGCGATCAAGACGCCCATAAACGAGGAGGCGTGGAAGGACGAGGAGAGCGCGAGCAAACTGCTCCGGCAGATCCCCTACGGCCGCATCGGAGAGGTCGACGACATTTCCCGGGCGGCGGTCTGGCTCGCCTCGGACCTCTCTGATTACGTGGTCGGCACGACCCTCTTCGTCGACGGCGGCATGACGCTCTACCCGTCTCTCCGCGACGCGAACTGAGACTGTCATCACCCGGTCTGCCGTGCAGTTCTGCCGCCGTCGCGGGTCGGGTCATCTCCTCGCGAGCCGCCGGCGGGGCCCATCCGGGAGCCTCCACGTCCGGCAAGACCCGGTCAAGAGCCGCGGTCTCCTCTCAAGCGCTGTGCCGAGCAACGTGGAAACCGCTCGAGAGCGGCAGGCTCGCGGCGCCGATCGAGCGCGCGTCGGGGCCGACCGTGCCTTCGTGCAAATCGGGCACGACAAGACCCGCCCAGTCCATCTTTTCCATGGCGCGTCGCGTTCGGTCGATGAGTGCGCGGCGGACCTTTTCCGGCAACCACCCATCGATGACCACCACCTCGACATCTACGACGGAGCAGGCCGCGGCGAGCGCGTAGGCAAGGCCGTTCGCAGCGCGCACCAGCCATGGCGCCAGAACGTCCTCATCGATGTCCCAGGTTGAAACGCTCTCCCATAGGATTTTCGGATCCTGGCCAGTCGCCTCGAGATCGGCTTCGAGCCCGAAGAGCGACGCAACCTCCACAAGTTGCCTGAGGCTGCCGTCCTGCATCGGGACAGGCATGGGCCCGAGGGACGCGGCGTTGCCCGTCGGCCCGGTGTAGAGAGAGTCGTTCAGCACAAGCCCGCCGCCGATGAAATGACCCACGTAGAAATACAGGAAATCGGGCGGGAACGTGCCCGTGCCGAAGATCAGCTCGGCGCCGCATGCGCAGGACGCGTCGTTTTGGAGAAGGACCGGGAGGTCGACGAGCGAGGCAACCTCGCCCCGGAAATCGCGCCCGCGCCAGGCGTTCATTTCTTCGGCGGGAGCGCCGACCTGGCGCCCCCATTCCCAGAGATAGCCGGGGATCGAGATTCCGAGCCCGCCGATACTGGTACGCTCCTCCGCCGGAAGCCTGTCGGTAAGCGTTCCGACCGACTCGCGGACGAACGTCAGGGTCTTGTCGGGATTTGGATGATGGTACGTCACGCGCGTGCGGTCGATTATCCGGCCGAGGAAATCCACCAGGCAAAGATCCGCGCTGCGCCGACCCACCTTGAGCCCGAAGAACAGCGCTCCGCGCCGGGCGAGTTGCATCGGAACGGACGGTTGCCCCACCTTGCCGCGCACAGGCGCGCATCGCTCGATCAGTCCGTCCTCTTCCAGCCTGCGCATGAGGACCGAAGCCGTCTGAGCGGACAGGCCGGTCTTCTCGGCAATGCGGACCTTTGCGGAGGGGCCGTCGTGACGCAGCAGTGTCAGGACAAGCCGTTCATTGTAGGAAAGCATTCGCGGCCGCGGGAAGGCCGGGCGAGTCGTCGCAGTGCTGTTTCTGTAGGTTCTGGCCGTTTCGCCATCCTGCATCCGCGTCCCTCCGTCCGCGCCCGACGGTAGC